>JAABUY010000521.1_pt1 | contig 65868 bp, 79 predicted proteins | sample 5560271 | NCBI WGS metagenome assembly JAABUY01 (sample SAMN10711886, study PRJNA513374) | rock metagenome | isolation source: Antarctica rocks | place: Antarctica: Victoria Land, University Valley | reverse complement strand
GTAGCCCCAGCTTGCAGACAGTGCTAGCTGGTGTTGACTCTTCTTGGCTCTGCAAATACCCGGAGGCACAAGTATTCACAGGTTCCCAGCCGGCACCACGTGGAGGTGAGAGTCGTCGCCGGCCTACGCCACAAGTTGTAGCATAGTACCCATTCACGCTGACGGCGCTGAAAGGATGACAATTTCACAAATCACCAGATTGGTTTCATCTCTGAGGAAAATATAGCCCTGGTCGTCCGTCTATTAGCCATCTCACTATCCTCGGTGCATGAGCAAAAAACACCTCCTCCAGCTCAAACTGAATTTTTGAAATAACTCCACCAAAACTGCATCAAATAAGCCTAAAATCTAGTCAGTAACTCACCTCATTGTGTGCTATAACTTAATATAGAACACAATGTCAGGATTTTCTTGATCAGTTATGAGCACACAATTCTCATCTTTATCAGAGCACATCACTCAATTGAAATATGAAGCAACTCAACTTCAGATCTTTATGAACTCAAAAATCAAAAACAATAAATTTAAAAAAATTCTTCAATGATTTTACATTGAACTCTTCATCAGATCTGTTCAGAACTTCATAGAAAGAGTTTTGAATCAATTTAAAACAGTTTAAATTATAATGAATCTGAAAACTCTACAATAAATCATGAATACTATGCAACACAATATTACAGTCACAAAAAACATTTTAAAAGTTCTTATTAGCAGAAATTCTGCATTACAATTCTTCATCATTACAGAATATAGATATACACACATTTAAGCTTAAATGACAGTAAATACATCATCATTTTTAATAATAATGTTCTTTTCATCATTATTTAAAGAAAAAAGCATCATCACAGATCTTTTTATATTTAATGACTGCAGAATTGTTATTAAATTCATTGACACTGTTTTTATTAATTATTAATATATTCTTTCATTAATTATATTATGCAACTGCATTAACAGTTACATTCACATCACTATAGATCAAAACATTGTCACTATTAAGATTGCAGCTGTTAAACAATTGAAGTTAAATAATTTAACAATGTATGTATTTATAATGGCTGAAAAAGAGTCACTGTAGAATAATATTAAATAAATTATATCTTTAAAAGTAGATAACAAGATAATTATCATTATTTATGAGATCATTGTGTACAGCATATCAATACAAAGCATTAAAATGAAAGATTAGTGAGTTATAGTAATATATATATAGATAGAAAATCATAAAATTGAAGTTAAAAAAAACATCTTAATCAATTATGTGAGGTAACTGTGCAGCTTAAAATGAGCAACAGAATTTGTAATGATGAAATTTATAAATGTAAAGCACATTAATTTAACATTTTAAATCAGATTGATTTGAAACTCTAAATACAAGAAGACAGAGTTATATAATTAAGCTTGCTGCATTCAGAAATGCTTTAAATGTCATAAGTATGATTATATAAGTGCTTAATGTGAGAGTACTTAGAAATGCAGCATATATGTAAAGAATTATAAATTTAAGAATTGTTTCTTTAAGAATCTAGAATTCAACATTAAAAAGTGTGTAAGCTGTGAAGATTTACATAAGATATGAGATAATAAATGTTTTGAGTTTTAGAAAGAGACAGTATGCATATAGATGACATGTAACATTAAGTAGACTCAATAATGAGTATTAACTTAGACATTAATTATTAAACTTAAAGAAGTTACATTCTCAAAGATAGCTAATGATAAAGTCAGTAAGATTGACATTAATAGTTATAGTAAAAGCATTAACAGCAACAACAGTGACAACAGTGACAGCAGTGACAATATTAATGAGAATGTAACATTTACATTATATACAACAATGAATAATGATCATGAAATCATCAATGAATTTTACTTAATAATATTTAAGATTCTCATAAGAATCTTATTAATCTCAACATCAGTTTTAAAGACATTCATCAATGAAAATAGAAAGTGATCAGTATCATTTATAAAAACAGTAATTACAGATGTAAATTGAATTTCTTTAAGATCAGTAAATAAAAATAGATTTAAAAGAATCATAATTAGATCTTTAAAAATGTGAAAGACAGATGCTGCAGTAAAGACAGCAGCAAGTTATTGAAGTATTAAATTCTTTAGATATTAAATGAATCTGAAAAACAGTCAGACAACAGAAATTGAGAATGTCTTTAAGCAGAACTCAGTAAGTTTGCTGCTTATTAATTAAGATAATCTTACAGTAAACATCATAAATATAGAGACAGTATTAACTTTGAAGATTACAATGACAATAAAGTAATGTTGATATACTTAAACTTTGTCATCTTACAGTACAATACAATAAAGTTAAAAAACAAGATTATGATATCTTTACTTCAGAATTTCATCATATAAAACTATAATGTACTGACTATTTAAAAGTCATGACACAATAAATATAACAACAATACTTATCATCTCTGCAAAGACTGATTTTATCTGATTTATTTAGAATTCATAAAAGAAAAATTAATTTAAGTTTGCTTCTACATTAATTCATGACTGAACTGTGCAGACTGAACAGTTTAGACATACAGTAGAGATTTTATAATTTTGAAGATTTAATATATTGAATATAGTCAGTTTAAATGTTTATGCATTCACAATGTGTACAGAGAAGCAGTTAAAGAGAATATTATAGTAACTTTGAAGCAATTAAATGATTTATTAAAAAATAATCACTGACAACACATTATAATAAGAGACTTCAATCTACATTATTTAACATAAAAGAATCTGAGAATAAAGAAGAATTCACAGATAAAGCAATTAATATAAATAATAAATAAATAACAGCTCTCTTTACTCTTACTATAGAGCTTAGTCACATGAAGATCTCAGTAAGTATATAGCATTATAAATTTAATGTTAAGCAGCTCAGACATTACTTAACAATTAATTAGCTGCAAAATATAATAATAATATCATAACTTTAATCACTACTTTATTATTATTCATCTTCTGCTGTCTACAGCAGAGATCACATTACAATTTTATTGACAGTGAGATAAAGCAGACATAAAGCTTCTACAATAAACTCTGATAAAATAGCTGTTAACATTACTTCATAATTATAATGAATTCAATATAAAACAATATATAACTGTCATTACAGAGACAATTCAGACTGCAGTGAAGACAATAGTATTGATGTTAACTTTTAATAAATAATTAAAGTCAGGATTTGACTCAGAAGCAAAAGAGATAATGAGAAAAGTAAATAGAATTTGTTGCTGTTGATAAAGAGAGCAGAATATATATATTTAAAAGATGTATTGCTGAGTCTGTAATGAAAAAGAAAAGAAGCTGACAAAATTAATGAGAGTAAGTTATAGAGAATGAATAGAAATGATTTTAAAGAACTTTCAGAAATTATAAAAATTGACAAAGTAAGTCAGAAATTGCAGAGCTGCAAGTCAGACTTTTATTTTTGCTTTAAAATAAATGAAAAAGCTGAAATTTACAGAACTGCAGAACAAGACAGAGTTACTTTAAATAATTTTCTTTTTAACTTCTTCAGAGATGAATCTCAACAATATTGCAGAATATAAATATTTTAAGTTAATATTTATGTCTCTGATCATAGAGACTGAACTAATAGAGATTATGATGTGAGCATTAAATAATAAGATATTAAAATTAAATAACATATTGAACTGAATTCTACATTAAATATTATTATAACTACTTTTACTGCTACTCTCACTGTATAATTTGTGTCTAAACAGTGAAAGATATCTAAGAATCTTTAAACACTTCATTACAGTAATGCTGCAGAAGCTCAATAAAGAAGACTATTAACAGTTTAAGATATATTAATTAATAATACTTTTAAACATTATAAGCAAGACTCTGAAGTTCATGATGATATGTAGAATAAGTTACATAATAAAGATCTATTAATTGTTACTTAAAACATTGTTGAGAAATCAAAAGATTATGTTTACAGAGTAGACAATTTACATACTGCTGAAGTAGATTTACAAAGTATAAGAGTTAAGCATATTAATTACATCATTATTAATGCTGAATATATCAGAAATCTTTAATAATGTTTTTCACAAAAGATTACTTTACAATCTTTAAAAACATTATCTATTACTGAAGATAGTGAACTGAATAGAAGACTTTCTGAGAAAAAGAATATTAATAATAAAGTTATCAGAATATAAGTCAGAGAGCTTTGTCATTTATATAGATATATTTTAAAGTTTATTATTATCATTCATTTTATATTTATTTTACAATGCTGACATACTGAACCTAGTCAATGACTCATAGCTTTGAGTCACAGCAGTAAGTTAAATTGATAATGTAAACATTATAATGATAAAAAAGTTAGCAAAGAAGAACTGCATTACTTTGCATACAGTGCACAGCTGCATAAAGCAATAAACTTAAAAATATATCTTTATCTTTGTCTTAATTAAGTATGAGCTTATTTACTTTACAAATTATTTTACAAGACATAACACAACAGTGAAGCTGATTCTAGACACACATACAGTATAAATATCATTGATGTACAGAGTATTGAAAGTTATTTTGAACTTATATTTAAAATAAAATATATATATACAATACATTTAGATCTAAGTCATAACAAGTCTTAAGAATTTAACAGTACTGACAGACTTTATATAAAGCTTTAAACTTAAGAATCTATAAAAATTCTATATAACAATAATATTATTACAGATTCTGTACTGCTGCTCAGTCTGATACAGTTTAGACAGTGAACACAGAACAATTATATAACAAAAATAAATTTTTTAGAAATTGACAGTTATACAGTAATGAGCAGAAGTCATTATAGTGAAAGTCTTTTACATAACAGCAAATTTAACACTGAATATAAAATTCTTTTTTTTCTTAATGAAACAGCAGCTAAAGAAGACACTGAGAAAGTTTATGCTCTGTATTGTTACTACATTAATTTACACTTTAATGAAGAAAATCAGATCTAACTTTATAAAGAAGCTTTACTGAAAGAATTTACTGAAATGTTTATAGCTTTGTTATAAGATGAAAAAAGAAATTACTAAGATGAGTTAATGATATAAAGAAGATTTTATAAGACTCAACATTAATTAAAGTAATTATTATATTTATGTTATAAAGCAATCTTCTGAAACAATTTCAGACTGTAAAAAAGACATTAGAAGATCTGATATTTTTAGATGCAGTTTAAAATAGAAAATTCAGCAATTACATACTTCAGATTGCAGAAAAGATAATTAATTATTTACAGCAATATTTATTTTTTATTGATGACAGCTGAAGAGAGACATTAATATTAAGTTACAAGAAAAGAAAATTAATAAGCATTAGAATTAAGAAAAACATGAGAGGCTACAGAGAACAAAGTCAGAATTTGTATTAGTTAATTCATGAGGTGACAGTGATGATGACAGCAAGATGATAATGAAGATGAGATCAGTATGTGCTAGCTGCTTGTAGTTATGCAGTGTATGGCAGCCTAGGCAGCCTCAGTCATCTATGAATCAATCAATCAATTAATCAATCAACTATCCTTGGTGCTGCCAATCCTCTCCATTGTGGTATTATATGTCATCCGATCTACAGCAGTTCGGCTTGGCGTCATTATTATATGTTCAGTACTGTGCTCCTTGGCGCTAGCTCTACTCAGTAATGCCAAAAACGCAGAGATTCTGGCCGTTACCGCTGCGTAAGTGTCTGATTGCTCGTGTAGGATTCCGAACGCTAAATCTACTTAGGTACGCAGCGGTGCAAGTGGTGTTTGTTGGCGGAAGTATCAGTGGCTCATGAGGTACGAGTTCCATACCAGATATTGTCGCCGACAAGCGTGCTTGAAGTGTCCCTGCTCGTTCCGAGTGATCTGCGAATGATGGTGCTTTTGAAATGTGACTGTGAATCAAAACAAACCTGGTCCAGGAATTGGACTCACCCAGCGCCTTGCCGTATACTGTTCCCCCGTCCCTGGTGGCTTATGGCTGAATCCACAGATCTGAATCGAGTCGATATAGAATGCCCCTATGAGGTGTTTCGCGAGCTTTAATGTGTAAAGATGGCTGTAGAAGTACGCTTGAGGCCTGTCTCTCTAGAGAAGATAAGAATGAAGGTCGTGAAGATCAAATGTGGGTGTAGAGATTGGACGGATACTGAGTGGGTGGGTGTGTTGACTGGAAAGTATGAATGCAATGAAAACGGCAATAGCGAGCAAGCAGGCGAGCAGCAGAAGAAGCAGCAGTTACATTTTCTAAGGTCGGAGGAAAAAAAAGGACAGGAGAGAAGAGAAAGAGAAGATACAGCCAGAGACTGGGTACCAAAGCTGGCCCTCCAGCGCCGTCGAGTTGCGTATCTGAGGGCAGAGCAGCCGTGGGATCATGGGCCAGCATCTTAAGTAGAGACTTACGGGTCTTAAACGAGACCACGGACCTTTTTTTACAAAGTAAACGAAACGAAATGCTAAACCACCGAGCAAGATTCTGTTTGCACCAGAACGGTGCGGGTCAACAACGCATGCGTGAGTAATGGATGGATGGATGGGTGGGAGAGAAGGAAGAATGAGATGAAGGGCACAGCCCGCAGCGCAAAGCCCGCAGCGCACCTTTCTACCTGAGAAATTGGTTCTGCAAAACAAACAAAACACTTTCAGGGGAAAATGGTGAGGGAGGGTTGTAGGATTCATTGATATATATCGCAAATAAGTATTTCAACTGCCAAAAGTTCGAATTGGTTAGCCCAAGTGGGGGTCGAACCCACGACATTCGCATGACATAAATCATATAGCTGCCAAGAACCATATAAGAACGACGCGCTACCACTGCGCCATTGGGCTTTTGAAGAATATCTGACTACTATTTCTTTATATCAAATTATCTCTTTTCCTCAATCTTATTTTATGACTGCTGTTACTCTAGCCCTTGATTTCACCGTGCGTTCGAAGAGTTACTTGAGTAGGAGACATTACTAGGATTATTCTATACTACGGATATCTATACGATAAACCATAGAAGTGACATTCCGTCATGATCAAGGTCTTTGGGGATCACAAAGAGGAGTTTTTTTTATTTACCTGCAGTATTCATCTCGAGGTTTCCTGGAGACCCTTCTACCAGGTTCCGCGCGCAGCTGTCGCCCTGTCTTTACGGGCTGCCCTCGCAAGTATACCACCCTCGGGCGCATTTTTGCAAGCCTCAGTGCGTGGATGGACAGCCTTACGCTGCCCGAAGGGGATCGTGGGATTGTCGAGAACTTCTTCGTTGTGGGAGCCTCAGGAAAGCCCCGGCGTGATACCTCAATCGATACCTCGTAAATGGCACGTCAATCTTACTCTGCACCACGCGTCCGAGACGCCGGGCGCCAATGCACTCCTGGCCCTGGGGTCCGTGGCTGTCGATGGTCAGACCGAGTCCCTGCTCGGAAAGTGCACCGAATAAGTCGGTCCGATAATTGATGGGAGACAGTCCGCCCATCTCCTCTGTTTCGGTGGAAGGGTCGGGCATCGAATCGATCGTAGATGGTACCGTACCAAAGTCTATCTCGGCTTGATCGTGACGCCTCCGGGGTTCCTCGACTGTCCTAATCGTAGCGTCTGGGGTGTAAATGAAGAATTGAATCGCATCCCCGGGTTTGACCACCTGACCGAGGGCCTCTTTCTCCTCCTGGTCCAGATCTTCTCCCGTTCCGAAAGCCGAGGACTCGCTCCCCGAGCTGTAAGCGGTGTCTGGGTCCAAGGCCAGCAAGCCCATCTTCTTCCCGTAGCCGCCACCGCCGCTCAAGACGCGATGTAGCCGGGAACCGTTTCGAAGGAGATCGAGAATGGTCGGTTCCTGCGCGATCGGCTCGCCGTGCCATCTTTCCTTTGGCGTGATGAGAGCCCAGACGGTAAACCTCTGGGATGAGATCGAACCGCTGTTCCGGTATTTCGTCAAGAATTCACTGACGGCGGTCTCGAGGCCTTCGGATGCTGGCATGGTCTTGGACGCAGTCACGTCCGTGTAGAGTTGACGGACAATGTTACCCATCGCCGAAGCTATAGTCCACGTTATCGTCAGGGGCAGCAGGGGGACGTCTAGAAAATGCTCAACGAGACGACTAGGTTCAGCATTGACCGGCATGATGATTCGCTGATGGCGTAAAGCGCGTCCCTCTACTTTTTCGAAGTCATGTGGCATCGAGGAGCCCGACCGCGCCCAGCGCGAGGCGACCATTGTTGATGTCAGCCCATTTCGGAATATCGTGTTCGCGAGCGGTAATTCGATCTCGTATGACGCATGCCTTCGGTGCCGTCGAACGCGGTCTTTGGGTAGAAGATGGAACGATATTGTACTTTGTTGGTCGGGACTCGTGGGGTCAAGGTCGTCCCCACTCCTAGCTGTCATGAAGAGATCTGGAGCTAAGCGCGAGGATTCCGCGATCAGAACGGCAACACCCTCCCGTCCATCTTTGAGTGACAAGTTCTCCACGACCCCCTTTTTCACTTGGTCACCGCTCCAGCGACGCAGTCTGGGAGACGGGAGTCCATCCACGACGGCGGCGAGGACGCTCAACTCTGGCGTAGCCTGGCTCGATTGAAATACACTGCTGAGCGCATCACGAATGAATGTCTGATCGTCGTTCAGCCAGCTCGCAAATGATGGAGTGAGGAGAAGGAGCAGCAACGGATGTGAAAACCCGGCGGATTGCCCGAGCTTAGGAAGGCGTTTGATGATTTCTTCACGAGACTACTCCATCCAGGTCAGCTTCGGGCGTGTTACAACTGGCAACTGGCACCTAAGAGAGTGGTAAGTCCTCGGCCAAACTTACAACAAGGGCCGGCGAACGTACGAACACAGTACGAAATACTGGTCTGGGGTGATGCTTCGGGGTCCTTTCTGATTCTTGAGGCTGAGAATGCTCGTCCTGAGGGTTGGTCGTGAGAGATCGAGCATGTAATGGAAGTCGTAGTCGTAGCGTGCCTGATAGAATTTTCGAAATGCGCCAGCAAGAGCAAGGTCTGTTCCAAATTGGCAACGGCAATGCCATTGGAATCGTGGCAAACATATCAAGACATCACGTTATCAATCTTCATTTGGGGGTTGTCATTGATTTGTGGTCCTGTTCCTCGTACGAAGTACCTCAACACCATGGGTGGGAGTTTCAACGGTCCGCAACGTGATCTAGACTACTGCAGCAAAGCGCGTTGTTCATGCTGCCATGCAGGTTGGAGAAGATTGGGGATGAACATGCGAAAAAGCACGTCTGTCATGTTAGAGGCCGTGATTGCATCGTACAGGACCGTGTTTGAGTCGAGTCAACGCTCCGAAGCCATTGAATGAAATGAATTATTATCTTTCTATGGGGGAAGTCTGCTTTTACCTACTTCAACGATGCAAGGCCGAGCCAATCGAGGACTACAGATACCTTCCGATGCGCCTCACGGATGAGTATTGTATTGGCTCGTAAGTACGTACTCGTACGGTACACGGCTGCGAGCGCCCAATACTCGAAGTTACCTACCCGATAGATCTCAACGCCCGTGCCTCAAAGCTGCAATCTTCTCCGACGCAGAGTCCTCGTTGCATCGGTCCAAACCCGGGATGAACCTCGACGTGACGGCCAGCTGCAGCAAAGGCCCAGGACCTTACCTGGATATCTGTATGTACAACACACACATGCAAGTACGGTGGTGGGCCTGGAGATACGGATGGGATGGGATGGTCGATCAGCGGTGGCCGACCCAATCGGAATCCTCGAGGCCTGCGGACGGCGGCGTGGACCAGCACGAGGTCACTGTCGACAGGACTGCCAGGTCGCGGCGAAAGTGGAGGCAAAGGCGGGAGCCCTGCATTGCCTATCTTAACACCGTCTCAGGGCCGATTGGAGATAGACATTATTGGTCCATCACAAGTAATGTACTGTACGAAGTTCTGTACTTATACATTAAGGTACTGTGACGGTGGTATCGATAAGGATTTGTACTTGTCTTCCGAGGGTTCAGGTTGTTACTTCAGTTTCTTTCCTTCTTCCTTTTCCGAGTCAATAATAATCGCTTGTCGCGGTATAAAAGCTTCCTCCACGGACCGATTTGTTTTGAAGGGGTAAGCTACGGAGCTATAGCGGGTATAGTGGCCGTGCATGGCGTTCGTCACTAAAGCACGACCTTATGTGAGCTGATCAATACCTGGTAAGGTGTTGAGGGTCCGTGTTATGTACAATAATAGTACAACTCTTGCTTGCTCTCTACCCAAGGTAACTTATCTCTGTAACGTTATCTCAGTCAACGGTTTATGCTTGAGCTCCGATCAAATCGGATCCCAATGGCAACACCAAACATGACCGGTGCATCTGCATAACGTACCCCTTCCTCCGTCCCTGGTATGCGTATGCGTATGCGTATGCGTATTCTAAGTGGATCTCTTTCTCAAGGTGCGAGGCTGTTGTTGGGTTCGATGACGGGCTTTACCGTATCGGGTTAAAGCCCATAATCTCGCTACTTGAAGGCTTGGCTGAAAGGTTAAAGATCAAGGTCACAAAGCCTAAATTATCCTTTCTGCCCAGTAAGGTAAGGAAGGTAAGGAAGAGAAGAGTACGGGGGTCATCTCCCAAGCAAAAGCCACTTTGTTCTCCCCTCTCAACATCCAACTTAGTTACACTTCATCTTACCTCTATACCTCTCCTCCTAGCTCCCTCTCCAAGCTCGCGACTCGGAGTTCGCAGCTCGCAGCTCACAGCTCCCACCAGGTAGAGTACTTGGAAGAGTACTTTGAAGAGTCGTACTTCTAGTACTTCCACTCCCGTACTTCTAGTCTCTCTTTTGTGGAGTGGAGAGAGCTGCTCCATCAGCAAGAGCTTTTACCTCACATACCTACCGACCTACCTACCTACCGTCACCATCCTTATTGCCTGCTTGGCCCAGGATCCTGAACCGATTGAATCTGTTCAGACTGTGGCCGTCCACTCCTTTACAAACCCCCTTCATGTTATGCTCATAGTTTTCACCTCTTCCCATCCCTCAACACCCTCCGTAAGCTGAAAACCCTTGAAGGTATCTATCTACTCACATATACTTCTCTCGAGTGGTTGTTCGACCTGCTGTGTGTTGGCCAACGAAGCTAATGAACCGTTTCCGTGTCTTAGTACTTGATCGTCTTAATTGACAGTCGGCCACCTATTCTCGGACACAACGACGACTGCGAGCATGTTCCACCTGTGACCTTAAGCAGTCATCCTGATAGCTGTCCATACCGATCAGCCGTCAGCAGTGCTGCCGTCACGAGCTTACCGGGGAATAATCTGCTTGGATGCCACCTCTCCTCTGGGAATAGTTGCCCCATCTCAAGCAAGGGCAGCGGCATTGCACCAAGAAACGACGCGGATCGCACCCTGTTTGTCAGCCCACCTGACCGGGACGACCTTTTCCTTCAATTCGACATGGCTGACGTTTCGATGCATGTGGAGCCTTTCGTCTCAATGGGTGGTAATGTTGAGCATGTGATTGGTACAAATGGATACGCGTTACGGCCAGTCGCTCCAGAGCCGAATCCACCGTTCGTTTTCCCGGCACGTCACAGTGTCTCTGCAACAGCTGCGACCTCGCCAGCAACGTTCAGTAAACGACCTGTCTCCTCCGGTCACGCAAACGTGCTCAGTGCACGGAGACCGAGCCAGATAAGGACAGGCGGCCTTCCAGCCTTCGACTTTCATCCTGGCAAGTCACCAAGTCCGGTCAGACGCATCACCACTCCACCAGAATCTCCTACTCCCAACACGAGCGTGCCTCTGAGGGGTGGAGGACACCGTAGAGGTGGTAGTGAATTCATCGGTGGAGACGGCGAGGCTGGGGGACCCGGTCTCATGAGCACAAGCCCGACCAAGCGAGATATGGTCCTGACCGCTCCCACTTCGACAATGGCACTAGGGCCACCTGCCGGTAGACGTGGTCACTCTCACCGACGCTCTGGGGCTATCTCAAGCCATGACGTGTCGCTCATTCTCAAACCTTCCGAGCTGAAAATCAACCCACGCGCTGGCAGCGCACCCAACACTCCATCTGAGGTGGATGCACAGATGAGTCCCAAAATAACCCACGAGACGGCTGAGGGAACAGCGAGTCCTCCGGCGCGGCCGTCGCCTGTCCTTCGAAATCGTCGAGAGAGTGCCCCGGCTGCGGGCCAGGTCCGAGCTCGCGTGGGCTTTTCCGATACGTTGGAGTTCATCCCGCGGCCATTGTCAATAATCTCCTCTGAGACATCCAGTAGCATGTCTCCAACTCAGGGTTCTCACTCTGTCTCCGATAGCATCACCTCCCTTGTCAGCACTGGCACGGTAAGCCCACCTCAAGCAAAGTCTGGACTGTCGGCTGTCGCCACAACATCCGAAGACCATGGGAGGCGACCTAGGCCTAAGACCGCTGGGGCCGTCATGACTGGCACAGCGTCTAACAACACCAACGTGGTGGACGGGAACTTGACTTTCAAAGAGCGACTTCTATCTGCTTCGACCTTGACGAGCGATCCGAACGCTACGGAACGCAGCACCTGCGGAGATGATCAAAGCAGCATTCCATTGTTGGGAGTTGAAGCAAGGTCAATGGATACATCTCCAAGCTCGTCACCAGTAGTCGGATGCTTGGACCCGGTGTCTTACCGGACCCGTTTTGCCTCTGTGGATGTCTCAGACCCTCGCGTTGCTGGCCAACTCTCTCCTGCCCGAGCCAAGGTATCACCCGAGCGGAGGGCACCGAAGCAGCAGAAGAAAGTCAAGTCGTGGGCTGGCTCGATCCTTTCTCGCAAAGGACGATATCGGACTCAGAAGCAAAAGATGTTGGGTCGACGGACGCCAACGCCACCTTTACGGAATCACGTATCCGCAGGCGATTTAGATAACCTTGACGTTAACTTTGACGAGGATTCCACATTCGTCATCAGCACAACGACTGCGCAGATAACGCCTCCGCCTCGAGTACAAACTGGATTTGCTGACTGGAAGCCACGTGAGCCAGCCTCCTCCACCGATAGTGAACCGATGAGTCCGGTAATCGATCTGGATGCTGCGCTTGGTCCATTCAATACACCGAGTCTCGGTCCCGAGTTCCGCAATGCCTTAGATAGGGGCTTCACGGTGGGCAAACGGGCAATGCACAGCAGTGGAGCAACAGGGGGGTTCACCGGACCGGGTCTGCATTACCACCGTCGTGCTGAAAGTGCCCCAGAAATGGTTGCTTTTGACGTCGGCCATTTCGGTTTACATCGTTTAGCCAGCAGCTCCACCATGGCCGATGTCTTCGAGGAGGATGAAGAGGAGGATGAAGAAGCGATGGAGACCGGGAGCAAGGGACGATGCTTGGAGCATGGAGGGGAGGTGGAAGCCGAGGGCTTGGGCATTGGTGTTCAGGTTGTTGACGCGGACGATATGTCTCCAGCGGGAGTTCTTAACTGGTCTTGGCCTGAAAACTCCGAAACTCCGCGAGGCGTCAAGCGGAAGGGTTCTGGGCTAAGTGACACAGAGCGGCGTCAACTCGTCTCCGCTGTCAAACAAGGGACATCCACCGGATCCCTTCACTCTGAGGCCATTGTTGAGGAGTCCAGCAGCGTTGAAATTGTGCCAATGCACGAGGAGCCTCGTACCTCCGTCGTCTCCAAATCATCGGAAGATTCGACAGTCACGCTGTCCCTTTCTCATGGCCCTCTTATACAACGTCCTGCATCGGCACCCATAGACTTGGTATGGTCGGCTTCCGAACTGCAGCCAGCAACTCCACAGCCCATCTCTTCTACGCTCTCATCGCCAGGCTTCACAAACTCCTCGTTCGACGGTCCTCGGCTCGCCACTCCATCTTCATCCTTCACCGACCGTCGTACGTTGAACTCTCTTTTCAACGGCGAGCCCGGACAGGAACTTCGCATGTCAGTCGAAGATGTCCCATCCTTAAGCAGTAGCGCTTCAACTATGACCAACATCCATCCAGTCGGCCGCTTCTCAAGCAGTGCTGGCACTCGATCCTCTGCTGAGCGTTCCCTATCAGTTTCTGCAGCGGAGACCACGAGGACCCGAAACGTCAGCACAGGCAAGCGATCCAGCCTTGCCAGTCTTTCTAGGCTTGTCGGAGGTTCTTACGGTGAACGGAGCAAGTTGTCTATCGAAGAGCGAGCTCAGCCAGACAACGCGGCGAAGGCCGAGAGAAAGAAGGGCAACCGTATGAGTCGTTTGATCCACTTCTGGAAGTCGAAGGAGAAACCCACCCTCGATGGAAGCTGAACATCGTGCGAAGTCCCTGTGATTTGCGGTTCTTCATTCTTCGAATCATTCGTTTTGCAGTGTCCATCTAACGGAGTATTTGGGTTGGTGCATGATTTGCTGAATGCTTTGCTGTCACTGCGGTCAGGCTTGTCTGAAACTCGCCTTGATGTCAGCCAACCCAACACGAGAGACGAAGGCGAAACTCTCACTTATTCCTCACTTCTGGAAACCCACTTGGGAATCCCTTACACCTTTCGGATTTAACATTACGACGTGCCGATTTTCTTTTACCTCCAGCGGCATTAAAACGGCACAATTGAGCGGGGCAATTCTTTATCTGCGTTGCGCTCAGCCTTCGCCTAGGATGAGCCGCAACTTTTTGCACGATCCACCTTACCTTGGCACCTCTCGAACCTTTACTTTTCATGACTTGTTGGCAGGAAGCTCTGAATTTCGCTCCCTAGCTTTTGAATGCTTTAGGGTACATTGGTGCTGCCGCTCATACTAGGCTGTAGGTGGCCTTCATCGCTGGCAGCATTGGGCACGGGCACGTTCACGCTACTCATCCCATTTTGCTCCATCCGACCTCTCTGGGAAATGCCTTCTGACCATCTCCTCGTATTTGACGCGGCTACTTGAGGGCGGGAAGCTTCTGCATGGGGGCTATTTGGAAACTTACTACCCAAGATCAAGGTCAGCTAGGATTTCAGTCAATAGATAGGGCGGTCTACGTCTCCGATTGATAGCTACGGTTGAATACACAATTACTATTATCCTCTGTTTTGGATTCTATGGCGTGATTGACATATTCTCTACTGGCCAACATTGAAGATGTATGGGTGCAGACCAGGATTTGTAGGAAACCTACATGCAGTGCAAATCCATCATGTTGCCCATACTGTAGTGAGAAAAATTGGATGAGCTTTTTTGAACCCAATCCACACAAGCCAACTCAGAGCTTCTCCATCGTCTCTACTCTCTCTCTACTCCACCCCATCCCTCCACCTCGAATCGCCCTCCACCTTCCCCCCCACCACTTCCCTCAACCCGGCCTCCAACCCGCCGCTCCTCATCCCTCGCCCCGGCCCCTCCCCATCCACATCCACATCCATCTCCACACCCTGCCCTCCCCCTCGTCCTCGTCCGCGACAAACCCTCTCCCCTTCCCGCACCACCCTCTCCCAAACCCCAACCTCAAACCCCCCCTCACTCTCAGCCAACAACAACTCCCCCCCCGCCGAAAACGTCAACACATGCACCGACGCCGCATCCCGCAGCTGCGTCGGCGAGGTCTCCACGACCACCTCGGCCGGCGACGACGACGATCGGGGCACGGCAAGTAGGGCGGTCGTGTAGGTCGTCGAGAGCGGGACGGAGGCGGCGAGGAGGGCTAGGAGCGCGGTTTGGAGGAGGGCGGGGAGGAGGGGGAGGGGCTGCGTGGGGTTGCTGTTAGCGAGTGGCTCGTAGCGAGGGTGGGGGGGGGGTAAAAGAGAAGAGAAGAGAAGAGGCACGTGGAGAGGCGAGGGGGAGAAAACGGACCGAGACGTGCTGCGAGGAGTGCCCCGCGCTAGGCTCCGTGTCCGGCGGAGCGTCGGTCGTCTGCAGTGTGATCTGGATGAGGCTGCGGGGGTGCTGCGTCGTGAGGATGATGGCGCGGAGGGTGCTGTGGATGAGGGTCTCGAGGTGGCGCTCGCGGACGCCTAGGTGGCCGTTCCGTTAGCTGGGGCCCGTGCGTGAGGTTTGAGAGGATTTGAGAGAGGTGTGTAGTGGGGGAATGGGATGGTCGTACCTCCTATGCCTACTGCTGGCCGCACGTTGACTTCGATGGTGGCTTCGGAGGGGAGCTCGTCGCGCCGCTGGGCTTCGATGGGCGCGTTCACGGCGCCGAGGACCGTGTGTCCGTTTTGAGTGTATTGTGCGGAGCCGTCGGCGCTGGGGAGGATGGAGAGGGTTGGGGGTGGGGGGGTGGGGAGGGTCATTGCTGGGTGGGAGTGTGGTGGTTTGGTGGGTTGGTGGATGAGGGGGTTGCAAAAGGTTTGGCGGAGCGGAAGATTGTTTTTGCGGGCGCAGTATGAAGTGTTTGTACTTTGCGTGGGGGGGGGTTCTCTTCATTCCGGACCCTCATCTTCGGAAGTCAGCGCGCTGGAAGCTCTTTGTTTGGCTTTCGCCGCCATGCCTTCGTCGACAGGAACACCCACCGGAGCTGAAGCAAGATCGAAAATGTCCGTAAAGTCGGCAGACCTTTCAACTACACTCCCCCGTCTCACGCCTCGCCGCCGAGCACCCCCACCATCCAATCCGCTGCCCATCCCATCAACCCCTAGCTTACCACCTCCGCCTGACCTTTCGAAGACTGCCTTCACTCGTCCGACGCGCCGCATCCTATCTCCTCAAGACCACCGATTGTTCCTCGCCTCAGACACTTACACCCTCCTCCTCGCCTTCATCTTCTCGCTCACAGAGTCGGTGCAGCATACGAAGATCTCGGACATCCAACGTGACAACCTCAGCCCGCTGGTCAGGAATGTTTCGAAAATCCTGGACGATGTGGAAGATCGCATGAGAAGCTGTCCGCCCGAAGACCAAGGAGGGAGCCGGTTCGGGAACCCGGTCTTTCGGGTGTTCGTCGACAAGATCGCGGAGGCGAGCGACGGCTGGCAGGCACGGCTAGGGATCGAGGATGCAGGCGCCAGAGAGGAGGCGGGCACGTACTTTCAGCATGCGTTTGGGAATCGGACGAGGATCGATTATGGGTCTGGACATGAGTTGAACTTTGTGGTTTGGCTGTACGTCGTCTCTCTCGACCGCTTTCGTCTGATGTGTGTAGTATGCTGACGAGAACGTCTGTAGGCTTTGTCTCTATCAGCTTGGATTGGTCGCTCGAGCCGATTTCGCCCCGCTCGTCTTGGTGGCTTTCACGCGCTATCTCCACCTCATGCGCCTCATCCAGACTACCTACTACCTTGAGCCCGCCGGCTCCCATGGCGTCTGGGGTCTCGACGACTATCAGTTCCTTCCGTTCCTTTTTGGCTCCTCGCAGTTGCTGCATCATGCTTACATACGGCCACTAAGCATCCACAACAATCTTGTCTTGGAGGAAGAGGGCAGTGAATACGTGTACCTCGACCAAGTACGCTTCGTGGAGAGCGTGAAGAACGTCAAGGGATTGCGTTGGCATAGTCCGATGCTTGACGACATCAGTGCGGCGAAGGGATGGGACAAGGTTGAAGCTGGGATGCGGAGGATGTTTGTGGCGGAAGTTCTGGGCAAGTTACCGGTCATGCAGCACTTTCTGTTCGGGTCGCTTGTGCCGGCAGTGGAGGGTACCAGCAAGGAGGAAGAGGTGGGAGTGCCCAGTGAGGAGGAAGAGACGGAGGGCGGAGAGATGGTGGTGATGCAGGATGGGATGAAGCACGTTCATCAGAACACAGGGTGGGGCGATTGCTGCGGCATCAAGGTGCCGAGTAGCATAGGCGCAGCGCAAGAGATGAGGAAACGGATGGGCCAGGAGGGACTGAGACGGGTTCCGTTCGATTGAAAGTTGAAGCCGATACAATACTCTTCATCAATGCTGAAGAGAGAACTCAATGAACACGAACAAACACCAAGACTCCATGCTCTTTGCCCAATCGCTATCACATCCAAAACCACAAGGCGGCAGGCAATATGGCTCCGTCATCCCTGCCACCTATACTCCCCAGTATAAAATCTGACCAACCCCTCGGCGCCCACTATATCCCCCTGTCGGAGCAAGCTCGCCACATCCACATTCAGCGGACTATCAGGCTCCGGGTCCGTGAGCAGCTGGTGGACGGAAGTGAGTGTCTGCGATATGCTGTACGCGGGCGACCACGACGTCTTGAGCAGATCCAGACAGATCTCTCCAGTCTACCCCGACAACCCCAACATTTCAGCCGAGTTCTCCAAACTTGAAGACAAGCGCGCCAGGCGGAGGAGTGGCTGGGAGAAACCCTACCTTGAAATGGACATTCGGGTGACAAATTGGCGTCACGAAGCGCATCTCCGGCGGCGCCAGCGGGTAGTTCTCCGGTATCCGGATGTCGATCTTCCACAGGCCCCCTACTCTCCCCAATATACATCAGATCCCGATCGCTGCCCCGCGCACTCCATGCCATCTCGTCCAAACGCTGCCCCCGTAGAATAAAAAAGAGTAGGAGATCGTAGTCGTCGTACCTTCGTATCCGCTCCCTTTCACCCCCTTCAGCACCGCTTCCCAGTGCAGGACCTGCTCGTCGCTGATGGGCCCCAGGTGTAGAAGGGCGTCGTTCGGCTCGGCGCTGTAGATTTGGAGTTCGTGCAGGAGGCGCTTGGTTGATGGTGGGGTTGGGGTGCGGTGGGGGTTGGACATTTTGAGTGGGGAGCTGGATGCTGGTTGTTTAAAGGGTGTGGAGTGGGTTAGGTGTGCAGGGTGGTGGTTGTGGTTGTGGTTGTGGTTGTGGTTGTGGTTTGTGAGGTGGACTTGCGATGCGTCCGCGCGACCATGGCGTCAGCGCCAGAAGACGTTTCGCAACAAGATCATGCCCAAACACAAGATTTTGTTTCAAACCACAATTAGATATTCAGTTTATATAATCCTACTATTTGTCAAAGTTTCATATAGAAACCCAAGTAGGTTAAATATGATCAAATATTTCGATAAACTTCACTCCAGCAAGCATGATGCGAAGCGGCGCGGACACCAACCCTGTGAAGCCCCCATATCTCTCCCGTTGCTGCCTTACCGCACAACTTGAAACTCAACCTCCATTTTCGCGAACACATGGACACTACTCATCAGAGGTCGAATCAAAGCCCGACGGCATCAGCAAGATTGGCACCACAGTTTTAGGCTAGGAGATGTCTCTCCTTCGGTCTCTCCAGCAATCCGGCCCCGTACAAAGGTCCATATTGCTCTTCCGCCGGCGACCCTACCTCGTCCTCGGCGGCGGCGTTTTCCTGTTGTTCCTCATCTTCCTCTACGAACTCTACCCACCGGCTCCTCGCGCCCGTCCCAAATTCACCCCGAGCCATGGACCGAATCCTTTCCTGCTCACTGGCTTCAATGGCACGTGGGACTGGCGGCGGGATGGAAAGAACTTCCTCCTGGACGAGGAGCAATGCGAGCAGGCGTTCCCGGGCTTGCTCGATGAGGTCAAGAGGGCCGTGAGGGACAGGAATGGCAAGATGATCACGTTTGAGGAGGTGGATCGCATTGAACCCGTTAATGGGTATATTAGAGGCATGATCTACGAGCACGAGGTCAGTCATCGTCCTGTGCTTCTCCGCTGTCGATACATTCCACTAGTATTACGATGAGAGGTTGTCATCAAATCTTGTATCAAACCCCAAGCTTGACAATCACACGCACGTGATAAGAAAGCTATAATAACAACCCGCCACTTCTTTTCCGCACAGCTCTACATCATCTCCACCCGCGGCCAAATCTACTCTCGCGAGCTAGCCACGCTCCACTCCCTACACCGCGCCCTCGTCACTTCGCCGACCCCCCTCCCCAACATCGAATTCACCTTCATCTCCGACGACAAAAACGCGCCGCACGCCTCCTGGTCCTACGCGCGCCGCGCCGACGAGCGCGTCGTCTGGCTGCTACCCGACTACGGCTTCTGGAGCTGGCCGGAGCCCAAAGTAGGCAGCTACACGGAAGTGCAGCGCAAGGCGCGGGAGACGGAAGAAAGCGGCGACGGCGACGCGCAGACCGACGGCGGCGGCTACACGTGGGCGCGCAAGCACGACCAGCTCCTCTGGCGCGGGGCGATCATGCAGCTGCCGCTGCGGGAAGACTTCATCGCCAAGACGGCGGGCAAGCCCTGGGCGGACGTCAAGGCGATCGAGTGGCACGACGAGGGCAGCATGCGCGCCGACCTGCTGCCCATGCACGCGCACTGCCGCTACCGCTTCCTCGCCCACACCGATGGCAACTCGTACTCCGGCCGGCTCAAGTACCTGCAGAACTGCCGCAGCGTCGTCGTCGCGCACGCCATGGACTGGATCCAGCATCAGTACCCGCTCTTGCGCAAGGCGGGGCCGGAGCAGAATTACGTCGAGGTTCGGCGCGACTTTGCGGACCTCGAGGAGACGATGCTGGCGCTCGTCGCTGATGGCGCTAGGGCTGAGCGCATCGCTGAGAATAGTGTTAGGACGTTCCGCGATAGGTATTTGACGCCGGCGGCGGAGGCGTGTTATTGGAGGAGTCTGATTAGGGGGTGGGGGTCTGTGAGCTTCGAGCCGGAGTTCTGGACGGTCAAGGATGGGAAGAGGGTGTGGAGGGGGGTGCCGTGGGAGAGTTATGCGCTGGAGAGGAGGTTGGAGTGGGATCCTTATTGATTGGGTTTCGAGTTCTTCGGTCGCTCGAACGGCGTTTGGTATAGGGCGTCTTGGGGGCGGAGGTGTATATTGGACTGGACCGGCTGCATGGACTCATTCTCATCCTATCATGTCCCGTGCAGATGTCCTTACTTCATTCCGTCATGGCTACCTCAGCGGCTGGGCGTCATTACTCTGCAGATAGATCCTTCAGAACCTCCTTCACGAGCTGTCGAGTGGTATATACACTGTCTGCGCTGTCCTGGGAGTGTGAGATGCACTGAAGTTGGATGAGGTGCCTATAAAATCGAATCTGTGGCAGTTGCGGTCGGTCAACTCCTTGCCTGTGAAGCCGAACATGACCACGTATCCAAGTGATTTCTTTACACAATAGGGCATACGTGGATCGCGATTGTGCAAGAATGATTAAACAATGCAGGTACTGAAGCCTTGCGAGGGGGCGTCTGATCATGCGCACAGAGACGGCTTGGAAGGAAAAGGAGTCACATGGACATACACGCCAAGTTGAAATCGATGCATTACTGTAGCCCATCGACTCCCGAATACCATATCTAGCTTGAACACAAGCACTACCTATGTATGCATCCCACCGGCACCCACAGGATGAAACTCACAACGCCGCTGCTGATGGTGAAGTAGTTATATGCAGAGTCCAGCCCCATAGGATCCCTTGACACACAATCGCGAAAAGACAAGCTTCGAGGAAAGAAAAAGCCTTTCTCTCACTCGTCGTAGTGGTATACCTACACCCACAGCAGCATCAGTAACTCATTCTAGCCCACGCCCATCCCCCTTCGGCGGTAGAGATTGGGGACTCACAAAATAATTCGGCAGACCCCAACTATGCCACCCCAACCGCCTCGCCATCTTAGCGAACCCTTCTGTCTCAATGAGGTGGTAGAACGGAAACGGCGGAAACATCGCCCCATCTCTATGCACTTCCGCCCTAACCAACAGCGCCGTCCCCCCCACCCCATCAAGCGGAATCACCATACCCTGATCCCGCTCCGGCGTCGTATCGGCAATCTGCGCCATCAACGTCCGATACGTCGCCAAGCCCGCATACCCCTCGAGCAACAACTCATCCGGGCCCATCTTCGCCGCCAGATTCTGCGCCGTCGTCGAGTCCTGCCACGAATTGAAATCGTAGGGCCGAACGTCCGCCTCCCTGTCCTCGTTCACGTAGCGCTGGTAGCAATTCGGCACGATAATCGGTTTGTCGTGCGCGGCGAGATCCTGGATCAGCGTCGGCGGGCTCTCGACAATGTCCGCGTCGAGCCAGAGCACCCACGCCGTGGCGGGGCCGAGGGTGGTGAAGAGGAGCGAGTTGCGGGCGCGCGCCATGCTGGCGCGCCGCGCGCGTTGGTTCTCCATCTTGTGCCGCTCCGCCTCGTCCTGGTTGTGGATGGGCGGGTCGAAGTCCTGCCGTTCGATGGTGATGCTCGCGAAGCGTTGCCGTTCGGGGCCGGATTGCGTTTGGGCGATGGCGGCTTGGAGGGCGGTTGTGGCGGCGTTTCCTTCGCGGGTCTTGGGGATGATGAAGCCGAGGGCGATGAGTTCGTGGGGGTATGTGAGGCGGAGGAGGTTTTCCCAGTAGCTGTCGTAGAAGCGGGCCAGAGGGGTTAGGATGAGGACGGTTTCGCGGTTCGAGACGGGGTCGGAGGAGGTGGTGAGGTTGTTGAGATGGTAGTGGACTACCGGAGGGGGTGTGCGCTGACCGTTAGGTTTCGGTGTTTGTTTGCGGAAGGGTGAGGTGGGTGGAGAGAGAGGGTGGGATGCTGCGGAGTCGTGCTTCTGTTGTGCCAACGATGTGGGCTTATCGGAGGAGGGAGATAAGAGGAAGAAGAGGAAGCCGAAGGCCAGCAGGCCGGCCAGGACGAGGGTTATGGGATTCGTCCGCCGCAAGGATCTTGACATGGACATGGTGAGGGACGTGCAAGCGGCGGAGTCGCTCGGCCGGGCTATCTGGTCAGTGCCTGGGTTCCTCAACACTTGTGTCTTTGCTAGGGATTGGGCGATGTCGCAGAGCGATCACACATACTGGAGTAGCCCCGGCGAGAGGATAGTCTGAGCAGCAACGCGACAGACGATGATCCTTTGGTCAATTCCAGTTGACTCGGAAGAACAACAGGAGCTGACGCTATCCCAGACCTGAAAAAGTATCCTCAAAGTCAAGTCCAGGGGTTCGACCTCTAACCGAGTTTTCGGGAAGCCTAGCCCGAATGAGACTGTCTTGGCCTACTGTATCAAGATTGACTTCTCATCCCGGTCTTTTCCTCTTCTTCTTGCTCATCCTCTGATTTTACATGGAGCTGGCATATACCGACTACTGTGCTTACGGGATTGTAAACCACTGGCTTTGATGCTCCATCTTCTAAACCTTACGAGTGCCCCTGCACTTGCTGTTGCAGTCAGTGTTTTCAGATCTATCAGTAGTTGTACACCAATGAAGCCCCGCATGTCTGCATGTATGCTCTTAAGACTGACTTTCACTTGTGATATCGACTGTATCGTTATCTGTCGTCTCCTTTCGCATTGCTCTGTTTTACTACTCGCTGTTGCTGGGGTTCAGGTGAAAATCCAGTGACGAAGCCGGTTGAGCAAAAGTACAAGGCCATAGTGAGCCTGTTCATGATAGTATTTGTTTGATCGAAAGGTGTCATCCCGTTTCAATGTTCTATACAAGCAGTATTTGTACTGCCGTGTCGTTATCCTTCCTTACAGCCCTATGCTGAAACCTTGTGCCATCCACACAACCGTGGAGATGCCCACCACCATCCCATTCTCTTCCGTCCGAACCCCAAGATCAACCATCCCTTACCCTGCTGTATTATACAGAACGCCCGCTCAAAGCTCGCTTCCCAAAGATGCTCGAGAATCGTTACGACATTAAACCCATCTGTCTTCGCAACGGACTAGCGCTAAGACTTCCCTCCTCGCTGGCCCCAATCCCACTATCGTCAACAGCCACTTCGGGATCGGTATCGATATCCCATTCCTCCTCCCCTTCTCCCTCCTTCGCCATCTCCTCTCCATCGCCACTAGGCCCACTCCATCCCTTTTGAACCGCGCCCCTCGTGTTCCATCTCAGGGCTCCCCGCAAACTCTCGAACCACTCTCCCCCGGCCCCACCCTCTCCGACAACCGTCGGGAACGGATACTGACTGGCCTCGACCGTCACGAAGTCGCCCTGCCGCAGCTCGACGCGCCCTTTGCCGTCGAAGGAGCAGTATGCCGTTGCGCGGGAGGAGCGCGGGACGGCGATGCGGAGGAGCAGCGTGTCGGCGAGCACCATGGGGCGGAAGGAGAGGGTGTGTGGACAAATGGGAGTCAGGAGGATGGCTGGGAGTGAAGGGTGCACGAGCGAACCGCCAGCGGAGAGGGAGTATGCTGTTGAGCCTGGATGACGGGTCGATTTAGTGGACGTTTGGGAAAAGTAACCAGAAACGATGACGTGGAATGGATAAGAGCTTACCGGTTGGAGTGGAAAATATACAGCCGTCTGCCTGGACGACGGTCAAGAGCTCGTCGTCACCGTACAGTTCTAAATTCGAGACGTACGGACTCGGACCTCTGTCGATGACCAGTTCGTTCAGGACTTCGAATTGCTCGCCCTCCTCCACTTCACCGTTACCCGTCGATTTTCTACTCCTGCGATATACCGTGCATGTAAATCTCATGCGCAGGTTCACCCGCATACCCTGCTCTCCCAACACACGGTCGAGGTGTTGCTTGTACTGTGCGAAGTCGAAATTCGTCAAGAAACCCAGACTGCCAAGACTAAAACTGAGGATGGGTGGGACGATGCGTTGAAAGAGCCAGGAGGTGAAAAGAACGGTGCCATCACCGCCGAGCGTGAGGACGAGATCGAACTTCTCAGGTGACGTCCAGCACAGGTCCGGCGTCCAGTATCTGAGCATTGATTGATATCTGGGGTTCGTGTCTAGCAGTCCTGCTGCGTCGAAGCGTTTCGAATTATGGAGCTTGGCGTCCACATAGACGTTAATACCAAGGTCCGAGCCATAGCGCGGCGTTTGGAGAAGCCATTCGGCCAATTCCCTGGTCAAGGTGACGAGATGATTATCCCTTGCTTTTGTGACGATCATAATACTCCGAACAGCACGTTTGATGGGCCGTCGTTGCAGCTGTTTTGAGACCTCGCGAACACCTGTCGCCGTCTGCATGAGGCGCGAATGCGACATCCACTCGTCGTCCGCAATCTCCTCGAGAACTTTCTCGATGTTTACAGCATCGTCGAAGCGTTGGTGGTAGAAGCAAGGGGACTTTAAGGACGAGAAACGCGCTGTTGATGGGGTAAGTTCATGCTGGAGACAGGAAAGTTGGAGTTCCGAGAGGGCGGCGGAGAGTCTTTGCGACGATGCGGAGCCCGGTGTGCTGTCATGGCTCATAGAGACGCTGCGCCGGCCTGAGAGCGAAGCTGTCAGCGGCATGGTTGGGTTGCCGGCGTTGGGAGGTCGTGAGGCAAGTGCCTTCAGGATGGTCTGGCGAGGGATCGATTCGATGGACACACCACCTTTACGGTGGTTCAGGAAGGATCTTGGCAAGGGGAGTTGTGGAGAGGGCGGTAGTGATGTTGCGTAGTCTTGTGGGGAACTGTCGACTTGTGTTGATGCCTGTGATATTGTACTGGCAGGTTCTTCAGCTCCGTAAATACCGTGCGTCTCTCCGTTCGTATTCAGCGGATCCAGGTGCACTGCATACTCGCGCAACAAAGTGTCGCCAATGCTTGAAGACGGTGTGCTTCCCGTCGGCCTTCTGTTTATTGCGATTGTCGGCACCGCGCCGGTCTTAAACGCCTCGAAGGTTTGTGTACCCTTCGATGTGACATTGGTCCTATCTCCCTCTTCAATTCTACGGTGTGAGTCTGCCTTTGCAGGCATGAAATTTGCCATAGTGCTGTTCGCGATCCTGAGCTATCACACCCCGGACCCCAGGCAACAGCACCGGCTTACGGTGATGACCAAGCAGCTCCAGTCGGGTCAGCACTACCGGTGGACTTAACGGAGGTTCCGGACTTTGCAGACTGAGGCGGGGTGAGATGGATGGATGGATGAAGGATGAAGGCTGAAGGCTGAATGGAGCGGCGAATAGATGATTAGATGCGCAACAGTCTGCGTTCTGATATCATATTGATATTATCTGGTTCCTGAGATATACAGTAAGATAAATATAAGCATGAGCCGTGTCCGGCGGACGGTTTCCCTCCGAACTGTTGGATGAATAATGACCGAGTCTTGCAGCAAGCGACAATCCTCCGTCAATTGGCCTGATCGGAGTCGTGCTGAACGTAGTGGTGTTGTTGCTACTTTGCAAGATCGAATTTAGCCTGATATCGGAGTGTAGTGTCTGTTGTTCTGTAACATGCGTGAGTCGGCCGACACGGCTGATGGCGCAAAGATATACAGTAGATTTGCAGAGGAGAGCAAGATCACGTTGCTGCAAGTCACTTGCGTATGAACTCTCGGATTCTCAGGAAGTTGTGATACGAGCAGCAATCATGGACGAATGAGGCCGTGGTTACTTTATGTAGTGTAGTGATAGTGATCGGCCATGCAGATGGCGGAAACGAAAAGATCCATTGACAGGCCTACCTTTGGTAGTAAAGGATGAGTAAGCATAAAGCATTGCCCTACTTCAAATGCCGCAACCACCAAGGTCGAATCTATAAGGCAGTGCTCAAGAAGTCCTTCATAATCTACCTTAAGCATCAGTATCTTCCTTCCGATGTGGACATCAATTAGCTAGTACTAAGGTACCTAGTCATCAGTATATGGAGAGTCACATGATATGCTGACTAATGCTTGTTTACATGTACATTAAGGTGAGGTACCTTATCAGGGTGAGGTTCTAGCGCAGCACCCGATTAGGGTACATCTTAGCGCCACTCTCAACCGAAAGCTGGAAGCTCCTATCTTCTCCCTTTCTCAGCATCAGACATCTTGAATAATGACTTCTCTGATACCATTGGGCCCGAGAGCCTCAAGGGCTTTGTTTTGCTCCAGAACTTTTCAGCTAATATCATCTATCAAGAACTATGGAACTGTCTCAGACGCTCCAATCAACCCCGCTGCCTCTGCCATTAGCCCCTCTGTCGACCCCACCAGATCCGTCTTTCACAGAGCAATTGAAGCTCAGACTCCCCGCACAAACTGGACAAGAGATGAGATCAAGGAAATATACGACACTCCATTGATGGAGCTTGCTTTTGCAGCCGTAAGAATCAATTGATTCCGTTTCGAAGCATAGCCGATTTAATTCTCGGTTCAAATAGGGCACAGTCCACCGTCGTTACCATAACCCCTCCAGCATCCAAATGTGCACCCTCCTGAACATCAAGACAGGCGGGTGTTCCGAGGACTGCAGCTACTGCGCACAATCGTCACGCTACAAGACCGGAGTCGCAGCATCCAAGATGGTAAATGTCGAGTCCGTCCTCTCTGCGGCGAAGATTGCCAAAGAAAACGGAAGCACGAGGTTCTGCATGGGTGCGGCATGGAGGGACATGCGAGGCAGGAAAACGAACCTGAAGAACATCAAGGCGATGGTGGAGGGGGTGCGGGGGATGGGAATGGAGGTTTGCGTTACGTTGGGGATGATTGATGAGAGCCAGGCTAAAGAGCTCAAAGAAGCTGGCTTGACGGCATACAACCACAATGTGGACACGTCTCGAGAATTCTACCCAAGCGTCATCACAACACGCACGTACAATGAGAGACTGGCAACTATCGATGCGGTACGACAAGCGGGGCTGAACGTCTGCACAGGCGGTATCCTTGGGTTGGGCGAGCAGGCAAAGGACCACGTCGGTCTGATCCACACTGTTGCCACACTCCCGGCACACCCCGAATCCTTCCCAGTCAACACACTGGTACCGATCAAGGGTACGCCTCTCGGGGACAACGAGCCCATCTCCTTCGACAAGATCCTCCGGACTATCGCCACAGCAAGAATCGTGATGCCGAAAACCATTGTGAGACTTGCAGCAGGACGCACGGCACTCAGTGAGGAACAGCAAGTCTTGTGCTGGATGGCGGGCGCGAATGCTGTGTTCACGGGAGAGAAGATGTTGACTACGCCATGTAATGGTTGGGATGAGGATAGGGTGATTTTTGAAAAGTGGGGCTTGAGACCGATGGAGAGTTTCGAGGTTGAGGCTTTGAGGGAGGACAGAAAGTCTGATATTATAGAGCCCGTGATGGCCGAGCAGACATCAAAGCAAGCTTCTGTTGCGGTTTAGGGCAATAGAAGCAAAGAATCCCTTTTTATTATGATTGATATCATGATGAGTCGGTTATAGTCGTGCCTTGTTGGCTTCGATAGCTCGTCTTGCTTTTTCCGTTTCCAATTCCACCCACTCTCCCATCCTTCGAGCCAATTTATCAACTTCATCAAAAGCATTCCCCGCATGCAAGCAAACTCTCACCCTCTCTGTACCAACCGGCACAGTAGGAGAGACCACAGGCCGGACAACAAAACCACCAGCCTGACAATATTTCGCCAGGCTGCGAGGCTTGCTGCTGAGGATAGAGAAGATAGGGCTAAGTGGTTGCTGGGGAGGGATGGTGAGAAGATGCGAGGAGGGGTTTGGCAGGTTCTGCAATTGGGAATAGAGATGGCTAATTAAATGGTGGAGGTGGTTGGAAAGCTTTGAAATTATTAGGCTGATAGAAGGATGGAACGTTTCGCGGATCTATCGGCTTACCTGCTCGGTTGCACCACTTTGGAGGAGGGAATAGCTTGCTCGGATGGCGGCCAGGGATGGAAAGGACATGAATGTTGTGTAGATCAGCGGACGCGCGTAGTTAATGAGATAAGACCTGACAAGGTCGTCACATAGGATTATTGCTATTTTCCCCTCGTCAGTCATATCAATCATGGTAAAACGGTTTCAGGGGAACTCACCGCCGTTGCAGCCCAAGCCCTTACCAAACGTATGTAACCTTGCAAACACCCTCTTCTCTAGACCCAACATGCAGACAATCCCTCTGCCATTCGGCCCGTATATGCCCGTCGAGTGCGCCTCATCCACAACCACATGGCCATTGCCGTTCGGCAGGACTCTCTTGACAAGCTCCACGATTTCCTTCAGCGGCGCCAGGTCTCCATCCATCGAATACAGACTTTCCACCGCCACAAAAACGTTCCTCTTCCCTAACCTCACCCCCTCATCCCTGACGACCTCCTCAATCCGCCGTTCCAGATCTCCCACACAGTTATGCCGAAAGGGCACCCCCGTCGATGCACGCGACAAGCGCATCCCTTCATGCACACTGGCATGGATAAACTCATCGTAAAAGATCACGTCGCCCGGCTGAGGCACGCAAGCGAAGAAGCCCGCGTTCGCATCGAAGCCGGAATTGAACAGAAGCCCCGCGGGCGCCTTGTGGAAGGCGGCAATGGACCGCTCGAGCGCTTCGGCGTAGCTGGAGTTGCCGTCGAGCAGGCGCGAGCCTCGGCTGCCGATGGCGTGGGCGCAATGGGTGGTGGTGAGTTCGGTCATGAAGGCGGAGCGGAGGAGGGGCGAGGTCGAGAGGGACAGGAAGTCGTTAGATGAGAAGTCGGCGGAGCTCGCGGGCGATAGGGTCAGCGTCCGCAGGGATGAGGTCTGGGCGCGCTTGAGGAGTCGGTTTTGTAGGGAGTCTTGCAGGGAGGTTTTCGAAGGTGATGTCGACGAGGGCATCTTTGCATCAAGCTCCGCTTCAATGGCGGGAGGAATTTTGCCCATTTCCGAGGTTTGCTCAGGCTGTTGGAATTCAGTCATCGAGTAAGGCAATGTACCTTAGGAGCGGATGAACAGGCCATGACCAGATTATTCTCAACAGGGGAGGAAACACTTGTTTGATCTGTCTCGCAGCCACACGGTGCAGCCATAAGGTTAGGTACCTTGCGTTAGCCTCCAGGTCCCCAACGGCTATTAGCGGAGTTCCTTGCAACCTAGGTGGGGGTAACGTTCTTTCAACCGCACATATCTCCCTCTTCGCTGATGGCCGACGTCGAGTTGGTATTCTACTTCACTCGGCATGTTGCGAGCCAGCTCTCTCCATCGCAGTCTCCGGACATATCAGTTGTATGGAGCGAATACTGATGTGGGGAAAACGGTATTTTCGACCATTTTGTGTAGAGCGTTTGAGCGTGTAGCCAAGACTTGGTATCTAAAACCCGTCTCCACAGGGCCGCTGGATGCAGCCGATGACCGACATGTGAAGGCCTTTGCAACGAAGACGGAGACGAGATGTCTATTCCAATTTGGAGAGGCTGTAAGCCCTCACATTGCTGCATCTGCCGAGGCATGTCCACCTTAATCTGACTTGATTACACTCGGTTGCTGACCAGGAAAAAGCCTCCATCGGATTCATCAATATTAACGGCTGTTAATGCATATCTGCAAAAATTGCCATCATCGGCTCCCGAGGATCGTCAGGTCGTCCTCATCGAGACAGCTGGTGGGGTGCACTCACCAACTCCGTCTGCCACATCTCAAGCAGACTTATATCGTCCGCTACGACTGCCTGTTTTTCTAGTCGCAGACCCAAAGCTGGGCGGTATATCCTCTACTATCTCTGCATTTGAGTCCCTTCACATAAGAGGGTACGACTTGGACTCTGTCCTCGTCTTCGAAAACGATAAATATAGAAATCATGAGTTTCTCTCTGAATACTTCGAGAAAAGAAACATTGCAACGATATATGTGCAACCGCCTCCAACACGGCGAGAGGACCCTCAAGAGGATGAGGAGGCGTTGAGCAATTATTATGAGAGGATTTCAAGTACAGGACCGGTCCAGGATCTTTTGCTCTCGTCGAGCTTGCGACATGAACGAAGGATTGAAAGATTAGAAAGTATGGCTTCGAAAGCAGTTGACAAAATCTGGTATCCGTTTACACAGCATAAGGATCTTACACCTGAGAAAATCCTTACGATCGACTCAGCGTATGGGGACTACTTTCAAACACTATCTCCCACTCCTTCGAGACGTTCACCAGCAACAACCACGCACAGTCCGTCTGCGGACCAGGTAGTTCAACATTCAAATGATAAAGATCTGCTACAATCAACATTTGACGCATCTGCATCATGGTGGACCCAAGGCCTCGGCCATGGGTCTCCCGACTTGTCCCTCGCAGCAGCCCACGCCGCGGGCCGTTACGGTCATGTGATGTTTGCAGGCGCAGTCCACGAACCAGCACTTTCCCTGGCCGAACTCCTCCTCGAGCAGCTGAAAAATCCTCGGTTGCAAAAGGTTTTCTATTCCGATAACGGAAGTACAGGTGTGGAGGTTGCCATAAAGATGGCGCTGACAGCTTCATCTAAACGCTATGGTGGTGGACCTAATGAGCGTGGATTTGGAGATGTAGGAGTCATTGGATTGAAGGGAAGTTATCACGGAGATACAATTGGTGCTATGGATGCGAGTGAAGGGAGCATTTACAATAAGAACGTGCATTGGTATAAAGGGCGAGGCTATTGGTTTGACTTCCCACAGGTGGTGATGAAGAACGGACGGTGGACTATCGAACCGCTCGATGGGATGGCAGGAGTGCACAAAGATGGAGAAACTTTTGACTCTCTTAACGACATCTTTCATCTTTCGAGGAATAAGAGTGCGAGGCGAAAGTTTTACGAAGATCATATAATGAAGGTGCTAACCAGGTTGACCAACGAAGAAGGAAGAGTGTTCGGGGCTGTAGTGATGGAGCCTATCCTCCTTGGTGCTGGAGGTATGCAGTTATGGTAAGAAGCCGTCTCTAAGACCTCCTCTAGAGGCATACTTACAAATCTAGTGACCCACTATTCCAGCGCACACTCGTCCATGTCGTTCGCAACAATCCTCAACTTTTCGGTCAGAATTTCGTCACGCAACCCGCGAACGAAGGCCCACTATCCTGGTCCGGCCTCCCCATAATCTTCGATGAAGTCTTCACCGGCCTCTTCCGCCTCGGAGTCTTCACGCCCTCCAGTCTCCTCGACACCCAGCCTGATATTTCCGTGCACGCCAAACTACTCACCGGTGGCCTGTTACCGCTGTGTACCACTCTTGCGAGCAACAGTATCTATGAGGCGTTTATAGGCGATGAGAAAGCCGATGCGCTCTTACACGGTCATAGCTATACTGCACATGCGGTGGGCTGCAACGTTGCGAAGACTTCTGTGCTGAGCATGCTAGAGCTTGATACAAATGGAGGCTGGGAGGACTACAAGCAGGATTGGACTTCCCCGTCCGGCGTGGCGAATGCAAGTGTGGGAGATGATCGGAGGCTGTGGAGTTTCTGGGAAAAGGAGTTTGTCAGGGAAATCTCTTACAAGAGAGAGGTGGAGTCGGTGATTGCCCTGGGTAGTGTACTGGCGATTGCACTCAGGGATGAGGGCGGCAAGGGATATAGCTCGAATGCGGCGAGTGAGCTACAGAGGAGGTTGTTGGAGGCGAATGGGGACTTTAACATCCACTGTAGGGTTTTGGGCAATGTGCTTTATTTGATGGCGAGTATGGTGACGGAGAGGGAAAGTTTGGTGAGGATTCAGGAGAGATTGATGGAGGGATTGAGTTGATTTGAATTGATGGTCTATTCAAATTGATCGGCTCATCAGTGAAACCACCCTCTGAGTGATTGTCACCTACTATTTGGTCATAAGGAAGCCACCCGGGATCGAAGCAACTTGGATATCGGTGTATGGGATGGTAGTAAGCTCGTCTTCTGCCATCGATGGGAGTCCCCCACCTGGTGAAACTTCTAAAGCGCATATGAACCTCAAACCCCACGTGAAAAGGGTAGGCAATCCCTAGATCTGATGCTCTATTACCGTATGAAGCCATTACTTTCTCTCTGCTGAAATCCTATTATTATCTATAGTCTATGCTTCATCGATCTGCCCGATTTCATAAGTAGGTACAAATACACAGAGGGGAAATATGCACAATGTCCAAGATCAGGCTACGCCGGCAATGTACGCATGACGCCCTCGAATGCAACCAATGCCATTGCGTTCGCCGGGAACGCTCGTAGAATACAGGGCACAAACCCTCTCCAGTAGCCTCTCCACCCATTCTCCTTCCAAACGGCTTTTGCTGCATCTCTCCACCTTGGAAACCTCCGATCACTTCCCAACGGGTCGGTCATGATCCGTTGCTTGACCACGTCGGAGGGATAGCTAGTAAGCCAAAAGATCTGGGCGGAAAGACCCCCAGCCCAGAAGTTGATGGCCGGTGTGGACAGAGTGGTGTTGTTGGTAAGGAATGAGGTGAAGATGTCGTACGAACTCCACCAGAAAAAGAAGAAGGTCCGGAAAATGAGCGTTGCTGACAGGCCGTGATAGAGGCCAGGGATGCCATGGCTTCGAAACTGTGTAACACATTAGCTCATCGCGGGGCTTAGATACATCTACTTAGAGCACTACGCCATTGACAAGTGGTTCATAGACACAACGGAAGACTCGCGGCGATCCGCGAACTGGATGAGATATTCGAGTCTCAACAGTAGCGAGGACCACCGCTCGGGAACGTCTAGATCGTCATGGAACGGCCAACTTACAATCTTTCTCGAACAGTCAATGGGACCACTGTATAGTCGTTTCGACTTGTCGACCGAGTACTGTATCTGCAACCTGGCTTTGATATGCTCAACCGGCGCAGCGATGAAACTGACCGTCCACCCCGCCATGATCCCAGCGATGCCATGCCCAACAGCAGGCAGTTTCCGCATAGTGTTCTCGATGGCTGGAATTTCCATATGGATAACCGACGGGGTTCGAGCGTTTATGTGTGGATGGACGAAGAAATTCTCATGGAGCACCCGGCGATAGAAGGTCAGAGACCCAAGCATGCTTGAAACGAACGCAAGTCAGCCCAGTGACTCGGAATCTCGCAACTAACCACTGACACAGAGTCCATAAACATCCATCCTATCAGAGGTGGCGTTGCGCCTTTGTACAAGCCCGTAATCCCCTCTTTGCGGACCGTTTGGAGTAAACAATCAAGCGGACCGTTGAATTGCGCTTTCTGCGTCGTCTGCAAGCGCACTTTGATGGTGTCAAAGCTTCAGAAATCAGTCCAAGGACCCTTCAGAAGACGGATGTGGGGGTGTTACGGATGCCCAACTACCATGGTCAGCTTGAGTCTAGCTTAGGGCATGGAAGGGTACTTTTGCCTACCGGTCAGCTTGGCTATTCCAGAAAAGACTCCAGCAACAAAGCCTTTGTAGTTCTTATTCCCTGCGAGTTTGGCGGGTTGCCCTGGGCCCAGAGTTCCATCGCTACCAATCTTTGCAACAGATACAGTATCTTTCACGGTTCTGTTCACCGCTGCCGACATCGGCTGTATCGCGCAACAAGATTTATCCAATGTCGAGCATAGGTATCAAGGCTACCTGAGAAGCAACTGATCTGGATGAGATCTCCAATATCACGGAAAAATCATGATAATATCTACAAGAGATGAGTTGGATGTACATGATGTACCGTACCTTGCTCGGACATTTATGCCTCCGCAGGCAGGGTAGGGCGATCGCCGACCCTGCATCCAGAGCGGGAGATCGACATGCTTTGACGACAGGAACATCCCGAAGCCTCAGACGTAGGAAATATCAAAACATGATGATCATCCCCTCCTACGTGCTATAACTTGGTAACTCGTACTTCCTAGACAATGGCCAATTCCACAAATCCAGACAACATCCGAGTTGTTCAGTCCAAGAAAGGTGCCCTATCGTGCCCTACACAGCCTCTCGGAAAGCCATTGAGCTGACACTTAACACCCCATATCTAGTTTGGACGACTCTCATTACAAACACCAACTACCTCTCCGGTCTATTGACCCTCGACTACTCATTGAAGAAGCATAAATCGAAATATCCCCTCGTTGCTCTCTATACGGATACCTTCCCGCAAGAGGGTCATCAAGCCTTGGACAGTCGAAAGATCCCAAAGAAGCGGGTCAAATACCTACTCCCATCGGTGCACAAAGACTATAGCAATGATACTCGCTTCTATGACTGCTGGAGCAAACTTACACCGTTCTCTTTGGTCGAGTATGAGAGGGTTGTACAGCTCGATAGTGATATGTTGGTGCTGAAGAACATGGACGAGTTGATGGAACTAGAGCTTGATCCTCCGAGTCTGGAGGGCAAAGGAAATAAAGTCTTTGCCGCCAGTCATGCTTGTGTGTGCAATCCTCTTAAGAAACCGCACTACCCTCAAGATTGGTCAGTTCCCGTTCTGCGTCAAGCAGTTTGCGCCACTACCTGTCCTCACACCAGTACTATTGGCGACAGGACGGCGACTTCTTTCGACCATTCACACATTGACCATATCATTGAGAAAAATTCCGAGCGCAATCAATCTACTTTCGCCGATCGTTCTAAGCTCAGTTTCTGGTTTCAAATTGTCACTAATGCAATTGACAGGATTCCGGCAAATTGTGCATTCACGACGCAACATGCAGACCCCGAAGCAGCTCAAAAGCATGGAGCGTCACCTACAGCAGGATTAGCCATGGTCAACGGCGGTCTCCAAGTCGTCAACCCTAGTAATGCCATCTACAACGCTATACTTGAACATATGTCGACATCCTCTGCGATTGGAGACTATGAATTTGCCGATCAATCTCTGTTATCGGATCTTTTCGCAGACCGCTGGGTTCCTTTACCATATATCTATAATGCATTGAAGACTCTAAGATGGAAGGAGGTGCACGCTCCAATATGGAGAGACGATGAGGTCAAGAATATCCACTATATTCTCAGTCCAAAGCCATGGGATGAGAGTCCGCAAACTTCAACAGAGGAGACGCACAAGTGGTGGTGGGCTACCAATCATCAGAGGTTAGCAGAAGAAAAGAGCCAGGGCATTGCTGCTGGATTTTAGACCCGTTGTTCTGATATCTTAGTCCGCCAGTCGCATTTGGCCATGGAAATGTTCTTGAGAGAAATACTCTTCCCGTTGTAATCGTTATCGTCAGGCTTCATCCGCTAGCTTCATGACACCACGAAAACGACTGCACTAACCCCGAATTTTACAACATCGTGACACTAAGCCTATACGGGCCGAATGTACACAAACCCTAAGACGTGGTCTGTTATCAAATCGATTCTACTCCATATTGAGCGTTTTCAAATTTTTGAATTTTCCCTTCTTATAAGATGTCTGATCTCCACGCAAGCAAGTTCCTTCTTTCCGCAACATTCGCAGAAGCATCTCCTGTCATCCCATTTCGAAGACTTGAGCTCTAACTATCAAACCGCATCACGCAATGGAGATTGATTCCGTCTCCCCGAGGTCGCAACCTTTACCCCTTCGCCTCCAGATACCCCCCCTCTGGCTACCAGGCCCTCTAATGCCTACGCCGGCCCACTCCCGCGAATCGTCCATGTCAACACTACGCATGGAATCAGGCTGGCCGCCCAAATGGGACCCTTCACCAACGACTCCGCCCTTCTCATACGAAGATCTCTACAACCCCACTCCAGACACGTAAGTCCCACCCGACCAAGCCCCACCCCCAAGACTAACAGAAACAACTCCAGACTCGAAGGCATCCCCAACACCCCACCAACCCCGCACCTACGCACCCAAGACCAGCCCGACCCGGCAACAACCGAATGGTGGAACGCGCGCAACGACCCCCCGCCCACCCTCCCCCAACCCCTCGTCACCGCCCTCGCCAACGCCCGCTCCACAACCAGTACCCTCGCCACCCTCTCCTCCCTCCTAACCCAGCTCCTCACCTCGCCACCAAAGACCGCCTCCGGCTGCCCCACCCGAATCCCCCACCACGACCCCGCCGCCACCACCCCCGCCGCCGTCACCGACTCCTGGCTCCTCCAGGTCCTCCTCCCCCTCCACCCCACCCTCGACCACGCCGCCGCCGTCGCCGCCGACGACGTCCACGCCCTCCAGGACCGCGCTGCCGTATCGCCTAAGCGCTTCGCTCGCTTCGTCGCTAAGTGGGCTGCTTTCGGTGAGGGTGCCGACGACGACGACGACGGCGGGGAGGATGATGAGGATGACGAGCCTAGCATGACACCCACCCGCGGGTCGGCGCAAGCGGAGTCGCAGGGAGAGGAGTTCAGCGTTGCGGACTGTTTGGATTTCGTCGCTGCTTTCACGGAGGTGTGGGAGGGACGGAGGGGGATTCGCGTGCGGGGCGGAGGAGGAGGAGGAGGTCGTCGGCGGGTTCGGGACGCGGCTGTCGAGGCGGGGGATGGGGATGGCGCGGCTGGCGGCAGGGAGGTTTCTGCCAGGGTGCTGGAGCGGTGTCGCGCGAACGTCGCGCACGTGCTCGCTCTTCTCGATCGCGTCGCTGCCGAGCTTGATGCCGAGGTGGAGATCAGAGCGAATTGTACGCACTCGCCCGTCAGATGTCGGAATCTTGGAGCGGCCGACGCGGGGCTGTGGGTTGCCAGGGGGCATATTGATGGGATGATGGTGGCGGTCGAGGGGGATAGGGAGGCGTTGATGGGGTGGGAGGGGCGTGGGATCCAGGCTGGGGAGAGGGACGATGGCGGGAGACGGGAGGTTGGGCAAGGGCGGCTTGTGCGGAGGTGGATGCATTTGTCGGAACGGGAGGGCGGTTGGGGGTGGGGGTTGGTGATGAGGGCGGATGAGATTGTTCGCAGGATCGGTGCGGGGACGTGGGTGGATTTGAGAGGCCGTGGTGGTGTTGAAAAGCGGTTGGAGCTGAGGTGAGCAGAGGACGGTGCATTGTTTTCCCAAATGTGGGAATTTTTTCAAAGACTGTAAGATGCTGAAGTAGACATGTTTATGCACGCACATTCTGTTTCTTCCTGGAACGAACACATGCGTATATCAAGTACAATAGGAATAACACCGCTGAAAACGACCACGCACGAGAACAAGGACCATGCCAAGCTCAAAACTCTATCTATCCTATGCCGAATAACGATTACATGATACCTCGAGACCGGATCCATAGCATGGTTCCCCTCCCACCGCTGACGAAAAACCCAGGACACAATGTGATATATTTACAGTAGAGCCACACCGAGGAAAGAGGACGCCACGACAACCAGACCGCAAACGACAGGGGTAACGCTGAAACTAGGCGCACGAAGAGCCCCAGCAGCGCCCTTCTTGGCGCTACCCGTGGCAGTCACGGCGCCCGAGCCGGCAGTAGCGGTCCCGGAGCTGGCGGTGCCAGCATTCTGAGAACCGGAACCAGTGAGTCCGACGCCGGTACCGGCTCCCTGGGTCATCAACTTCTTAGCGGGCTCCGGGATGGCAGGCAGGGTGTCGCTGTCGACGTTGAAGGTGCCGGATTTGGCGGGGCATTTGCTCGCGGCACCGCTTGAGCTGTAGCCGCCGTCGCCTTGTGGGTTCGGTGTCCCGGCGTAAGCCGTCTTCAGGGCGTTGAAGTCGTCGAGCTCGGTGACGTCGTTTCCGTTAATTTTCACCAAGCCGTATTTAGATCCTTCCTCGGCGTACTCGTAGACAAGGCCACCAGAGTATACATTCGTCATGTCGCTTGAGTATAGAGAAGCCACTTCTTGGAATTGACGCTTGTTGGTGTTGCATCCATACTCGGACAAACTTGGGAAGAGTCAGCACCACCGTCAAGGTTGTATGGATTGACGGAGCGTCGGACTTACAAGAGAGGGATGCTATAGCCGGTAAAGTTCTTCACCTTCTGATCCCAACCGGATGTCGTGAACGAAGACGGGTCGCACCAGGAGTAATCGTTGAAGGCGAAGAAGTCGCTTCGCTCGTCATCGGTACCACAGTTCATGTATTGCGCCATCTCCAATCTGTTGGAGTTGACATCCGCAGCGGAGTATCCGACGGGGATCTTGCGGTAGTTCCGGTTCCCGATGTACTGTCTCATGTCACGAGTCACCGCCTTGACATATGGAGCAGCCGCAGTAGAGGCATCGTCGTTGATCACTTCGTTACCGGAGAAAAAGGCGAGAGTGTTGTCGTATTTGGCAAAGGCGTCAATCGTGGCGAAGACGTTCTGAAGGTAGACGTCATTGTATGATGTCTTGGGGTCGGCTCGATTCAATGAGTATTTTGGAGTATTTACGTCCAGCACGAGGTAGATGCCAGCAGCAGCGAGTGCGTTCATACAATCATCGTGGTTCTTGGAGTTGTCGACGGTGTAGACTCGAACGGTATTGATACCGAGCTTGGTGAATTTCTCAATATCTCGTTTGCAGCCAGAGACGTCGGCAATGGGGTCGGCAACATTGGAAGATCCTCCTGGAACACGGCATGTCGTCAGAGAGCGTTCCTGTGTAATTGTTGACTGCAAGAGCACTTACCAGGTTGATAATCAACGCCACGGATGTAGAACCTATTGCTACCTGCGAAAAAAGCTATGATACATGTCAGCGATTGATCTTCCCGGCCATTGAAGACAGCATACCATTGCCCTTCACAGCAACTTGAGGGACGCTGTTTGCTCGTGGTGCCAACGGCGCCACAGCAGCAATAGCAGTGGTTGCCCCAAGAGCCACCGATGTAGAGAGGACAGCCCCAAGTCCCTTCATGTTGGAATATTAAGTGGAGGATTGTATGCTACCGAAAAGCGGGACGTTCCCAAAGTAAATGAAATGGTCCTGCTCTGGCAAAGAGAGTTGACAAGCCTTGGTAAACAATGAATCTCTCAAGTCCCGAAAGAGTGAGAGACTGGAAATGATGGGTGGGATTATTTAGAAGACCATAGAAGACGGATCAAAACAATCGGTAAACGAGAGTCGATTGTTGAGTGGCGAAGAAGTCGTGATAAGCAAGAAAGTGGAAGTGGCAGTAACGAAAGGGAATATTAGTGAGAAAAGAGAAAGAGAATTACACGAAGATAATCCAGGCCTGAAGAAAAGGGGACAGGGGAGAGCGAGGAGTGCCGGCAAGAATTGGCAGTGGCGTCTGACTAACCTAATGGGGAAATAATCGTGCGCTAGATTATCTTACCACAGGGGTTGTCTGCATTAGCTTGAAGAACGAAACCACGGACCACGAACCACGGATCACGCCCGCCATTTGCCCCTCTATTTTGATACACGACCTGACCTTAATTTTCATATCTTATATCTTGAAGCCAGGATCATCACCGCTATCAGTACCAGTGGCATCAATGCCAACTCTAGTCAAATTGGGTGTTTCCGTTCTCTCTACATGTAACATCAATACCCCCATGGCGGGCGCCGGAACCGCTCGCCATCCCAGGATCGGTTATTGTGAGACCAGGAGAAGGAAATCGGGCAGTTGTACGCCGCTCATCGCAGCACCTTGCTTTTGTCGCAGTCAACACACTCATAATTGGTGGTCAGAGTCTGGGATAGTTTCAATAACACAGCAATGCTAGTCTATGGCCGCAGAATCCAGATGGTTGAACGACACAGGTTCTCTTTCTCGTGAACAGCGTAATAAATCACAGCAGGAACCGCTCAGAACGCCAACGCCAGGACACTCTCCTGCCATTGATGATCGCTCCGTACTCAACGCCCCCGCAGACAGACCGCGTGCTATGAAGCCTCATTGTGAGACGTCTTGGATGTAGTTCGCGGGCACGCTCTTCACATGCCCGCCTTTCTCCACGTCCGCCCAGCCATCTCCAGAGTCTTTGTTGATGAGCACGAACCTCTCACCTTCCGTGAAGCTCCACTCGGCATCGCTTCTGGCCACGTAGTTGTATAAGGCGACTACGTAGTTCAGCTTCTTGGCTCCCCTCTTCGGTGCAACGGCGGGGCCCTTCTTCTTGCCAGTGGTGCTCATGCTTCCGGCCAGCGACGCCGATGAATTGGAATAGGTGGATCCCGGTCGGTCCGAGAGGCTGGGTGTAGATGCTGGGATCAGCTCAACGTATGCGGCAGGGACGATGCCCTCTAGGCTTCCCGAGCGAACCTGCATCCAACCGGAGCCATCTGGTTCGAAAATTAGCTATTGACCTTTCTATGATAGCTGCTGGCAGCATCAATACCATCTGGTTCAAGAACGGCCACTTCTTTCCCCTCTTGAATAGTGATCTCCCCGTCCCCGTTGGCCTGGTAGGCGTACGCCATCTTGCCTCGCTGTTCGGCAGATTTTGAGAACGCTTCTGCATCCCCGGCGTTTGTTCCATTGGATGGTAGCTCGCTGACATACTGCGCTGGTGGAGGTGCCACGATGCGGTTCTTCCGTGCTGTTGTTGGCTTGTTCTTTACGGGCTGCATGCTGCTAGACTGGTCTGGGCTCGGCTCTTCACGCGATATCCCACTTCCAGTACCGGACACCGACCGGTAGGCACTTGCTGCATAACCAGAGCTCAGCGAGTTCATCGTGTTGCTCCTGCTCAATGCCGGCAACTCGGCGACTCCATCAGCCGGTGTGCCGTTAGCTGTAGGTTGAGATACGCTGGCGGCCTGCTGTCGCTCCGACTTCAATTTCTTTTTCTCTTCCTTCGATTGCTCTCCGGGACATTCTGCAGGAACCTTCAGCTCGCACTTACTGTGGCAGGTATAGCCACAGTCCCGGCAGTCAAAGCCTTTAGCCGACAAACCCCAGATCCTATCTCCACATAAGTCGCAATTGGTGGGTATCTTGAAAGTTTGGGACTTGAAGTTATGATTCCTCGCTCCGAGCGAAACGTCCCCGACGACGGAGGTGATGGTGGAAGCCTCGACCTCTGCGGTATAGCGTCTCCGCTCCATTTGGTGCAGCTCATCCTGCATGGAAATTAATGCTCTTACAATCTCAACTTCGTCTCTCTTGTCTTTACCGGCTCGTACGTCCTGCTTAATTCGTTTCACGCCGTCAATATCCCGTCGCTTACTTTCGACCTCCCGCCTCAGATCGCCGAGCTGACCTTGACTCTTGCCCAGCACATTGCGAAGGAATATCTTTGAACTCTCATCGACCGCCATTGCATCCTCGTCATGCCAGACTGGACTTGGCTCAAACACCATGTCAGGCGGCTCTTGCCACCCTGCCATGTTGTGACGGACGAACATCATAGAGTCGAGCGATGGGTTATTTCGTGGTATTTCTGAAGATAGGTGCCTAAGCTGATCGAGGCTTCGAGAGAGGACAGATGTTTCCAGCTGCGCAGCAAGTGACCAGATAGAATTCAGCTTTGAAACCCGCGCTTCTGACAGATCTTGTAAGCTCTAGAGAAATACACGTATCAGCACTCCCACGAACCGGAATGAAGGGGAAAAGGTGCCCTACATCTAGCAGATCAGGGACATACTCGTGATAGTACCTCTCTTTCAGCTTGTTTGTGACATTGATGCTTATCAAGTATGTGTTCTACTTCGCATGAGCGGGCTGAATTATCCACTAGGCAGGTCAGTACACCAACCTTTACATTGTGCATGTCCATGATCTGTTGCTGATACGCGTTCTGAGCCTTTTGCTTCCCGTAATCAAATGAAGTCTCGATCCTCTTCCGTCGGGTTTCCACCTCCTGACAAACCGCATCATAACGACCCTTCAATTTTCTCAACTCTCCATACGATCCATCGCGCTCTTTCTCCAGCCGCGCCGCATATTCAGCGTGACTCTTTCGAATCTCTTCGTATCGGGAGGCAAGCTGTTTCAGTGGATCGGCGACATTCGAAACAAGTTCCGATGAGAATCGATCATGTTCGGCAGCTCGCGACTCCAAGGTAGATAGTTGCGTTGTCCACGTTGTCAACGAGGCGCTTTTGGAGTGCAAAAAATTAGTGTATGCGCCCCCTTCCATAGAACATTACTGGTAGACCGCGCACCTTTCCAGAGACCCTGGGGTCATGCTAGGTGTGTCTCCAACACTCAAGTTACTAGACTTCCTTGCCTTCTTCTCGAAGTATTTCTTGGCTAAGGCATTAAGCTTAGAAGCATACTCCTTCTCTATGACACTGCGTTCCCGGTAGAATTGCTGAATATCATCTAGCCATGTTATGCCGCCTGAGACCTATGCGCCGTAAGCTCGTGTTAAGCTGAGGTCCTGCAGGAGCACTTTGCATGGACCTGACGGTTGTGTAATGCTAAGTGGTATCGCAGAGCCCTACCCATGCATTGACTGGTTTGAAGGCATCCTAGTTGATGGAATATCTTAGCAAACCGTACTGCCACATCTTTAAGGTCCCTCATGGAAATTACCTTCAGTTCTGCGCCGAACCTCGGCGTGATATCCACATTACTCATCTTGATATCAAGGACCAACGGTTATGTATGTTGTCCAGACATCTAGAGATACAACGAATGCCGATACCGTGCATAGAAGGAGATATGTTGGGTGACCGCAGCTGTCCATGCAAGCACTGCCTGATAATGGCGTCTGGGGATGCGAGTGACAAGGACGGCAGAAGCCGACACTGCCCCACCAAAAGCAGAGCCGCTCAAAGCCTCATCCAAGCTTGCCCTACCCGTCACCCTAAAAAGCTGCCTATATGACAACCGCGTGTACAGTACAACCTATACTAAACCATTGACAAGTCGACGTTCATATTCTTATTCACGATTAGGGTCGCTTACTTGTCAAGGTCGCCGAGCCAAAGAGGCTCTGCGCCGCTATGGCTACATAGATTTCTTACGTTCCACAGGCCACATTGGAACTCCCACGTTTTATAGCAAACAAGCTATTAAAATCAACTCTCACCCTCGCATATTGGAGCGTGCTTCTTTCACATACCAGAGCTCGAGAAGGAAAATAATCTTAGCTGGGCAATGTCGTCCGAACAGGCAAACAGCGCGCCTAGCTCTCTGGAGGATCGTATCTCCAAGCCAACAACTTCCAACGGTACGACCGTCAGCGCCGAACCTACTGCGCCTAATCATGCTGCAACAATAGGCTCATGGGCGGACGACGTCGCCTCACCGGTCGTTGCTAATACGGACACACCTTCAGGCATGAAGACAGAGACGACAGCCAAGGAGAGCAGTCCGAGCATTCCTCAAACCGACGGCGCCGGTGAGGAACTAGGAGGATCTAATTTGCAGGAACCGGAGTACGATGTCGAGGTGAAGTTGAGCGATATCCAGGCGGATCCGAACAACCCATTGTATTCGATCAAGAGCTTCAACGAGCTAGGCCTGTGGGTATCTCCCTGCATTACACTAGAGGCGACGCTGACGTATAGTCGTATGTTAGGGAGGAGAACATCCTCAAAGGAATCTACCAGATGAGATTTCAACGCCCGTCGAAAATTCAGGAAAAGGCGTTACCGCTCCTACTAGGAAATCCGCCAACGAACATGATCGGACAGTCTCAATCCGGAACTGGCAAGACGGCCGCTTTCGTCCTGAATATTCTGTCTCGCCTTGACATGTCCCCTGCGATGCTCACTGCCCCTCAAGCTCTTTGCTTAGCTCCGAGCCGTGAGTTGGCCCGCCAGATCATTGGTGTTGTCCAAGTGATGGGCAGCTTCATCGAAGGATTGAGCGTGTCAGCTGCGATACCTATGGAAGCTTCGATGCGTGGGAAGAGGATCGAAGGTCAGGTTGTCGTCGGGACACCTGGCACCGTTATGGACATGGTCAAGCGTCGTACTTTAGATCCTAGCCATATAAAGGTTCTGGTACTTGACGAAGCGGATAACATGCTTGACCAACAGGGTCTTGGGGAGCAGTGTCTCCGTGTGAGAGCGTAAGTTTCGGCCTGCTGTTTCGGTATGAGACATCTTTAACTGGCTGCAGTATGCTTCCAAAGGCCGTTCAGATCGTGCTTTTCTCAGCCACGTTCCCTGATGCAGTCGTTCGCTACGCCAACAAGTTCGCCCCAGGCGCCAACCAGATCACATTGAAGCACGAGGAACTTACTGTGGAAGGTATCAAGCAGCTGTACTTGGATTGCAACTCTGAGCAGGATAAATACGACGTGCTTGTCCGCCTGTACGGTCTCATGACGATCGGGTCTTCGATCATCTTTGTGAAGGTATTTGACTTACTGAAATAAACCATAGATCATCGAAAGGCTAACGTATGTCAGCGTCGTGACACTGCCGCAGAGATCGAGCGTCGCATGACTGCAGAAGGCCACAAGGTTGCGTCTCTCACTGGTGCGTTCGAAGGAAGCCAGCGCGATGTTATCATCGATACATTCCGGACTGGTTTAGCCAAAGTCCTAATCACTACGAATGTACTTTCTCGTGGCATCGACGTCCAGTCTGTTTCCATGGTCGTCAACTATGTTAGTCATCTCTGCTACCTCTATCATCGTGTCTACTAACCAGCCATAGGATGTGCCTGACGATGGACGCGGCAACGCCGATCCCCAAACTTACCTCCACCGGATCGGTCGTACTGGGCGTTTTGGTCGAGTTGGCGTGTCCGTTAGCTTCGTCTACGACAAAGCAAGCTGGCGCATGCTCAACGACATTCAGCAGTACTTCAACGTCACTATGACCAAAGTCGACACTTCGGACTGGGATCAAGTGGAGGAGACTGTAAAGCGTGTCATCAAGAGCTCGCGAGCAGGTAGTAACCTAAAGAGCGGTAACGACGTCGAAATGTGAGCACGAACGATCGAGGGGCGCGAGGTCGAGGTCGATGTCACTTCAGCTGGAGCTTGACTGACTAGATCTGGGGGCGTTAGGAATATGGACGAAGGGTCTCAAATCTAGCATTTGATATGTTGGGGCTGCCAAGGAGGGATATTCGGGGACCGAGGCCATCTAATCCAAACAGCAAGTCCTACTGCTTGAGACTTGCGTCCCAGCAAGGCAGCTTTCTCAACTGCCACAAGGCAATAGCTAGTTAGCTATCAAAACCATTTACAATCACGAAACGCTACATCTGCGATATGCAGACTATTCTACCAGTTGCAACTTCGAGCTAAGATGCTCGCCAGCTTTTCCAAGGCCGTTTGGTCTTCCTCATCGAATCCGTCCCTTAGTACACAATCAATGTCAATGACCGCCACGACCTGCACATATTCAGATCAGTGCATGCGCTTCGACCATGGGAACCCCTCCGAGTGATATCAAAGGTAAGAGTCTCTCACCTTGCCGTCGACAGTAATGGGCACTACAATCTCGCTGGCCGTGTCGCCGTCGCACGCAGTGTGTTCGGGGTATTTCTCCACGTCGGGGACCACTTGGGTTTGCCCCGAAGTCGCTGCAGTACCACAGACGCCTCTACCAAAGGCGATGGTCTGGCAGGCGACTTTGCCCTGGAAGGGTCCGAGGATCAACTGGCCCTTTTGCTGCGGATCGAGGACGTAGAAGCCTAGGTTGCAAGGTCAGACAGTTATACATGTGGCGACTAAAGCTGTGAGAGTCTACCAGCCCAGTTGACTTGATTGGAGGGACTTGGCAGTGACTTGTATGCATGCCATAACAGTGATGCCGTGTTTGCAAGGTTGCTTGAACATCGTCGTTAACGGATATAATACAGGCTCAGCGTTGAGCGTGGCAGCAACTATTGTTCGTACCATACCTTGATAGCTAATCATCAGTAGTCCGTACAGTTGTTGATGTAGGGAACGTATTTAGGGGGTTTTACCCAGTTCCGCTGACCTTCGAAGAGGGCTTCGGCTTGCTCCAGCACCTGGTCGTACACCTCCTGCTTCGTGGAGCCAGGGCTATATGTTGTTGCATCCGCATGGACCTTACGAAAATCAGAGGATTCTATATTCTATGCCGACAGTACATGGACTTACCATTATCGAGTTATGCCTGTGTACTAATAATAATGTACGAAGGCTATGAGCAAAATTGTCCGTACCACATCACTGGAATCGCCAACGTCATCACTAGCCAATGACCAGCCGAGTCTACAATCTCCAATTCTACGCATCAACTTTACTTCTATCAACCTTACCTAGTACCTAGTACGAAGTGTTCGTTTCACACTTTAAAAATGGCATCTTCAATGCCCTGTAAAGACTGCATATCGGGGACTTTACACGCCGGAACACCCACCGGGAGGGTCACCACTCTCCATGGGTTGCCAACCTATGTGGCCGACCCACCTTCAGGCAGCCCCAAAGGCATAATCGTCATCATTCCTGATGCGTTCGGATGGGAGTTTACTAATAACAGAGTGCTTGCGGATAGCTACGCCAAGAAGGGGTCATTTAGGGTTTACATACCTGACTTCATGAACGGTATATAGTAGTGAATCACTATAATGCGTTACTACAGAGCACGCGTTGATGTGGAACTAGGGAACTCGTGTACACCAGATCTGTTGACCACCATGGACAAGGTGATGGCAGACAACCAAGGAATCCTTGGAAACATAATGAAGATGTATTTCACAGTCCAGCAAGCCTCGAACATCATGATACATTGCCCTAACGCATGAACAGTTTCCCTGGCGCCCGAGCCGCATATCACTTCACCCCATTCATGTACTACAACCGCCAGGCGGTCGCGAAACCCCGGATCTTCGACTTCTTCAAAGCCCTTCGGCAGGACGAAGGCGCCAGTCTCCCCGTCGGAACGGCCGGCTTCTGCTGGGGCGGTAAATACGTCGCGCTCTTGTGCCATGACGCCGAGAAAGCGTCGAACGACCGAAGTCTGGTCGATGCAGGGTTCGCGGCCCATCCCAGCATGCTGGCATTGCCCGACGACATCGAGGCGGTGCAGAAGCCGCTCAGCATCGCGAACGGGAGCCGCGATATGGCGCTTACCGTGCCGGGAATGGAGCAGGTCAAGGCCATCTTCGCGGAGAAGGAGCAGGGCAAGTTCGAGCTGGTTGTGTATGAGGGGGCTAAGCATGGCTTTGCGGTCAGGGGCAATCCCAGTAATGAACGGGAGCATAAGCAGGGGCTGGAGGCTGAGGATCAGGTATTTGACTTACTACTTGACTGAAATGGTTACATGTAAAGCCTTGCTGATTTGCGACCTAGGCGGTCGCGTGGTTTACTAAGTGGTTGGGAAGGGCCGCGTAGTTGGAACAGGTGTTTGCGGGTTTCATTCACGTTGGGTAGAACTTGGTACAGGTTTGGGGTGTTTCTGGTATATTGTCTTATATCAAGGATAGGGCTGGTATTTGAAGCTGGGAAGTGAGGTCGTTCGAAACAACAGACCTGGTTCAATAGGATTCACCCACCCAGTCCTAATAATAAATTGTTTTCAGGAGCGGTTTTTCTATACGTACAATAAAGATCTTGACAGTGATATTTGACTCTCCGCCAGTGAACAATAAATTACTGGAGGTAGCCAGACCTCGTTAGACTCGTCAGGATAAGTGCGACTCTGCTCTGTCTCCCAAGTTCACATCCCACTCATCGCTTGCGGAACACCTCTATATACAACTGGAAATAAACAAGAGCATTGTCAGGTCTGATGTCGATGTTCCGAATAATTGCTGTTCTCCATTGCGGGTGAAGCCCCATATGCCTCACATTCTGGGCTGTCGTGGAAGCGTTACGACTGGCGTACCTCCGCACCCATCTGGGCTTCTATTATTACCTGAAGCTTTTGTCCTGTGCTGTGTTTGGCCTTAGCCTTTACTATGCATGCTCTGTAGTAGAAGTCGATGGACGGCACCTCGCATTGCCACAAGAGGCCTCTCAACGGCACTGTGTCATGGTTCAGAGATCACCCAGGCGTACTGGGTGCGGAAGAGAAAACTGTCATGGCAGGGCGCCTCAACATGCAAGACAGTTGGCTTCAGTGCCAGGAAAGGTACATATCTGATATTGCCGCCGGTGTTGGACCCTCCAGAGGTATGTTCTCAGGAAACTGATAGAGGAACGATACGGACGACTCTCATCAGCAGGAGGAATCACCCCGATGGGTCAGCGGAATGCTCGGCGCCATGGCCAGAGCCGTAGAAGCCATCCGACGAAGATTTGAAGGTAATGGTTCAAAGTGTGATGCCGACTCGAGTTGACATCCGTCTAGGGTGCATGATACCGTTGGCCGGAGTGTCCTCCATTCTTGCTCGCAAAGCAGGAAGCTTTGAATAGTGGTCTCCGCAACCAGAAATTCCATCGCATGGTCATATGCGGATGTCCAAAAATCCTGCGAGAAGTTCAGAACGATATCCTGAGTGTGAAGCATGATTTGGGTTTGGGAGAGGGCTGAATACGGTATGTAGGACCATCAAAGGCATACTGCCACCCGCGGGTTGATCCACGATGATCACGAATTTGGAGGCATCACTCGCACTCAGCACAAATTTCTTAATGACTGATACATCAGCTGTGTGAACTAGAGGCCTGCTCTCTCAGAAGTCACGGTCCAAGTTCACGAACGACCGGTTGTATCTTCGTGTTTCTCCTTTACTTCGACATGGCACTTATAGAGGCGCTTCCAACTCTGCGGCTCCTTCATCAATGCCAGCAGTCGTGTTTGACAAACTGGGGATTTAGAAATATTGGGTAATCAGCTGCATCTACGCAATGCTGATGTCTCTCGCACTCACAGCTATACCATTTGACTTGTATCGCCATTCTGTTTTAAGATACCCCATACAGTTTAACTAAACCATACCCTATTCACCTAACACACATCTCAAGCATGTGCTTTTAACTTAACACTAGAAGCTACCCCAGCTGTGCAAGTTCTCTTCTTATTTGAATCTTGCACGTCTAGACGTTCTAAACTGCCAGATTGCCTAACTCACTACTTACAAAGTGGCCCTGTTTTCCTCGCACTTTACATGTCCTACCCAGTCTTTTCAGATCGCTTCTTCGACAGCCTGCCGTTTATCTCAAATCCGGTTCTTTTGCCGTAGCCTCGAAACACTTGGCAACTCGACATCCAGCGTGTCCTGACCATTTTGTCTACCATGGCTCCTAAGATGGTTGCTATTAGAAGTCCCGGCGGTGAGAGGGTGAAGAAAGATACTGGCGGTGAGGATTATAACAAGGGAAGAAATAGAGACGATAACGGGGAGGACCGGAGTGACAAGGAAGAATGTTGGTGCGGAAACTGCCAAGCCTGGCGAGGCCATGACACCAACAGCACTTCAAGGGGCGGGCCCGTCGGGCCAAGGCTGAAAGATTGCACGAGACGTAAGGTGGCTCAGGTTCAGGACACAGGTGATGAGCTCGAAAGTCAATCTACGAGCACTTCGGAGACGACATCACCAAATACTACTCCCTCCGACTGGCGGGATCCGGAGATCGAATCCCAAGGACAATATCTCGTTGCTCCTGTTGGGCACCATCCAGTTGCGACCCATCTATCTGTTGGAAATCCCGTAGACACTCGAGTCACGAACAGCCTTGCTCTCACAAGAACCGAGAGTCGAAATCATGGCAAAGAAGCTTGTATACATTGCTCAAGACCTAATTTCGGCAGAGGAGAAAATGTTTGGGTCCTTACCAACTATTTCGCTGTAAGTTTGCCGAAGACCAAGCTACACACTTACATCCTACAAGGGATACCTCAAACCATTACACGAGAGAAGAAGCAACGCATTGTCCGGCAACTTGTTGCTACTTGGCTATTATTCAATCGTCGCTCCGATTGTTGGGCCACAGATCATGCCTCACTCGTCGTGGCCAGCTGTGAGCTATCAGCAGCTGCCGGCGGTGCAATACTCCAGTCTGGGGAATCTGTGGATAGCCCCCCGATCCAGTACTTTACTGCCGGTTCGAGTACCCCCCGTCAACTCCACATTACACTGCAATACAATGGAATACTCGACTTGGCTCCGTACAGCTCGTTTATGGAAGGCAAAGCGCCGGATGCGAATATCACAAATATTACCCAAGCCCTCAACGTGATCATGGCCAAGCATGCCAACGCTCCAAACCACAACGGACACAAAGACCTGCTTCAAGTAGGCACGAACAGGTCCTTCTACAAAGCTGGTTGGAAATCACTGAGAGCTGGGCTTGTGGCTTATCGAGGTTATTCTTCGTCTGTCAGACCCGGCATGTCGCAAGTGCTACTCAACGTCAATAAGCTGACTACAGCATTCTTCAAGCCGGAGTGCGTTCATGAGTTCATCAGGGAATGGTTAAATCTTTGGGACGCGAGAGCTCTTCACGACCATGAAGTTCGAGAACTCAACAACGTCTTGCGAGGAGTCAAAGTCAGGATAATGTACGATCGGTCTAAAGTGAGAGGGGCGGCCATCGATAGCGAGTCACAGAGGACCAAGCTTGTCATGGGCATGGGGCAACCATTACGGACACAGAGATTTACCAAGGACGGCCAAGAAGTTCTTGTTCGGGATCATCTCAGGGCAGGTAAGTCAATAAAGTTGGTAGTTCCCAGATATTAGTCACTAACCGCACTGCTTAGCCTACGGTCATCGTCTCAGATTCGAGCAGCTGCCCTGCATCAACGTTGGTGGCACACAGGTAGGTAGAGAAGTTTGGATACCTGCGGAGAAGTTGTATATATTACCTCATCAGCTATACCGCGGCAAATTAGAGGGTCAACATGCGGTTAACATGATCCACGAAGCTCTTAAGACTCCTCAAGAGAATGCCCTTGCAATCGGTGGAGAAGGCTTAAGACTTCTGGGCGTCTCTCCGCCATCTGAGACTCTAGTGCGTCCCATTCACTTACATGAGTGTAAGGTCAAGTGCTGACAGCCTGTAGCAATCATTTGGTATGGGCATTGATGATGCATACCTTAAGCTGCCGGCCCGCCATCTCAGTCCTCCAGATGTATGGTATGGCTGGAAGAAACGGCCTTATTATACCAGCGGAAGCACCTGGCGTCTTGATGATGTCGAATTCCACGAGCCGAAGTCACTCCCTGCGCTGAATGCACTCGACCTACATGAAGAAGGAAAGCATGCATATAACGCCGGGCCAATTGCTGAGGTGTTTTCGGAAATACTTGGGGACTTTGGTCTAAAACCTTATGTCAGTCGACTTCGAAGGCTGCCGCTTCCAAGCAAGGATACCACGACGTATGCTGAGGATCTGAAGCAGAGTCTGCACGATGCATTGAAGAAGATGAAGAGGTCCAGTGTTGTGTTCATTTTACTGCCCTCTCCGGACTCTTGGCTGTACACGACGATCAAGCGTATTGCTGACCGTGAGCTCGGAATTGGGACCGTGTGCGCACAGGTCGCAAAGATCCAGAAGCTCACGCGCTTCAGAGAAACAAACGTGAGAAATGAAGAATTATATGGGTATCTGGCCAATCTCGCGATGAAGATTAACCTCAAGCTTGGGGGCACGAACCATATCTTGCCTCCAGAATGTTTCAGTAAAAGAATGCTGGAAAAGGGGAAGCCCCACATGATGATAATGGGAGCTAATGTAACACACCCAGCGTCTCACAGCACTCCCGGGACCCCTTCCATTGCCGCAGTTGTTGCCAGCGTCGACCCCCATTTTACTAAATATCCAGGGTCTATGCGCTTGCAGACTTCGAAGCAAGAGGTATGTCCCGCTTTCTGCTCTTGGGAGTGTTACTGAGATCTGTACTCAGTTTATATCCGAGCTGAGACTCATGGTCTATGAACGACTGAAGGCTTGGCTCACTTTCGGCAACGCTCAGCTGCCTAGATCTATCCTGTTCTACCGCAATGAAGTCAGTGAAGGGCAATACGCTACAATGCGCTCACAGGAAATCCCGCAAATCGAAAAAGCCTGCGAGATAGCGGAGCGCTTTTCAGGCAAGAAACAAAACCCCTTTGGCGAGGCCCGTTACCGACCGACCATAACATACATCGTCGTCTCCAAGAGACATCATACCCGATTCTACCCTATATATTTGACGGAGAAGGAAAGGGTCATGTACAACAGCAACACACTGCCAGGGACAATCGTGGACTCGGAGATCACCAACACGTACGACTTCGACTTCTACCTACAAGCGCACTCTGTCACGAAGGGTCAGGCCAGGCCGGCACATTACTATGTCCTGAGAGATGAGAATCGATTCCGCGCAGATGAGCTGCAAAAACTCGTAAGTATGATCCGCTATTTCGATAGGGAGACTCTCGACTGACCATGATCTGCGAGACGTTCGAACTCTCATACATCTACGCCCGGTCAGCGGGGAGTGTCTCGTATGCGCCGCCGGCGTATTATGCTGATCGCCTCTGCACGCGGGGTCGCGACTACCTGAAGGCGCTGTTCGACGGCACACGGAGAGAGCCGGTTACTGTGGAGTCGGTGCTGGCTGAGTACGGTCTGTGGTCGAATCCTCATGCCAGTGGTAGCAACCCTTGGCACAAGAATCTGGACAAGGTCATGTTTTATATGTAGGAAACTGAGCCAGATTGGTGATCGTGTCACAAAGCCAGTGTTAGTGACTTATGGTACAAGCTACGGAGCATGGCATGTTTCATCTTCAGAACGTCGATCACAGGCTTTTTGTTCGCGCTTAGAGACTGATGTGTGCGTTTGGTGTATAGAAAAGCAGCTTGACTCCTGTACGAATTACTACTCTAGAGATAAATCAACTTGAGTCAACCTCCCACTGACACCGAACCCTAACTGATCTAGCAGTGCCACAAGTGAGTAAACCCAGCCGAACCATGGCCCATCAAGTCATACGCAAGCATGCCACCAACCGACACACCGACAGCACCCTCCACTCCACCCTCAGAGCACATACCGTCTTCAAATCACGCCACCACCACCCCGCAGCTAGTGCAGGCGGTGGAAGGGTGAGAGGGTGGGTGGAGGGGCGGAAGGGTGAGTGGCGTTCTTCTTGGTATTCGGTCACGGGCATTGCGTGAAGAAGATTGGAAAGGTTCAAAGGGCTGGGAAGGAGATGTTGGGGTTTCAATCTGGGGGGGGAGGTTTGGGAGGGTATTGAGTATCTTGGGGGTTGATGTTTTGTGTCGTAGAGCGTGGGTTTGCAGGAGACTTAACTCATGGCGCGGAATTGGAGCGCGAGAGCACGTGAGTAGGTAAAGTGCAGGACTGAGTGCTCTCGGCATAACCCCTTGCGCTGCTAGAATATGGTGAGAATGGTAGGACCCAGAGCCTGTCCGTTTGGTGTTGGCGACCAGGGAGGCACAGGGAGTGACCGTTGTGTCAATGAGCGCAAATCCTTGTGGATATCCTGGGCTACGTGTGGATCCTCATCAATTCAGTGCTCTCATAGAAACATATCAAACCACAGAGTGCCATAGAAGTGTCTTCCTTTGAGTATGGCGGCTCATAGTTCATGTATCTTCTATATCGACAACCCCTCGATCTTTTCCTTCGAAACCCTGATCTGCTCCGTTGGTCATAGCAAATCTTCTTGCAGAATCAGCGGGCTCTGCTAGCACCACAAGCGCGACCGAGCGCCACGACAACTGGAGGTCAAGGAGAATGGCACCGAAAGCGGTGTCCGTGGGTTTTGACGCGGTGATTTGGTCGTTAAATTCCTCTCGGGGCTGGCGATAGTGACTTGTTTCTCACAAGGTGCCAGGAGCCCTTGTGTTAGAGCATGGTGGCGATGGCCAGCTGCGCACGTCAGTAATTTCCATGGTATGGTGTTCTACAGTGGAGCTGGTTATCCGCGGATTGTCCGTCAATCACGGATGTGACCGTAACAGTGGGCTCGGACTCTGACTCGTAGTGGTTACGACGACAGCTCCGCTGACCCAACGGAGCAGCCGCAGAGCGTTCCTTGCGCGGTTTCGCCCTCTGGTGCGACTGAGTGGAAGATCTGTTGTATGAGAGAGGTAGGTACAAATACTTGGTAGTTATGAGATCGTAGGCTCTGCACGTGATTGGCTCATAAACGAACCCGCTAGAGATCTCTCGACCTCGTCTTTCGCCATCGTCACCACCATAAGTCAACAACCCTTGCCCTTCAGTCCCATCCTGCAAGCTCACCTTCGATCTACTCGGTCCCTTGTCCTGCTCAATATATCCGAGAACCATAAACTACCATATCTCACAATCGCTACGATGTCTTCAGATCTCTGGTATGTCGGGATTATCCTCAGTTCCGTGCCCGATCTCAACCTCTCCCTGAACGCAGCTTCTCTGAGCCCAGGTAGTGACCCATACCAGTCTACTCAAGCTGACATCTCGCCAGTCCCGTCTATGCTGTCAGTAATATCCCACGGTTTGCCCCGTCTGCCTCGCGGATCATCGCCCTCTCCTACAAGACCAGCGCCGGTCCATCGACAAGCGCGGATCCTGGGGCCAAGCTAACATAACATGACAGCCCTTCTTCGGCGCGATGGGCTGCACGTCAGCCATCGTCTTCACATGCTTCGGCGCCGCCTACGGTACGGCCAAGTCAGGAGTCGGTATCTCCGCCATGGGTGTGCTCCGACCGGATCTCATCGTCAAGAGTACGTCCCACTCGCATCGCGCCAGCAGCTATCGGTTGTTATTGCCCGCGAGTATCTAACTCCGTGCGTCAGACATCGTCCCCGTCATCATGGCCGGTATCATCGGTATCTACGGGCTGGTGGTGTCGGTCTTGATATCGGACGGCTTGACTTCAACGATGCCACTGTACACGGGCTTCATCCAACTCGGTGCCGGATTGAGCGTGGGTTTGTCCGGTCTCGCCGCGGGGTATGTTACCTTTCAAAACAAAACAACACTCTCATAAACATTCCCAACGGATTCCGAGGGGAATGAATGGTCTAGGCAAAACCTTGCGCTGAAGAACTGACTGACAATATCCAACTCAGGTTCGCCATCGGCATAGTCGGTGACGCCGGCGTGCGGGGAACCGCGCAGCAGCCTCGTCTCTTCGTCGGCATGATTCTGATTCTCATCTTCGCCGAAGTCTTAGGTCCGTGCATCGCGTCGCCCGCTCCCCCCGTCATACACGTATCAGTGCTGACTTGTTTCTTTGACTCGCAGGTCTGTACGGCTTGATCGTTGCGCTACTGATGAACTCGAAAGCTTCCGAAGCGCCGCTTTGCAAGTAGCGGCCTTTCGCTATCCTCGAAAATGGCAGACTCGGCGCCCCTGGGAGCTCCAGAACGCCTGACTTCAAAGGGAAACGTGGCAAGAACGGGTGGCTCGACAGTCCACTTTCTCCAGCATGGTGTACTCGTACCAACGGTAGTGGCGGATCATGTATGTGCCTGGGGAAGAAGAAGGAGGAGGGGGGTTGTGTAAGCTAGCTGCATTGGAGGGGCATCTCTTAACAGTTCTTTGCGTGCTCTCCTTTCCTTTCGGCGTTCCTGTTACCGCGTGAGCTTTATTGAGGAAATGGTATATAAAGCTTCAAACCGTGTTTTATGTCTTTGCCTGGATTGTGCTTGAAACGTCCACCACGTCATCAATCCTCGGAGAGCTTCGATGGTCTGACCTCGTCAACCCGTATTTCGAAGTAGATCGTAAAGTACGAGATATATGTCAAATCAGATGGTCTCCTCGGCTGGATTAGTATCTTAGAAAAAAGAGAAAGTGGGCATGATTGGGAGGTTGCGCATCTGGAAAACCAAGCTGTCAGGCGCGTCACCGGGTGTGTAGTCTCGTACGGTGCATAACTCTCTACCATATTTGACCTTAACCTTACCGTCATGACGTTCGCCTCCCTACGTCTAAAATAATTTCCCAGCCTGGGATCGAGAGACGGTTTTGCCAACGTTGGCAGCAACACGGTTCTACTGACATTGGGGGAAATAACGAGTGAATCTTCGTTCGTGGTCGAGAGTTTGGAGGACGAGTCGGTGGCAGGCGTAAGATCGTGGCAACAGGAGGGGTCGGAGAGTGGGAGGTTGGGGGTAAATTCAAGCTGTAGGGCTCGCTAAGTCGAGAGAAAAGGGAAGGGATGTCGAGGCTCCTCAGATGAATGGTGAGGAAATCTGCCGGGTAGAATGAAGGGAGGGAAGCCAAGTGGCAGAGAAGACCTCGAAGCTGCCTAACTGAGAGGAATTTGATAGTGTTGACTTTGTAGTAGACTATTGGGTGCTACCATACCGGCCCGCTGCAAAGGATGCGGAGATGGTCAATAGACAGACGGGCGTTGGGGAACCGTACACGTGCACGCAGTAATGAGGAAGGTGCGAGTAGAAAAGAAGGAACTCGAATAATTGGAGTGCTGCGTCAGACGCTAGATAGACAACCCCAGGGAACATAAAGCAGACCCAGACAAGTAATCCAGAACCGAAAGTGGGCATGATGTGTGTGCTCTCTGTCTCCTAACCACCGCGTAAGGTGAAGAAGCATAAGTAGTTGTAGTTGTGAAATTGAACACGGAACTTGAGGAGTAAACTGAATAGATAAATACCTAGCGGTCCAACTTCCTCCTCAAAGTTCTAGTTTTTTTCATCAACTTCTTATACTTATGTTTCTTCATCTTCAACTTTCTCTGCCTCTTCGTGCTCAACAGCTCCATCGTCCGCGCCCTCTCCTCTCGGAAATCCTCCCACTTCTCCTGCCGAACCCGCATCCGCTCCAGGAAGCTCGAGCTCGTCGACGACGGCGCCTGTCGTTGGTGTAGGGAGGGGCTGATCGGGGGGCTTTCCACGATTGGACCGGTGCGTGCCTCCCACGTCTTCCGCCCGCTCGGATGTGTAGACTCGAGAAGGGTGATGACCATCGTGTAGGTCTTCTTCTGCGGCTTCGCTTGCTCGTTCTTCAGCTGCTCCGCCAGATTCTGCTCCCGCGCTTGGGCTTCCGGTGACGACATGGGAAGGGGCGCTGGTGGCGGCATGAACGGTCTGAACCGATCCGTCATTTGTTTGAGAGACATGCCGAGCTCGTTCCCCGGAGCGCCGTCCAAGTGCTTCGTCCGGGGCTCGGCGTTACTGACGGAGGCTTGGGTGACTGCTGTGCGCAGCTCCATCGCTTCTGACGTCTGTTGGGTCTGCGATTGGGGTTGCTGGCTCCCCGAGGCGGACTCGAGCATGTTGACGGTGGAAGACAGGGTGTAGATGACATCCGCGGGTTGCGGTTTCGACTTCGAACGTGCTGCGAATATGCTAGAGAACGCGGATGGAGTCGAGTTTGGAGGGACGGAGGCGGTAACGGAAATGGGACGGTGGATGGAGAAGAAGGAGGCGACTTGGATGTCTGGGGTGACGTTAGCATGAGTGCACCTGTTGGGCTGACCACGACTCTGCCATTACCGTGAGGATGCCGATGTTGTGTTGACGGTACGCTCGGTATGTTCAGAGCAGGGTCATCCATAGCCTTGCCAGCCGTCTCCACTGCCACGTCTTTACCCCTCCGTCTGCCTAATCTTGCCGTAGCATTTTTGTCAAGGTTTGATTTTGTGGCCGGTGCGGCCGATTTGGACGCCTCAGCAGGTGCACCAAGGTTTCTTGAGCCACCATCTGGGGGGTTAGAGGCTTTCGAGGAGGATTGCCGCCGCTGATGTCTGCGACACAAGGTGGGGACGGCTGAGGCGGCTACCGAGTTTGTAGAAGCCCAGGAAGTGAAGGAGGACGATAGGGAATGTGGTTGACTTGACCGAACAACACGACTTAGGGAAGAGGCGAACATGTTTTCCGCAGCCTCTCGGGGGTTGATAGACTGCTGTTGAACCTCGACGTTGAGGTTCTCACTGCGTCAGAAGGCGAGGCAAAAGCATCAAGCGTCACTCGGTAGAGTTACGTAAGCGAGCCATACGCGAGACGACTCCTCATACAATCCCAAGTCTGATAAGGTGAAGCTGTCATTTTCTTTCTCATTATTAGAATCTACCAGGTAGTCACTTTGACGAGCTGTATTTGCATTGCTGAATATCTATCTTGCAACAGAGTAGGCACACTTGAGTGCGACATAATAACACAAGGCCCACTGACAGTTGAACATCCCTGAGAACGCTACGGTGCAGTGGAAGAAAGTCGGGACATGAGAACACCTTGCGACAGCTGGACAATCAAAGCACAGGAAAGAAATGCACGGAATTGGGAAGGTGTAGTTCTGAGAGTCATCCTGTCATCAAACTAGACAGCTTTTTTAAGTTCCGTCAAGTAGTAAACGCCATAGCTATAGAGACAAACGACGAAGCTTGAAAATGCAGATATTGTAGCTGCCACATCATCAGAAGATCTGCAAGTTCTGTGATATGGAATTAGAGGTGATGATGACATCCATCAAGCTATAGCTGTTGTGAACTCATGAAAGCCGTGCTCGCTATCGGCTATTTGCTCTGTATAGGAAACCCGGCGGCAAGCGGACGAAACCCCAATAACGACTAGGATTACCTACAAGATCAGGTTGTTGAGGTTGTTTTGAATGATCATGTCCTGAACACTCTGCATAGTAACCTTCAGAAGGTTGGTGTCGGTGGCGTTGGTGAAGTGGATGTAAATTTCCTTCTCGCGGTTGCGGTTCAGGTCGCGGAACTTATCGGCAAAGAATTGGCAGGCGGCATCGAAGTCATTGTTCGCTCCTTGGAAGTCCGGGAAGTAGTCCCTAACAGGACTCAGTTCGAGCTTCTCCTTGAAGAGGTCGACTTTGTTGAGGAAGAGGATGATCGAGGAGCGCTTGAACCACGAGGTGTTGACTATTGACTCGAAAAGCATAATAGCTTCTTGCATTTGGTTCTACGGTAAGGCCAGTATCAGCTTAGTCGTATGAGGTGAAGTTTGCGAGTTCGGATATAAACTTACAGCCGCCTTGTCCTCCACCAAGCACTGGTCGTAACCACTCAGAGCAACGAGAAACATTAGGCACTGAACGCCTTCAAAGCAATGGATCCACTTCTTGCGTTCAGATCGTTGCCCACCCACATCAAACATGTGGTACGTCAACTCCCCAAGTTCGAAGACGGTCTCCGTGATACCGGTGGTCCGGAGCCGGGAGCGCAACATGTCTTGATCATTCGGCATATAATCTCTGGCGAACAGGCGATCAATGTTGCCGAAAAAGCTAGTATCCCAGTCAATGAGCCGGCCGGAGGCGAATATGGGAGGGGGACCTACTAAGTCAAGTTGTCGTGCAAAGCATACTCATTACCGCGCTTGATGGCAGTCTGCACGCCGCTATCGGTCCAAAGTCCCTTCATGGCCGGGAGACATTCCAAAGGGAATGGATCATCAGGCCCAATGTCCTCGGTAACAAGGATGATTGCTTCGAACCTCTTCAAAGGGTATGTCAGCTCGCTGGATTGGGACGATAAACCTTCGTAGGTTGGAGGGACGCTTTCAAGGTAGCAAGAATGTCGCACATACCTCGCTCTCCTGGAGTTCAAACCCTATTTCCAATGTTGACATCTCGTCGATGATGATTTTGAAAGCGACGATCAGGTTAGAGAAGATGATCGGACGAACTTCTCTACGTTCATCAATACTAAACCCGTTCGCATGCAGAATCTTCATCTGCTTAAGAATCGTAGATTTTCCGGACTCGCCAGCGCCTGTAGGTCGGCACGGAGTCAGTTGAGCTGATGCGGTCCATAACCTCAATTACAGGGATGTTGAGGTATTCAGAGAAGCTCAGCTGTTCTTACCTAAGAGCAAGATCTTTATCTCCTTCTTCATCCTCTTGCGGTCCTTACGTATCATCTTGTCGATTTCTTCATTTTTTTGGAGCTCAATGCTCGACACGCTGAAGGCGCTCTGCTTCTTGCCGAAACACATGTTTACTTGCGCTTGATATTGGAATAAAACTTCTCGAGGATGAGGCCAGCAAGCTGGAAGTGTTGGATGAGTAGAGTAAGGAAGGTTCGATGGAAGCTTGCGTAGGTGGTCGGGCAGAAGTGAGGAAGTGAGGGTGCTCGCTTTAGGGTGTATCTTAGCCTCTCGGCGTGGGACTCTATTGACAAAAGATGCGGCTGGGGTTTGGATGTGAGGTTTCGTAGGGTGACCAAGACAGCAGTGGTGTTGTTAGTGCGAGCGAATCTATACCAGCTCTGATCAGTCCCTTGGCACGTGATGAGTTTTTGTCGGACACCAGGTCTCGTGATTTCGAAAGAGTATAGCCCACCGGCGCCAGGAGACAAGAGGGGGTATGTGTTGTGCGATCAAGGTCGCCGAGAAATCAGGCAGCGGTTTGTGACCCACCCAGATGGTTCAGAAGCTGTCTCCAAGCACCCGCCAACCTCACTAGGTCCAACTCCAACGACCTTCCAATGTATATCAACCGGCTATTGTTCCAAAACTCTCAACAGCCCGTCGGCCTTCAACCACTTCTCACTGACGGCGGCGGCACCCTCTTCGCCACGGCTTCGCTGTGTCACACCAGTAACACCACCTCAGGTACTCTGCGGGTTCTTGTTCCCGGAAACGGTGCCGACGAGGAAGGACTGCCAGGTTGAGGTCTATTCTTTATGGACACGGTATGATGGCAGCAAGGAGCCTCCCAGGAACATAGTTTGAAGCGGTTATGCACGGAAAAGAGGGACTGCGCATAAAGCAAAGAAACAGGACCTGCAGAGTGACCGAGCGACGAGCTGCACCCGCTAGGGGCCTTTCTCCGGTGGATGGTATCTGCCAGCCGAGGACAGTGCTGGAGAGAGCACAGGCCGGGCTGAAAGAGTTCGAGATGTCGAAACTCCAAACCGCTCGAGGGAAGACAGTAAAACAACCGGTACGAGGACAGGAGATCTAGGGACGACGAGGCAGAGGAAAAAGAGACTTAGAGTCCAAGAAGATGGCCTCAAAGATAGTCCACTAGTGGATTCCAGGTGAAAGTAACTACTTTTAGGTAAGGTACAAGAACTATGGTCCAAGGTAGTCGACGGGTAACGTTAAATGTTAGTCCGGTCGTCTTAGCACGGGAAGGCGACGGCGCTGGAGGCAGAAGAGGCAGAAGAGTGTTCGGACTAGAGACTGATAAGGAATGGTCCGCCTTCGCCTGTCAGCTTGTTACCCGGCTTGCCGCTGCAGCTTCTGCTCGGGGGGCGGCGCTCAAAGCCCCCTGAAACTCTCTTCAACGCTCCTCCAATTCACGGAGTACTACTGTGAGAGGAACAGTCGTCTGTTAGGCTGACACACTTGAGTCCATGATTAACGTTGTTCTTCATGTTATAAGAATATTTTATCTTTCTTTCATCTTTGGTGCAAGAGACATCGGCTGCGACGCTTCCCTCCTTGCGACCTCGGTGGGTGGGAAGAATATGTGTAAGACATCAGACCAGGCTAAGGTACTGCCTAGCGATGGGTCTAGCTCCAGCTTATGGGGGAGAAAGGGCTAAGCTAGGCAAGGTAGGTACCTAAGGGTCGCTGTGGTTCATGCCTGAGGTACGGTAAGGTACAGGGGACGGATATCTTCTGCTCACCCAATAGGCAAGATATCTTCCACGTGGCCTAGCGGCTATGATGCGCGTAGCCACGAGCTGCGTTGTTTGAGTGAAACTCAAGGGATAAGATGGCCTTGGGCCGGAACTGTTATTGGTTACAGTGCTTTTCTGCACATGGTGTTGGTGTGGGTTTGGCCTGCTTTGGCCCCATTTGTTTTGAGATGGGACTTGCGATCGGAGATGACGATCCAGCTATAATTACCATGTATGGAGTTGAAAATACTTCATTACGTTACAAGCACGGATCCATGCATTATTTATTGCCTGTTGGGAAGAGGAAAAAGGGCAAAAGGGCAAAAGAAAAAAGGAAAGAGAGAAAGAAAAACGAGAAAAAGGAGAAGGAATACTGCGAGTACATATTGGTTCAGTATTGTGACTGGGCAAAAGAAGGACACTCACTGATCATCTAGAAGAGCCCAACGACTTATATCAAGTGTTCAGCTCCAAAGTGAAGGCTTGTTGGTCAATTCTTGAGGAACTAAAGGGCTATCTCGTACGACGTACCCAAGCGAATACGGTGCCTCAGAAATCCCAGCCCGCAAAAACCATGTGAAACGGTGGCGTGGTTTTGGTTCTCCTATTAAGATTATCAAGGTATTTCTTCCAGCTTTGAGGATGCCATGGCAAGAACATCAGGAGCTAAAGGAGAGGTTGCACTGGCAGAGACATGGGGTACTGTACAAGCGTACTGTACTGGCAGTTCTACCTTTGTGCTGAGAAGGCAATCAATGACACATTGTTTATCAAGAGAAGTGTCATGATATCACTATGTGCTCATACCAAATCATAGCTGAACTCCTCACACAATGATTGATAAGCAAAGTACTATATAGACAGTCTTTGCATACAAATCTTTTAAATTTCTTAGTTATTAATCTTCATCAATACAAGATTTTAACATCAGAACTTCATTAAATAGCTGTCATAACATAGTGTCTTACATTGTCACATATCTTACTCATCAGTCTCTTATAAATAAGAGACTCATGAATTCACAATTTTAACAACTTTATCTTTTTAAAGAATGAGAATCTGCAGAGATTCAGACTGTTATTTAGATCACAGAGAAAAAGAACTGATATTTAGATGAACAGATTTGTCTGACTGAAATTAGATAAATTAATGACAAGAAAAGATGATGATTCATGAAAATTAATTGTGAACTGCAAATATTTAATATGCATAATAAGATCAACAAACTTCTGAAAAATGAAGACTCTTAAATCTTATTTAAGAGAAAATTACATACTGAATCTTCTTATGCTCTTATCAGCTCTTTAAGTTCAATAAAGTAACATGCATTTAAAGTTGTGTATGCACTTTCAGTAAAATGAACACAATGACTAAAGAACTTATTTATATATAATGAGAAGTTCATTTATAAATATACTGAATTTATATACAATGCTGTGACAACATTTCACTTAATCTCTGAAAACTTCTTCAGTGATTACAATAAAATTCTCTTTATTATGCAGTTCTTAACAGAAGAATCTTGAGATGCATAATTTTGTTACATTAATAAGAATAAACTTTTAAATAATAAATTATAAATATTCTTTTCAAAGTTTCTGCTCAATCTTGTTGAGAACTCAATGAACTGTGAACTTAGCACAGTATAGAAATACTTAAAAGTCATATAAAAATTTATTTAATCAGTTTAAGCTTTTACAACATATTTCAGCATACTGAAAGATCAGCTTTCAAGTTATATAGAGAAACAGAGAATAAGTTATTTCTTTATAAAACTTTAACTGAAGATTTAAGCAGCTTTAATCAACTATTAAGATTTCTTAAAGACAAGAAAAAGTCTAATAGTTCTGACTGTTAAACTAGAGATTAATCAGCAATTCATAGATAATTATATAGTTCAGAGTTACATCATTAAGAAAATTTATAAGTATTATTTACATTCTTTTACTTAGACAGCAAAGTCACAGCAGAACAATTGTCTTAATTCTGAGACTACAAAATCAAGTTATTATAACAATGCAGACAAATCTCATTTCAGAATTGATGTCAAGAAGAATGACTGCTATAACTGTAAGAGATCAGATTATTTCATAAAGAATTACAGAAGTTTCTTAAAAAATCTTAATCACATTAAGATTAATGCAGTCAAGACAAAAAAAGACAGAGCTTTGTTGACTACACTTTAGTGACAAAAATTAGATTAAAGATCATAAAGAAATCTAACATTATGAAAAAGAATTAAGTTTAAATTAAATTTGATTAAGTCTTTATCAGTGTACTGTTGAACACTGCAGCAAAGATTAATGTGATGTTTTAGCAATATGCTGTTACTCATTAATTAATATAAGTTAATGCAGAACTTCTAAGATCAGAGCTTCTGAAGAGACAATATGTTTACTGTTATGATGCATACTTAATGAAGTATAGATTCATCAACAATTAAAAATAAAAGCAAACTGAAGAGCAGTTATTCTATATTTTAGATAAAAATGAATTTAAATTCATCTTTGATCTCTTAGATCTGAAATGACAACACATTCATATTGATTATGACTTATACACATAACACTATAAAATAAAACAGATATCTCTGATTATTGATGAGTCTGAAGTGTTTATCAATAATATTTAAAATCAATCTGCTGTTTATACATTGTTGATGATGCCTGAGTCAGATTCATCAACAACTGTCATACATATTGTTAATGAAATATTGATGTTATTTCAGCAATATAACAAATATGCAGATGTGTTTTCTGAAGAGAATGCTGACAAGTTATCATCTCATTAAGATCATGATCATGTCATAGAGACAGAGAGACATAAATTACTTTATAATTCACTTTATAATTTATCAAAAACAGAGCTACAAGTGTTTAGAGAATATTTAGATAACATTTTAGTAAAAAAGTAAATACAACATTTTGTTAGTTCTGCAGAAGCATCAGTTCTGTTTATTTTAAAAAATGAAGAGAGCTTACATCTATGTGTTAACTACAAAGATCTCAACAAAATTACTATTAAGAACTGTCACTCTCTGCTGCTGATTAATGAGACACTTAATCATTTAAGTGAAGTTAAGATGTTCATTAAACTAGATTTTAAGAATATTTATCATTACATCAGAATCAAGAAAGACAATGAGTGAAAGACTGCATTTTATACATGCTATAATCATTTTAAATATATAATTATGTCATTTAGACTGATTAATGTCTCAGTAACTTTTCAAATCTATATTAATCAGACATTAACTGAGCTAGTTAATGTCTTTTATGTAATATATTTAAATGATATTCTGATCTATTTCAGTTCTCTAGAAGAACATCAGAGTCATGTAAAACAAATTTTAAAGCAACTTTAACAGTTTAAACTGTATGCAAATCTAAAGAAGTGCACTTTTTATACTATATAGATGAAATTTCTTAAGTTTATCATCTTCACTACTGATGTTTTGATGAATCAACAACAGATTAAAATTATAAAGAAATGATCAGTATTTAAAAGTTATTGTGAGATACAAATATTTCTAGAATTTGCAAACTTTTATCATCACTTTATACAAAAATATTTTAAGATCACTGCTTCTTTGACTGATCTGTTAAAAGGCAGCAAGAATGACAAGAAGATAGATATTTTTAAGTGATCATAAACAGCAGTGTAAATATTTTATAAGCTTTATGATGTCTTTACATAGATGTCTATTCTGACACACTTTAACTCAGAGCTAAGAGCTTAAATTGAAATTAATGTCTTAATAGTTAAGCTAATGAATATTTATTTACAGCTTTAGACAGATGCTCAATGACACTCTGTTATCTTCTGATTAAGAAAGTTAAACTCAGTCAAAACACATTATGAAATTTATAATCAAGAATTGTTGACAATCATGAAGGCATTTAAACACTAACAACACTATCTTAAAAGTAGTTATTATCTCATTGAGGTACTCACAGATCACAATAATCTATAAGAATTTATGAATGTAAAATTATTAAATAGAAGACAAGCACACTGAGTTATGAGGCTAGCTGCTTATGATTTTATAATTACACATTAATTAGAAAAAATAAATCTCATTAATGTGCTGTTGAGGTGCTCTGACTACAAAGTCAAGAAGAATATAGACAGATTGCTGTCAACATTACAATGAAAGCTGATTACACTATCTTAAGAATTAAAATTAAGCATTACTGTTCTAGTTAATTAGATCAACACTTAAAGCTTAAATCTGCAAATTATGCTGATCATTATATTAAAAGAATATTGATTAAGCATTCAGGCTGAAGATCATAACTGTTAAGAATAAGTTAATAAAAGATTTAGAAAGTCTTTATTCAGAAATGAATTGAAGAA
>JAABUY010000520.1_pt1 | contig 65904 bp, 106 predicted proteins | sample 5560271 | NCBI WGS metagenome assembly JAABUY01 (sample SAMN10711886, study PRJNA513374) | rock metagenome | isolation source: Antarctica rocks | place: Antarctica: Victoria Land, University Valley | reverse complement strand
GGCCGCCTCACCCTCGTCGCCGTCGTCGGACTCTGAGCTGGCCCCGCTGCTTGACGGCCCCTCCGAGCTGGCTGCCTCGGGCGCGCCCGGCAGCGCTGCAGGGCGCGGGGCGGGCCCGGGCGCAGGGTCGGCGCGCTGCGAGACGTCCTGTGCACCCCCTTCTCCGGCGCGCCGCCCGCCGCTCTCCTCCTCGTCCCCCTCCTCCCCCTCTTCCTGCTCGTCTTCAGATCCGCTGCCGCTGGTGCCAGATGACGACTCTCCGGCGCCAGCCTGACCAGCAGCGGCGCTCGCATGCGCCTTGCCAGAGCGCGCCGCGCGCACGTGTTGGGCGTCCTGCGGCGCGCGCTGCGCCGTGGCGGCCCCGCCCGCGTCCTTCCCAAAGCCGCCGGTGTCTTGCGCATCGGGGTCACGGGCATCGAGCAGCGGCGCCGCTGCTGCCTCTGCTGCCGGCCGCGCAAGGTCGGGCGTGCTCTCGGTGCTCAGCTGCGGCTTGCTGTACAGGTGGACGGTGCCCCAGCCGCCGCGCGCATCCGCGTCGCCGCCGCCGGCCTCGTCCGCAGAGGCCTCAGCGGATGCTCCGCCATGCGCAGGGGCATTCGCTGCGGCAGGGCTGCCTTGCGCGGATGCCCCGCTCGGTCCGTGCCCGAGGCGCCGCGCTGGCTTCCGCGCCAGCTTGCTGCTGCGCGGGGCTCCGCGGTCGGCGGTGCGGTCGTCACTGCCGCCAGCAGCCCCCAGCTTTCTGAGCTCGTCGCGCCCGCCCTCCCGCTCAGACTCGTCAACTGTGCCGGCCCGCTCAGCCCCGCCGGCCGCCGCGCCGGCCTGCGCGCCAGCGCTGTGCGAGGCAGGCGCCGCCGCAAGCCCCGGCCCCGCGCGCCGCGCGCGCTTGCGCGCTGGCAGCGGCGCGCTGCGCGGCGCCCTGCGGGCCTCTGCGGCCAGAGCGCCGGCCGCGCCGGCCGTGCACGTCTGCGCGCTGCCGCCGGCGCGCGGCGCTGAGCGCGGCCGGCGCTGGAGCGGGCGCGCGCCGCTGCTCATGAGCGCGCGCACCATGCGGCCGGCCTGGCAGTTCACCGCCTGGCGGAACACCTGCGCGAGCCACAGAGCGCCGCTGAACATGCCGTGCTGCACTGTGCGAGGTGGGCCTGCAACACGTGCTATATGTGGTGAGCGCCCACGGACGCGGAACAAAACAGGCGACATACTCTGCCTGCATCGGCAGAGCTCGGCGTGGCCAGCCGGACACTGCCAGCACGGCCCATAGCACCACAACACACTGTAAATGCAATACGTGAGGAGCATGCCTTGGCAGGCAGCTGCGGCGATGCAGTGACAGGGGCACGCGTGGCTCCAGGCAGAGCCTGCCAGCTGGGCCGGTCGCGCGCGGTGTCCACCCCTGTCGCAGGTGCCGCACTCCTTGCGCCCTGCACAATGTCACACTCTCGCATTGGTGCCACAACTAGGTCTGTGTCGCTATGCAGCCACACACCCAGCGGGAAAGGGGCAAGGCAACTGGATGACGACGTGTCGTGCCTGGGGAGAGCCCGCCTCCTGGAGCTCTGCATACAGCTCCCGCTCGCTCTCTCCCAGCCCCTCTGCGCACACAGCCGTTCACCAGCGTGCTGCATAAGAAGCAGGGACAGGGCCAACGGGAACAGGCACTGCTTTTGGAGGCATGTTTCTCAGAGCAGCGACAAACATGGCGAGGAGGAGAGCGGCGCACCCGCAAGGCTGTACTGCTCCCAGAGGGCATACTTGCGCGTGCAGCCGCTGCCGTCCCACTTCAGCAGAGACACGCTCGAGCATCGCACAAGGCCCTGGGTGTGCGCGCTGTGCACCCTTGCAACCTCCTCTGCGCCAGCAGCAACGGGTCATGGTGTGTGGCAGACTGTGAGCAGTTGCAAGACGATTGCCAGCAGCCACAGCACGCACCTTGCAAGTCACGGACAGTTGCGCTGGGGCTCTGCACAACAACGAGGTCGGTGCCTAGCGAAGTGTGGACCAGCATACGCCATGGAAAGGCGTTGCCAACGGTGGCTGGGCTCGCGGAAGCCATCAAGCTCACCCAACCGACCGGACCATCCTGACCGCCTGCTCAGCAGAGGGCCGGCGTGGCAGCACGCGCGCTACTGAGCGGCAGGATGATTGCAGGCAATCAAGTCTGCTGCACAAAGTTGCTAGGTTAAAAGCCCTGTGCTCTGCCTGATCAGGCAAGCACAGGGGAAGTCATGACTTATCAAGGCCGACGCCTGGATGTAGGCTGAGGTGAAAACAGCTGCAGCATGCGTGCATCACTGCAGAGAGTCCGGAAACCATTCCAGGCAGCGAGTTTCACATCCGGCAGGCGCTGGCGGTCCTTCAGCTACACAGCACGTCCGGTGCTGGCCATGGCTGCCTCCAAGCGCGTCCTTGTCCCTATCGGCACAGGCTCTGAGGAGATGGAGGCTGTGAGCGCACTGGCTCGGCATCCCTGTCGCCTAAAGATCCATCTTGTTTACTTATATGCACCATGCTTTGCGACTCACCATGTGCAACGCAGGTAATCATCATCGACGTGCTGCGACGTGCGGGGGCAGACGTGACTGTCGCCAGCGTGGAAGACAGCCTGCAGGCGTGCTACTGTGCAGAAGCTGCCCACTGAGCAGGCAAAGCTGCTTTGTGCGTTCAGGCTCACCCACCCCTTGGTTGCCTGCACAGGTGAGCATGTCGCGAGGAGTGCAGCTGGTCGCTGACAAGCTTATTAGAAACTGCGGTGAAGAGGAGTTTGACGCCATCGCCCTGCCGGTGCGTTCAGTGCAAGCAGCAGTGAGCACTCTGTCTTGCACGGACTGACGGTTCTGAGCTGGCCTTTGTGACTACAGTCAAGTTTACAAAGTTATGTATGTGTGTATGGGGTGCTGAGACTGCCTCACCATATGCAGGCGCTGACTGCATGTTATTTCTGTGCAGCCTCCTCTGCCCTGGGTGTGTCTGCCTATGGCTCTGCCACGGGTGGGCAGGGCGGCGCCGGCGGCGCGGAGCGGCTGCGCGACTCCGCCGAGCTGGAAGCGCTGGTGGACGCGCAGCGGCGCGCCGGCCGGCGCTGGGCGGCGATCTGCGCGTCGCCCGCGGTGGTCTTTGAGAGCAAGGGGTGGCTGGCGGACAAGAAGGCCACTGCGCACCCCGCGTTTGTTGACCGGCTTGCCGACAGCAGGCGCGCCGCGCGTGTGCCTGGCGCCAGCAGACAGCCGATGGGCATGTTAGCTCGTCTAGTGTCTATGCTGCCCCTATGCTGCCAATGCTAGTGCTGATGCGGGCAGCTGTTTGCAGCCAGCATGAGCATGTCAGAGCACTGTCATCTGCGCCAGCCTGTCAGTATCTTCGTGACATGCATGCGAACATGTTGCTGTCACCCATGCACGCGTGCGTGCGATTGCGCCCCGGTATGGCTCCGCTGTGGCACATCACAGCAGCATTTCCGCCATAGCTCAGGGCAAGCGCAGTGCAGCGGGACTGGCGTGCAAGAGGCGGTGCGTTGCTGGCGCTGGCAGCTCTGACGGGGCGGAGCGTGCGGCGGGCGCAGCGAGGCGGAGGCGCGCGTGCTCGTGGACGGCCTGCTCACCACTAGCCGCGGGCCCGGGACGTCGTTCGAGTTCGCGCTCGCGCTCGTGGAGCAGCTGTACGGCGCGGACAAGGCGCGGGAGGTGGCGCGGCCGATGGTGCTGCCGCCCGGCCTGGCGCCCGCCAAGGTGGTGGCGTAGGGCGCGGGCGCGCGCGCGCGCGGCGCTCCTTGCGTAAGTTACCGAGCGCCAAGCTGCTCTCGCTCACATTGCATAGCTCAGCTACCACTGGCGGTGTGGGTCCCCGCCTGGGAGGATGCGTCGCGGGACGTTGGCAAGCAGGTGCAGCGGGACATTGGCAGAGCAGGTGCCGCTACCACTCAGGTGGCCATGTCAGGGCTGGAGGAGTCTGTGCAGCTGCTGTCGTCTGTCGAGGTCTATGTTTATGCGGGTGGCGAGCCTGCTGTGGATTGTGCTTGGGGCAGGCAGGGTCGGGCAAATACGACATGGTATCCTGGTGCATGGTCGGCCTGATGTGTGCTTGCCGCGATAAAGCGCCGCAACCGCCATCATATGACTTGCTACATGTATGAGCGCGCGTAAATCATATATATAAGCAACACCGGATTCGCCGCGGACACACCATGTCAGAGGCAAGATGCCTTGCTCGACATCATCGTCGCTCGAGGCCACAGCGGACGCACCACACAAAATTGGAGTATGCATGCCACCTCATTTATTATCCACGACACCCTGGACTCCCTGGACTCCCCCAGCACTCACTCACGACTTCATGCGCCATTATTCTGACCCAAATTCACTTCAAGCCTGCTTCCTACGCACAGGCTCAATTGAGCCTGTGCGACTAGAAGCTGCATGTCCTACAAGTGGAATAGCTAAACCAAGGGCCCAACCTGGCCCTGCAAACGCCCTACCTATCAGCGGGCCGCGCGCGTCCCGGCTGGCCAGGGCGCGCCGCAGGGTCACCGGCGCCCAGCGCGGCCAGCTTGCTTTCCTCCCCGGCCGCCCCGCGCGCGGCGAGGTCCCCGCGCCGCCTTCGCTGCTGCCGCGCGGGCAGGCCGTTGCGCCGCGCGCGCGCCGCGCGCGCGACCGCCGCGATCGCCGCGTCGCGCGGCGTGCACAGGCCGCACGTGCGCGGGCAGGTGTCGTAGCCGTAGTCGCCTTGATGGCAGACGCCGTTCACGGAGGCCATGTAGCCCGTGCAGTCGTCCTGCGCGCGGGCAGCCATTGTCTGCAGCAGCGCTCAGCAGCGAGCAATCAAGTTCAGGGCGCCGCTCTCGCGTCACATGCTGGCTCTGCCTTGAGCGCTGAGGGCTGGCGCACAGAGTGCCGCCTCTGGCAACACAGTCGACGCTCTCGCAGCGCGCCTCCGCCCAGCGGGTGATTGCCGCCAACATGCAGCTGCAAGCATGAGAGAACGAGCACAGCGCCCGCCGAAGCGAGGGCCGCGCCTGCGAGTCCGCGCAGTCCATGTCGCCGCCAAAGTGCTGCAGCGCCAGCTTCGCCCACTCCGTGTCCAGCTCCTGCACGATCCGCGCCGCCTGCCGCCGCGCAGCGCGCGCTCAGCGCCTCGCGCGCCACGCGCGCACGCTCCCTGGCAGGCAGGCCGCGGCCCTGTCGACGCACGCGGCAGGTCGCACTGATGCGGGAGAGCCGGGCGGGCGCGCGCCCCGGACCGGAAGGGCCAGCGGGGTGCACGGGCAGCGGGGGCCGCGGCGGGGCGGGGCGCGCCCGCGTGCACTCGCGCGCGAGCTCCTCGGACGGCAGGCAGTGGTGCAGGTGGTGCAGGCGGCAGTGCGCGAGGTTGATCAGGGCGACCACCTCGATGTTGAGCAGGTCGCGGTTGCGGTCCTTCTTCTGCGCGCGCCGCCGCCGCCGTGTGCTAAGAGCTTCTGCCAACAAGCATGCACGGCATGCTTCGTGCTGTGCTCGCGCTGTCAGCCGCCGACTGCGGCGCCGTCGCAAGCACTGTGCTGTCTCATAACACAAGACCGAATGAGCCTCAGCGCCAACATAGTAGTAGGGAGACTCGCAGGCAGCGCGAGCGCTACTTGATGCAGCAGCGGATGCTGCCCAAACGGAAAGCAGGGTTACAAGGGTGCCGGCATAATGGTGGCTGCCCTCAGGTCGCACTCTCCCGAAAACGAAAGGCGGGCGCATGCACATTGTGACAGGTCCGAGGACCTCTAACGCACGGCGCGCACGCAGACGCGCCGGGCGGGCGATGCGCGGGCGCGGGGGCGCGCGCGCGCCTGCGACAGCAGCTGGGAGGGGTAGACGGGGTGGGGGAAGAGGCCGCCCAGGGTCGTGTTCTCCGTCAGGTTCCAGGGCGGGCACGCGGTGCCGTCGTGGTCCACAAAGTAGTGCTTGAACCACGTGAAGTTCTGCTGCGGCATGAGCATGTCCCAGCCGTAGTGCGTCAGCTTCGGCGACACTGCGGCGCGCGGCGCGCGCTCAGGCCCCCCGCATGCACGCGCACGTGCTCCATGCTAACTGAATCGTAGGGCCCTGGTCCTTCGACACTGCAAGACGCGGCATGTGCTCAGCCCCTTGATGTGCAGGCGCACATGCTCAATGCTGATTGCAGGCGCTGGCACTGTGCACAGGCCACACCCAGGGTGCGCTGCTCGTGGACCGTCTTACACTGACTCCAGGACAGACGAGGGGTTTCGGAGCCCTGATTGGTAGAGCTTTGCATTGACGCTCTGCAAACAAATGCAGAGGTTCTGCACGCGCCGGCACCGCCGTCTCGAGAGCAGCGTCCCACGGCAGAGCCCGCCCCGGGACCGACCAGGGGCCGCACGCAGGATGGGGTCGCCGGGCGGGTGGTGGTTGGTGTTGTTGACGCCGCGGTGCCGCAGGCCCAGCTTGGCGGCGCCCAGCGCGTAGCCGTACATCTCCGCCACCCAGACGCTCTTGCCCGTCGGCGCCGCATCGGTCTCGGTCGACACGTTCACCAGCTGCGCGCCGCCCGCACGGCTTGCGGCGCCGGGCGGGAGAGCTGACGTTCCAGGGCCAGCACCACCCCCCAGCGACATGCATACTCCTACAGCATTGCCTGTGATTTACTGTATCTTGCTGCAATGAGGGTCCAGCAAACCTGCCTGGCCGGGGTCGACCCTGGGCGCGTTGCTGGCAGGCGCACCCCAACCCCAACCCCGCAGGAGCTGGCACCTGGGGCCGGCGGCTCATGCTGTCGCAGGCGGTGTTTGACAGTGTGCGCGCGCCCTGCCAGCTGCATTCAACGCAGGGCGGCGGCGGGGGCGCGCCTCAGGGTAGCGCGTGAAGAAGGTGCGCACATTGTGCGTGTAGTTCCACCACAGCGGCGCCAGCCGCGCCAGGTCGTCTCTGTGCCGCGCAGCCAGGCCCCCAGGTCGGGCGCAGGCCTTGCACGCCTGGGCTCAACCACCGCTGCAAAGCGAGACGGTATTTATACCGGTGCGCGGGTGTGCACTCTGCAAATCAACACAGCCCAGAGTAGGCGGCTCCAGGCGGCAGCGCAGCAGCACAGACTGCGGGCGCCATGGCGCGATCGGTCCCGCCCTTGTCAACGCAGTGTCCGGACCTGTCAGGTGAATCCGATAGGGTTTCAGCACCACCACGGGGTATTCAAGGCTCCAGGCGCGCCTGTGCAGGAAGTAGTAGTTGCCCACTTCGTCGGCGGTGCGGTTGTAGTACGGCGCGGCCTCGTAGTCCAGGCGCGGCGGCGCCTCGGGCATCAGGCGCGGCATCATCAGCTTGTTCAGGTCCCGCAGGCACCTGCGCCCGCGCGCCGCCCGCTCGCGCCCGCCTCCCCTCGGCTGGCAGGGCGGGCGCGCGGGAGGCCGGACGGCGCACGGGCGAGCTTGCTCAGCCCAGCGGGAAGCGCGCACCGCCCTCATCATCACGCCACATGCCTGGAAATGATATCGTGCAGGCAGTCTGGCAAGGCCAGCACACCTTCGGCAGCGGCCCAGAAGCACAGCGCTTCCCGCCAGCCGTGCGCTGGCTGCCTCGAACGGCAGCCCCGAGCAGCAAGCCCGCCGCATCATGCGGCGCAAGCCCGGGGAGGGGCGCGCCAGGCGTTGAAGGAGGCCGGGCGGCCGGGCACGATGCCAAAGTCGGCGGGCAGGAGCGGGCGCCTGAACAGGCAGTCCGGGTCCAGGATGAGGATGAACTCCTCCACCGGCCGCGTCTCCTTCATCCACTGCATCACCGTCCAGGGCTTGTTGTAGGCCGTGTACCTACACACAGAGGCATGCCGCGGTTCCCCTCTGACGCTGGGCGGCGCCTTGGTGCGCGGCGCGCGTGCGCTGTGCGCACTGAATGCAGCGGCCGAGTCGCCACTCAGCGCCCGACAGCACAGCCGTGCGCCAACATTTCGCGTGGCAGGCGCGGAACAGGAATGCTGGCCTCTGTCATGCATTACGGCGGTGCACAAGTCCACACTGCTTAGCAGGCAATCACTTGGATACATACGGCTCGAACAACGCCGTCGACCACCCATGGCTCCGCAAGGCACAGAGAACCATTGGAAATGCCCAACATAGAGCAGCATCAGGGCCGTGTGTGGGCGCGCACGAGTCGCCGTCCGTCATCACTGCAGACTCAGTCACCCAGGTAGGCATGACCCAGAAGTTCGTCCGGTGCTTCAGCTCGTCGTGCGTGCAGCCCGCCAGGCGCGTGATCCGGCCCGGCTGCTTCGACCTGCGCAGAGCAGCACCTTATATATCCAACGCCCAACGCACTCTACGTTCAACCCTGCTTGCCAGTAGCCCTGGCACCTCGGCGCGGCAGGTGGCGCCCCGCCTTGCAGTCACCACAGCTTGAGTTTGCGCACTACTGACGCGGTCCCCAGAGGCTATACGACTGCTTGGCAGCAGTGCCTCGCCAAGCAGGCGCACGGCGGGGCCGCGCACCTCATGAAGCTGTAGTACAGCCCCACCACCTCCCAGTCGGCCTCGCGCGTGCAGCTGGAGGGCACGACGGTGTGCATGCTCACAGCCGCGGCCCCCGGCTGCCGCGCCGCCCTGGACACGGACAGGTGGTGCTGCTGTGCTGCCTCCTCTACCGCCGCGACTGCGCGGCAAGCGAGCAGGGCGCAGCCCAGCAGCACTGCCACCACGTGCCATACACACGGCCCCATCCGCGGCTCCCGTCGACTCACAGGCTTCCGCACGACCGCCCAGCGTCCAGCCCAAGCGCCAACCCAAGCTGCCGTGCAGTTAAGTCAAATGCGCGGAATTCCATAGCGGTGATGCCTGTGTGAGGCGAAGTGTTGGTCTGCTTTCAGCGGCTGCACTCTGGAAGTGGTGATCACCTCCCCAAACCTCAACAAACTCGCCTGCAGACTGCAAAGCAAAGCGACACGCGTGCCAGGGGTAGAGTGTACGCCGGGACAGTCACGCTGCCGTGCTTTGGTTGCATATGCCTTGCAAGATCGCTCCCCATCAACGTTCCAACAGGCAACTCCCTCGGCCCTATCGAGGGCTTTCTTGGTGTTTGATTGAACGGACTGATACACGATCATTCTGCACACTCTGTAGCAAAAACAAGGTCCCGATGCAGGCCAGCGAAGGGGATGGAGAGGGGTTGCAAGGGAACGGGGTCAGTGCGGATGACGGAAGCATTGTGCCTGCACCTGGCTCACAGCCTGATGTTTACAGAGGCCAGGCAAGTGAAGGTGGCCCCGGCAGCCTTATGCCGCCGCCAAGCCGAAAGGCAGTACTCGGTGCTGCTGCGCAGGCCCCAGCGCCCACTGCACAGCTCGGCAGCGGCGCTGGCGCAGCTGAGCCCGTCGCAGAAGAGAGCGCGCCGGTCCGCAGTCGCGAAGGTGCGCCGCTGTTGCCAGTGCACGCAGCTTGTCTGCACTTTGAGGCAGTCTTGTAAGTACTGCGGCCGTGCGTGCGCACACAGAGGAGGGAACACGAGCCGCGGCGCTGTCTGCGGCACGCGCGGCGGCCTCTCGGGCCACGCCTGCGCAGCGGGAGCGCGCGATAGCGCAAGCCGCTGCTGCGGTGCGACTCGGCAGTATGCATTTTATCAAGTGCAGCAGCTCAGTGACTCGGGTCACAGCTCAAAACGCTCCGTGCCCACGTGCCCAAGTGGCACGCGCTGAGGCAGCCTGTGTGCAGGCGTATGCTGCGCAGCGCACCACAGCGGGCGCTGCAGAGGCCGACGCCCAGGCTGGCGCCACTGCCGCTGCGGCGCCGCTGCACGCTGCGGGGGAGGCGAGCGCAGCTGCTGCGGGGCCTCCTCGCGAGGCGGCGAGCTACACAGAGCCGGAGTGGTCTGGGGCGCCCCAGGGGTGCGCAGCAAGAAAGGTCCTCCATGGCGAGTCGATAGGGGTGTTGAGGCACTCTCTGAACGGGACCCCTGACTCTTCCGCATGCATCTGCGCGTGTGGTAGCCTTGGGCATCAGTGCAAGCTTGAGTCGTCATGTCGGCTGCCGAGTGGCTGGGAGCGCCAGCACTGGGAGCCTTGTCAAGGTAATGGGCAGGGCAGTGCGAGGAGGCCAGGGAAGACCATGCCTCCACGAGCCCATGCGGAGGCCGGGACGCTGGGCAGGTATAAGCAGGGCGGGATTGTTTGACATGGGGCTTCAGTGAGGGCAGGCGCTGCAGCGGAGCGGGGTTTGCGCTGCAGGTCTCGCACAGCGCTGGGGAGCACGGAGCGCGTCCTTCGCCGGGCAGTGAACGCGGTCCGCGCGCGGGCGCATGCAGAGAGCCGTGACGGCGGCCGCCGCGCGCGCGCAGGGTGGACTATGCGCTGGAGGTGATGAAGGGCGGGCAGATCGTGGAGCGGCGCGGCGTGGCGGGCCGGGCCTGGCATAGCTTTGGGCGCGCGCCGGGCTGCGACTTCGTGCTGGAGCACCCCTCCATCTCGCGCCTGCACGCGGTGCTGCAGGCGTGCTCCTGCCCGGCAGCTCCACGCACTGCTGCGCCCTGCCGCCTGAATGAGGCTGCTACTTTGCACTCGCATGGAAAAGCATCAACCATGGAGAGCGTGATGGGGTGGATGTCTGTAATGCCCAGCGTGCTGCGGCGGCGCAGTTCCGCGCCGGCGACGGCGCCGCGTTCGTGTACGACGCCGGCTCTGCGCACGGCACGTTCCTCAACAAGCGCCGCGTGAAGCCGCGCGTGCATGCGCCGCTCAGGCGCGCGCCCTGCGCCTGTGCCCCGAGATCAGGGTGCTGTTCAACCTCGCACGCTCAGGTTGGGAGTCCCCGGGCTCTCGCTCGACCGCCAAGGGATTAAGGGCAACTGCCCTCAAGGCTCCCTGCAAGAAGGTCCGCACATAGCTTTTTAACACAATGTCCTGTGGCGGCTCAATGTTCGACCATGCTCAGCTAGCTCATGCCTGCCCTGCCTCAGCACTCTCGATGCTCTCACCTTGGCAACAGCGCCAAGCGCTCAGTCTGCACCAGCCCAGGGGCTGCGGCCAGGCGGCCGGCAGTGAGCGGGCGCCAGCCTGACGGCCGGACCGCACGCCGCGCGCAGCGTGGGCGACCTGCTGCGCTTCGGGCAGAGCACGCGCATGTACCTGCTCTGCGGGCCGGCCGAGCTCATGCCCGAGGAGGGCCTCACGCGCGACCAGCGGCGCCACCTGGCCGCGCTGGAGGTGCGGCCGGCGCCAGAGATTGCACAAGACGCCTGGACCCGTGCAGCCGCCAGCCACGCGGTGCACTGCTTGCCTTCGAGGAGCATGCCTTTGGTGCCGGAATGCTGGCTGGAATGCTGCTGTGCAGCCGGGTGCGACGTGCGCACACGTGTGTCAATTGTTGGAGAGCATTTTGCCGTGACCCTAAACCCTAAATCCACCGCGCGCAGGCAAAGGAGGCGCGGCAGCAGCGCGACGCGCAGGTGGCCAAGGCGCAGATGGACTCCGCGCGCGCGGGCGGCGTCTCCTGGGGCTTTGGCGAGGACGCGGTGGCCGAGCCGGAGGACGCCGGCGGCGCCGCCCCGGCGCGCCGCCGCCCCTGTCCCGACCCGACGCGGCGGCAGCCTGCCGTGCTTGCATTGCAGTGCTGTGGAGCTCGCAGAAGGTGTTTGGAAAGTGGAAAGAAAATTAAAGTAGGTTGTACCCCTGCAGCCTCTACTTGTGAGGCATTGCAGTGCTGTGGGGCTTGCAGGGAGCGTGAAGAAGAACAGAAGGGTTGCACCCCAGCAGACCCCGTTGTGAGGCAGAACGCGTGCTGGCGGCAGGCGGACTGGCGCGCGTACGCGGCCACGCACGGCCTGACCGACAAGCAGCAGAAGCTGGCGACCAAGATCCGCAAGCGTGAGCTGCGCATGACCAACCTGCAGACCGAGATGGAGCGCATCAAGGCACGCCCGCCGTGCCGCCCGCCGCCGCGCCCGCCGCCCGCGCCGGGCCTGTGCCGCCGCGCCCGCCTCCATGTTGCCCTCCGGTTGAGCAGGGCCGCGCGACGGTGTGCGCTGCAGTCTGAGCGGCTCTGCCTGTACCGCCTGTGTCTCCCGAGGACGCTGTGGTCTGTATAGGCGCACATGCGCATGGGGTGACACTACAGCTGTTGCAGAGTGAAGCTGCGATGCGTCAGGCGGTGGCACGGGCGGCGAGGCCCAGCTGGCGGCGCCCGGTCCGCGCAAGCCTGCACCCCCTGCAAACGGTGCTGACCTGGAGGCAGAGGAGGGTTGAATTTAGCGGCTCGCCGCGCGCGGCGCAGGCGAAGCAGGGCAAGATGGACGAGCTGACGCCGGGGCAGGCGGCCCAGCTCGCGCGCAACGAGGAGGTCATCGACCGGACCGCCGAGGAGCTGGAGGAGCTGGAGGAGGCATTGTCCGAGAGCGTCGCCGAGTCGCTCCGCGGCCGCCGCCAGCAGGCCGAGCAGCAGCCCGCGCGCAAGAAGAAGCGGTGCGGGCTCTGGCCGGGGTGGGCCCGGAGGGTGGCCCGCGTCCGCATGCATGCCCCGCAACATTGGCGAAGCTGCGGATGCGAGCGCATGGCGGTAGAAACAGGCCACAGCTAGAAGTGGGGCGGCCAGGTTGCCTCGTGTGAGGGCAACTGCTGTAGGCGTGCCGTGAGCGGACGGACGCGGCCGGCGCGCCGACGCGGGGCAGCCCTGGCCCACGCCGCGGGCGGCGCATGTGCGCCGCGCCCGCTATGTGCGCGCCTGTCTGTCCCCCCCTGCATGGTGGTTTGGGTTAGGGTAGGGTAATGTAGAGTATGTCCCTACCGCCTGACTGGCGCGCAGGCGGCGCGTGGACCCAGAGGAGGAGGCCGCGGCGGCGGCCAGCAGCGGCGACGACGAATTCTTCGACCGCACGGCCGGCGGGCGCGCGCGCAAGCTGCGCGGAGCGGCCGCGCCCGCGCTGGACGCGGCCACGCTCTACGGCCGCAAGGCGCGCCCGGCCGGCGCCCAGCCGCCTGGCTGGCGCCCGGCCGCCTGGCCGGTGCCCGGTCGTCTGCAGCTGCTACCTGTGCTGCTGCAGAGTCGCCCGGGCTGCTGCTGACAACCCTGAGCTGGTTGCCTGTACGATTGAGCTGGTCAGCAGTTTTTTTTTTAAAAAGGCTTTGACCTGGCCGTCATCCCGGGCGCTGCTAGCGCCCGCAGCGTCCGGGGTGCGAGGCACGCCGCGTGCGCCAGATGACCGCGCGCGCTGCGCCGCGCGCGCCCGCGCGCGCTGAGCCCCGCAGCGCCGCCGCGGCAGGAGGCGCTGCTGGGCGAGCGCGTGGCGCTGGCGGGCGCGCTGCGGCGCGAGGAGGCGGCCGCCGCGGCTGTCGCGAGCGCAGCTGTTGCCGCCGCTCGCCCAGCCGCCGGGCGGGGCGACGCCGCGGCGCAGCGACCGGCCACGGCTCTGCCTGATGCCAAGCCCGCCGCTACCGAGGTTGCCGGGGCTGGCGCCGGGGCCGCGGACGGGGCAGAGGACGACGCGGGCGGCCCCGCGGGCGGGGAGGGGGCGGCCGGCGGCGCCACGGCGCCCGCGGGCGGCGGCGCCGAGCCGGCCGCGGATGCGGACGCGCTGGATGCATACATGTCGGCCGTGCACACGCAGATCGAGCTGGACAAGGTGCGCGGCGGGGTAGGGCCAAGGCCCTACCGCTGCACGTGTTGTAGTCGAGGCGGGCTTGAGGTAGAGGTGCGGCAGAGCTGCCCACGTGCGCGCCAAAAGCAACGGTGGTGACGGATCACCAGCATGCGCAGCTGAGCCGCCTGCGGACGCCTGGCTGCGTACATGGGCCGCAGCGCAGACACGCTGTGCGTACGCATGTGGCCCCGCATTTGGCAGCCAGTAGCGCTCCTGCGGCGCCCTCCGCCCCTCATCGCCTCGAGGCGGGCATGCACACTCTGCGCTGACTCTCTGTGAGGCGTGGAGCGCTCCCGTCGGCGCGACGTCGCACTGGCCGGCTGCCCCAAGGGAGGCCGCGCGCTCGCGCGGCACTCGCGCCACCGCCGCGGCCGGCGAGCAGCGCGCGGCGCGCACTGCCGGGCCGATGGAGCCGCGCGCGCGCACGCAGGCGGGCGTGCTGCGGCGGGAGCTCGCCGCGCTGGACGAGCAGGTGGCCGAGGCGGAGCGCCTGCTCCGGGTGGCCGACCCGGAGGCACGCCCTGCCACACCCGGCTCGCCAAACAGCACCGCACCTCTGGTGTGTTATGTAAAGCCGCTGAGAACGGGCCATCCTGCACATCCGTGCGCGCCCTGACATGGCAACACCGCTCGAGTGCACCTGCGCCCGGCTCGCGGGTCGCCTGCTGTGACAGCAGGGACCTGCTGCTCGCCCACACAGCCAGCAACGTGCCACACGTTGTCCCGCGCGGTGCACTGTCAGCGCTCTGTTTTTGGGCTCGCTGTCCTGATCCTGTCACTTTCTGACATTCAGTCAGCGACACGCTGACCTGCGCACAGCACAGAGTGGGACGAGCCAGAGCGCCCCATGCGCGCGCCGCGCAGAACCGTTTATGCACGGGCATGCCCTAACCCTACCCTACCCTGTGCTGCGCAGAACTACTTCCGCGCGGGCACGCGCGCCGCGGAGGCCGCGAAGCAGAAGGGCGTCCTGGCGCTGCAGGCGGAGCGGCACCGCCGCGCTGTGGAGGCGCGCGCGCGCCAGGTGCGGCCCCGCCGAGCCTGAGAGCGCTCGCCTGGCTGCGTGGGCTGGTACTCAGAACACGCTGCAGCGGTGCCTGTCATGGGGGCGCGGCTCTTGGTGGTCGGCCGGCCGCCGGCTTAAGATAGGGTTATGACAGGATGGGTTACTGTAACCCTAGTTCAGGTCGGCGGCCGCCCGCGCCGCAGGCTGCCAAGGAGGCGGGCAGCGAGCTGGCCGCGCCGGAGACCGAGGACGCCGACGAGGCGCCCACGGGCGCCGCCGCGCCGGGCGCCGCCGCGCCGGGCGCCGCCGAGGCCGCGCGGCGCGAGGCTGGCGCGCCAGCGTCGGCGGCCGCCGCCGCCTCTGCAGGTGCTGCAGCCGCGCCGCGCGCCGCGCCCTGGCTGCCCGACCCGTTCTGCTTCATGCTTGCACGCCTTACAGTGCTTACTGCATCGCTCGGGCAGTGCAGTGATCAGCGGTGCGTGGTACGTCAAGTCTGTGTTATCGACGTTTCGACGATCTTTCCTCAACACTGGGGCTGCATCGCGCGTTGTTGCAGCGTTGCTTTGTGCTGTTCATGGGACGCACTCACAGAGCCTCCGCAGGCGCCGCCGCCGCGAACGGCGCTGCCGCCGCGGCCGGCGCCGCCGCCGCCGCGCTTACACCCGCCGCCGCGCCAGCGCCAGCGGCGCCCGCAGCCCCGGCAGCAACCCTGCACCGCCTGGAGGCCGTCGAGGCGCCGCGCACCGCCGCTGAGGCGGCCGCCGCGCCGGGCTTCGGCCTGGAGGTGCGGCAGCGGCCGGCGGCGCCCGCGGCGCAGCTGGGCACTGGGGCCGGCGGGCTGCTGAGCCGCGAGGAGCTTGCGGCGCGCGCGGCGGCGGCGACCAAGGCGGCCGGCGGGGTCAAGGGTTCTGTAGGGTCAGGGCCGGCGCTGTCGGCGGAGGCGCAGCTGCTGGCGGACCTGGCGCTGCTGCGGAATGCGCGGCAGGGGGAGGTGGGCCAGGGTGTGGGGGCCTCGGACGGCGCCGGCGCGCAGGAGGGCGCGCCGTGGCGCCCGCCGGAGGGGCAGTCCGGCGACGGGCGGACAAATTTGAACGACCTGCTGGGGTATTGACCTGGTTTGCAACCTGGATGGCTGTGATGCCTGAGTTGAAGGCCTCTAGGGTCGGCCAGCTGAAGGAAGGGTTGGTGCATGTCTCCACACGCCCCGTGTAGCCGGACGCCTCTATCCACAGGGACTAACACTCCTGGTGGCCTGACTGCACTCTCCGGAGCAGCCCTGCCACGACACCGAGCTTCTGCGCTGAAGCGGCCACGACGCGTGCAGCAACAATACCCTGTCAGGCAGCCCCATGCGCGAGTCGCGGCGGCCGCACCCTAGTGGCACTGCGTGTACTGCAGCCAGAGGCCGCTGCGCTTGAACGCGGCCACCTCGGCCGCCGGCGCGGCGGCCAGGAACGCGCGTGCGCCCCAGAAGCAGGGCTCGGGCAACAGCGCGCGCCAGAAGTAAGGGTTCTGGATCGTGCCGTGCTCGCCATGCAGCATGTGCACCGGCGCGAGCCCGCCCCACGCGGCCGCCACGTCGCCGAAGGAGGACCTGGGAGCGCGCACCGCCAGCGGTGACTCTGTGCGTGCCAGCTGCGCCGATCGTCAGCTGCTCGAGCGGTAAAGTACGCTGCATGTCAAATGGTTGAATTGCCTGCTGACCCCGCCAGGGTAAAGCACACCGGCGTCTGTGTGCGCACTACACAGCGCGACACTCACTTGCGAACAGGACACGCGGCTCTGCTGCTTGCTGGCCGCAGGCGTAGCGTGCGTCGCTGTAACCAAGGCGAGCGTGTCGCGCGCGGCCTCATGAACAGAGACCGCCATGCACATGTGGCATAAGACAGCGCGCAGCGCGGGCGCGCGCCCGGCGGTGACCACCAGGTCGCGGCAGTCGGCCAGCAGCGCCATGTCCAGCACCGCGCCGGCCTCGGTGCCGGGGTTGCCGGCCGCGGTCATGTCCGCGGCGGGCGCCGCGCCGAAGCTGACGGCGTCGCCGCCGCCCAGCAGCGCGGCCATGGCGCCGTACGCCGCCGGGCTGTCTGCCGACACGAAGAAGCGCACGTCCGCCGCGGGGCCGTAGCTCGCGGCCAGCGCACGCGCGGCCGCCGCGTACGCCTCCAGCGCTGCGCGCGCACAGCCTCGTCTGCAGCGCGTTCATGGCTATGCAAGCACATTTATGAGGGCGATCGCTACTCCTTTCAACACGCATGCGCTTTCATGGCGTCAGCCGTGTGACAGTCGGCGTATCATGCATTGCACACACCCAGCATGCTCTTGTTACTGGTGGCGTGCAAGGGCTGCACCGTACACCCCGTCTCCCAGGAACCTGGCCTGAACGCAGCAGACAGGCACGACGCGCGCTGTGCGCGGCGGGCGCGCGCCGGGCGGCGGCGCCCAGGCCGCATAGATGCCCTCGCCACCCTTGAGCAGCCGGATCTGGATGCCGACCGTGTGCCGCGTGAAGTGGCGCCGCGCGTGCGCGCGCGCGGCCACGGCCATCGGCGGCGCCAGGCGCAGCAGCCAGCGCGCGAGCGGGTGGAACGCGCCGCCGCCCGAAAAGTGCTCCGCCACGAAGGCCGCGTGGTGCGGGTTGCCCGCCAACAGCGCGCCGTTGTAGTCGCGGTCCTGCAGGATGTGCAGCACGCTCGCACCGGCCAGCGGCGGCGCGCCGAAATCGGCCGCCGCGTACGCGTTGGCGCCCGGCGGCTGCTCCTCGAAGACGGCAAAGGTCAGGTTCTGGCCGGCCGCGGCCAGCCGGCCCGCGTGTGCCTGCCAGCCAAAGTCGAGCGGGTGCGCGAAGAAGTCGTCCCAGAGCTCAAAATCGAGCATGAGCGTGCGCCGCGTGGCCAGCGCCAGCAGCAGCCCGGTGACCAGGCTGGGCAGCCGGTTGCCGAGCCCGCCGCGCACGGTGTTGGTGGTAACCAGCACATAGGCGCAGCTCGGCCCGGGGTCCTCCACACAGCGCGCGTGCCGCAGGCTGTACACCTCGAGCAGCTCGGCCAGGCGCGCGGCCGCGGCCTGCGCGGCCGGGTCCGCGGCCGCGCCGTGCCGGTGCGCCGCCAGGTGCGCGGACTCCGGCGCGCTCCAGGCGCGGCCGGCGTGCAGGCATGCGAGCAGCATGCATTGCAACAGCACGTGCTTGCGCATGACGAGCCTCTCCGGCCGCCCGCGATTACAGGCCGCTATCAGCGCAGTCGAGCGAGGCCGTGCCGCTGGTCTGTCATCTTGTTATATACAATGCCCCGGCTCAACACATTCGTGGTTCCTTAACTGCGCGGAGCTCTCCTGCGGCTCTTGACTACGCAGATGATGCGCTAGTGTGCTGAGCGACTTGCTGCACACGATGAAAGTGGACGGAGGGAATAACGAAACCGCTGCACCAAGGGCGTTTTCAAAGCTGTCTGTCGATCAGAAGACAGCTGCGCGCATGACAGATGAGAGGCAGGCGTACGTCCCTTGTGCTGCAGGGAGCATGAGCAGGCTCCAACGCCTGGGCAGCTCCTTGGTAGTGCTCGCCGCCCTGTGCTCCGACAGCGGCGTGCACTGCGTCCAGGTGGGCGCTCAGCCATCAGTGTTTCATACTTGGCGCTGCTTGCCAGACGTTCTTTCGGTGATGGCTGTAAGCAGAGGCTTTACCGTGCTCAGGCACAGTGCATGCGGGCGCGCAGGTGCAGAGCGTGCAGGCGTACGTGATCAGCGGCGTGCAGGAGCGCTGGCTCAGCACGAGCAAGGTGCTGGCCACGCTGGGCATCCAGCCGCAGCGCGTGGTCCCCATCAAGCCCACACAGAAGCTGGCTGAGCGCGAGTTCATTGTGCGGCGGCCCCCTTGGTGCAAGTGTTGTGCTACCTGCTCTGCTGCGTGTGCCGAGCGTCTTTCATTGGAGCGCAATTTGTGAACGCGCCTACTACTCAGCCAGGCCCACGATAATGCAGCACCTGTGATTGTACGCAAGTCCGCGCCGCCCGACCTGTGTCAGGACTGTGTCAAGTATGGCTTGGCGTCTGTCGGGCAAACTTGCGCCCTGCTCTGCTTGCACTGCCACCCGCCCGCCTGCCATACACCGTGCTATACGGTCCCCAACCGTCTAAGACAATGAGCGCAACCCCCGCACAACCCCAGCCCGTTTGCTGCTGCATACCGTGTGTGAGGGAAGATATTGTGCGCGCGGGCGGCAGGTGCACAACTACGACGCCAACACCGACGTGGGCAGCGCGCAAACCCCCGCACAGCCCCAGCTGCGCTGCTGCATACCGTGTGTGAGGGTAGATATTGTGCGCGCGGCGGCAGGTGCACAACTACGACGCCAACACCGACGTGGGCAGCGTGCGCCAGGAGCGCGAGTTCTCGCTGCTGGCCACGTTCAAGAAGGTGTTCCGCATGATCGCGCGGCAGCAGGCGCTGGCCGACGACCAGTTCGCGCTGCTGTTCGAGGACGACATCGCCGTGCACACGCTCTTCGGCGCGCAGGTGCGGCGCCGCCCGCCGCAGGGCGCCCTTGCCGTCAGCCTTTCGGAATACATTGTGTGTCATATGTATATACATCTCTACATATATACACTCCCTACGGGCGAGCTCGGCATGCACCGTACCCCGCATTGAGCCTGGGCCTGCGCGGGCCAGGACTTCTTTGCGGCGCTGGCCTACGGCGCGCACCTGGCGCAAGCGGACGGCCTCCTGTACCTGGGCAGCTGCGGGCCCACCTGCGACGACGGCTCGGCGCACCAGCACCACGGCTTCGCGTTTGTTAAGTGCGCGTCGCGGTGTACGCACGCCTTTGCGGTGCGCCGGGCCTGGGTGGCCGCACTTCAAGGAGACCGCAGGACTTCATGCGCGGCGTAGAGGATCAAAGGAAGCGCATGTGCTCAGCGTTTACCTCGTCGAATAGAGCGCATGAGAGGGTGCATGCATGTCAGCCAGACCCGCTTCTCTCTTTATATCTACCCATGCGGAGTCGTCTGGGATCGCCGTCCTGGTGCACCTGCTGCAGCCTGTTGCATCTGCTGCAGCCCTCTAAGAGCGCCGCGCCCGGGCGGCAGGTGACCAAGCGGCGCGCGCGCAGCCTGATCGCTGACCTGCACGCCAACATGGTGGGCCACCAGATCGCGTCGGACCACGGGCACTGCATCGACCAGCTGCTCTACCACTTCTCCATGCACAACAACCTGAGCTGGGTCGTCGGCAGCAACTTTGTGAGCCCGCAGAACGGCGCGCATGTGGGCCTGTTCTACCAGGACCGCGCGCGATTCTCGTCCACGCTGGATGCGTGACCCGCTCCGCATGTCTGTGGCCCTTTGCTTGGCCTGCTGGGTCTGGTCGCTCATACCCGCCACATCACGCCATGGCGAGCTGCCCACCTTGCACGTTTCGCTGGTGTTCAGGCTTCATGCGACAGGCTTCAGGCGGGGCGGGGGGGCACGTCTTGCACGATGTCGATGCAAGCTGCACTTGGCGTGGTGCATCCTCTTCTTACTTTGCACGTCTGCCATGCATATCGTGGTAGGCGTGCAAAGGGGCTGCTGCCCCATGGCCGCATCAGTGGATAATTTTCTACATGTTCGAGCTGCCTGCAAGAGTGTGCACCACGCCCCAAAGCTTGATGCAGACCGCATGCACACATAACCTCTGCAGCAGACTGATAAACTAATGGCACGCTACAAGAAGGCATGTGGAAGCGAAGCACTGCGCTTGTCACCCAAGATAAAAGCAGGCAACTGCTCCACATGCACGCTCAAGGTTGGCAGAGCGCAGCTAGGGCACCGCATCACATCGTCTTGCAGACACTGCTTGTGCCTGGTGTGTGACAAATTGGCGGCTGTGGGTGGGAGCACCCACTGCGCAGTGTGCGCGCACAGGCGCATGCTGCTTATAGAGGCCAGCTGCAAGGACTGCAACCGATGTGAATGCCAGGCGGTGCACTGCTCCTGCATGCACAGACTGCACGAACAAGGCGCGCAGCGTGTCCGCCCGCAGCGGGTGCGCATGCGGCGGCGCGCCTGGCTCACGCTCGACACGCAGGCGAGGCGACCGGCCGGCGCGCGCCGCGGCTCGCTGGCGCGCGCGCCTCAGGCCGCCGTGCGCCGGCACGGCCGGTGGCGCGCGTTGCGCAGCACGGCGACCGGCTGCGAGAACGTGGCGCCGGGCGGGTCGTGCCAGAGCTGGTCCAGGTCGCGCACGGTATCATCGGTGACGACGCCCAGCACCTCGAAGTTGGCCGCCAGCATGGGCAGGCGCACGGGGCCGTAGATGCGGTGCGCATTGAACACGAGCGCGTCCGCCCCGAACGGCACGCCCAGGTACAGCAGCCCTGCCGCGCGCCAGGCTGCCTGGGGCCCTGCCTGATCTGGAATCTTTTTTCCATTATTTGTCATATGGTGCTGCTATGCGGCACCGGGGTACCTCTGTGGATACCTCTGTGGATAGGCGAAAGTCAGCACATGGCCTCTGCTCATACCGCAAAGCGGGGCTGCGGCGGCGGCGGGACGAGCGCCGCACCGCCGGGCCGGACGATGCAGGACAGCATCGCCATGTCGCGCAGGTCGGCGTTGGGGTCCAGCGGGTCGCCGTAGCGACCCAGGCCGTTGTGCTCGATGCTGGAGTAGGAGAATGCAAAGTCCATCTGCGCGCGCGCGAGCGCACGTGTAACGTGCACCGTGCCAGCCCATGCACACACGCTCGTCGCATGGACAGGGGAGGTGCCGCAGCGCCCGTGCGCGCGCAGTGAGCAAAGAGCTCTGGGTCTTCTGTACTGAGCTTCATTATGCTTGTGCTCACCCATATTATACTCCGCATGCAATCCTAGCATGAATCTGCAGGAGCAGACGCAGAGCACTGCCCAGCATGGCGCTAACGCGCCATGACAAACCTACCACCGAGAGCCGTCCCTGAGATAAGGTCTTGAGCAAGGGCGGGCGCCCGCGCGCCTCGGGCACGCCGCCGGCCAGGAACGCGGCCGCCAGCTGCCCCGGCGTCAGGGTCCTCAGGCCGGGCCAGCGCGAGGCGATCGGGTTGTACTCTACCGTGGTCACCTCGCGCGCGCCTGCGCGCGCAAGCAGCATCTGCTCAGCCGCTGCTGGCGCCCGCTCGCGCTTCGCCCGTGCGCAGCCTCGTCTTGCTCGATTCCCCAAGCTCTGCCGTCTCACACACGCACGGCCGCCCGCACAGCAGACCCCGCACAGAGGCACGCCCGCGAGTGTCTGATGCGTGCGCGGTCTGCGCGCCGGTGTGCCGCTGCTGCGGTGCGGTGCCGGCTGCAAGGCTGCAACATGCGGCACTTGCACTGCATCTTCAAACGCCTTCCGTAAAGGATTTCAAAGGGGCTGAGCCGCAGTGCACTGCAGCCTGGTCTAAGACCACCAGGCGCCCGGGCTCCGACATGATTTGGCCGAACGGCCCAGTGCAGCGGCCCTGCATGCATTTGTTTTCAGGATTATTTGCATGGGGCAGGCGGCCGGTGCGTGCGGCGCGCACCCGCCGCGAACAGGATCGCCTCCGCCCAGGGCATGATGGAGCCGACGACCAGGCCGGCCTGCCCCGCAACGGGAAAGTCCTCCAGCGCCTGGTACACCAGCGCGGTCTCCGAGTACGCCACGTCCTCGAAGCCGTCCTCCGCCGCCGCGCGCAGCATGTAGCTCCCTGCGCGCCGCGCCGCTGCGTCCGCGCTCGCCCAGCCGTGCGCTGCGGGCGGGCTGACGCGCTGTGCCCGGACACCAGGCCGAGGCCCGCACGACAGGGCCTGGTGCATGGACTGATCGACTCAGGCTCCTCAAACGGACTGTCAAGCTGGCGAGCATGAGCGGCCCCTCTGCTGCGCGCACAGCGGGCGTGACGGGCGCTTTCAGAAGGGTGCCGAGCGACGGCGCGCCACAGAGCCAGTCTTCAGTGCACAGGACAGCCGGCGCTCACTTGTCTATGTGCATGCTGGCTTGCGCCCTCGAGTGCACTTGCAGAGCTTCTCAAGGGGTTACGTTGACAAGAGCGGCCTGCTGTGAGGCAGCTCCATTCCCCGAGAGAGGACTGCAGTGCGCATCACTGCCTGGGCGTCAGTGGGACGCCGCAGCAAGCGATGCACCTGCCTCTTTAGAACTGTCCATATGGTAGTTTGGGCGCGCACCCAGCACTGAGTCTGTCCAGTTGTAGGGCACAACCTCGCCATGATGGCGCTGGTCCCAGTACTGCAGCGTGAGGTTGACATGGCCCCCCAACAAAAACTCCTCACGCAGCTCCTCTGGGATCACGCCCGGCACAGGGCCTGCGGGCAGGCTCGCCTGCAGCCTGCTGAGGCTCTCCTGGAAGAGGGTATGGCAGTGCACCTGCGCATGGTGATGTATATAGCAAGATGGTGCAGTGATCAGGGGCGCTGAGCCCAAAGCCACAGCAAAGCTGCACCAGAGCAACACCTGGCGGTGCAGGTGCAGCCAGCCGAGTTGTGAGTGGACTTGCGGGCAGCTTTTGTAGCCTCTGCTGAGGTACAGCTCCGAAACGCCCGCCTTGTGCTGGTAAGGCACCTGCGAGTGTGCGTGCTCGGTGTGCCGAGACCCACAGACAAGAGGTGCGAACACTGTGCACGGAAGACTCGGGACGCGCCTGCAGAGACGTGATGGCTAAGCAAGCTGTGAGGCACCCCAGCAGCCAGGCTGCCACCAGGGCACCACAGAACATGCCCGAGCCACTTCAGCTGTGTACCCCGGCCTGGTTGGTTGAGTCAGCTGTGGTTACGAGCTGACACCAGTAGCGTGCGTTTTGCGCAACTGCACCACCGCACAGACAACCTACTGGTGCACACTTGAAAAACAACACGAAGCTCAGCTGCAGCCACACCAAGCTTTGTGTGAGCATTGAGCTCAGTGACCTAGACCATGGTGAGGTTATTGGTTACAAAGGCATGCATGCGGTGCAGCAGGTGCATGATAACAGCATACAAGGGCACACTCAGACAAAAGAGAAAATGCCGGAGACACGGTATAACATAACACACACAGATGCGGATAGCGTGAGCAAAGCAGGCATGGGCGCAGGAGGCTGTAAATCATCTTCATGTGCATTCCCCGCCCTTCAGGGACCTCTCACACCAAACACCATTACCCTGCGAGCATGAAGCCATGGAAGGACATCCCCACCGGACATCCCTACTGGCAAGGAGCATTGCACCATGTTGATAACCCCAATACATGTACCCTGAAATTACCCATCAGCTGTATCCTTGCTGCGTTCACACGCTTGCGCGGCAGCGGAGGGTAGTCCTGGCACAACCCTCTGTCCTGCTCCTTGGAACCCATGGGAGGCTACTGCTCTGGGCAAAATGCTTGCGTCCTTTAAACAGCAGCACCGCAGGCGAGCATACATGCTGATACTTGGCATGAAGATGCATAACAATCTCTCCCATGTGATGGACGTCTGTAATTGCGGCCCAGCCTTTGAGTTGCATGGCAGGCAGGCCGCCTGCAGCGCAGCGCCCGTGCGCATGACATGCCTTGCCCCAGCTCACTTCTTTGAAGCCTTGGCCAGCCTTGCACACTCTAACTTGTGCACGCCCCGTGCGGCTCTCTGGCACTCGCGGGAGCAGTACTTGGCAACCATACACTGGCCGCAGGTCTTAACTGGCATCGACATCTCTGCAGCACTTTTCGCTGTGGTGCACGCTGCGTGGCTGCACCCCACTTGCGGCAGCGAGAGCCTGATGCGCTCCAAGTCGCGGGCAGCCGCCAGGTCGGGGACAGCGTCGTCGCGACCCGCTGGAGCTTGCGACGGGCCAGGCAGGGCCTCGAGCCGCGCGAGCAGCTGCCTGAGCTGGCCCGGCAGCCCCGCGCTCGCGCCGGCCTGCTCCAGGCGCGCCAAGAGCATCGGGAGCGGCTGGCTGGGCGGCTCGCCCCAGCACTTCCTCGAAGGCCTGTGCCGCCTGTGCGCTGCACAGCCCAGGGATGGACAGGCGCCAGCAAGGCGCAGAACACTAGCCGCGCCGCTTAACAATCAATGCTTGGCCACCTGAACAGGGAGGCTGCAGGCAATGCAGCCTTGCTCGACTCCACGCACGCCCTGCAAATCTTGACTTTGAGAATGCAGGCACCCTCCCAGCGCGCCTCACCTACCAGGATTAGCCTGCAGACACATCTGCATATATGGCAACACGCTCACATACATGTACGCCAATTTTTGTGCGTTTGAGATTATGCCTAGTCCCAAGCGGCATGCCCTGGCAGTATGTAGATGCTGTGTGGCGGGCCGCGCGCCTGCGGGTCAGGCAGCGCGTGCGCAAAGCTGTGCATAATGCGCAGGACGGTCTGGACATTGCACACGGCGAATGCCAGGTCCGCCAGCTGGTGCAGAGCGCCGCCGGGCGCCGCCATGAGCTGGGCGAGCCTTGGCGCGGCCAGCGCCAGCTGGCAGGTCGCTGCAATGCACTGGTCGACGTCGGTGCTGTCCTGGTCTCCTGCGCCGGCAGACGGCAGGGTTGACAGCACCCCGCGCTGCGTGTCTTTGGGATGGGCAGCTCTGGATGCAGGCGATGCGATGTGAGTGCAGCTGCTATGCCTACCCACGCAGAGAGCGCCTTGTGCTGCACAAGCATTGCATGCGAACAGGCGCTAAGCTCCAGACATCACAGGAACGCAACACAAGATTGTGTCGTTTTCGGGTGCACAAGTGCGCCCAGCGCGCATGCTGGGCTCTCTGCAGGTGCGCCAGACTACCACAGACCGCATGCATGCGGCAGCCTCGCTCAGTACTGGTGCGCCCGAGGATGGACGCACCGCAGCGCGCGCTTTCAGTCTTGTAGGCTATGAAGCCTGTGATAAAGGCGAGGGGCCTGCAGGCGAGCAGCAGGTCCTCGCCCTGGCACTTGGCTAGCATGCCCAAGAACTCCTGCACGCTTGTAGGGCCTGACCTCCTTCCGTGGTGATGTCCTGCAGCGCTTGCGCAAAGCCAACAAGGTGCAGCTGCAGGACAGAACGCGCACGCTGCCGCGCCATGCCGCAGCGCGGCTCGTGCTCTCGTGCCGCTTGCAAGTGAGGGCCGGCATGCACGCACGCGTGACAGAGTGCCTTGCACTGGGGCCTGATGACCCAATGGAGGCCTACCAGGGTGTTGGACATGTGCTCATCGTCCGTTTCGATGTACGCGACGGGTCCTGCGGCGCGGGGCGTCTCGCGCGCTGCGGGCTCGCGCTTCAGAAAGTCGACCCAGTAGGCCAGGACCGGCGGCAGCAGGTGGACAGTCACGAAGCGCAGGTCCTGGCTGGCAGCTTGGTTGCTGTGGACCATACCCTCGTACAGCAGCCTTGCACAGTGGCGCTGCAGCACGCTCTGCGCAAATACACGTGTCGTGTCTCGACGGAGGCACTGCGGGCCAGGAGTGTGCTGCAGCTCGCAGCTGGCATACACTATGCATATGTATAAATCTGTCAGCCAGGATCTGTCAGCCATTGTCCAAAACAGCTGTGTGCGCACCCAGTAGGAGAGCTCTGGTGGCCGACGCTGGCCGCGGGATGAGCGCGTATATTAGCGCCCAGCACCAGCGCCTTCCTCAGGCTAACTGTCATAGACTGCATAGAAAGCCTGCGGCGCTGCAGATCCTGCGGTGGTGCTGCGGGCAGCGCGCGTCTCGAGGCGGCCGGGACTGGCAGCAGGCTCAGCAGCTGCGACTTATGGCAGGCCTTGAGCAAGTGTGGCGCTGGCGGCTGCACCTTCAGACAGCACACCACAGCTGTTAATGAGTGTACACCTAGAGTGCGGCTCTGCAGCTGAAGTTGAGCATCAGCGTGCCTGATCAGCCGTAGACCAGGCTCGCAGAATGAGACCTTCCCTTATGCTGTCGCGAAGACCGTCCTCAAAGGCCCGCACCATCATGTATGAAAAGGCTGGGCTACAGAAATTGTACAGGCCTGACCAGGCAGATGCGCCGCCTTCCATGCCTGCAGGTGCAGACAGATTCTCCTGCAGGCGCAAAGGGGAGCCTGGCGTTGCTCTGCGCGTGCTGTGCATGTCAACGCTTGTTACCGAAGAGCTAGGGTTCAACATGTGAGTTGCCTCAACTTTGCAAGCAGAAAAAAGTTTGATTGCATTATCTTTTTGATAACGCTAGCAAGCACACGACGGCTGAGCTTGCCCCTGGCGATGTTGTCTGAAGTGAGGTCGGGCGCGTTCAAATCTATATCTATTGATATCTATCGAAGAAAGAGCATCAGGAGGTGGTATATGAGGCGCATGTCAGCTTGACACCATGCAAATACTTTTCCCCAAGACATACAGGGGCCATGCATGCAAAGTTGTCAAAAGTCAAAGTTGTCAAATTGATGCCGCCAGGATCCCTGTGTAATGGGGTAGAGGTTTGTGGCGCTGGCAGGTATACATACATGGCAGACTAGTTCTACAGGCATGCGGCACCCAAAGTAGCACAAAAATGCATACAGGACAGCAGGCATGCACACAACCTTGACAGGCAAGGTAAACCTCTTACCTTTCAGCTCTTGCTCCCCCCTTACGCTCGGCGGGGTCATGATCGGCGTGAAGTGTCCAGACGCCCCCAGTGCACCTCAGGTGACAAATCTTCCACTAACAGAAGTGGCTGAGCGGCAGGGCCCTCGCTCAGACCAGCTTCATCCTCGTCGCATGGTCTGACGGCCTGCACCCTCCATGGGAGACCACTGCCGCTAGCACGAAGCATTACATCCTTTTCGGGGGAGCAAGACCGCAGTCCATCACAGCTCCTATTTGATTGTAACTGCTGCCCATGAGCCTGGTTTGCCCAACAGTTGCCTTAGCCGGGCTGCCATCCATAAGCGTGGCAGGCAGGTTTCCTGCCACATAGCCCCATGCGCATCAAATGCTTACATGCTTGACTAGATCCTCGCAGCATGGCCTGTGGGTACGCCATGCCGCTTTCTGACACTTGCGGGAGCAGTACTTGGTTTCTTTGCACTTGCTGCAGTACTTGCACGGCAGTGCGCTCTCCACATCTCCATCCACCGTGGTGCACGCTGCATGGCTGCAGCCCACTCGCGGCATCATGTGCCGGATGCACTCCAGCCTTGTGGCATCAGAGTTGACGTATTGTATAAATGGATCAGGCGGGGACTCGAGCCGCGTGAGCAGCACGTTGAGCCGGTGCGGCAGCCATACGCTGGCACCAGCCTGCTTGAGGCGCGCGATGATTGTAGAGCGCGACTGGCCGGGCTGCTCGCTCAGTTCCTCCTCAAACGCCAGTGCAGCCTACAGCGCCGCATTCCCCACAAGTTTGACAGGCTGCAGTTTGTTCTGTTGCAAACTGTGCTTGCTTGGGCAAGCTGTGCTTGCTTAGGCAATTTGGGGCAAGCACTTTGCCGCGCATGCTCTCCAAGCGTGTACCTCGTGCGAAGGGTGCGCACACACACAAGCGGCTGCTTCGCTTTGCGGTTGCTGCGCACTACGGTTTTGGGAGGGTCGCGTGCCTGTGGGTCAGGCAGCGCGCGCGCAAAGCTGTGCATGATGCGCAGGGTGGTGTATACGGAGCGATGGCCCAGCGGCAGCTCGTCATCTGCTCCCTCTGCGACAGACGCCAGTTCCACCAGCTCGCGCAGAGCGCCGCCGGGCGCCGCCATCAGCTGTGCGAGCCGCGGTGCCGCTTGCACCAGCTCGCAGAACGTCGCGATGGCGATGTGCTCGTTGCCATGGTCTCCTGCGCCAGCAAGCTGAGTTTGCAGCATCCTGTGCTGCATGTGCCCTGGGAGGACAACTATTCCATCAAACTATTGTATTAAATCAGATGTGTCCCAGGCCTACTTTTATGCTTATATATTATATAAGCATATAACAGGTGTAGGTGAAGTGCTGCGCACAGAGAGCTCTGCAATATCGGCACCGCAGAACGCATAATGAGACAGTGCCATACAAAGTTTTGTGCACGCAGTGTGTGTCCAGCGCGGAGCGCAGTTTGCTGCACTTGTTTGCGGATGTGCCATCACACCAAGCGCTTCACCCATGCCTTGCACCATGCTGATGCAAACCCAGTGCGAATGTGCCGCGCACCATGATGCGCCCCTTTGACCAAGTAGGCGATGAAGCTGTTGATGTATGGCATGGGGCTGCAGATGAGCAACAGGTCCTTGCCAGCGGTGTCAGACCATGGGCCATGGGCGAGCGAGGACTCTGGGAACTCAGCCTTGGCCAGCATGACCATAACGCCCTGCAGGACGTCCTGTAAGGGACCTCCCCTGCATTGGAGCGGCAACAAGCAGCGCTATTCGTAGAGCAGGCAGCACATGTCTGCAAGGCATGCAAGCACATTCCCTCGTCATGCCGCACCATTGCTTCCTCATGGGCTACCTGTGCGAGGAAGCTATGCACTTCGCCATGGCAAACACCCCTCACAAGAGAGCATGCATGCCAGTCAATCAACGCTCACCAGGATGTACTGCATGTACACGACGTCAGCATCTATTTCCATTTCCATTGGATACAAGTCCGCGTGGGGTGGTTGGTGCGCCGCGGGCATGCACTCCAGGAACGCGGTCCAGTAGTCCAGAACCGGTGGCAGCAGGTGAGCGATGATGAAGCGCAGGTCCAGGCTGTCCACCTTGTCGCTGTTCTTCATGACATCGTGCAGCAGCTTTGCAACGAAGCGCTGCAGCACGCTCTGCGCAGACGCACGAGGAACACTCTGCAAGAAGTACCGGCAAAGCGCAGGGGCGCAGGTCAAGAGTATCTGATGCTTGCTGCATCAGACAGGTGGCATATGCGTGGAACACAGGATGTGGGAGACGCTGCAGCATCCACCAGCAACGTGCGCACCCAGTAGTTGACCTCGGTGTGCAGTCTCTCGCTGCCTGGGGCAGCGTCTGCGGCGCCCCGCACCAGAGCCTTCCTCAGGCTGACGATCATAGAACACAATACCAGCCTGCTGCGCTGGTTCTTCAGGTCTTCTTTCGCAGGCGTTGCGTATCCCGGGTACCCAGGGGGGGGCGGGACGCTGTGCAGGTGTAGCAGCCGCGACTTGATCGTATCCACGGGCTGCGCTGCCTCCTGATGGTATAGCAGAGCTGTTGTCAAATCTTCTCTATTTTCCAAACAAAATGCAAACACATGAATGCGGGAGATCGGGCAGCGCGCCGAGTGCATTGTAGCCCAGGCTTCCACAATTGCGAGGTCCATAGTGCGTGCGCGCAGCTCCTTCTCTTGGTACATCAGCATCATGTCTTGCACCACTGCCAGGTCTTGCATCACTGAGTTTTGGCCTTCTTGTGGGGCGGTCCAAGCAGGCGTGCCGCCTTCCATGCCGGCAAGCTCAAGCTGCCGCACCAGGAGCACAGCCGTGAAGGACCTCGTTTACTTCTACATAGACAGTCTATGCACGAAAATGTCAGCGAGGCTGGTAATTCAACTAATTGATTCGCGTTTGGAGGCAACGCTAGCCGCTGAGCGGGCAGCAACATTTCGGGACCTTGACAAAGGCATGTGAGTACGCCCAGCTCACACGACGCGGTACCCGTATTAAGGGGTGCATAGCTGTTGGAAAGCTTCTGGCCGCCAAGGTCCCTGGTTCTTGGGGTAGAGGATTATGGCTCAGTGAGGTATGAATACATGGCAGACTACAGCTACAGGACGTGCGGCACCCCAAGTGCTCATGAAGAAGAACACAGGACAGCTAGCATGCACACAACCTTGTCGGGCAAGTGTGGAGCCTCTGACTGTTTCAGCTCTAGCTCTACTCTGACGCTTGGCGGGGTGAAGAAAATAGCATGAAATCTCCGGACGCCAATGGTGCACCTCAGCTGACAAGTGTTCCGCTGACACAAGGGGCTGAGCAGCAGCGCTCTCACTCAGACCAGCTGCACCCCCATAACATGACCCGTTGGCCTTTACCTTCCATGGGACACCACTGCTGCTAGCATGAAGCATCGCATCCTTCTGTAAGAGCAGCGCAGGAGCCCATCACAGCCCCTGTCTGATTGTAAGTGCTTGCCCAAGAGCGCATCTGCCCAAAAGTTGCACCTGCGGGCCTGCCATTCCATGAGCGTGGCAGGCGGGTTCCCTGCCGCTCAGCCCCATGTGCACGACATGCCATGCTTCTGCTTACGACCCGCATACTTGACTATATCCTTGCAGCGTGGCTGGTGAGTTTTCCATGCGTCGTCCTGGCACTTGCTGGAGCAGTACATGGTTTCTATGCACTTGCTGCAGTGCTTGAACGGCAGCGCGCTCTCCACATCCCCATCCACTGTGGTACATTTTGCATTGCTGCAGCCCACTCGCGGCATCATGTGCCGGATGCACTCCAGCCTTGTGGCATCAGAGTTGACGTATTGTATAGATGGGCCAGGCAGGGCCTCGAGCCGCGCGAGCAGCCTGTCCAGCTGGCGCGGCAGCCACACGCTGGCACCAGCCTGCTCGAGGCGCGCAATGAATGCAGGGCGCGGCTGGCCAGGCGGCACGGTCAGTTCCTCCTTGAACGCCAGAGCAGCCTGGAGCCCCGCATACCCCGTAAGTTGACAGGCTGCAGTGGTTATCTCCTGTTCCAACCAGCGACCTGTGTTTGCTTGGCTGAAGCGCAAGCAAGTTCAGCTGAATTTGGACAGGCAACTTGCCGCGCACGCTCGCCAAGCACGCACATCGCGCGCAGGGTGCACACCGCCGAAATAATAGCAGCTTTGCCTGTACAGTGCTGTGCACTTCGGATGTTGGGAGGGTCGCGTGCCTGTGGGTCAGGCAGCGCGCACACAAAGCTGTGCATGATGCGCAGGGTGGTGTATATGGAGCGGCGGCCCAGCGGCTGCTCGTCATCTGCTCCCTCTGCGACAGACGCCAGTTCCACCAGCTTGCGCAGAGCGCCGCCGGGCGCCGCCATGAGCTGGGCAAATCTTGGCGCCGCTTGCACCAGCTGGCACATCAGCGCAATGACGGTGTACTCGCTGCCGTGATCTCCTGCGCCAGCACTGGTTTTCATCATGCGCTGCATGTGCCCTAGGAAGTCAACTTTGCCTTCACAGTATTACATTGAAACAGGAGTTTCCCTGGCCAAGCGTAGATCAGGTGCAGGTGAGGTGCTGCAAACAGAGGTCTTTGCACATCAGAAATGCCTGCATTGCTGCATGATATAACGTGCAACATGGATTATGCGCGGATGCTCTTCACATCCGAAGTCAGGCAATGCTGTCACCCAGCAAGCAAGGTGCAGCTGCACAGCAGGGCTAGCGTAAAATACTGGCATTGTAGAACGCTTAATGAGATAAGCCAATTTCAAAATTTCGTGCACGCAGTGTGTCCAGCGCACAGCGCAGTTTGCTGTTAGTGGATGTTGCACACCAAGCGCATAAGCCATGCTTTGTTCAATGCCGATGCAAACCAGCCAAGAGCAGGTACGCCGCGCACCATGCCGCGCCCTTTCAGCCATGTAGGAGATGTAGCTGTGGATGAAAGGCATGGGGCTGCAGATGAGCAACAGGTCCTTGCCGGCGGTCTTGGACCATGGGCTGTTGGGGAGCGACGAGTCCGGGAACTCAGCCTTGGCCAGCATGACCATGACGCCCTACAGGAGGTCCTGTAAGGGTCCTTCCCTGCCTCCTCCCTCACTCATTGGGAGCGGCAACAAGCAGCGCTTTGCATCCTCGCCTCAAGCAAGCAGCACTCTGCATCCTCCCCTGCCTCCTCCCCCGCTCATTGAGAGCAGGCAGCCCATGTCTGCATGGCATGCAGGCACGTTCCCTCACCATGCAACACCATTGCTTCCTTATAATCTACCTGTGCGAGGCAGCCATGCACTTTGTCCTGCCAAACGCTTCACACGCGGCCATGCATGCCGGTCAGTGAGGGCTTACCAGGATGTACTGCATGTACACGACGTCAGCATCTATTTCCATTTCCATTGGATACAAGTCGGCATGGGGTGGTTGGTGCGCCACGGGCATGCACTCCAGGAACGCGGTCCAGTAGTCCAGAACCGGTGGCAGCAGGTGAGCGATGATGAAGCGCAGGTCCAGGCTGTCCACCTTGTCGCTGTTCTTCATGACATCGTGCAGCAGCTTTGCAACAAAGCGCTGCAGCACGCTCTGCGCAGATATACGAGTCGCGCTCAGCAAGAAGTACAGGCAAAGCGCAGGGGCGCGGGTCACAAGTATGCCGCATCTCACAGGTGGCATATGCGCGTGTTGAACAGGTTGTATGTAGCAATGCAGCATCCACCAAGCACAGCGCGCACCCAGTAGTTGACCTCTGAGTGCAGTCGCCGGACGCGAACATCCAGCGGCTTGCTGCCTTTGGCAGCGTGTGCGAGTCCCCGCACCAGAGCCTTCCTCAGGCTGACTACCATTGAACACATCACCAGCCTGCTGCGCTGGTTCTCCAGGTCCTTGTCTGAAGGCGTTGCGTATCCCGGGTATCCCGGGGGTTGCGGGACGCTGTGCAGGTGCAGCAGCCGCGACTTGATCGTGTTGATGGTCTGCTGGGCCTCCTGACAATGGACCATACCTGTTGTCACCTCTTCACTTTTTCCCGAACAAGTGCACGCACACAAGCGAGGGAGATTGTGCAGCGCGCCGTGTGCATCGTAGCCCAGGCTTCCTTAATTGTGAGGTCCTTAGTGCGTGCGCGCAGCCCCTTCTCGTGGTATACCAGCCCCATGTCTTGCATCATTGAGACCTCGCCTCCGTCCATGCTGGCAAGCTCAAGGTTGCCGCACCAGGAGCACCGCGGTAGAGAACCTCGTGTCTATGCACTCTGAAAATGTCAGCGAAGCTGGTAATTGCAGCTCCCCGAACGTCAAAATGCTTGGCGTTTGATGGCAACGCTGGCGGCCGGTGCTGTGTCTCACTCGGGCGATGCCCACTATTTACCAACAAAGGAGTTGACATCAGTATGCCCTGCTCACTCGGTACAGTACCCGTTTGCGGTGTGTATTTCATTGAAGCCGCCATGGTCCATGTGTGTGGGGCACTTGGAAGTGCGCTACTTGCGAGCACCTTGGATGGCAGTCTCAGGGAACTGTGGCGGCTGCATAGCGCAAAGGCAGGAAGGTGCAGCTCTAGATGCCAAGCTTGCAGGCTAGTGCAAACACCTTGCACAGCTTGCCAGGTGCAACATCGCTACTGTACAACTTCTGATGGTCCCAAAGCACGCGCAAGCGTTGGCAATGATGAGCACAGAGGATCCTCAAGCAGCCTCACTGATGCGGTGCCAGGCACGTGAGGCGTTTGCAGTGCTGGCGAACAGGGCTGCGAGCGTGCAGGAGACAACGCAACAAAGACCTGTCGCCCCAGCAGCCCTACCCTGGCACCTTGCGCTTGCGCGCCAGGTACCGCTCGCGCGCAGACGCCGCCTTGGCTGCCTTGTCGACCGGCGCCTCCGCCGGCAGCGCAGCCGCTGCGCCTTCATCCTGCTCCCCTGCCTCAGCGCCGGCTGCCGCCTCTGTCCTGCTACCCGCCTCTGCCGCCCCGCTCGCCCTGCCCGCCCTCTTGTCCTCGCCAGCGGCCCCTCCTGCCTGCCCTTCCCTCTCGTCTGCAGCGGCGGCCACAGGGGCTGCCGAGCCCCGCTGCTCAGCCGGCGCTGCTGCTGGGTCCCCAGCCGCGCCGGCGGCGCCAGCAGGGTCCGGCCCACCCTGCCGCGCGGCGGCCTGCGCCTCGTACGCCGCACGCGCGCGCCGCGCGGCCTCCCACGCGCTGTCCTGCGGTGCTGCGGCAGCCTCGGCGGCGTCGGCGGCCGGCGCGGGCTGCTTCGCCTGGGACGTCCCAAACGCCGCGTTGTTGGTGAGCACGTTCCTGCGCGTGTCGCGCAGACGCCGCTGACGCACGCTCCTAGCAGCGCTCCAACGCTTCCGGTCAATCGGACCCGAACATGTCCTGCATACCAGCCTCATACAAGGACACGAAGCAAGCGAGCGCCGAGCCCAGCCACAGCATGCTCCGCCACAGCGCCCGCTCCAGCACGGCAGAGCCTCTGCGGCTGCGAGCATATGTGCGCGCCGGTAGAAGTCGCCCATGTGGCCGCGCGACACGACAGAGTCGCGCTTCTCGGCGGCCTCGCGCACGCGCTCCTCGGCCAGCCACTTCTGGTCCTCCTGCAGCTTCTTCTTGTACGCGGCGGTCACGAACTTGTCCTTGTCGCCGAACAGGTGGTCCTCCGCCTCGCGCTCCTTGGCCAGCCTGCGTCGGCAGGTGAAGCGCCCGCTGAGCACCGCCGCCAGGCCTCACGCTGTGCGCATGCCGTGGCTGGAGCCGCTACTCGTACACACGCTGCTTTGTTGGCACCGCTGCTTGGTCACTGTCTCGCTCGCTGCACCGCTGCCTAGCCTTCCAAAAGCTCCTAACTCATATGTCCACCAGAAAGCTGCGCGAGGCACATCCAGCAGTAGCAGCGTCAGGGCGGCCGGAGCAAGCGCGGGAGCCGCACTTGCGCTCGTAGACGATGTCCTGCTCGCGCTCGCGCTCCTTGGCTTTGTCCAGCAGGCCCTCGATGTAGCGCGACTTGCGCGCCAGCTTCTCCGCCTGCTTCGGCGCCGCGCGCTGCGCCTGCAGCTCGTCGTACACGCCGTCGTAGTCGAACACGCTCGCGTCCTCCGCCAGTGCCGCCGCGTGCTGCTGCGCCACCTGCGCGGAGCAGCGACGCGCCGAGCTGGGGAGGACAGGCGATGGATCTTGCACGGGTCGAGCAGTACCGGCAAGCGCGGCCCATGTGCAAGGAGCGCGGCGACAGGACGCCGCACCTTGGCATCTGCGCGCTTTGTTGCGGCTTGCCGCGCAATGTCCTTGCCCACGCTGGGCGCGCCGCCGTCGCCGTCGTCATCGGCAAAGACGGCAAGCGGCTTGCCGACCAGGCCCTTCTGCCTGGCCTTTGCGCCAGGCTGCAGGCCATACTTGACGCCCTTGAACCCGGAGAGCATCAGTGCGCCTGCGCTCCGTGCTCAGTCCTTGGTGTGCTGCAGACAGCGAGGGGACCTGCTCGCCGAGTCGGCAAAGTGGAGGACAAGGGCATAATAGGGCCCAGGCCCTGCCTTCAAATTGGTACGAGCAACAGAGCATCTGAGGCGCCTAGATCCCCAGCACACTGGACTCAGGTTGCCCTTTTTCTCAGTTACGCACAGAGGCAGCTGCGCATTGCAGCAGGTCCAGATACATTGCCTTTCTGCGCGTCTGCGGGCAACGGGCTGTGGCTGTGCTTGGCTGTCTAACAGGTAACACTTTCGGAGCGCTGACTTTCACCAGCGGCGCCATGTCGACAGGTACAGACTGCACACATGTTTAGTCTGCCTAGGTTATGTCACGCAGGTTGCCTGTTGTCTGCACGCTTGACACTGTGCTGCACACAGCCTGCCGAGCGCTGCTGAGCGCAGCAGCACGCCCAAGCACGCCATGACTCGCATGGGGCGCCATACAATGACCGCCTTGCCAGGGCTTGCACGCACTCTGCTCCAAAGCTGTGAATGTTGAGAACCAACCTGCCAAGGGCGCACTCCGAAACAATAGCGTGTGCGCAGGCACTCGCCTTCCAACCAGCGCTGGCAGCGAGAGTTACGCTAGCAGCGGAGTGCCCGCATCGGAGCCAGCGGCTAACGGCAGCCTGCACACGCCCGAGGTGAGCTGCTGCGCAAGCTCGCTGCTCAACCCCAGTTGCCTCTGTACCCTCCTCAGCTCTGCACGCCAGTGGCCTGCCGCTCACCGCGTCCCCCCTTTGTTGTGCTTGCTCTCCCACTCACAGGCGTGCCAAGTAGCTGCCGCTCGTTCACGCACAACGCGACAGCGCTGGCCTGCCTCGCAAGTTAAGTTGTGACCAGTATATTTGGAGTGGGCGTGCCAGCAGCCCCACGCCACGCACCCGACGCCCGCTTGTGGCGCAGGATGCTGTGGAGCAGACCACAGAGGCAGTGCGGCAAGAGGCAGACACCGCCGCGTGCAAGCCCGACTCAAACCTGGCAGGCCTTCCGTGGTTGAGGCGTCTCCAGGATGCCCTCTCCAGCCCCCTTGGTTCCCTGTACAGCATGGTGAGCACGCGCGTTGCCACGCTGTCGCCCGCGGCCGCGCCCGGCGCGGCGGGGGCCGCGGCGCCGAACGCCGCGGCGGCCGCGCTGGACACCGCCACCGTGGCCGCCATGCGGCGCAAGCTCATCGGCCCCAACACTGTGCGCGCGCGCTGCACGGTCCTTGGCTGCACGTCTCCCGCCGCTGTAACTCTGACGCAATGCATGCATCACATAGGGCTGCTTGGCCCGCTTGTTGTGCCAACCTGGGCCTGCACAAATTCTTGAACCCAAGCTTGGAGGGCTGCAGCCAGCGCGGGTCGTGGCTTGGTCCTGCTTGAGCGTATTCAAAAGCACTACACAGCAGCAGCGCACGAGGCGCCTTGGTGGACGACCAGCTTGACCGAGAGTCGCACAGAGCCGGGGGAGATCAGGCTCTGCTGGCTCACAGAGCGACGCCTGCCCGCGCGCAGGCCATCAACTACGACACGCCGCTGCACATCGTGCGCGGGGCGGGCTGCCGCCTGTACGACTACGACGGGCGCGAGTACCTGGACTGCGTCAACAATGTGGCGCATGTGGGGCACTGCCACCCGGAGGCGCGCCCGGCCTCACACTCGGCGTGCCTGTGCCCCGTCCGCCACATCGCTCTGTCAGCATCGACCGTACGCTATTCGATGGGCTTGGCAGACCCGGCCGTGAGCCGTGCGCCGACCCTTTGCGGGCCGCCTGCTGCCGCAGGATGAAGCCAGGGTGGCAGCCGTGGCCGCAGGCGGCCCGATGCAGCGGCCGGGGATGCCCTCAGCACCCTCGGCGGGCCGCCCGCCGCCGCCGGGCGCGGCCGGGCTGACGCGCGCGGCGCGCGCGCAGGTGACCCGGGCGGTGGCCGACCAGATGGCTGTCTTGAACACGAACGTGCGCTACCTGCACGGCAACCTGGTCTCGCACGCCGAGGCGCTCGTCGCCAGCATGCCCGAGCCGCTGCAGGCGCGCATGTCCTGCAGCACTTTCCGTCCAGCCCTGGCAGGCGCAGCTGCCATGCTGTGCGCTCCGGCTGCGCTGGCTCCTGTCTTGCAGCGCATGCTGCGAGCGCGCTCTGGCTGGCCGTGTGCATGGCTTTGGCGCCGAGGCGCGCGCGGGGTAGCTGCGGTTATGCGCGCACGCTCCTGCAGTGCAAGTGCGCAGTGCTGCAATCAACAACAATGCTCATGTCCTGGCCGGACGGGCGCCGTGAGAGAGCGCACTTGAAAGACCTGGCGCTGGGCAGGTGGTGTACGCCGTGTGCTCGGGCTCGGAGGCGAACGACCTGGCGCTGCGCATCGCCCGCGCGGTGCGCCTCTGAATGCCGCTAGGCGCATGCGTAGGAGGCGCTGTGTGGTAGCGTGCACACATGGAACCTGCAGAGCTCCAGGGGCTGAGCAGGCAAGGGCGTGGAGCGCGCCCCGAGTCTGAGACTGCTGTGTTGTTGTTTGTGGTATAGATATAGACAAGACTGGAGGAGTGGCATGGGGTGCACTCATGATGGCTGGGAAGGCAAGTGAGCTGCCCACTCACCATGCGCTCACACTAGTGTACAGCAGCTGATCATGCAGGGCCGGCGGCATGCATCCGGGGGCCGTGCGCGCGCGGCAGGCGCGGCCGGGCGCGGAGCACGTCGCCGTGATGGGCGGCGCGTACCACGGGCACACGCGCGTGCTGATCGACATGTCGCCCTTCAAGTTCGAGGGCGCCGGCGGCGAGGGCCGCCAGGCGTGGGTGCACGTCCTGCCCTGCCCCGACCCCTACCGGCGCGCCCCTCTCCCCACCCGCCAGACGCGCCGACGCCGCGTGTGCTGTCACACCTCAGCTCCAAGCTCATGGTGTGGCGTCAAGCAGGTGCATAAGCGCATTACATATATTTGGCAGCATTGTGGTGGCCATTTGCCGCCGGACCCTTTTATGCTATCTCCTTTGGCCGCTTGCTGGGCAGCAGCCGCGCGAGCAGAAATCCAGCCCCTGCCGTATCAGGCAGGCACTGCCCCAGCGCCGCCTTGCTCACTCTGGCTGCAGCGACGCCCGCCCGGTGGTGACTCTGGCGCCGCGACCGGCAGGGGCCTGCACCTGGACGGCCGCGCGGCGGCCGCGGCGGCGATTGCCGAGGCCGAGGCGGCCGGCGGGCGCATCTGCGCCTTCTTCGCCGAGTCCATCCTGTCCTGCGGCGGGCAGGCGCGCGCGCGCGTGTTTTCTGGCAGCCTTCCTGGGGCGCCCCCGCGATGTGCTGTCCGGCAGACTGCGATGGAGCAGCAGTGAGTGATGCGAGGCTGCTGGAGTGCAGCAGAGACCTGGTCCGTCGTATCGAGGGGCGCGTCAGCATGCGCATGGCTAGCTTGCTGACTGGCGCACTTCAGAGGACGGCGCCTGACAAGCTTGCTCATTTGGATGAGACAGCCTCTGAGGCCATGGCTCCGCACAGGGCACTGCGGGCCTGAGCGCGTCGCCCGGTGGGGGCAGCTCGGCGAGCACGGGCTGCGCGCCGCGCAGGTGATCCCGCCAAAGGGCTACCTGGCGGACGTGCACGCCGCGATGCGCGCGGCCGGCGCGCTGTGCGTGGCCGACGAGGTGCAGTGCGGCTTCGGGCGCGCTGGGAGCCACTTCTGGGCGTTCGACGCGCAGGGCGTCGTGCCCGACATCGTCACGCTCGGCAAGAGCATCGGCAACGGCTTCCCCATGGGCGCCGTGGTGCGCGGCCGCTCCGTGCCGCACACCCTCGCACGGAACGGCTGCACCTCTGCCATGCCCCGGCGCTGATGTGAAAACGCGGCCAGGTGCTGCGGCGCGAGCTCGCGCAAGCATTCTCCAACGGCATGGACTACTTTGCCACGTGCGGCGGCTGCACGGCGGCCGGCGCGGCCGGGCTGGCCGTCATGCGCGTGCTCGCGTCCGAGGGCCTGCAGGCGCGCGCGGCGGCGACCGGCGCGCACCTCATGGCGCGCCTGCGCGCGCTGCAGCAGGTGCGGCGCGCCGCCCGCTCTAGAGAAGGCGCCGCGGCTTTGTTGTTGCTGGTAGGAGCGTAGCGCAGCTCGCACATAGAGCCCGCGCGACAGCTCGACATTGTCGGCAGTGCAGTGCGAGCGAGCTGGGCTGGGGGATGAAAAGCCTGGTACCTTGCGGCTGCCCCGGGCCTCAGCGCTACTCGCTGATGCTAGTCGGTGAGCGTCCTAGGTTCCCCGTGTCAAATTAAGTGTACCTTTCACCTTGGTCAAGTGCACAGGCGAGTGCACTGGTGCGCATAGGTGGTGTGCGCTCCACCCAGATAGCACAAGCAAAAGGTCATTGCAGCAATGCTGGTATGGTGTTGGTGTGATCAGTGACCCGCCATGCCCTGCACCTGGTCACTAGCAAGCGAGGATATTAGAACGACCACACTTGAGGCACTCCCTTCACACGGGTGGCAGTCACCCCCATGGCACAGTCATGCAGACGGGCATGGTGCGCCGCGCGCCGCAGGAGCACGAGCTGCTGGGCGACGTGCGCGGCACGGGCCTCATGGTCGGCGTGGAGATCGTGGACGGCGCGGCCACCCGGCGACACGCCCCGGCCACAGCCCACTGGCTGCGCGAGACCATGCTCAAGCGCCGCGTGCTGCTGGCGACCGAGGGGCCCTGCGGCAACGTGATCAAGATCAAGCCGCCCATGTGCTTTGCCGTGGCCGAGGCCGACCATGTGGTCGAGACGCTCGCGCAGGCGCGGCCCGGGGTTGCGGAGCGGCTCCCCTGCCAGCTCACATGCTGCAGGTTGGGACATGCGCATGGCTGGGTGCTGGGCTGCAGTCATTTTCTGAGGTGTGGGACATTTGGTGTTGGGTTTTAGAAGGCGGGCATAGGGAGGACATGACTGCGGGGACATGAACCATGTTAAATTGACTTCAGCTCACTAGGCAATGCTGTCAAGCGTGAACAAGTTCGCTGTGCGCAGGTTCTGGCAAGCGGCGTGCCGGAGTCAGTCATGGCCCGCGATAGGGCCTGGAATGCCAAGGGCGGGCAGCGCTGCCCAAGACTGAACGACCATAGGTGATGCGCGCTGATGGCGCGTGGCCGCACTGTACCGCATCAGCGATTGTTGCGACTGCCTTGGTGGCGTAGCCGCCGCCGGCACGCTCATGCAATGGAACGCGCGGCACACGCCACTGCCGCCCACTTATGCTTATGACCGTGTTTTCACAGGTATGTCAGCACTTGTTTCCTTGTCGCCGTGGGGGCTTGCCAGCATGTCTCTTCTTCCCTGGCGTGCAGCATTGTGCGCCAAGTTTGGGGTGAGCGACTGGCCATTGCAGTCTGTACTGCGACTGCCTGTTCAGGCGTGTCTACTTGACTAGGATGCATGCCACCACATGCATTGTTTGCATAGGGTCTTAGGCCCTACACAGAGAGCAGGGCAGCAGGACATAGGATGCGGGAGGTTCACGGGACAAGTTACAGTCATACAGTCTGCCATGAGTGAGGCTGCCGCCTCGGTGATCATTGTGTCCTGCTTACTCAGTCGAGAGCTGCCCATGCATCCCAGTGCGCCTCTTCTTTGAGCCAGATCGAATTCTGGGAAGTCTGTCAAACGCAACTTGGCTGCGCTGTGTCAGACGTGCCACGCCGCAGCCTGCTCAACCTGCAATGCACCCGATGCGTGTACGGGAAGTCTGCACACGAGTTTTACATATCAAACGGCAGGCATGCACACCTCTTGTGTACACAATGTAATAATTGCTCTGGCCTCATCAAAGCAAACAGGAAGCACCTCGTACAGTCCGAGGTACACATGCATGCAAAAGGAACGACTTCGCAGGACAGGCATAACTACACATGGCTTCTCTTCAGCTTGGTGCACCCCATTCAAAGAGCTTTACATCTGCTGTGCCAGGCACACGGCAGACAAGGCTTGGTCCCGCCTCCAGTGTCGTCGTCGCTTGCATGCCTCAGACCTTGGCGGGCTTGGGGCAGGCGGCGCATGCACAGTCAGCGCCGCAGGTGCAGGAAGGGCCGCACGAGCAGCCGCTCTCGAGAGCAGTGCAGCCGACCTACAGAACGAACACACGTTTCAAGCACGGGTCAGTATGTCAGGCAGGCAGTGCAGTGCAAAGTACCGCGGCGCAAGGGGCAGACCTTCTTGCCGGGGCAGGTGGCGCAGCCGCAGGACGGGCCGCACGAGCAGTTCTCGCCTGCAGGTTGTTTAGGTCAGCTTCAGTGACATCCTAGATCGTCCCTGATGGTCCCTGATGTACAGCACGTGAGGTAGGTTGACAACAGAGACCATGCATTTGCTTTCCTCACAAGGCATATATATCAGCAAGAGCAGCAGCAGCACAGACAGTAGTATTTGAGAATAACGCGAAGTGACTGCGCACCACACGAGCAGCCGCCCTCGCACGAGGTGCACGCCTTGTTGGCAGTGCCGCAGTTCTTGCAGCCTGCGCAAGACCACTCAGCGCTGTGCAGCAGGATTGACAGTTGATGTGAAATCAAACGTCTTGCGAGCCGTGAACAGTCACGCACCCTCCGCGCAGGCGCAGTCCGGCCCGCAGCCGCAGTTAGCGCACTTAGTGCAGGTTGCAGTCGCCATGACTGCCGCTGGGTGCTATTTCAAATAATCCCTGCAACGTTGCACAGGCGCTGTCAGCAACAGGCACACACCACGGTGGCATGTGCGCGCCAAGCAGAGCAGCACTGCCTCCACCAGACCAGCTCGTGACACAGGAGTGCAGGGTTGTTGCGTGACTCAGGAGACATCCCAACCCGGTTCAATACTGGTCCGCTTCAGTCAGAGCACTCTGCTGCCCGCACCTGGCGTCGCAAAGCTTTCTCCTTGCTCCTGCTTGCCGCCTGTCGCCTGGAGATACTTCTAGCAGAGTCGCAGCGTCGCCGGGCCCCTGGCGACGACCAAAGGGAGGCGGCCCCCCAGTCCAAGCCATTTTTGTGGTGTGTTTGCAACAGCTGAGGCTAGTCGCAACAGGCTTTGCGCCCTTGGCTGTCTGTAAGCGGAGAACTTTGTCCCGCAAGCACAGTATTGCTGAGGTGCCAGCGCTCAGAGACCAGTGGCGCGTGGCCAAACATGATTGCAGGCACAGCCAGCATGGCGACAGGAGGACCTTGTGCGGGGCAGGTGAGGACCGGCAGTGCTTAGCTTTTTGCGGTATTGCACAATAGACTCAAGCTGGTAGACTCGATGCAGTTATTGTAAGCGCACTGCGACACAGCAGCAAACCAAGGTCGTGCAGTGCGCCGCATTCTCCAGGCTAACAGCGCGTGGACTTGCGCGGTGCGGCAGGGGCGCGTTTTTGTGCTTGGTAGAGCGCAGAGCGCATACCGGCCGTTCTGCTGCGAGAGGCACGGCGCCGCAAGTCAGCTGAAGGCGCTGCGGCGGGCGGCCAAGGCAGCACATGCAGTTGCGCGGCAGGGAGTGCAGCACTGCACTGCTGCGTCCGGCAGTGAGGATAGCGCTGGCGACCGCAAGCCGGCCGCGCGGGGCGTGCTCAGCAGCTGGGGCGCTCCGGTGCGGCAGGCAGCTGCTGCGGCTGTACTCAGCGTAGCGCTGCTGGCCGGTGCGTGCCACATATGCGCTGCTCAGACTGACCTGTCTGCTGCCACGCGTGATGGGCTGGCGCCACACCAGCCGGCACGCACGCTTGGTACGTAGGCTCTCTCAACCTTTCGTTTCTGTCCTCGCAGCGCCCGTCTCTGCGGCGGACGTGGCCAAGGTCGGCACGTGCTTGCTGAGCAGCTGCCAGGTGCGCCCTGCTCCTCTATCCCTTATTGCTTCATTGACGTGTGATGGGACAGCCAGTGCAGAGGGCGGTTCGCATAGCAGTTTACCTTGTTCTGCTAGCTGTGGCGCTTAGCAGGCGCATCGGATGTTCTGGACTTGAAGCGAGTTCATGCATAGTGTTGCCTGTGCACGTACTTGTGAACGAGCCAAGTACGTGCACAGGCTTTGTAAGCTCTGGTGTGCATTGTCAGCTAGTTGGTGGGTGCACTGCTACTGCGTGCCTTGGCGCAGTACAAGCCAGTGATAAGGAGTGCTTAGGAGGAGCATTTAGGACAGGTTAGAAGGTCAGAAGCAAGGCCGTGCCTGTCTGCATTGCTGTCTGGTTGCACAAACAGCAAAACTGCTGCTGCGCAGCAGTCGCTCCGTCGCCCATGTGAGCCACTCACGGGTTGTCCGCACAGGGCGCGCTGGCTCGATGCATGGCGGACGGCGATTGCCTGGAGAACCTGGTGTGCCTGCAGCTCTGCAACGGCAAGCCAGACGAGAGCGCGTGCCAGGTGTGCCTGCACCTCGACGCTATACAGAAGGGTGGTAAATGTTGCATATTGTGGCGTCTGTATGAAGTGCAAAGTGTTACCAATGAGTGGTCATAGTGGCAAAGCCCACCGGGTACGCAGTGGTCAGCCTGTGTGTTGTCGAATATGTACTTTGGTGGGTGCGTGCGAGGCGGGTGAGCAGCATCGCTACGCACTTCTGTATTGTATCCTGTCGAGACGTCGCCGCGATGTTGTCACACTAAGTTGAAACGACTCTGCCGAGTGAAGAGCTGCTTGCGGCCGCGCCAGATCCGGTGCGGAGACCTGTACGCCGACAAGGCCGTGGAGGCGTTCACCGCGTGCGCGGTGAGCGACAAGAAGTGCGTGCCGCAGCGCGTGGACGCCGACGCCTTCCCGGTGCCCAAGGACGACGCGCTGGATGAGAGCTTTGACGTCAACAACTTCCAGGTGCTCTGCGCGGGCGTGCAAAACTTGAGTGCAACCCTCGATCTGAGATAGTATATAACTTGCTTCGCAAGAAAACAGTGGCATGCATGCATGGCCCGGATGTTGGAAGTGGCCGATGACCTGTGCCGAGCAACCTGTGGAAGTGCTTGACAGCCTTCCAGTATTGCCTGTCGATGGCGCTTGTTGCACTGCAGAGGCAGGGTGTGACGTAGGTGTGTGGCGCAGGGCCGCTGGTACATTACGGCGGGGCTGAACCCGCTCTTCGACACGTTCGACTGCCAAGCGCACTTCTTCGGCTCTCCCGAGCCCGGAAAGCTGGTGGGCAAGATCAACTGGCGTATCAACAGGGGCGCCAGCGGCGACTTCATCGAGCGCTCCACAACGCAGAAGTTTGTGCAGGCGCGCGAGCTCGCTCCTGGTCGGCTGGGACACGACACGGTCCTCCTCTTGGGCTGCTGCGCAGTGCTAGTTAGCAGGTGTGCGATGGTGCGAGTGCGTTGCGCAGCGTGTGGTGGTGTGCAGCACATGCGCTTTCTCTCTCATGTGCAATGAGCTGCTTCCGCCTCGGGTCTCTCACTGAAGTGCATGTATCACCAGTTTGCGGCCTGCGCAGCCCTGCAACACTAAAGCTCGCGGCAAGTGCGAGTTGGCATGTGTCTGACAACATGGAATGTGCTGGTATTGGTCTGTAAGAGAACATTTCATGCGCGGCACCGCGTCAGCGCCAGGCCTGCCTCGCAGGACATGGTGAAGCCGGCGGTGCTGCGCAACCGCGGCAACGAGTACCTGCACTACGAGGACGACTGGTACATCCTGGCGTTCAAGCCGGACAAGTACGCGCTGATCTACTACAAGGGCAACAACGATGCCTGGCAGGGCTACGGCGGCGCCACCGTGTACACCAAGTGCGCGGCGGCACACGCGCCGTGCCGCCCTGCTGCCGCCGCCAGTGCTGCTTGTGTCATGCTGTGTCTGCTGAGTGGCAGCAAGCATTGCGAGGACCTGCTATGTGCTCTGGAACGCGCTTGGGTGCTGCTGATGGGGAGTAGAATGAGTGGGTGAAGGAAGCTATGCTGAGAAGGCTGTGTGGGGCAGGGAGCCGTCGCTGCCGGCGGAGTACATCCCGGAGCTGGAGGCGGCCTGCGACCGCGCGGGCCTGAAGTGGACCGACTTCCAGATGACCGACAACACGTGCAAGCCCCACCCGCCCGTCAAGAGCATCCTGGAGAAGGTGCGCTGCCTGGCGACCCTGCACCTGGCTGGCATGGCCTGCAACGGTGACCATGCGGTGATAAAGGAGTGGTGACTTGCAGCACACGCTGCGCTGAGCATATATACGAGCTGTCAGTGCCTGCATTGGAGCAGTGGACCAGAGCTGGGTGAGCGCTTCCGATCAATGCCGCGTGTGAGGATTACGATGTGGTGGTGTCGGATTGTGGATCACGCTGATTGGCGGAAATGAGCGCTGAGGAGGGGCTTGGTGGCGGCAGGCGGGGCGGATTGAGGCGTCGCTGCTGGGCGAGGCGCGCAAGGACGCGGCCGCGGTGGAGTACGCGCTGGAGAACGACCTCACGTCCTTCGGCAAGGGCTTCACCGTGCTGGAGAAGGCCCGCGCCCAGCTCGCAGCACAGTCCCTGCCTGCCCGATGGCTTAGAGGAAGACGTCGTGCTGGCGTAATTTTGAGTGTGCCCAACGTGTTGCTGATGCGCGTCAGCGCATCACCTCTGCAGGCAGCGCGTCGCTCCAGGGGCGCCTGGACAGGCAGGCAGGGAACGATAGTTGGTCAACAAATCATTAGGTTTTGACACTGGCCCTCTCTTAGAGCAGCAATGTGAGATACCCTGGCGGCGCGCGCAGGGCTTCCTGGATGTGCTGCAGCGCGACGAGCAGGGCCTGGTGCAGGGCATCGCGGCGGAGGAGAAGGAGCTCGGGCGCGAGCTGGTCGACGCGCGCAAGTTCATCGAGCGCATGGAGTCGCAGTACGTGGAGCCCAACGCGTTCGTGCGCTTCCTGCGCTCCTTTGGCATCGGCAAGTGACCGGCGCCCGGCGCCGGGCCCGCAGAGGCCGGCGGCAGAGCTTCACCAGCAGCGCACCGGATGCCACTTGCGCCGGCCGTGCCGAGGCGCTTGTGCAAGGAGCCCCGCAGGCTGGTCAGCTGCATAGGGTGAGGTGTGAGCTAAGCTTATGCTATGAATGCCTGCCAATGCTGTGCTGGCTGTCTATGCCCTCCTCTTGTGGCCCGTGGCCGAGGAGGGCCGTGGCTCAAGCCTTTACTGGCACATGTTGGTCTGGGGTGGTGTAGGCTTGCCGTCTGCACCCTGCGGGAGGGTGCTTGGGTGGCACCCTCATCAGGGCCAAAGTGCTGCGTTGCGCAACACACACTGTTGGCTGCATTGTTGCGATGTGGGCACGCGCTGCACACATGTGTAGGCAACTGCCATAATTGGGACATCTGCAAATTTTGAGGGCCGTGGTGTACTCTGTAGACGTACACACTGTAGAGAGGCCTTTAGAGGTGCATGCATGGATGTAGACTCGTACAATTTAAATTTTGCAGCCAACAACGACATTTGGTAGGCAAGCAATGTGATGACGCTGTGAACGGGAGTGCACCAAAGTGCGAGGAGTTGCGCACATGAGTTGCGCTCTGCTGGACAGTCGCGCAGGGAGCAGGACCTGTGCTTTCTGCTGATGAATAAAGCCCCTGCGCCAAACAGCTCTTTGTCAAAGAAAGAACCGGCGCCTTCAGTTCTTGCGCCTCCTCCTCTGGAAGAAGTACCTGCACCTTGGTGCGCCTGTCTGCCGCCCTGGGCTGCTCGTGCAGCCTTGCAATGCCCCGCTCCAGCTGAAAACAAATGCTCGCCACGCTCAAAGAATGGCGGGGCTTCGAGGGCGCAGGCGGCCGAAAGCGTGCTGTACTCCTTGCTATACACCAAGGCGGCCTCTACTGAGCGCCAGACAACCTCTAAGGCAATATAGCAAGCGTCGTGCTTCAGCTCACCTGTGCACTGGCATACGGCATGGCGCCGCACAGCCACGCCAACGTCCCCGTGCTTGAGGAGCGGCACGTAGCAAGCGGCCGACCCCGGGCGTGCGGCGTGGAGGGCTGCACTTCGCAGCTCGTAAAAAGAATACACCTGAAGGCCCGCCTGTGCCCCGTGCACATCAAGTGCTCCGCAGTGCTGCGCCGTGGCGAGCCGCAGCGCTGGTGTCAGCACTGCCACACGTATCATTCGCTCGAGGCGTTCAAAGGCAGCCAGCGGTGAGTGCCTGCCTCGCGCAGGGAGCGCTCTGGTCACCCCCAGGACTGGTGCACCTGTCCGTTGACAAAGTCATGCGATCTGTACTGAACTGTGTCCTAGATAACTTGAGGTACGTTGCATAAAATAGGCATGAGCTTGCATGCATGCGCATGCCAGAGGAGTTGGAGTACTGAAGTGGGAGGGGTGCACTTTCCAGTTTCTTGAGTCATTACTACTTTTAAAAAGCAAGCACCCTAATCTGTGCGCTCTCTGGTGCATACCCTCTGCCGCCTGCTTTGGCTCTGTCGGGAACTTTCCCGATGCGCCGGCCAGAATGCATAGCCTGTGGATAGGAGACCACAGACATGTCCTCAGCGTATGGACGGTCAGCAAGCTGATGAGCTCCCAGATGATCGGGAGAGGCGGCGAGCTGATGCTGCAGCCAGGCGAGCTGCTGTTGCTGCTCGCTTAAGGCAGCAACGCGCCACAGCTGCAGGACAGGCAGCAGAACGGGACAGGCAGCGGGCTGATGCTGCTGCCAGGCGGGCGACCAGGCAGGCAGCTGCTGCTGCCCGTGTCAGGGAGAGGCGCGCCCGTGAGAGCGCGGGGGAGCAAGCAGCCAGGCAGCAGTCCGACGCAGTCCGACGCAGGCGTCGTCGGGCGGACGACGACGCTGAGGCCCAGGCGCTGCAATCCGCACGCGCCAGGCGGCAGCGTGTGGATGAGGACCCTGTCTGCAGCTAAAAAGCAAGCACCCTAATCTGTGCGCTCTCTGGTGCATACCCTCATGTCTGTACGCTCTCTGGTGCATACCCTCTGCCGCCTGCTCTGGCTCTGTCGGGAACTTTCCCGATGCGCCGGCCAGAATGCATAGCCTGTGGATAGGAGACCACAGACATGTCCTCAGCGTATGGACGGTCAGCAAGCTGATGAGCTCCCAGATGAACGGGAGAGGCGGCGAGCTGATGCTGCAGCCAGGCGAGCTGCTGTTGCTGCTCGCTTAAGGCAGCAACGCGCCACAGCTGCAGGACAGGCAGCAGAACGGGACAGGCAGCGGGCTGATGCTGCTGCCAGGCGGGCGACCAGGCAGGCAGCTGCTGCTGCCCGTGTCAGGGAGAGGCGCGCCCGTGAGAGCGCGGGGGAGCAAGCAGCCAGGCAGCAGTCCGACGCAGTCCGACGCAGGCGTCGTCGGGCGGACGACGACGCTGAGGCCCAGGCGCTGCAAGCCGCACGCGCCAGGCGGCAGCGTGTGGATGAGGACCCTGCAGACAGGGCTGCAGCGCAGGCAGCAGAGCAGGACAGGCGGCGTGCTGATGCTGCAGCCAGGCGAGCTGCTGTTGCTGCCCGCCTGAGACAGAGGCGCGCCGCGGCTGCAGCCCAGGCACCAGCACGGGACAGGCGGCGTGCGGACGCTGCTGCCAGGCGGGCTGCTGCTGCTGCCCGCCTGAGACAGAGGCGCGCAGACAGGGCCGCACAGCAGCAGGCAGCCGGGCAGCATGGAGGTGGCGATGGCGCTCAGGCCCAGGCTGCTGCAGCAGCGCGCGCCAGGCGGCGGCGTGTCGACGATGAGGACCCAGCGGCGCTGGCTGCCGCGGCCGTAACCGCCAGGCGGCGGCGCATGAATGTGGCGCAGTGGAGTGAACACCTGCGCGGCATTGCGTGCACTGCCACGTGGAGCATCGCCGACGGCGACCTTGGCCCGGACGTCGTGATCGACCCTGCGTCGGTGAATTACGGGAAGCACGTGGTCGGCCGCATGGACCAAGTGTGCCTGCACTGCGGCGCGCTGCGGTGGAAGGACGAGTGCACGCGGCACACGTGCTGCTGCATGGGGCAAGTCCGGCTGCCCGCCCTGCAAGAGCCGCCGCAGCCGCTCAGCAACGCCCTGAGGCTCAGGCGCGCGCACCCGCGGCCGCACGCACTGAGGCCGACAGGCCCGCGCGAGCGAACAACGCTATGCTGGTATGGGGGACGGCGCAGCCGGGTGCGCAGCGGGAGGCCTGGGCAGCGCCCGCCGCGCCGGCGCGCTCCGCTGGACGCCACAGGGCGGCGCCCGTGTCGGTGCCCGCCGAGCGCGGGCGCAGCGTCAGCGGCGCGGCGGCCGCGCCCCTCGCGGATGCTGCGCGCACAGGGGTGCCGGCATACGGCCAGCGCGGCGCGCGCGCGCGGGAGACAGGCCCTGCATACACCTTGTCCGGCGGTCCTGGGCGCACAGCGACCCCTGCGCCGCTGCCACTCTATGCCCGTGCGGACGCAATGTGGCCACGGGTGGAGGCTCGGGGCAAAGCTGCCGCAGCGCGCACAGGCGGCAAGGCCGAGCGGCCGACGACGGGGGCGGGCCCGGCGGCCGCAGCAGCTGTCTAGACGCATGTGAGGCTGGCTGGGTGGTGGCGGCCGCAACCGCGCGCGCAGGGGAGCGAAGCTGTGTGTCGGAAAGGGAGAGGCGGATGCGGCTGCCTTGAAGGTTGCTGCAGCTTGCGCGCGCGCCGTGGCGAGCCGGTGCTGCGCCGAGCCTGCTCGCGTTGGGCGCTGGCGGCCTACCCCTGCGCTGCTGACGGGGCGCGCCGGTATCCTGGTCAGCTGCAAGCGCGGCGGGCGTGTATCCGGACACAGACTTGCCAGAATCACAGCCTCACGCATACAAACATGTGCTTGCATGAAACATGTGCCTGTATACAAAGCAAGGCACACGCTCTCACCTTAAAGCATCTAAAGCTTTGCTGAAGTCCTTTTGCTGAACTTCCTGGTCACCACAATGCTGCAAGCACAGCGCCAATAAACTGGGTAAATAATTCCACACTGTATAAAGCCGTGCGCAGTACGCTCTGGTCTAAATATCACAGGTGAACAACGGTGTGCCAGTGGCATCAAAAGTCGCGCGTGAGCATGCAGAGGCTGAGGACCATCTGGCTGTGCAGACTCTCGCTGCTACTCCGGCTGGGTACACTGACCTGCGGGCACAAGAAAATTGAGCAATGAGTTGTGCAAATGGCTTTCAATGAGACCACTGGGACCAGAGCGTGCCAGCTGCGCTAAGCTGGCGGCAGCGCACCTGGTGGCACTGCACGCCAGGCCTCTCTTCCGCCTTTGCCGTGACCGTCAGGACTGCTGCGGAAAAGGACACTCAGCACAACAAACACCAGCGCAAGCCTCTGTGAAACCACTCGCTGCATGTACAAGCTGGCACCCACCTCTGTTCAAGACGTCCTTCAGCCACATCCTGGACAGGGTCCCTGCCTCCTGGGCGGCCTGCTTGGGCTCGAGCGGCACTGCCGTACTTATACAACCACCTCAGCTGTGACACTGCTTTCGAATGACTCCGCGAGTACTGTCTTCCCTGCAGCGTCCCGAGCGCTTCGCGACAGCCGCCTTTGCCAGATGCTCGGTGCTCGACTGCTCTACAACAGCAGTGAGTCAGAGCCCTAATAAACCCTGCTCTATCTGTGATGCATCCTGGGCTGGTATCTCAACTGGCATCTCAATCAACGACCGGTTCATCAATTGCTTCAAGCAATTTGCTTGTACGGGAGCCCTGTTTCACCAAGTGCAGGACCAGCACTCACCAATGCTTCCACATACTTACTCGATACGTGCTTTGCAAGCACCTGCCCACACATGCCGTGCTGACCTGTCACTACAACTTGTAGAGCTCGCTGTACTTGACGCGCAGGTAATCTAAGAAAATCTGCGGGTCCAGCGGCGCCCCCGTTGCCGCAATCATAAGCTCGTCGCCGTTGCGATGCAGCGAGCCCACCTGCGCGCCAGGAGTGACCGGGCATCACCAGGCACGCACACCTTTGTGAGATGCAGAGAGGGGCAGAGGCGGCCAGCCCCTACAGTCGCCCAAACAATGATATGATGAAATACATGTGCAGCACAGTCTACACCTCCCTGTATACATGTCTGGAGCCCGCTCTCCCTCTGTCTTTATGAGTGCGCTGGCGCCCGCTGCTAGGTAGCCCAGTCTAGGAAACAAGCGGAGCATGGCAGCGCATGCCCTGGCAGACAACTGCGAGATGCTGCCGGTCACACAAGCGTAGCCGCAGGGCGTGAAGCTTCAGGGGAGCGAGACCCGTGACGAGTCAACCGCCGAAGAGGAGGAGGGCATAGCCGTGACGTCCGGCCGTGCCATTCACGATGGTGGCCATGAATGGCGCCAGGGACGTCACCGCATGCTTTCCTCCTCTTCGATGGTCGACTTGTCTCCGGACTCAGCTCCCCTGAAGCTCCATGCCCTACAGGGTACGTCCGTACAACCGGCAGCATCTCACGATTGTCTGCCAGGGCAGCGCTGCGACCCAAGGGGGTGCTATAGCATGCACAGGCAAGCAGGGCATCAGGGCAGCGGCTGCCGGCCAGGGACGGCGAGCGCGCGCGGGCCCCGCGGACCTTGTGGATCTTCTCCCTGAGCCAGGCGCGCAGCGGGGCGAAGCGCCCGGCCGCCACGTCCTCCGCGAGCGACGGCAGGTCCTTCTCGGCCGCCCGGTAGATCTGGCACGCGTACATGGCGCCTGCACGCCGCACCCAGTTGCATGAGCAGCGCGCCGTCGGGAAGTCAGGGCGCAGCCGGGAGCGCATCGCAAGCAGATGCATGATCGGCACATGCTGCAAGCGTGCCAGGGCTGCCAGGTGGCGCAACACGCTGCTTGTAATGGAAAGCCACAAGACAGGAATATCAGCAGGCAGGAGCAGTGTTGCATTGGCAAGGAGGTGAGTTTGAGGCAAGATCGGGAAGCCGCGCATGCCTAGAGAGTACGTCGGGAAGTAGCCAAAGGCGCCCGAGCTCCAGTGCACGTCCTGCAGGCGGCACACAGGGGCCAGTTTGAAACGGAGTGCAGCCGCGGGCCTGCCCAGTGATGCGTCTGCATGGCATCGGGCTCAATCGCCCGTTCCTGTCAAACCACGCACGCATGCATGGTGGCCACGCCAGGCCGGCCTAAGCGGGGGCCACAGCGCGGCCGCCAGAGCAGCAGGCGCCTGCAGCGCCGCCCCGCTGCCGCCGCAGGCGTGCAGGCCATCCGAGCGCAGCGGCTGACACCAGCTGAGGTCTTCCAAGGTTTGCGTGAGTGCAGCACCGCAGGCGCACGCCGCAGCTGGCAGGGACTGAGTCATCGCAGGGGAAGCGCACATGCAAGGGCGGTGGGTGTCCAAGGTAGGGCAAGCAGGCAAGGAGCCAACCTGGCTGCGGCGCGTGCGAGTCTTGCGGCGAGCCGCGCCTGCGGCTGGCGACTGCAAGCCGGCGCCCGCAAAGGATGCGCAGACGTGCCAAGAGGCGAACGGGGCGCGCCTGCAGCACGCCTTCGCCATCGTCCTCAGGGGTGCAGCCCAGGTACGCGGCCATCTTCTCATTCCACAGCCGCGGCAGGTCAGCCACCGCCACGCTGCCCTCGAGCAGCCCGCGCTCCAGCTCATACCTGCGCAGTCGCACACGCGCGCGCACATACACGTGAGCAAGGACGCACGCGCGCACATCTGACTCACACCCAGAGCTTTCCGTGTGCGCTGGTCACGCTCCTGCATGCTGTGCGTCAGGGCACTTGCACTGAGACGCAGGCTGGGTGTGGTGTCAGCTTGCACACCATTCTGGTCTGATTAGGGAACCACAGCATCCAGCAGCGTGCATTGGCAGGCGGTGCGGGCGCTGCGCACCGCAGGATGATGTGCAGCGGGTAGGTGACCTCGTCGGCCTCCACGCGGATCATGCTGCGCGCCTTGACCTTGTTGACAGCGCCTGCGCGCCGCGAGCGACGCCGTCGGCTGCAGGCCCTTGCTGGGCGGCAGCCGCCGCCAAGGCGTCTCGCGGGCTGCGAGGCCGGCGGCGGCGCGTGATGCACGCATCCCCACCCGCCGGCGGCGGCTCCCGCAGTCTGCCAGAACGCTGTGAAGAAGGAGAAAGGCATACAGCAAGCAAAAGTGTGCAGAGTACCCTGTACCTGGCGTGCACTTGCCGGCTCTTGTTATAGTGGCTTCTGTAAGGCAGTTACAGGGCGCGCCCACCATACAGCGAGTCTGGCGTCAGCTCCGGGGGCAGCTGCGGGAAGGCCGCTGCGAGCTTGGGCGCCAGGTAGCGCGCGAACGGGCGGCCCAGCGCGACCATGCGCTCCCACAGCAGCGACTGCGACTCGTGCACGCCCATCGACATCGCCTGCGCGCCGCGCGCGGCGCCGCTGAGAGGGCGGGGCGCGCAGCGCCGCGTGGCCCCAGCAAGGCTCGCACGCCGCTGAGCGACCTGCATGCGTCCGGCGGTCTGTGTGGGTATGCTTCTGAAACCCCCCGCCGGTGCACGCGCCTGGCGCGCGCCGGCACCGCAAGCGCCCGCCGCGCCGCCCGACCGCCCAGACTCCCAGCACAGCTGGCAGAACTTGCTCGGCGCTGTGCGCTGCTCACCTGTGTCGGCAGGCGGGCAGGCACAGAAAGCAGCTGCGCCACCACCACGCGTTAGGTTTTCCAGCAGTGTTGCTGCAAGGCAGCGAGGCGGCACCTCGTTCACGGGCAGCCCGTCGTACTCCAGGTTCCGGCCCTGCTCGTACAGCGCGTGGCCGGTCTCATGTATGGCGCCCGTCAGGCCCTGCGCGGCCGCTGCACACCCTGTCACGCATGGCATGCTTGGCGTGAGCAGCATTTGCTGCTCCCGCTGTGTGTTGTGACCAGGTCGCGCAGGCGACCACTTCACAACTTGCCAGCAGGCATACCCTCTGACAGCAGGCGATCTCGGATGAGAAGTTTGCAGCATGCATGCACCGCGTCATTGCTGTGCATGAGCTCGTAGCGCAGCAAGGCAGGCAGCTGTGCGCGCCTCTGTCAGGTCATCCTCTTTGAAGCGGGTCGTCATGCGCACGTCCGTCACGTGCGCGCCTGTGCGGCGGCGCCGCGGTCCCCCTGCTTAGCGCAATGCGGCGCGTGCTCGCATCGTCATGAACGGGCGGGGTAGGGACCAGCCTGACACTGTGTGCAGCTCGCAGGCTGGACGCGATTGGCCATCGCTCTAGCCAGGCGCGCATCGATTGAGCACAGAGCACTCACAACGCTCCCTGGCATGAGGCCGGCAGCAGCGCTGCACGGAAGAGCCCGCGCGTCTGGCAAGGCCCTGACACACTCCGCGTGGCCTGCAGCGCGGTCGCGCCGCGCCCGCCCCCCGCCCGCGGGGCGCACCGCCGGTGAACGGGTGCACCGAGACGTCCAGGCGCCCGCAGCCGAGGTCGAAGCCCATCTCCACCGCGATCTCCTCGCACAGCGCGGCCTGCGCGCCGCGCCCGATCAGGCTCGTCCGCTGCCCGTGGTCCACGAGCTGTGCAGGCCCTGCACTGTGTGGCAGGCCCCCTGCCATGCAGCGCGCAACTTCTGCAAGTGTTTGAGAGTAGTCACAAGAAGAAAAAGAGGGAGAGGAGTGAGCAGCGCTGCCGCGCCTGCGGCACGGTATCGAAGCGGCCGGCCAGCATGGAGGCGTCGGGCGGCGTGCCGCGCTCGCGCAGCTCGCGCAGCAGCGGCACCAGGCCGTCGCGCAGCTACGCGCGCGCGCGCCGGCGCGCCTGTCAGTGCTGGTTAGGGCAGATAAGGACCCTGCCCTGGGCACAGGCGAGCCAAGGACGCTTGCAGTCCTCCAGACTCGTCAGGCACGCGCCACAGGGGGCAGCAATGCAGCAGAGAGCGTGTGAGCATGGGCGCCGAACAGAGACGCCCTGCCGACGAGGCGGGTCTGGGCCGGACGCGTCGGGCCGGCCCTCAGCGGCAGCTCCCGCGGGTATAGGGTAGGGTAGCGCGCGCGCCTGCGAGAACACCTGGTCCAGGCGCGCCGACGTGAAGCCCTTCTCGTACTCGTCCAGCGCCACCTGCGCCGCCCCAGCTTATTAGGTTTAGAGTAGGGTAGCTGGGAGCAGCACCGTGCGCTCCAGCAAGTGCAGCGCTGCAGCGCCGTGCGCAGAACTGCAGCGCGACTGAGCTGCGAGCCGCGCTCAAACGAGGCGCGGCAGGGGCAGCCCTGGCCGGGGCCCTGACGGAGCCAGGGCAGGAGCTGAAGCGCGTGCTGTGCATGTGCACTCTCAGCTTGTGAGCATGCGCGCGGGCCGCGGGGCCGCACATCGTAGATGGGCAGGTCGGGGTTGATCAGCGTGCAGGCCTCCTTGGTCAGCGCCACCCACTCCTCCAGCACCGGCGCAAACAGCGCAAAGTCCTTCCGCTCGCGCGCCGTCAGCCAGGCCTGCGCGTGCGACATAACGGTGTGTAAGATAAGAGCAAGCCCTTAATATACAGCACATAGCGTTGAGGTAGCACTTGCTCCGTCGACAAGGGAAATGCCAGAGTGCCATTCACGGGGATACCCGGCGCAGCGCGGCAGGCACGGCGCCTGCCGCGTGTGCATGGATTGAGTGCGCATGGACAGGCAGCATGTGATGCGCTGTGCCTAATCTAGTCCGCAATGGGACGTCTTGCGCACACTCACCTGATAGCCCTCGCTGTCCAGCTCGGCCTTGCGCTTGGCGATGCGCTTGGGCGTCTTGATCTGCCGCTCGTACGACCTGCCGCCGGGCATGCATCTCCCGCTTGCACGGTGCGTTGAGGCTTTTGCAGCCGCCGGGCTGCCATGTGTGTTCTGCATGATGCGCGCGTGACGCAGCATTATATGTTACCTCATGCACAGGCTCTGTGCTCTGTGCACGAGCCAAGCAGCGCCCAGCACGAGGCCGCTGCCTACGCCTGCACGCAGGGAGGAGCCCGGCATGCGGCACCGCATGTGGGGTGGGGCAGTCCCAGGCGCGCGCCGGCGGGTCTCCCGAACCACCGCCGCCTCAGGCGGCGCCAGCCCCTCGGCATCGCCCAGCCGCTCCAGCAGCGCGCCCACCTCCGGGTCGGTGGCCTGCGCCGGGCGGCGCCCCCCTGTCACGCTGCGCAGCCGCGGCGTCCCCCGCCTGGTGTGCAGCACGTGGCCTATGCCGCGCGGACAGACGCTCACGACTCACCGCCTGGACTGGCCTCCGCCGGCGCCGCAGTCGCCCAGACCTGCCCGCACGTTATGTGGCAGGCTGTGTAGCGCTTGCATTCGTTGTACGGCATGTGCACACTCGCGCCCAGACGGGGAGGCGGCCTCGGGGAGGCCTGGGGCGCCGCGCTCTACCTGCGCTCTACCTCAGCGCTCTGCGCTGCTCGGCACTGCCGAGGCTGGCGCGCCGCTTGCGACGCAGCGGGGCCTGCAGAGGGCGGGGGCGCGCCTTGTCGTACAGCACGCCTGCGAGCGCCGCCTTTTGCGATGCGCGCGCGTCCGCCGCCTTCTTCGGCATCATCACGAGCTGCCACACAGAAGGTAAGCGGTCAGCAGCCAGGGCGCTGCAAGCGTGAGCATTGCGCGGCAAAAGCGGATGGCGGAGCGCCGCACCTCGTCCCAGCCCAGGAGCCCGGAGATGGCGTTGAGGTTGCTCAGCTCCTTCAGCCGCTCGCACAGCTTGTCATAGCTCTGCGCCGTGCTGGCACCGGCTGGGGCCGCTGTCGGCGCCACCATGGCGCTCGTGCGCGCTCTATCAGCGCGTGCGCGCTTTGCCTGAGCCCACCCGCGCTTGCCTTGGCTGCGCGCAGCAAGACGAGCAAGTTGCTGACCACAAAGTGTCGTGATCATCCGTGTTAGCTGCAGGGAGGGGCGCTTCGACGAGGGGCGCTTCAAGTGTCCGAGGAGGCTGAGAAGGCGAGACCCTAAGGGCAAGCTGTAACTCCAGCGGTACAGCGCAGCGGTGTTGCCAACGGGAAAGCCGGAATCTGGAAGCGATCCGCGACCATCAGGCCACCGGATTTAGGCTACCTCCTTGCTGCAGAGCTCTGCAGGTGAGGGCCGGGCCAGGTCAGGATGCCAAACTGCTCTTACCACAGCCTGGAGTGTGGGGAGCATGAGCGGCCTGCCAGTGCGGTGGCTGGTCAGCGCGCTTGAAGCTGCGCTCAGGGCGCTGCTGCTGGGAGTGAGCCCGTGTGCGGTACTGTTCTGCCGTGCAAAGTACAGCCAGCCCGAAAGCGCCCCTCCGCAGGCCGCAGGTGACCAATAGGGGCCTGCGTGTGCTGAGCAGCGCAGCGTGCCCACCGTGTTCAGGAACACTGCTCTGCTGAGGCGGAGAGCTGCACCGCGTGCGTTGCTGCGTTGCATTGCTTCTGAGAGGCGCGTGGATGTACTGCGCAGCGATGGCGGCGGCGGTGCTGAGCTCGCACACGGACCAGGCCAAGGCGCTGGTGGGCGGCGAGGGCCAGCTGCAAACTCATGCCGAGAGGAACAGGCAGGCAGAGGCGCTGGGGCCCCAGGGCCTCAGCCTGCCGGCCGAGACGCAGCAGAACAACACGTTCATCAAGAAGGTCGCCGAGAAGCTGCACATCCGCAGCAGGGACACCGACACGCACCCGCAGCACCGCCGGACAGAGGCACGCCGCCCGCGCTGGCAGGCCTGTGCATGCATGCTGCAGCGTGCCTGGTGTGTTTGCTGTCCTGGGAGCACAGTAAGTGCATCTCTCCAGCCAACCACTGTCGACTTGCACCCTCCTTGGCATCTGTGCACAGCGGGGTGTCGTTGCATAGCGGCTACATACCAGGTAGGCTGGTAGCTTCCAGGCGTCTGTGCGCCCAGTGCGCCGTGCGCAATATCGCTACGCGTGATTCGCTGTGGGCAAATTCGGACCCGGGCAGCGCCGCGCTCGCGCGGCAGGGGTATGTGGAGGCGGGCGTGCATGGCGGCATGGAGGAGGCGTTCGAGCTGCTGTCGCGGGAGGAGTACATTGCGGTCATCAGCAACCTCGTGCGCATCCAGGGCCGTATCGGCACCGAAACTGCCATCCGCGTGGGCTTGGAGGTGCTCGGCGATGCCAAGGCACGCACCCCTCCCTTGTTTCTGCCTGTCGGGCGTTGAGCGTGGAAGCAAGGAAGCCGTTGCTGAGCACAACGATTCGTGTCCGAAGCATGCACACGCGTGCTGTGCTGACGCAGGTTGCAGCAATGTAATTTGGCACATAACACTGTCTGAGCATGTGTTAAGCTCACCCGACAGCGCCTGAGCGCTTGCGCACCAGGGGCAAACAGGCCGTATCGAGGTAGAAATGTGCTGCTCTGTGCTAACAAGGAGCCTTGTGTGTGTGTGCTTTCTATGGTCGTGCCACCGTGGGCGCAGAATGCAAAGGCTAGTAGGGGGACACAATGCCGCTGATGCACCTGGCAGGCATGTCGGTTGCTGGCATCATGTGAATGTTATATAAGTGTTGCCGGGGGCGGCCGCGCGCGCCAGGGCATGGAGGCGGTCGGCAAGCTGACGCGCGCGCAAGCAATCATCGTGGCGGACCAAGCGCTCAGTGACCTGGGCCGCCACGCCGCGCGCGTGGCGGCCAACGAGGCCGTGAGCGGCTCGTATGACGCAATCGAGCGCAAGTACATGGAGTGGGCCAGCTCCACGTTCACCAAGGCCGTGGTGTTCCCAGCAGCGGCCGCGGTGGCCGGCATGTTCGGCACCGGGCTGCTGCTGGCGCTGTGGCGCTTTGTGCTGTTCGGCCTGGGCCCCATGTTCTAGGCGCTACCCGGCGGCGGCCTGTTCAGCACTGGCCTGCCGGCTGCGCTGTGGCGCGTTGTCTGAACTCAGCTCTGGGGTCCTTTCTAGGGCTCTGGGTTCCATTCCGGGATCCTTTCGGGCGGAGGGGTCGCAGACAGTGCGTTGGAGCAGCGGACCAGTTTTGGTGGCGGCGTGCTGGAGCTTTCTGTTCTTGGCAACCGCGCTGGTCTTATTGCCGTGGGGGCGCAGTTGCCTGAGGATTCGCCGGGCGCATTGGGCACACATTTGTGCCAATGTACTGTCCGTGCCTGGGTAAGTCAACAGGCCTGATTTTGTGGTCAAAACATGCTTCGACTCCCATCCAGGGTGCAAATGTCCTTGCCTGAACATGCCCTGCCATATCTGCGCCTCAATAGTGCAAGTCAAGCATTTGAAGGGCTGCTCTTTGGGTTACATAACACCGCAAGCACCTGCTGTGTAGGATACAGCATGTGTGACTGAGGTTGATGAATGGCACTGTGCACGGCATGCTAGCAGTGACCGCATGTGGTGAAAGGCGACGACGTGTGAGCATGACCTGTTTTGGGCTTACCATTAGTATGAGTGTTGTTTATAGATGGCTTGGGCTCCTTTCCTGTTTTACATGCCGGTTGTGGGTAGCTAGATTGTTTCTTGCATTGTCATGCTCTGCCGCACTGTGTGCTAGGTAACGCATGCTCCCAACCTGTGCCCTCCCGTGACTCCCCCGCATGTCCAGCAGAGGTTGGCAACACCTGATGAGGCCGCGAACATGTCCAAAGCTCGGTGGGGAATCAGGCACCGGCTGCACGAGCTCAAGCGTGTGGTGCACGTGATGCAGTACCTGCTGTAAGAGCATGCCTGCGCGGGCTCGGATGAGCCGCCTCACGCCTGCGCCTTCCACAGCTGCTGCAGGTCTGCGAGCTGCGCCTCGCAGGTCGCCAGCAGCGCGCCCGCCGGGTCGCGGATGGAGCCCTTGACCCAGCAGCGCATGCCGCGGATGCGCTCTATCTGGGCGGCCACACACCGGTCCCCGTGAGAGGGCGCTGCCAATAGTAGCGCTGCCAATGGTAGTCTCGGCGGAGCCATGCGGCCAAGTGCCGCACGGAAGCTCTGACACACAGCAGACAAGAGGCAGCATTTTTGCACCCACAGCGGGGCCCCACTTCTTTACATTCGTCACATCTGGACATGCGCTGTCACCAACACGCGCCGCGCCGCGAGGGCGTGCGCGCCTCGCAGTCCATGCGCAGCGTCGTGTGCAGCGGCACGGCGTTGACGATGCGGAAGCCGATCTCGATGGTGGCCAGCATGGGCGAGAACTCCATCTTGCCCAGCTCCGCGGTCGCCTCATCCAGCAGCGACTCCACCTGGGGACGAGACCCAAATTAAGGGTCAGGGTCACACCCAGGGCCACACGCTGACATGGCCACCGTGCACCGGCCGACCTGTACAGCGACCAGCGCGGAGTGCTGCCAGAGACACAGCGCAGCAAGGTCCACCTGCATGCGGCCGCACGCGTGCGACTATCGACCGCCGTCGGGAGCCGCCTTGCTTGGTAAGCGCATGCCGGTCCGTCCACTCGGATCACTGCTAGGGCGGGCTGGACAGCACTGGCCGTGCGGACGCTGCCTGCCCCGGGGGCGCCAGGCGCACCGCGCCGCCGTGCGCGGACATCCAGTACCCATTGCCGATGGAGGCGCCCTCGCCCAGGCGCGCCGCGCCTGTCACCGTGCCCCACGTCTGGCCGCTCCGGGCCTCCTGTGCCGTCGCGGCACCCAGTTTGAGCCTGTGTGACTCATGGCAACGTGTTGGACCTCACTAGATTCCATGGCAGCTCTCTGCCGGGGCGATGCAGCGTTCTGTCCTCCTCCGAATGCAGCAAACAGGCAGTCCGCGTGTGTTCGGACTCGTGTACTGTGTAAATTTGTCAACTTCTCAAATGCAAGGCGAGGCATCCTTGGCGAGGCTGCTGACCCAGGATGAGCACATCTCCACATGCCAGTAGAATGTCAAGCTCATTACGGCACCGTGTAGAAGAGCCGCATGTCGAGCCCCGCGAGCGCGGCGGCGTTGCCGGACGTCCAGCTGCCGCGCTCGAGCAGCTCGGCTGGCGCCACGTGCCCCGCCAGGTGCTTCTCGAACGCGTGGGTGGCGGCGAGGCCGCCCAGCTTGCGCAGCAGGGGGTCCTCCGGCGGGAACAGTCCGTCCGGCCTGCATCATGCATGTCCAGACCCTCGACAGCATGTTTTTTCAGGCAGAGCCTGCAAGCTTACATGTGAACGTTGAAAAAGACCTGCATAACACTGTTGTGTTGGAAGGCCACAGCCCACAGCGCTGGCGCAGACTTGCCATGTATCAGTGTGCTATGCCTTGCGAGAGCTATTAAGGGCTATCGCGAAGTGAGGGTGAACGAGCCTGTACGGAATGCCGTCCGCGATGGCCTGCCTGCGGTAGTTTGGCACCGTTGCTGCCAACTGGTTTGCACGTACTTCTGGTGGCGTGGCCGCAGGCGCCACTGCCGTGGCTTCCTAGATAACCAGCAATTGAGATCCTGTTTTAAAAGGGAACCTTGCAAATAAGAAACGTGGAAGCAGGCACGCCTGCGCCCTGCCCCCGCCCGCCTGGTGGGTGCGAGCGTAAGCGCTGCTTTGCTCCTGGGCAAGGCACACCGGCGGCGCTGCTTCTGCGCAGGAAATTCAATACAACTCAGCAACTGCCTGCTGCAGGGGAGCGCCACGTTGCAGTGCTGCCCATGTCAGTACCACTGAAGTGCTGCCTTATCTGCGCCTCGCTCCACTGCTGCGCGGCATCATCTGGCAGTGCGTGGCAGCCTGGGTGCCGCTCTTCAAGCGCCTCGATCAGATTGATTTTGCGCACCACCTCTGCATCCATGGCCGATCTGGGCGGCAGGCCAAAGAACAAAAGTGGTAACCGCGCACAGCCGACACTGCTTGTCTCGAAAACCCTTGCAGTTCAAATAAGGGCCCCAGCTGTGATTGATCAAGCTCCAGTGTGCCGAACACGAAAGACGAGGCGGTGTTGCTCAGTTGTGTGAACCTTGATTTTCTGATGTGTGTTCGCTCGCATCCACTGTGATGCACAGCCTGGCACAGCAGTGAGCGCCTGCAGCATGTCGAAGCGCACGCTGCGCCAGCGCAAGGCAGTCACGTACAACGAGCGCCTGCTGGAACTTGAGGTGGGAAACTACAGCGACGAGGAGGACTGGGAGCAGCCCAGCGAGCGCATTGAGCCTGTGCGCACCAGCGCGGACGCGTGCGCCGTGCAGGACACCGCCCTTGAACCCAGCTGCGAGCCTGACGGCGCACACAGGTGCGCTGCAGTGTCGGATGCAGGTGGCAGTGCGCCAGGGATGTGACAGCCCCAGGCTCCTTGGGCTGCGGCTGAGCCGCAAGACGGGTCAAGCAACTTGGCAATGCTCGCAGAGGGGACACGGCGCGGCACGGCAGCCGGCGCGGCGCGCGCCGTGACGAACAGGTGGAGGCTGAGGGCAGCGATGCAACGGAGGCGTCGCTCGCAAGGGCGGTGGCTTCTGGCGCAGACAGTGAGTCCACAGAGGAGTCTGGCAGCGGCAGCAGTGCCGCGGAGGAACCCGTAGCAAGCACGCGGCGCCGCGGCCGGGCGGGACAGAGCGCTGTGCAGCGCCGCGCGGTGCCGCAGCGCCGCGCGGCACCAAAGCAGCCGCTCACGGATCCCTCAGACAGCGAGGGTGATGGTGCGACACCGCGCCTGTGCACGCACGCGTCAACTTGGGCAGGAGGCAGCAGAGAAGCACAAACAGGTTGTCTTGCAACGCATCCGGTTGCAGTACACCGAGCTCTAGTGTGAGCTGCTGCGCACGCTTTGGTGCACAACCAGGCTGGAGGGCTGCTCTGTGCGCATCAGAGGACGAATTGGACCACGAGGAGCGCGACGCTGCAGGAGCGTGTGAAGGGCGGAGCCTGCATGCGCGGGACGCTGCACCCGAGCGGACGCTGCGCCAGCGTGACGTGCAAGCATGCACGGCAGAGTCGCTGAGCGACGACGAAGCCGACAGCGGCTCGGACGGCGGCACAGGCGCCGCTGCGCGCACTGCTGATGACACCGCGGCAGCAGGCAGTGACGGCGGCGCAGAGACGGGGTGAGGGCCCTGCGCTCCTCTGCATGGCCAAAGATTGCACTGCAGCGATCCCTGCCTTGCACACCCAGGCAAGCTCTTTCAAGTGCCATGCATTTGCAATACATTGTTGATGTTGGAGTGACATGAGCTGCGCCCATCCTTTCAGGCATGCTGTCAAGAATGCGGTGGTTGTGCGCTCTTTGACATTGAACTGCTCTGTGCGTGGCAGGGCGGCCATCAGAGAGCGACGCCGCGCTCAGGCGACCGTCTCGGCTTTTGACTTCTACGCGGTGCGCGCAAGCCCATGATACCAAAAAACCCCCAAATGCAAGTTTGCGCCGCATGCCTGACTCGCGACCCACGGCACCTTTATCCCAATGCGGCACAGTGCCCTGCAGTAAAGCCTGGTCGCGGTTGCCGCGCCAGGCGCCGACGGCGCGGCCGATGGCCAAGCGGAAGGCCGCACCGGCGCCGGCACCGCCGCGCCGGGCCGCTAAGAAGCGCGTCACCAGCAGGTCCGGCCTAAATATATGATGCCGCTGCATTTGTGAATGCTCCACACTCCCTAGGCGACGTACATGCGTCATTGCTTGCCTTTCCATGCACCTGCACTTCTGCATTTCATAGCATTCACAGCAACGCATCGCTCGTGGACTTGCACTGTGCTGTTATGCAGGGCGTGCGAAGCCGAGGAGGAGGCAGCGGAGGAGGCTGTGCCAGGCGCCGAGGACATCGAGAAGGTGCTGGGCTGCCGCCCGGGCCGAGCGGGCCCGGAGGAGGTTCTGGTCAAGTTCAAGGGTGCGCGCGTCCTCCCCTGCGGGCCCATGGACTGATTGAGTCCACTATGGCAGGGGTGATAGCCGTTGAAGTGTCTGCCTTCTGGCTCAACCCGAGGCGGCCGTCCGCTGCCTAACCTGCGCAAGTAGCACGGCGCAGGTCCTCCCGCCCGAGTGATCCTCCGCGCGCGTTGGAACCTGCCTGTGCACCTGCAGGGCTGCAGCTGCTGTCGCGCTGCTGCGTATTGGCCTTGCACAGCCATGGCCAGGTCGTGGAGCCGCAGCGCCTGCCACAGATCCTACCTAGGCTCCCTACAGGCAACGGGCTCCTGCGTGCGCGCAGGCGTCAGCTTCCGGCGCGCGGCGTGGCTGCCGTTCAGCGACGCGCTCGCTGCGCGGCCGCAGCTGACCCGCAACTTCATGTCGCGCGCGCCCGAGTCGGGCGAGGGGGTCGACCCGGAGTGGCTGCAAGTAGAGCGCGTGCTTGCGCGGCGCGCGGCGCGCGGCGGCGAACATGCGTACCTCGTCAAGGCGCGGCAGCGCACCGGCGGCCGCCGCAGTGGCGGGGTGTACTCCCAGTGGCATGGTCTCACCGGCGGCCAGCACCACTCCAAGGCTGTGCAGCGCTCCAGCGTAGATCTTGCCCTGCTATTACGTTGACCAGCATTGTCTCATGAGAACGCCCCCATCAATGTTAATAAGGTCAGAGGTTGTCAAGTGCAGAGTCCCTTGCCAGCCAACAGTAGGCTCCGAGTAATTTGTCACCACAAGCTGACGTTGGGCGGCGGTGCGACAGTGGTGCCAGCTGCCGTACACGCAGGCGACCTGGGAGGCCGCATCCGCGCTCGCCTCTGATGAGGACCAGGTGCGCATGCGAGAGCGGAGGCTGCTTTTTGGCCAGTCGATGAGCTGCATGGCAAGGCATTGGCAAGGCATCGGCACGGTGCCCAGCTTTGGCGTTGCTGCATCGGGCACTGTTTGCATTGTTTTTAAATCAGGGCGTGCAGAAAGGAACCAGAGGCTGCCCTGACTCAGGCTGCACTTGGCTAGTGGCACCCGCGCAAGAAGTGGCCTCTGATGACGCCCACATGCAGCCGTGGGGTGCAAGCCAGCGCCGCGCGCGCGCGCCGTGCAGGAGCAGGTGCGGCTCTTCGAGGCGCGCGAGCGGCCGCCGGCCAGGGCGCACAAGGCGGGCGCGCCCAAGCAGGACGCCGTGCCCGAGTTCCTGAGCGGCCGCCAGCTCCGCGACTACCAGGTCCGCGCGCGCACTGCCCCAGACCTTCAGGCGTTCACGCCACTGCGACGTGCACATGGGCATGGATGCACTTACTTGGGACACCAGCTCGGTTGTCATGTGAGTGCATGCTGTGACTGCAGTGCAAGACTGCCGCTTACAGTCTTTCCGACCCCACTGGCGCGCGTCCGCTGGGCGACAGGCGGCCAGCCTGCAGTGGATGATGCAGAACCGGCGCCTCGGGCGCAACTGCATCCTCGGCGACGAGATGGTGCGCACGCTGATACTCCGTGCGCCGAAGCCTCTGTGTCCCCAGTGCTGCCGTGCAAGCCTGCAATTGCTGGCATGCCCCGCCCATGCCGGCCTCCTTTCCCAGCAGCATGTCGCCTCCACTCCGAGCCAGGTGCTTGAGCCAGGTGCCTCCCTGCTGAGGGTGTGCCAGCGTAGGGTCTACTGCAGCACCACCCGGGGCGCGCAGGGCCTGGGCAAGACCGCGCAGTCGCTGGCGACGCTGGACTTCCAGCGCCAGCTGCTGGGCAACCCGGCCAGGGTATGCCAGGGTTTTACTGCAGCACACCCGGGGCGCGCAGGGCCTGGGCAAGACCGCGCAGTCGCTCGCGACGCTGGAGTTCCAGCGCCAGCTGCTGGGCATCCCGGGGCCCTTCCTGGTCGTCGCGCCGCTCACCACGCTCGGCCACTGGAAGCGCGAGCTGGAGACCTGGACGC
>JAABUY010000519.1_pt1 | contig 65962 bp, 57 predicted proteins | sample 5560271 | NCBI WGS metagenome assembly JAABUY01 (sample SAMN10711886, study PRJNA513374) | rock metagenome | isolation source: Antarctica rocks | place: Antarctica: Victoria Land, University Valley | reverse complement strand
GGCCGGCCTGGTGTCGACGGGCGACTTCGCCACGCGCATCACCGACCGGAAAGTCCAGACGATCGGTCACTGGGTCCTGTCGGATTCCGCCCTGTGGAGCGGTGTCGGGTCACCCCCGCAGGGTACGACGCCGCAACTCGATGGCACGACCGCGAGCCCGAGCTTCGCTTACCAGGCCGCGGGCGCAGACCGACAGCAGGCGGCGCCTGCCGTCGACGCCGCAATGGGTGGGCCGTTCGCCGCCCTGGTCGACATCCTGAACCGGACGCAATCGGCCGGCTCCGACGCTTCGCTCGCGGCCTCGTCGGCCGACGTCTCGTCGACCCTGGCGGCCCCGGCGACGGTTGCTTCGCTCCCGGGGGCAACCAATGCCTTCTTCAGCCTGCATCAGGATCTCAAGCTGAACGTGTGACCGTGCACGGGAGCGCGTCAACGATCCCGTAGCAGCACCGCGGCCGGCAGCACGGCAAAGAGGGCTTCGGCCTTTGCCGATCCTCCGTCGAAGCGCCGTGCCGTCAGCGCGTCGATCCAGCGTCCGGCCGGCAGAGGCACCGTCGTTCCAGGGTCGAAGCCGCTGCCGTCGCGCCGTCCGGGGAAGCGGGCCACCGCCACCGCGACCTCGTCGTCGTGGTGCTGACGCCGGAACGCAGCGATGGCGTCGGCACCAGGGCCGGATGCCGCGATAGGCTCGTAGCCGCCGCCGTCGAACAGGGCCGCATGATCGCGCCGGACCGCCAGCAGCGTCGCCGTCACGGCGAGCTTCACGCGGCCGTCGCGCCAGGAGTCCACGTAGCGGGCAAGCGCGCCCGCGCGGTCGAGAGCGAGGTCGGCCAGCACGGCGTCGAGGGTTTCGGCAAGGCCCTTGAAGTCGACGGGCCTACGATTGTCTGGGTCCACCATGCTGAGGTCCCAGAATTCGGTACCCTGATAGATGTCCGGCATGCCCGGGATGGTCAGTTTCAGGGCCGTCTGGACGATGCTGTTCTGGGCTCCGAGCCGGGCGATGCGCTCCACGAGCGGCCGCACGGCGTTCAGGAACTCCACCGAACGCTCGCCCGTCAGGGCTCGGTCCACGAAGGCCAGGGTGGCGGCCTCGTAGGTCTCGTTCGGGTCGGCCCAGGTGGAGTGGACCTTGGCCTCGCGCATGGCCTTGGTCATGGCGCCCCTGAGCCGCTGCGCATAGGCGGCCAGGGCGTCGGCGTCGGGTGCCCCGTCGCCGAGCAACTCGACCGGGTAGGTGCCGATCAGGAGCTGCAGGAAGGCATATTCATCGTTGCGGTCGGGCTGGCGCTCCGGGTCGGCGTCGCCCGGGTCTGGCCCCAGGATGTCGCTCCACTGTGCCACTGCTTCGGTCCAGAGGTCCGGCACCTCCGACAGCGCGGCCAGCCGGGCGCGCGCATCCTCGCCGCGCTTGGTGTCGTGTGTCGATGTGGTCAGCATGGCCCCCGGCCAATCCCGCGCACGCTCGGCATTGGCGTCGTGGAACGCCGAAAGGGGCCGGCCGAAGCTGGTCGGGTGGCCGCCGACTTCGTTCAGCGCGATGAAGCGGTTGTAGCGGTAGAAGGCCGTGTCCTCGAGACCCTTGGCCATCACCGGCCCACTGTATTGCTGGAACCGCATGGCGGCCCGCAGCACCGCATTGCGGCTGAGCCCGCTCTTGGGACCGGCCACGAGATCGCCGCTGAGAAGGCCGTGCAGGAAGTCGAAGACGCTGCGGTCGACCGCGGTCTCGCTGCGGCGCGCTCCGGCGATGGCGATGTCGAGCGCATGCCGGTCGGCCTCGGTCGGAACCCCATGAAAATCGATATAGTTGCGGTAGACCGGGAAATTGGCCACCACCTCGCGCAACGCGCGGCGCAATAGGTTGCGGGTGAAGTCGGAGGTCTTGGCGTAGCGACGGGCGATGCGGGTGACGTCGCGAGCCAGGCTGTTCAGCTCGCTCGCCATCTCGTTGTCCATGATCTGCTTCTTGCTGGCCCGCAAGATCCTGGAGAAGGGCTCGTGTTGGCCGGTGAAATCGGCGTAGAAGCGTGAGAATCTCTCTTCTCCGGCCGGGTCGATCATCACGTTCAGGAGCTGGTTGGTGACCTCGTATCCCGTGGTTCCGTCGACCGGCCAGTCGCGCCGCAGCGGCTCGCCGGCGCCCAGGATCTTCTCGACCACGAGATAGACCGAGCGCCCTTCGCGGTTGGGCGCGCGCGTGCGGAGCCGCTCGAGGTAACCCTTCGGATCGAGCAGACCGTCGATATGGTCGATCCTGAGCCCGTCGATCGTGCCGTCGCGCAACAGCGCCGCGACGAGACGATGCGCGTGGTCGAACACGGCCGGCAATTCCATGCGCAGGCCCGCCAGATCGTTGATGTTGAAGAAGCGCCGATAGTTGATGTCGTCGGCCGCGGTGCTGAAATGCGCGGCGCGCCAGAACTGCTGCCGGACGAGCCCGTCGAGCTTGACCCAACTGGCGGCATCGGCCGGCCGGCCGTTGAAGCCCGCGACCGCGAGCGCGATGGCCTCGCCGACCGTCGGATCGTCGGCCACGGCACGGACGAGGTCCGCCTTGAGTCCCTCGGCACGCCGGAGAACCTGCGGGCGCCAGGCCGGCAGGCCCGAGAACCCGTCGCCGAGGTGCTCGAGGGTGATGTCGTCGTCGCCCAGGATCTGTCCGTAGTGCAGCGGGCAGACGGGCATCTTATGGGTGTCATAGGCCCAAACGGCGAACGAGCCCGCGGACGCGTCGAATTTGAGCTGGAGTTTTCCGGCCTCGATCTCGGTGCCGTATTGCCCGCCCAGCACCGGCACCAGCAGCTTGTTGTGGAGGTAGGCCTGGTCCGAGTCCCAGTCGATGTCGAACCAGCCCGCATAGGCCGAGTCGGGCCCCCATTCGAGCACGTCGAGCCAGAATGGGTTGTCGTCGCCGCCGACCCCCATGTGGTTCGGCACGAAGTCGAGGATCTGCTTCAGGCCAGCCGCGACGAGCGCCTTGCTGAGCCGCGCGAAACCCGGGGCACCGCCGAGCTCCGGGTTGAACATGTTGTGGTCGGTGATGTCGTAACCATGGGTGCTGCCCGGTCGCGCCTTGAGATAGGGCGACGCATAGAGGTGGCTCACGCCGAGCTTCCCGAGGTAGGAAGCGATATCGGCTGCGGCATCGAAGCCGAAATCGGGCGTGAACTGAAGTCGATAGGTGGCGCGAGGCGTCACGGGCAGCATCCTCGGTGATTCAGGACCATTGAGGCGCGGGACCTAAGCAGCCTTGCGTGGCTTACGCCACGGTCGATTTCGCTCAGACGAAGCGAAGTCACCGCTGCTCGACATTCTCGGCGTAAGCAGGTTCGGACGAAGCTGCCTGATCCCGGTTCAATCCGGCGCGTCGACGGTCCACAGCACCGACCAGGGAGAGAGCCGGCCGCCGGCAGCCTCGCCTTCGCGCCAGATTGTCGAGCCCGCGGCGGCCGGAAAGTTGCTCTGCGCGTCCGCCTTCAGATTGGCATCGAGGCGCAGTGTGGTGCCGCCCTGCGTCAGCCACCGGACCGCGACGGCATTCTGGCCCACCACCGTATAGGTGCCGGCATGGGCGCCCATGGTGTCGACCAGGGGGAGAATGCGCTCCCGCCGTACCGCCAGCAATCGACGGGTGCGGTCGAGCGCCGCCCGATGCGCCGGATCGGCGCATGCGTCCCAATCGAGCTTGGCCGAGGCGAAGGTGCGCTCGGACGTGGGATCGGGGATGCGGTCGCGCGCCGCTTCGTCGTGGAAAGCCGGAAAGCGCTTGAACTCTGCCCGACGCCCGTTGCGGACCGCTTCGGCCATGTCGCCCTCGAAATCGCAGAAGAAAGGGAAGGGCGAGGCCGAAGCCCATTCCTCGCCCATGAACAGCATGGGGATCTGCGGCAGAAGCAGGTAAACGGCCGAAATCGCCGCAACGGCGTCGGCCGGCGAAAAGGCGGTGATGCGGTCGCCGAAGGCGCGGTTGCCGATCTGATCGTGGTTCTGGATGAAGCTGACGAAGGCGGTCGGCGGCAGTTCGCCGCTGGGTTCGCCGCGGCGCGTCTCGCGAAACGGCATGACCTCGCCCTGGAACGCGAAGCCCTGGGCCAAGGCCCGGCCGAGCTTCTCGGTGTCGCCGAGATAGTCGGCGTAATAGGAAACCCCTTCGCCCGAGGCCGCCACGTGGAGCACGTGATGGACGTCGTCGTTCCACTGCGCCGTGTAGCGATGGGCCGTGCCGTCGGCGGCCCGGAGGAGGCGGCTCGCGGCATTCTCCTCGTTTTCCAGGATTAGGTGCAGCGGCCGGGTTTTGATGGCATGGCGAGCCCGCACGGCGAGTTCGTGAAGAAGGTGCGGCTGGCCTTCGTCGATGATGGCGTGAACGGCATCGAGCCGGAGACCATCGAGATGATATTCCTCGATCCAGTAGAGGGCGTTGTGGATCGCGAAGTCCCGCACCGCCTGACTGTGCGGGCCGTCGTAGTTCACGGCCGCACCCCAGGGCGTATGGTGTCGCTCGGTGAAGAAGCTGGGCGCGTAGGTCGACAGATAGTTCCCGACCGGTCCGAAATGATTGTAGATGACGTCGAGGATCACCGACAGGCCGTGGCGGTGAGCGGTCTCGACGAAGGCCTTGAAATCTTCCGGGCGGCCGTAACTGCCCTCCGGCGCATAGGGCAGCACGCCGTCGTAGCCCCAGTTGCGGCGACCCGAAAAGTCGCCGATCGGCATGACCTCGATCGTGTTGACGCCGAGCGCGACCAGATGCTGGAACTTCTCCGTCGCGGCCCGAAACGTTCCCTCGGGCGTGAAGGCACCGATGTGGAGTTCATAGAGGACGGTCTCGTGCCAGGGCCGTCCTGTCCAGTCGCCGTCGCCCCAGCGGTAGGCATGCGGGTCGACGACCTCGCTGGGGCCGTGCACGTCGCTTGGCTGAAAACGCGACGCTGGATCAGGCACCAGCATGCCGTCGGGAAGACGGAAACGGTAGAGGGTGCCGGGGCCGGCTTCGGGCACCACCAACTCGTGCCAGCCCTCGCCGATCGCCATCATCTGGCGGATGGAATCAGGCTCGGACGCGGCACCCTCGATCGCGAGTTCGACCCGGGCGTGTGCCGGACCCCACAAGCGAAAACGGGTGCCGGTGTCGGGTGCCCACTGGGCACCATGCGGCATGATGTGGGCTCGGAATGAATCGGGCAAGGGATGATGGCCTTTTGCGGCTAGCTCCGGACCCGGTGGGGTCCGGGCGTCCGCCTCTCGGGCGGGTCGAGCGTCCGTGCTCGGACATGATCGGGACCGCGGCGGGTCGGGCCGCTGCGGTGCAGGGCCTTATTCCCTATCCTGGTCGGGCGCGTTGACGTCCGGCACTGGCGGTGGCTTGTGGGTATTGAGCCGCAGCAACGCCAGACCCCGCGACGGCACCGTGCAGGTCTCGCCGATGGGGACGTCCCCCTCGGACCGGCCGGGATCGCTCGTGTCGACGAGGCAGGTCCAGCTCATGCCGTCCGAGCAGGGCGGCATCGTAAACGCGATCGCATCGCGCGCAGCATTGACCACCAGCATCAGGGTGGAATGATCGCCGTCCTGCGGCACCGAATTCATCTGGGCACGCCCGTCCATCAGCATGCCGATGCAATGGAGCGCGGAATCCGTCCAATCGTGCTGTTCGGCTTCGCCGCCGTCCGAGCAGATCCAGGTGACGTCCTTGACGCCGTGGACCTCGTCGAAGCGGCCGGTGTAGAACCTGTTGCGACGCAGCACCGGATAGTCATGGCGCAGGCCGCCGAGCTTGCGGGTAAAATCGAGCAGCACCTGGCTGTCCTCGGTGATGCTCCAGTCGACCCAGCCGATCTTGCTGTCCTGGCAGTAGGCGTTGTTGTTGCCGCCCTGAGTGCGGCCGAACTCGTCGCCCGCCACGATCATGGGGGTGCCCTGGGCGAGGAGCAGCGTCGCCATGAAGTTGCGCATCTGCTTGTTGCGTAGCGCGATGACGGCCTTGTCGTCGGTCTCGCCTTCGACACCGCAGTTCCAGGACCGGTTGTCGCTGCTCCCGTCGTTGTTGTTCTCTCCGTTGGCCTCGTTGTGCTTCTCGTTGTAGGAGACGAGGTCCTTCAGCGTGAACCCGTCATGAGCCGTGACGAGGTTGACGCAGGCCCATGGGCGTCGGCCCTCCCGATTGAACGTGTCCTCCGAGGCGCAGAGCCGCGACGTGATGGTTTGAACCGGCGCGGCCCCGCGCCAGAAGTCGCGGACGTCGTCCCTGAACTTGTCGTTCCACTCGGCCCAGCCGGGTGGGAAATTGCCGACCTGGTAGCCGCCCGGTCCGATGTCCCAGGGTTCGGCGATCATCTTGATGCCGGCCAGCACGGGATCGAAGAGGCAGGTCTGCAGGAAAGCCGAGTGCCGGTCGAAACCTTGCGGTCCACGGGCCAGTGTGCAGGCGAGGTCGAAGCGAAACCCGTCGACATGCATTTCCTGCACCCAGTAGCGCAGGCTGTCCAAGACCACCTGCACCACGCGTGGGTGATGCAGGTTGAAGGTATTCCCGGTGCCGGTGTCGTTGATGTAATACCGCGGCTGGTCGGGGATGAGCTGGTAGTAGGACGAATTGTCGATCCCCTTGAACGACAGGGTCGCGCCTTTCTCGTTGCCCTCCGCCGTATGATTGAAGACCACATCGAGGATGACTTCGAGGCCCGCCTCGTGAAAGCGGGTCACCATGTCCTTGAACTCCTGGACCGCGTTCGCCGGGTCGGCCGCATAGAGCGGGTGCGGCGCGAAGAAGCCGAGGGAATTATAGCCCCAGTAGTTCGACAGGCCGCGTTCGGTCAAAAAATCGTCGTTGACGAAGGTGTGGACCGGCATCAGTTCGACGGCCGTCACGCCGAGGCTCCTGATGTGGCGAAGGACCTCGGGTGTCGTCATCCCGGCATAAGTGCCCCGCTGGGCCGTGGGAACCGCGGGATGAAGCTTGGTCAGGCCCCGGACGTGCGCCTCGTAGAACACGCTGTTGGACCAGAGATGCTTGGGTCGCGCCACGGCGGGCAACCCGGGCAGGTGCATGTCGGCCACGACGCATTTGGGCATGAAAGGCGCAGAATCGCGCTCGTCGAAGCTGAGGTCGTCACCCGACTCAAGCGTGTAGCCGAACAGCGCCGGGTCCCACTTCAGTTCGCCCGCATGGGCGCGGGCATAGGGATCGAGAAGGAGCTTGTTGGGATTGAAGCGGTGGCCCTGCTCCGGTTCGTAGGGGCCGTGCACCCGGAAGCCGTAGAGTTGCCCCGGCTTCAGCTCGGGGAAATAGCCGTGGAACACCTGGTCGGTGTATTCCGGCATCTCGATCCTGTCGGTCTCCTTCTCGCCCGACGGGTCGAACAGGCAGAGTACGACCTTGGTGGCATGAGCCGAAAACAGGGTGAGGTTCGTGCCACGGCCATCCCAGAGCGCGCCGCGCGGATGCGGCGACCCTTCGAGGGTGACACGCTGCCGTACCATCTTGTTCATATCGCAGTCCCCAACGGTGCCGGAACACCGGCCCTGGCTCAGCTTCAGCCGCGCAATTGCCTAGAACGGCCCTAATCGAGCTTTGGTGCCATGGCGCGCTGCCGCACAACGGCCGTTCCATAAGGCTGTACACGCGCTCGAGCTGCGCCGTGTCGCGCGTTGACTTGGTGTTTTCACGGCTTTAGCACTCGCGTCGACGATCGGGCCGCCGCTGCGGCGATATCAACCGCCGTCGAAGCCCTTCATGGAACTGCAGTGCGATGAAGATCCTGGTCCCCGTGAAGCGGGTCGTAGACTACAATGTCAAGATCCGGGTCAAGCCCGACGGCTCGGGTGTCGATCTCGCCAACGTCAAGATGGCGATGAATCCCTTCGACGAGATCGCCGTCGAGGAAGCATTGCGTCAGAAGGAAGCCGGTCAGGCGAGCGAGGTGATCGTCGTGTCGATCGGCCCGGCTCAGGCGGTCGAGACCTTGCGCACGGGGCTCGCCATGGGGGCGGACCGCGGGATCCACATCAAGGTCGATGGTCTCGTCGAGCCGCTGGCCGTCGCCAAGATCCTGGCCGGCGTGTGCAAGGCCGTCGAGCCGGGCCTCGTCATCATGGGCAAGCAGGCCATCGACGATGATTGCAATCAGACCGGCCAGATGCTGGCGGCATTGAACGGCTGGGGGCAGGGGACCTTCGCGTCGAAGCTCGTGCTGGCCGCGGGCGAGGCGCAGGTCACGCGCGAGGTCGACGGCGGGTCGCAGACCGTGACGCTGAAGCTTCCGGCCGTGGTCACGACCGACCTGCGGCTGAACGAGCCGCGCTACGCCAGCCTGCCCAACATCATGAAAGCCAAGAAGAAGCCGATCGACACCCAGGAACCGGCCGACTTCGGCGTCGACGTCGCGCCTCGCCTCACGGTCCTCAGTACGGTGGAACCGCCGAAGCGCCAGGGGGGCGTCAAGCTCGGCTCGGTCGGCGAACTCGTCGGCAAGCTGCGCGAAACGGGAGTGATCCGATGACGACCCTGCTCGTGGCCGAACAAAAGTCCGGCGCTCTCAACGACGTCACGGCTCGCGCGCTGACGGCCGCCAAGGCCATCGGCGACACGGTCCACGTTCTCGTGATCGGTCAGGGCGCCGCCGAAGCCGCCAGGGCCGCCGCGAAGCTCGACGGCGTCGACAAGGTCCATGTGGTCGAGGGCGGAATCTTCGACCACGACCTCGCCGAGCCCGTCGCGGCCCTCCTGGTCGGCCTCTCCGGCCACCACAAGGTCATCATGGCGCCCGCGACCGCCAGCACCAAGAACATCATGCCACGCGTCGCGGCGCTGCTCGACGTCATGCAGATCTCGGAGATCATCAGGGTCGTGTCGCCCGATACGTTCGAGCGGCCCATCTACGCCGGCAACGCCATTCAGACGGTACGATCGGCCGATCCCGTCAAGATCGTCACGGTGCGGACCGCGGCCTTCGCGGCGACGGGAGAGGGCGGGTCGGACGCCACCATCGAGGCACTCGATGCCGCGGCGGATCCGGCGCTGTCGCGCTTCGGCGGCGAGGAACTGGCGCGGACGGACCGCCCCGAACTCACCTCGGCCAAGATCATCATTTCGGGCGGCCGCGCCATGGGCAAGGCCGAGAACTTCAAGACCTATCTCGAGCCGATCGCCGACCGGCTCGGGGCCGCCATAGGGGCGTCGCGCGCGGCCGTCGATGCAGGGCTCGCGCCCAACGATTGGCAGGTCGGCCAGACCGGCAAAGTGGTGGCGCCCGATCTCTACATCGCGGTCGGGATCTCGGGCGCCATTCAGCATCTCGCCGGCATGAAGGATTCGAAGGTGATCGTCGCGATCAACAAGGACGAGGAAGCGCCGATCTTTCAAGTGGCCGATTATGGGCTCGTGGGCGATCTGTTCCAGATCCTGCCCGAACTCGACCAGGAACTCGCCAAAGGCTGAGGCCGCTACTGCACAGCGTGAGGCGAAACATGGTATGCGGTGCGCTGGGCCCGGCCTGATCGCGATGGCGGGTCAGGACGCCGTTGCAGGTGGAACAGGATGACAGGAGAGATCAGGACCCTCGGCGTGATCGGCGCGGGCCAGATGGGCAGCGGCATCGCCCATGTGGCGGCGGTCGCGGGGATCGAAGTCGTGCTCAACGACCTCTCGGAGGACCGGCTGAATGCCGGGCTTGCCACGATCAACGGCACCATGACGCGGCTGGTCAAGAAGGGCCAGATGACCGAGGACGCACGTGCGGAGGCACTGGGTCGGATCACGACGGCGCAGCACTTCGGCGCGCTCGGCGACTGCGATCTCGTGATCGAGGCCGCGACCGAGGACGAGGCGGTGAAGCGCAAGATCTTCTCCACGCTCTGCGCCTCGCTCAAGCCCTCGACTCTGCTGGCCTCCAACACCTCCTCGATCTCGATCACGCGGCTCGCTTCCGTTACGGACCGGCCCGAGCGCTTCATCGGCATCCATTTCATGAATCCCGTGCCCCGCATGCAACTCGTGGAGTTGATTCGCGGCATCCAGACCGTGCCCGACACGTTCGAGACCGCCAAGGCGTTCATCGATCGCCTCGGCAAGACCCCGACCGTGTCGGAGGATTTTCCGGCTTTCATCGTCAACCGCATCCTGCTGCCGATGATCAACGAGGCCGTCTATACGCTGCATGAAGGCATCGGCAGCGTGGAGGCGATCGACACCGCGATGCGGCTCGGCGCCAACCATCCGATGGGACCGCTGCAGCTTGCCGATTTTATCGGACTCGACACCTGCCTGGCCGTGATGCAGGTGCTGCACGAGGGACTGGCCGATTCCAAATACCGGCCCTGCCCGCTGCTGGTGAAATATGTCGAGGCGGGCTGGCTCGGGCGCAAGACCCAGCGCGGCTTCTACGACTACCGCGGCGAGCAACCGATACCGACCCGCTGAAGCGGGTCCGACGTGATTGGTTGTGGGTGGCGCGGGGCGGCCCCGGGTCGCGTCCCTCCGTCCTCCGGCACGGGGCTTCACAATCGCGTCATCGCCCATGTAGACTGTAGAGGATGCCGCCCCGGAAGGGCCGGGGCGAAGCTACGGGCGCAGGATCGATGGCTTTTCGATCGAACCTCTCGGTTGACAGTCGACGAGCTCACCGGACGGGTTCGATCATCCTGTTGTCGAGCCTCGGCCATGGAGCGGCGGCGGCCCGGCTTCCGGCGCCGTCCACGGACCAGCGACTCGGCGGCATCGCCAAGCTCCAGCGAACCGACAAGGTCAGCGCCGGGGAGGGGAGTTGATGGGGTTCCATCGGTCCGCGCCGGATCTCTGCACCCTGGTCCTCAATGCCGATATGCAGCCGCTGAGTTGGGGACCCTTGTCGGTCTGGGCGTGGCAGGACGCGCTGGTCGCCGTGCTCCAGGGCCGCGTTCATCAGGTGTCGAGTTACGACGTCGAGGTCCGTTCCGCCACGCGCTCGTTCCGCGTCCCGTCCGTCATCAGCCTCAAGAAGTACCATAAGCGCAACCGTATCTCGTTCACGCGCTACCACGTCTTTCTGCGTGACGGTTTTCGCTGCCAGTACTGCGACAAGCGCGAAGAAAGCACCAATTTGACCTTCGATCACGTGGTACCGCGGTCCAAGGGCGGGACGACCTGCTGGACCAATATCGTCACCTGCTGCGCCAAGCACAATCTGCAGAAAGCCGACAAGACGTTGAAGCAGTCGGGGCTGTCGCTGCGCCGCATGCCGTTCGAACCGTCGCCGGCGCAACTCGACGGCATCGCGCGGCGTCAACCGATTCCGGACAACCTCCACGGCACATGGCTCGATTACCTGTATTGGGACTCGACTCTGGAGCCATGACGGATGATCGGCACCGTGCGAGCCGTCGACGATCCGCACTCGGACCGTGAAACTGCCTCGGGGGTCGCAGCTGTCCCTAAAACGGCCGTGACGCCGGGGCAGAGTTGCGCAAACGATGGCCCGTGTACGGATTCGCACCATCGCGGGAGCGGCGGTTGCCGAGGAGTTTTCGTCTGACCCACACACCGCCCACGAAGCTACCGCCGGCTCTGCCCACGGCCGGTCCGTCGCCCCGCCGCCGCAGGATCAACATTGCATTCGGTTTCGAGCGGATCGGCCTCGTCGCGCTTCACGCGCCCGTGGTCGCGGCGCTGATCCTGATCCTGCTCGGGGCAGGGGCCGGCTTCGGCGTCACCCGGCTCAAGGTGGACGATTCCTTGAGTCAGCTGTTCCGGTCGGACACACCGGAGTTCCGCCAGTTCGAGGATGTGACGCGTCGTTTTCCATCGAACGAGTTCGATGTCCTGGTGGTGGTCACGGGCAAGATGCTGCTGGCCCGGGATCCGCTCGATCACCTTCGCAGCCTCGTCACCGACCTGCAGCTCGTCGACGGCACCACCGGCATCATCTCCCTGTTCTCGGCTCGCCAGGCGCCCGAGCCCGGCCACACCATACCGCCTGCGTTGTTCCCCGATCCCTTGCCCGAAGGCGCCGCCTACGACCAGCTCATCGAGAGGGTGAAGAGCAACGACATCATCAGGGGCAAGCTGCTGTCGGACAGCGGCGATCTGGCCCTTGTGGTGCTGGCGCTCGACCCGAAGGTGGCGGCGAGCAGCGACTCGCCCAAGACCATCGCCGAGATCCGAAAGGCCGTGCGCGACGATCTCGAGGGCTCCGGGCTCACGGGCGAGCTGTCGGGCGTGCCCGTCATGCAGCTCGAGATCCACGATGCCGTCGAGCGCGACCGCCTGCTCTACAACGCCATCGGGTTCGGTGCAGGCTGCCTCATCGCCATCCTGTTCTTCCGCCGGGTCTCCTTCATGATCGTGGCGGCAGGTCCGCCGCTGATCGCGATCCTTCTGGCGCTGGGCACGCTCGGCTGGCTGGATTTCCGGCTGAACATGTTCCTCAACGTGATGACGCCGCTCATCATGGTGATCAGCTTCTCGGATTCGATGCAGCTGACCTTCGCGGCGCGCGACAGGTTGATCGCCGGAGAAGGCCGGATCGAGGCGTTCCGCAACGCCGTCCTCGTGGTCGGGCCGGCCTGCGTGCTCACCCATGTCACTGCGGCCCTGTCGTTCACGGCCTTGCTGTTCACGAAGTCCGACCTCATCCACACGTTCGGTGAAGCTGGGCTGATCTCGACCGTCATCGCCTTGCTGGCGGTGCTCATCCTGGTGCCGCTCCTCGGGATCCTGCTGGTGCGAGACACCGCCAAGCTGTCGGTCAAGACCAAGGGCTCGGACACCGGCGTGCAGGCACTACGGCACTTTTGCGCCTGGATCGCGGCCCGCATGGTCAGCCACCCCGGACTCTACAGTCTCGTCGCCATCTTGGTCGTGGCGGGTCTCGGATTCTCCTACGCGCATCTTCAGCCGAGTTACCGGCTGGCCGAGCAGGTTCCCGACAAGGAGCAGGCCATGCAGGCCAGTGGCAGGCTCGACAAGGAACTCACCGGCGCCAACCCGATCGACGTGCTGATCGAATTTCCGGCCGGCCAGTCGCTCTATACGCCCGAGACGCTCGGCATCATCGCGGATGTCCACGGGGTCGTCGAAAAGCAGGCCGGCCTCGGCAACGTTTGGTCGCTGGAGACACTGCGGCGCTGGCTTGCCGAGAAAGCGGGGCGAGGCGATACCGAGACGTTGAAGCAATATGTCGGGTACCTGCCGAAATCCCTGCTGCGCCGTTTCCTGTCGGAGAAGCAGGATGCCGTGCTGGTCTCGGCCCGCATCCCCGACAAGGATGCGAGCCAACTCGTGCCGGTGGTGGACGAGCTCGACGCGAGCCTCGATGCCGTGCGGGCCAAATTTCCCGGCTATACCGTGGCGGTGACGGGCCTCTCGGTGATCGCGGCTCGCAACAGCGCCAGTATGATCGAAAAGCTCAACCGCGGACTGACGCTCGAATTCCTGTTCGTCGCCGTCTTCATCGGCCTGGCGTTCAGATCGGTCGTCGTGGCGCTGGCCGCCATCATGCCGGGCATCTTCCCGGTGGTGGCCTCGGGATCGCTGCTGCTCCTGCTCGGGCAGGGGCTGCAGTTCGTCAGCGTGGTGGCTTTGACGGTGTCGTTCGGGCTCGGCCTCAGCGCCACGATCCACTTCCTCAACCGCTTGCGGCAGGAGGATGATCCGGACCAGGATCCCGCCATCGGCGTGGAGCGTGCCACCGTCCTGATGGGACCTGCCCTCATCCTGACGTCGGTGGTGCTGGCCTGCGGCTTGGCCGTGACGGTGTTTTCCGACCTGCCGTCGCTGCGGCTGTTCGGATGGCTCAGCGCCTTCGCCATGCTGGCTGCACTGACGGCGGACTTCCTCATCCTCCGCCCGACCATGACCTTCCTGACCCAGCAGGCGCGTCGCTTCGGGCGGCGTGCGATTGCGACCGCCACCCGCTGAGCCCCCGAAGCGGACCGGTCTGCGTCGCGCAGACCCCGCCCGGTCAGGCCTTGCGGAGCGATATCTTGACGGTCTGAACGTCGGTCCCTTGCGACTGGATCGTCACGGCCTGTTGCTTGCCGTTGGTGGTGGCCGACAACTGAATGCCGAATCCGGTACCCTCGAGGCTTGCCTGGAATTCGCCCGGGGCCGGAACCCGCCCGGTCACCTTGCCATCGACCTGGCGGGTCGTCTCCTTCCAGGTGCCGGAGAAGTTGTTGCCCTGGGCGACGACGTTGCTGATGATGTTCACGCGGTAGCTGTCGCTCGCGCAATTCATATCGATATGCAGAGCGTCGCCGCTGGGTCCGACCGAATAGGTCGCCTTGCAGCGGATCTTCTCGTGCGACCCATCCGTCAGGTCGATGTCCCCGCTCCCGGTCCACTGGCCCGGGAAGCCCGCGAAGGGACCCGCCGCCGAGGCGGGCGTCAGCGCAGCGGTCGACAGAAGGCCCGCGAGGGATACGGCGGCCGCGCATCGACCGAAGTTCGATAAACCCATGGATAAGCGCATCTTCAGTTCACTCCCAGACGATCGAGGTCGCCCACATGGGACCCGGCCGATCATGAACCGGTCCGGGTGGCTCCATCGTCTCATCCTGATCATCATAGGCCTGGAGTCCCGTCGACACCATGACGCTGGCGAGGCAACGCCGAACCGGTTCGGCGGTTCGGCGCCAGTCGACGATCTCGCGACGAGACAGCGTCGGAGGGCAACCGATATCATGGATGCTCCGGGCACGCCGGGCAGATCAGGGGCCTCGTGGCCCTGCGATGAAGGACCGGCCTCATCGAGAGCCCTCGGCGGCCGCACCGGTTCTTTGCGACCGCGATATCGTCTGGATGACCTCGAAGCCCTCGAATTCCGGGTGCCCCAGGTAGAGCGCCCTGGTCTGGCCCGCGCCACCATGGGCCGCCCTGAAGTGTTCCGACGTCGTCCAGGCCGTGAAACTGGCCCTGTCGGCCCAGACGGTGTGGGACGAGTACAGCGTATGATCGTCTTTCTCGGGACCGTGGAGCATGTGGAATTCAAGGAAGCCCGGCACCTTGTCGAGGTGACTGTCGCGCGACAGCCAGAGATCCTCGAAAGCTCTCTCCTCTCCCCTGACCACCTTGAACCGGTTCATGGCGATGAACATGCAGCAGCTCCCTACCGGGCGCGTGCAGATGGAAGCCCTCCGCCGCGCCGACCGTCGTGGAGCATCATGTCGTGCGTGTCCCCGCCGAGGGAAGAGCCCGTCGCCATCGCTTCTGCGAAACCGCTGAGATCACCGCGGTGAGATCTCCCTCTTGATGTGACGCCCGGGAAGGTCGCGGCCTCTCCATGCCGATCGTTCATCGCGCGCTCACGAACCAGACTGCACGGTCGCCGGGCGGCAAGGCCGAGGTCCCCGGTCTCGACACGGTCCCGGAGCCCTCCGCCCTGCCTTTCCCTTGGCGGCGACCGGGGTGAAGTGTTAGGGCTTTTGCAGGTTGCTCGGCGGCCCGCGCCGCAGTGGGCTCGCCGAGTCGCGTCGGCGTGGTCCGGTCCGAGAGCTGAAGGACGTCGACCATGGAAAAGCCTTCCATCGTGCTGATCGTCGAAGACGACGCGCTCCTGGCCGAGATGGCATTGCAGATGATCGAAGAGGCCGGGCTTCCGGCCGTGGCGGTCGACTCGGTCGACGCGGCGCTGGACTATCTGAAGGAACATGCCCACCGCGTCGCCGCCATGTTCTCGGACGTTCGCCTGAGGGGCTCCTTGAACGGCGTGGAGCTCGCGGCCTTCGTGGCCGTACGCTGGCCGACGATTTCCATCTGCGTCACCTCGGGCGTGGCCCTTGAGCGGCCTTACCGCCTGCCACGCAACGCGCGCTTCATGCCGAAGCCCTGGAAGGCGCTGGAGGTCATCTCGTTCGTCGAACAGGCGGCCCGCTTACGCTGAGGCCCGGCGCCGGCCTGGGTCGGGTGCCGTGCGTCGCGGTGTCTGCGCTCCCATGAACGAGAATCTGCACGGCGTCGGCGTCGGCGTCGGCGGCCGGCTGCAAGACGGTCGGCGGCAGCGTGAAATGGCGGCCGCGTCCGAGTCGCATCCTGCGACGGCCGGCACGCTCAGGCCCTGATCAGACCCGACAGCGCTTCCGCGACCTCGTCGGAGGTGAACGGCTTCGGCAGGGTCGGCAGGTCCTGCCACTCGGGAGGCAACCCCATGGATCCGTAGCCGCTCGAGAAGACGATCGGCACGCCGCGCGTGCGCAGGAGCATCGCTACCGGAAAGCTCGGCTCGCCGTTCAGGTTGACGTCGAGGACGGCGGCATCGATGTCGGCCGATCCGGCCAGTTCCAGCGCCTGCTGGATGTTCAGCGCCGGTCCGACGACCTCGCATTCCAAATCCGACAGGATGTCTTCGAACAGCATGGAGATCAGGGTCTCGTCCTCGACGACCAACACCCTCTTGCCCCTCAGGATCTCGCGATCCAAGCCGTCCGCCATCAACCCGCCCCCGTTCGGCGTCTCGCTCCTCAGCGAGACTCGGATAGTGAAGCTTACGCCGACTTTCGGCCGTCGTCACCGTGGCGGCTTGGCGCTTCTCGGTCTCCCGTCCCCCGGGCGCCGCGACGCCAAGCTCGACCGCTGAGAAACGGCCCTGTCGGTTACGTGCCGACATTACGACCGGCTATCCGCGTCGAGATCGACCTTGGGCGACGTCCACAGTGGCACCCGGGAGTAGTGGCGCGCGGACAAAGTGGCATCGCGGGATCCGGCTCACCCGCAGATCGGACTTGACTGTTGACGCCGCCACGCCGATCTTGGGCCATGCAACCCTCGTCGCCTGTCGGCGGCGGGGTCTTTTGTCGTACCGCCTCGTCCGATTGATCCGCGTAGGAGAGAACCATTCGTCGTCCAATGAAAGCCGCTCCGGTCCCGCAAAAGGAGGGGCCACGCATCAATCGCGATATTCGCGTCCGCGAAGTTCAGCTGATCGACGCCGAAGGCCAGAACCGCGGCGTCACCGATATCCTGGAAGCGCAGCGGGTTGCCGACGAAGCGGGGCTCGATTTGGTGGAGATCGTCCCGAACGCCACCCCTCCGGTTTGCAAGATCCTCGACTACGGCAAGCACCGGTTCACCGAACAGAAGAAGCAGGCGGAAGCCCGCAAGCGGCAAAAGGTCGTCGAGGTCAAGGAAATCAAGCTTCGGCCCGGAATCGACGAGCACGACTACGATGTGAAGATGAGGGCCGTCCGCCGGTTCTTCGACGAGGGCGACAAGGTCAAGGTCACGCTGCGGTTCCGCGGTCGCGAGATGGCCCATCAGGACATCGGCTATCGTCTGCTCGACCGTGTTCGGACCGAGACGTTCGGCATCGCCAAGGTCGAGACGGAGCCCTCCATGGAAGGCCGGCAGATGGTCATGGTGCTGTCGCCGAAGTGAGGCCGCCCGGCGACCCGGGCCGCGGGTTCCCTGAGCGCGGCCGGTTCCGTTTCCGATTGTCCCCATCCGGGCATCCATCCCGGGCCAAACGATTGCCGTCGGCGACGCGGATTCGATTCATAAGAGAAAAGAAACGATCACGTGATGGGGTGCGTGGATGATAACGGTCGTTCCCATCCGGAATATCGACGATGGCCAAATTCGCGTCCAAGATCCTTGTTTCCGCTCTTGTCGCCTCGGTTTTTTCGTCGGCGTCATCTGCCGGCATTGATCCGATCCGCCTTGGAAACCCGAAATCCCTCAGGATCACCACGGTTCAGCGAAATCGGGGTCAGCATCTTCGCACTCATGAAACACAGGTGCTGGTCTCAACAATAACGCCGGCGCAACCCAATCCTCAGCCGTCACCAAACCTTCCCTTGCGGGGATCAACCCTGCCACTGGCTGATGTGCCGGTGGCCCCGTTGGAATAGATCGGTTCGCGGTAATCACCCTCGCGGTCACCAATGAAGTCGATCTGGACGACGGGTTACGTTATCGGCCACAACCTAGCCATGCCCCGCTTCCCGACACCGCGAAATCCCGCGCCGCTCGAACCGCGCCATCATGCTCCCGACGCGGTGAGCGACCGTGAGCCTCAAGCTCCGGTCCTCGACACTTTCGAGGCAGCATGCTGGGGATGAAGGGTTCGGTCGTCGCAGAGCGGCAGGGAGCGACCGTTCACGGTGCTTGTGGCGGTTGCGTCCTAGCACCGGAGAAGGGCGGGAGGTCGGGCCTTCCGCGCCATCAGGCCACGCAAGCCTGAAAACCCTGACGGATCTTGTCTTCGGGCAGGTCGCGCCCGATGAAGACCAGCTTGGACAGGCGCTTCTCGTCGGGCTTCCACTCGCGCTGCACGTCGCCGTCCAGCATCATGTGGACGCCCTGGAAGACGAAGCGCTTGGGTTCGCCCTTGAACGCCAGGATCCCCTTCGATCGCAGGATCTTGCCGCCCTCGCGCTGAACGAGGTCGTTGAGCCACGGCATGAATTTCTGCGCGTCGACATCGCCGTCGTGCGCGATGGCGACCGACTGCATGTCCTCGTCGTGGTAGTGCTTGAGCCCGCCGTGGCCGTGCGCATGTCCATGATGGGCATGGTCGTCGTAGCCATGCTCATGATGGTCGTGATCGTCTTCGGTCAGGAAATCGGGCTCGATCTCCAGGATGCGGTCGAGGTTGAAGGCATTGCGCTCCAGCACGGCCTCGAGCGGCACGGCGCAACGCTGCGTCTTGTGCAGCTTGGCGTAGGGGTTGATGGCCCGGATACGGGCCTCGACCTCGCGCAGTTCCGCCGCATCGACGAGATCGGTCTTGTTGAGGACGATCACGTCCGCGAAGGCGATCTGGTTCTTGGCCTCGGGGGCGTCCTTCAAACGCGCGCTCAGCCATTTGGCGTCCGCCACCGTCACCACCGCATCGAGCCGCGCCGTCTCCTGGACTTCCTGGTCGACGAAGAAGGTCTGGGCTACCGGGGCGGGGTCGGCCAAACCCGTCGTCTCGACGATGATCGCGTCGAACTTGCCGCGCCGCTTCATCAAGCCTTCGAGGATGCGGATGAGGTCGCCGCGAACGGTGCAGCAGATGCAGCCGTTGTTCATCTCGAACACCTCCTCGTCGGCTCCCACCACGAGGTCGTTGTCGATGCCGATCTCGCCGAACTCGTTGACGATCACGGCATATTTCTTGCCGTGCTGCTCCGTCAGGATGCGGTTCAGCAGCGTGGTCTTGCCGGCGCCGAGATAGCCGGTGAGCACGGTGACGGGGATCTTGTCCATGGTGGTTCTCCAGTGGCCACGGCCGAACCGCCGCGTCTCGGGTGTTATATTGTAGCATTGACGCTTGATGGAAAGCCTGCGGCCGGGTTCAGGCCCCCAGCCGGCCGTCGCACGCTTGCCCGTCAGAGCGTTCCGACGATCTTGCGGATCTCGTCGCGGAACGGTCCGGCGAGGGCTGGTCGCGTCATGGCCACGGCGACGTTGGCGGCCAGAAAGCCGAGCTTCGAGCCCGTGTCGTAGGTCCTGCCGTCGAAGCGCGTGCCGTGGAAGGGCTGGCGACCCAACATCCTGATCATGGCATCAGTGAGCTGGATCTCGCCGCCAGCGCCCTTTTCGCCCGTTGCCAGGATGTCGAAAATGGTCGGGTCGAGGATGTAGCGACCCGAGATCATCGAGGTGGAAGGAGCGGTGCCCAGCGGCGGCTTCTCGATCATGCCGGTGATCTCGAAATCCTGCCCCTTGTCGGCGCCGATCGACACGATGCCGTATTGGTGGGTCTGATCCATGGGCACCTCCTCGACCGCGATGACGTTGCCGCCGTAGCGCTCATAGGTGTCGATGCACTGGGCGAGACAGCGGCCGCCTCTCTGTCCCGGCAACGTGATCATGTCGGGCAGCAGCACCGCGAAGGGCTCGTCGCCGACGATGTCGCGCGCGCACCAGACCGCGTGGCCGAGGCCGAGTGGGGCTTGCTGGCGGGTGAAGCTGGCCGTGCCGGCCGCTGGCAGGTCCGCCATCAGGGCTTCGTACTCCTGGTTCTTCCCGCGACGCCGCAACGTGTCTTCGAGTTCGTAGGCCATGTCGAAATGGTCCTCGATGACGGCTTTGTTGCGCCCCGTGACGAACACGAAATGCTCGATACCGGCCTCCCGAGCCTCGTCCACCACGTGCTGGAGGACGGGCCGGTCGACGACCGTCAACATCTCTTTCGGCACGGATTTGGTCGCGGGGAGGAACCTTGTGCCGAGGCCCGCGACCGGGAACACCGCCTTGCGAATCTTTTTCATGGTACCCTCGACCTCGATCTGGCATCGGGGCTGAAACAGGCATGCTGCAGCGTCCCCGCGTGGATAGGCACGGAAGCGGAACACCACGGTCCCGATCAGCCGACCTTATACTGGATCGTTCAATGATGTGGTCCAGGATGCCACGACATCGGCGGAGGAAGTTTCGCGCTCCGTCGGTGGCGTAAACCGGGAGTGGCGTCCTCGGCCCGACGCCTCGTGGGGCGGCGGCTTCATCGCAGCAGGAGGGGGATCGATGGCGGTTCTGGTAACGGGGGGCGCCGGCTACATCGGCAGCCACATGGTGTTGGCCCTGATCGACGCGGGCCAGCAGGTCGTCGTGGTGGACAATCTGTCGACCGGTTTCCGATCGGCAGTGCCCGCGGATGTCACGCTGGTGACGGGCGATTTCGGCGACCAGGACCTCATGGAGCGCGTGATCGCTCAACACGGCATCGACGCGATCGCGCATTTCGCCGCCAGGATCGTGGTGCCCGAATCCGTCATCGATCCGCTCGGCTATTACAGCAACAACACCGCCAAGGCCCGCAACCTCATCGAGAGCGCGGTGCGCGGCGGCGTGCGCCATTTCATCTTCTCGTCGACCGCGGCCGTCTACGGCGAGACCGACACCGATCGCGTCACCGAGGACCGGGCGCCGGCGCCAGTATCGCCCTACGGGCGGTCCAAGCTCATGGTGGAGTGGATCCTGGAGGATGCGGGCCGGGCCCACGACCTCAGCACCGTGGTGCTGCGCTACTTCAACGTGGCAGGGGCCGACCCGCAGGGACGCGCCGGTCAGTCGACGCGCGACGCCACCCATCTGATCAAGGTGGCGGTCCAGGCTGCCCTCGGGCGCCGCCAGCAGCTCGAGATCTTCGGCAGCGACTATCCGACACCGGACGGCACCTGTCTGCGCGACTACATCCAGGTCAGCGATCTCGCCCAGGCCCACATGGACGCGCTGCGCCACCTTCGCGCCGGGGGCGCCAGCCTGACGTGCAACGTCGGCTATGCGCGTGGCTACTCGGTGCGCGAGGTGGTCGACGTGGTGAAGCAGGTGTCGGGCGTGGATTTCACCGTCAAGATGTCGGAGCGCCGCGCCGGCGACCCCGCCGCTATCGTGGCGTCCAACGACCGTATCAGGACCGCCCTCGGGTGGGTGCCCCGCCACGATGACCTGGCCGGGATCGTCGCGCAAGCACTGGCGTGGGAACGCCGATTGCACAATCGGTCGGACGACTGATCGGGAGCTTGGAGGTTCCAGCCGAACCGCATCCGCCAGCCGATCGTATCGCACGGAGCGGATCTCGACCGGCGCGGGACGGGTCGCGAGCTTCGGCGTGCCGAGTTGCGGATCGTTCGCCCCCGCCCCATCTTGGCGCCCAGAAAGGGTCCGTGCGGGCCCGCGCCACTCCGGGGAGCTTCGATGTCGTTTGGAAATGCATTTACCGCCGCGGCCGGGGTGCCGGCGGCGCCGGGCGCCGGTCCGAAGGACGTGACCACGGCGAGCTTTCGCCAGGACGTCATCGCCGAATCCATGCGGCAGCCCGTGCTGGTGGACTTCTGGGCGCCGTGGTGCGGCCCCTGCAAGCAACTGGGGCCGATCCTCGAACGGGCGGTGGCGGCCTCGGGCGGCAAGGTCGCGCTCGTGAAGATGAACATCGACGATCATCCCGATATCGCGGGCCAACTCGGCATCCAGTCGATCCCGGCCGTGATCGCGTTCCAGCGCGGCCAGCCCGTGGACGGCTTCGTGGGTGCTCTTCCGGAGTCGCAGATCAAGCAGTTCCTGGAGCGCATCGCCGGACCGCTCGGCGACCCGGTGAAGGATATGCTGGACGAGGCCGCGGCGGCGGCAGCCGAGGGCGACAGCGAGACCGCGGCGGCGCTCTATTCCGAGATCCTGGCCAATGACGAGGCCAATGCGGCGGCGCTGGCGGGGCTGTCCAAGCTCCATCTGGAGGCGGGCGACATCGAAAACGCCAAGGCGGTTCTCTCCACGGCTTCGGGCTCGCCCGCGCTGGATCCCGCGATCGTCGCCGTTCGGGCCGCGATCGAGAATGCCGAACAGAGCGCCAATCTCGGCGATGTCGCCGACCTCAAGCGCAGGATCGAGGCCGATCCGGCCGACCAGCAGGCGCGCTTCGATTACGCGCTCGCCTTGAACGCCCGGGGGGAGCGCGAAGAGGCCGCGGGGGAACTCCTTGAAATCATCCGGGTCGACCGCAATTGGAACGAGGACGGAGCCCGCGTGCAACTGCTCAAGTTCTTCGACGAATGGGGCTTCGCCGATCCGGCGTCGGCGTCCGGCCGCCGCAAGCTGTCCGGGCTCCTGTTTCGATGAACGAGACTGCGGGGATGAGACGATGAGCATCAACAAGCCCTATCGCGGGCCGGAGGACTTGCCTCGGGTCATTCCCGTCTTCGCGCTCAACGGCGCGCTGTTGCTGCCCTTGGGGCAACTGCCGCTCAACATCTTCGAACCGCGCTATGTGACGATGATCGACGACGCCATGAAGGGCGACCGCATCATCGGCATGGTGCAGGCGCTGTCGGACGCGTCCGGCCAAGGCGGTAAACCGCCCATCTACGGCATGGGCTGCGCGGGCCGCATCACCTCGCTCGAGGAATCCGGAGACGGCCGATATATCGTCACGCTGACGGGTGTGGCGCGATACCGGATCGTCGAGGAACTGTCGACCGTGACGCCCTATCGCCAGGCGCGCGTGGATTTCGCGCCTTTCGCGAATGATTTCGCCGAGGGTGGAGACCGTCAAGATGTCGACCGTGACGGCGTGATCCGTGCGCTTCGGCGTTTCGCCGAGGTCCATCGCCTGTCCGTCGATTGGGAGGGCATCGACGCGGCACCGAGCGACCTCCTGGTCAATGCACTCGCCATGATGAGCCCCTTCGGCCCCAAGGAAAAGCAGGCACTCCTCGAGGCGCCCGATCTCAAGGCCCGGGCCGACGTGCTGATCGCCATCGCCGAGATGGATCTCGCCCGCGATGGTGCGCCCTCGACCTTGCAATGATACAAGCTCCGGGCGAATGACCCCGACGGAACCGATGACGATGGTCCAGACTTCCGGCACCCTGCCGTCCACGAACGTCGCTCCGGGAGGTGCGACGGCTGTTGACCGTCGCCTGCTCGAGATCCTGGTCTGCCCGGTCACGAAGACCAGCCTGACCTATGACGCCGCCCGCCAGGAACTCGTTTCGGAGGCCGCGAAACTCGCCTATCCGATCCGCGACGGAATACCCATCATGCTGCCCGAAGAGGCGCGCGTTCTGGAAGACTGATGGTGGGAGCGCTGCGCTCTGCGCCAGGTCACTCATCCACGGTGTCGGTTTCCACAGTGGGGCGCATGGGCGCCGGTGCCGGCCTTTGGCGCGCTTGCCTCAACGAGCCGCGAGTGCGAGCGCGATCTCGGCCGCCAGCGCGGCATTGCTGCGGATGAGCGCGACGTTGGTGGCGAGGCTGCGCCCGCCCGTCAGCTCCAGCATGCGCGACAGGATGAAGGGTGTCACGGCCTTGCCGCCGACGCCCTGCAGCTTGGTCTCGGCGACCGCCAGGTCGATGAAGCCCGCGATCTGGTCGGCCGGGATCTCGTCGGTATGGGGAACCGGGTTGGCCACCAGCACGCCGCCCGACAGACCGAGGTGCCGCTGCGCCGCGATCAGCGCCGCGACCGCGGGAGGCGTATCGAGGCGAAGCGGCGCGGGCAGACCGCTGTCCCGGCTCCAGAATGCGGGAAACCGGTCCGTTCGGTACCCCACGACCGGGACGCCGCGTGTCTCCAGATATTCCAGGGTGCGGGGCAGATCGAGCAGCGCTTTTGCGCCCGCGCAGACGACCGCGACGGGGGTGCGGCCGAGTTCATCGAGGTCCGCCGAAATGTCGAGCGTCTCCGTGACGCCGCGATGCACCCCGCCGATGCCGCCCGTCGCGAAAACGTCGATGCCGGCCAACCGGGCGCAGATCATCGTGGCCGCCACCGTGGTCGAGCCGTCGCGCTCCGCCGCCACCGCGAAGGCGAGGTCGGCGCGGCTGAGCTTCATCACGCCGCGTGCCCGGCCGAGGCTGTCGATCTCGCTGTCGGTGAGCCCGACCCGGATGCGACCGCCCAGCACCACGATCGTGGCCGGGACGGCTCCGGCGTCCCGCACCGTGCGCTCGACGGCCCGGGCCGTCGCGACATTGTCGGGGTAAGGCATGCCGTGGGTGATGATGGTGGATTCGAGCGCCACGACGCCTGTCCGGCGGGCGAGCGCAGCCGCAACCTCCGGCGATAGGTCGAGCGGCAAGGGAGCCTCGGTCATCAGCGTGCGTCCTGCCTTTTCGGTGCAGCCCCGTCGCATGAACCAGGCGATGCTGGAACACAGATCGGCGACGGGCACCGCCCGCGCGGTGCGGTAACCATGAACTTGGGATTCCAATGGGAATGATTGGTTCACTTCGTTACGCCATCACATGGTCGAGTGCCACGCGTGCCGAAGCAGTCGAGGCCGTGGACGCCCTGAGTTCCGGAGCGAGCGTGAAGCGGGCCGAGCGGTCAGGAGGGCGGTCTTTGAACTTTGGCAAACGCGCTGCGAGCGAATGGGCCTTCCTTCGTGGCATCGTCCGGATTCTGCGCCGAACGACACCGATCGCCAAGAACCCGACCCATACGCTGGGCGACCTCGCCGAGGAGTTGGCGGCACGCTACGGCGACCGTGTCGCGATCGAGTCCGACGAGGGCAGCGTCAGCTATCGGCAATGGAACCGGCGCGCCGACCGTTATGCCCGGTGGGCCCTGGGGCAGGGGTTCGGCAGAGGCGATGTCGTGGCCCTGCTGATGCCGAACCGGGCCGAATATCTTTCGATTTGGGTTGGCATCGCCAAGGCGGGTGCCGCGACGGCCCTCGTCAATACGAATCTCACGGGCGCGGCCCTGGCCCACTCGGTCAACATCGTGGGCGCCCGGCTGATCGTCGTCGACGCTGCTCTGCTGACGCAGTTCGACACAGCGCGTCCGATGCTCGACGGCGCCGTCGAGGTCGTGGCATTCGGCGACGCGGGCGATCTGCCCCGCCTGGACCTCCTGATCGAGGAGACCCCGGATGAGCCGCTCTCGGCCGCCGAACGCCCGAGCCTGTCGATCGAGGACAAGTGCCTCTTCGTCTACACGTCCGGCACGACCGGGCTGCCCAAGGCCGCCAATCTCAACCACTACCGTGTGCAACTCGCCATGCAGGCCTTCGCGGCCGTGACGGGCGCCCGGGCCGATGACCGCATGTTCGACTGCCTGCCGATGTACCACACCAACGGCGGCGTGCTGGCGCCGGGCGCCGTCATGATGGTGGGCGGCACCTGCGTGATCCGGGAGCGGTTCTCGGCCCGTGAGTTCTGGCCCGACGTGAAGCGCAGCCGCTGCACGATGTTCGTCTATATCGGAGAGCTCTGCCGCTACCTGCTGCAGGCCCCGCCCAGCCCCGCCGACCGCACGCATTCGGTCAGGATCTGCTTCGGCAACGGATTGCGGCCCGACGTCTGGCTGCCGTTCCGGGACCGTTTCGGAGTCTCGAACATCCGTGAGTTCTATGCCTCGACCGAGGGCAACTGCTCCATGTTCAACTTCGATTCGCGGCCCGACGCGGTGGGCCGTGTGCCGGGCTGGGCGGCGTCGCGCTTTCCCATCCGGGTGATCCGCTTCGACGTCGAGACGGAGGAGCCCGTCCGCGACCCGGACGGCCGCTGCATCCCGTGCGGGCCGGGCGAAGTCGGCGAAGTCATCGGGGAAATCCTCTCCGACCCGTCGAAGCCCGGGAACCGCTTCGAGGGCTACACGGACCGCGAGGCGACGGCCCGGAAGATCCTGCACGATGCCCTCCGGCCCGGAGACCTTTGGTTCCGCACCGGAGACCTGATGCGGCGCGACCAACAGGGCTATTTCTTCTTCGTCGACCGGATCGGCGACACCTTTCGCTGGAAGGGCGAGAACGTGGCCACGCTTGAGGTCGGCGAAGCCCTGACGGGTTATCCCGGGATCGCGGAATCCAATGTCTATGGCGTGGCGGTGCCGGGCACCGAGGGCCGGGCCGGGATGGCGTCCCTGGTGCTCGACGAGGATATGCCGTTCGACCTCGCGGGACTGCGCCGGTTCCTGGCGGCCCGCCTCCCGGCCTATGCGGTGCCGGTCTTCCTTCGCCTCTCGCAGCACCTGGACGTGACCGGGACGTTCAAGCAGCGTAAGCTCGGGCTGGTGGCGGAAGGGTTCGATCCGGGCGTCGTTGCGGATCCCCTCTTCGTCGCCGCAGCGGGCGACGATCGGTACCGGCCGCTGGAGCCCTCGGCCTTCGCGGCGATCGCCTCGGGGGCGATGCGGCTCTGAAGCGGACGCCGAGTCCATCCGCATTATCGGTTTCTTCAGCGCCCCAGTGCTGAAGTCCGGGACCCGCCGCCGAGGCGGCCGCGCTTTCGGGTTCCGGTCTTCCGGGCCGCGGCACGGTCTTTGGAGCTGTAGGGCCGAGCGCCTTGGCGATGGCGAACCTGTACCACGATGGCGCGGGTTCGATCCAGCCTGGGGCATATCGATCCCGGAGGCTCTGCCGATCATGTCGCCGCTGTCGTTCTGGTCACTGCCCATCGCCGACGCGGCCCGCAACGCCTGGGCCAGTCCCGGCCACGCGCCGAGCCTGCCGGGCTCGGAGACCTCGAGCCCCGCAATGAGCGATGGCTCGCGGTTCGCCGTCGAGGTCCTGGACGGGGCCGATGCCGGACGCCACCGCGACGCTTGGGCCGACCTTCAGACCCGCTGTCTCGAAGCCAACGTCTTTCTCGACCCCGATTTCGCCCTGCCCGCAGCCCGGCACCTGACGTCCCGGCGGCACCCGAGCTTCATCCTGGTCTGGGCGCCCGAGACGTCCGGCCCGCGCGAGCTTGTGGCGGTGTGTCCGGTGGCCCGCTCGCGCGGCCCGTTCAGGCGGTTGTTCCCGGTCTGGTATCACGACCTCGCGGCGCTCGGCTTCCCATTGCTCGACCGCACGCGTGGCGGCGCGGCGCTGCGGGCACTGTTGGACTGGGTCGGCCAGGGCTTGCCGCAGTGCCGCGCGCTGCTGTTCCGCTCCGTCCCGGCGGACGGGCCGACCGCGGCCCTGCTGTTCGGGGCGGCCGATGTCGCTGGAGGCGGGATTGCCATGCTCGATGCCTGGAGCCGTGCGGTGCTGCGCCGTGAGGCCGGGCAGGGGCGGTCCGGGCTGGGCGCGCTCTCGGCCAAGGGCGCCAAGGAGGCGCGGCGCCAGCGGCGGAGGCTGGCGGAGCGCGGGACGCTCGGCTACGCGAGCGCCCGAGCCGACGACGACCTCACGGCTGCGCTCGAACAATTCCTGGCGCTGGAAGCCCGGGGGTGGAAGGGGGCTGCCGGAACCGCGCTGCTGGCGCGCCCGGCCCGGACCGCCTTCGCGCGCACGATGACGCGGCTCCTCGGCCGCCAGGGACGATGCCGCATCGACAGCCTGACGCTCGATAGCGTCCCCATAGCCATGGCCGTGGTGCTGACGGCCGGCGACACCGACTTCTTCTGGAAGATGGCCTATGCCGAGGACCTGGCGCAGTTCTCGCCCGGGGTGCAACTCGTCCTCGACATGAGCGAGGCCCAGGACCGTGAAGGCCGTGCGGCCCTGACCGATTCCTGTGCCGTGCCCCACCACCCGATGATCGACCGCCTCTGGCGTGACCGGCTGGCCATGAGCGATATCGCCATTGCGTCCAGATCCGATCGGATTCCGGGTTTTCACCTCGCTATCGCGAAGGAGCGCATGGTCCGGCGGCTCAGGGCCGGGGCCAAGGGCGTCGTCGGGGCCTGGCGTCGCAGGGCGCTCCGCCCTTCTCCCCAGCGGGGAGAAGGTGGCCCGGCGTAGCCGGGTAGGACGAGGGGTCGAGGGTGAGGATTCTCCCCTCATCCGGCGACTTTCGCCGCTCCGCCGCGACGCGCCAGCTTCTCCCGCAGGCGGGAGAAGGGCAGAACCGGCCGGCGGGCTCGCGGTGACGGATGCTGTCCGGTTGCCGTGAACCGGCCATAAAAGGGTTTCATCCTGCAACGCTGGCTGCGGAACCACCAAGGGACCTCTCGGGCGGGCGCTCCGATGCGCGTTCCGTCGGAGACAGCGTCGCCCGTGCGCTCAGGCGTGCTTGCACCCCGAAAATCGCTATGTTAGTCCCACCTCGCAACGGCCGTACCGGTTGTGATTGCAACGGCGGCAGTCCGTGGTCATTCATGGAGCCGGGACGATCGCGAAATGCGCTCCCGGACGACGCCGGGCCAAGTTCGTCGAGGGTGAAGCGCCGTGGCCGATGTCGAAAACATCGTAACCGGGATGGCAGGCCGTTACGCCGCCGCCCTCTTCTCGCTCGCCAAGGACTCACGCTCGATCGATGTCGTCGCGGCCGACCTCAAAAGTTTCGACCGGATGGTCCAGTCGAGTCCCGACCTGCAACTCATGGTGCGCAGTCCCGTCTTCACGGCCGAGGACCAGTCCCGGGCCTTGAAGGCCGTGCTGGAGCGTGCCGGCATCGGCGGCCTCACGGCTAACTTCCTCCTGCTCATCGCGGGGAAGCGCCGGCTGTTCGCGGTCCGCACCATGATCCGCGACTTCCAATTGCTCGATGACGCGGACCGCGGCGTGTCGCGCGCCCGTATCATCGTGGCGGAGCCGCTGGACGGGCGCGACCTCGAAGCGCTCACCCAATCGTTGAGGGACGCGACCGGCGGCAAGACCGTCGAGCTCGACGTGAAGGTCGATCCCGAGATCATCGGCGGCATCATCGTGCATCTCGGCAGCCGCATGGTCGATGCGTCGATCAGGACCAAGCTCAACTCCATTCGTACACGCATGAAAGAGGTCGGCTGATGGACATCCGCGCCGCTGAGATTTCCGATATTCTGAAACGGGAAATCCAAAACTTCGGCACCGAAGCAGAGGTCACCGAGGTCGGCCAGGTTCTGTCGGTCGGCGACGGCATCGCCCGCATCTACGGCCTCGACAACGTGCAGGCCGGCGAGATGGTCGAGTTCGAGTCCGGCGTGCGGGGCATGGCGCTGAACCTCGAGGCCGACAATGTCGGCGTCGTGATCTTCGGGTCCGACCGCGAGATCGGCGAAGGCCAGACCGTGAGACGCACCGGCGCCATCGTGGACGTGCCGGTCGGCAAGGAGATGTTGGGCCGCGTCGTCGACGCGCTCGGCAACCCGATCGACGGCAAGGGCCCGATCCGCACGACCGTGCGGGCCCGCGTCGACGTGAAGGCCCCCGGCATCATCCCGCGCAAGTCCGTGAACGAGCCGATGGCGACCGGCCTCAAGGCCGTCGACGCCCTGATCCCCATCGGCCGCGGCCAGCGCGAACTCATCATCGGCGACCGCCAGACCGGCAAGACCGCGGTGGCGCTCGATGCCATCCTGAACCAACGATCGATCAATCAGGGCACCGACGAAGGCCAGAAGCTCTATTGCGTCTATGTGGCGGTCGGCCAGAAGCGGTCCACGGTCGCCCAGCTCGTGAAGGTGCTCGAAGAGCGGGGCGCGATGGACTATTCCATCGTGGTGGCGGCGACGGCGTCGGACCCGGCTCCGATGCAGTTCCTGGCCCCCTTCTCGGGCTGCGCCATGGGCGAGTTCTTCCGCGACAACGGGATGCACGCCCTGATCGTCTACGACGATCTGTCCAAGCAGGCCGTGGCCTATCGGCAGATGTCGCTCCTGTTGCGTCGCCCCCCGGGCCGCGAGGCCTATCCGGGCGACGTCTTCTATCTCCATTCCCGCCTGCTGGAGCGTGCCGCCAAGCTGAACCAGGAGAATGGCAACGGGTCGCTGACGGCCCTGCCGCTCGTGGAGACCCAGGCCAACGACGTGTCGGCCTATATTCCAACCAACGTGATCTCAATCACGGATGGCCAGATCTTCCTCGAGACCGACCTGTTCTACCAGGGCATTCGTCCGGCCGTGAACGTCGGCCTGTCGGTGTCGCGCGTGGGCTCGGCAGCCCAGACCAAGGCGATGAAGAAGGTCGCCGGCCGCATCAAGGGCGAACTTGCCCAGTACCGCGAGATGGCGGCATTCGCGCAGTTCGGCTCCGACCTCGACGCGACGACGCAGCGCCTGCTGAACCGTGGGTCGCGCCTGACCGAGCTCCTGAAGCAGCCTCAATTCTCGCCGCTGAAGATGGAGGAGCAGGTCTGCGTCATCTACGCGGGTGTCAACGGCTACCTCGACAAGCTGCCGGTCAACCGGATCAAGGCCTACGAGGACGGTCTGTTGGCGTTGCTGCGCTCCAGTTACATGCCGTTGCTCGACGCGATCCGCACGTCGAAGGACCTCGACGACGACTCCGCCGGCAAGCTGAAGAGCACCGTGGAAAGCTACACGACGTCCTTCGCCTGATCGGCTTCTGCCGCAGGGCTGCCGACGACCCCTCAGACACGCCCGGCCCTCATGCTCCGGGACGCCTTCATCCCCCCAAACGAGCCCTCGACATGCCGTCCTTGAAGGACATGCGGAACCGGATCTCCTCGGTCAAGTCGACCCAGAAGATCACCAAGGCCATGCAGATGGTGGCGGCCGCCAAGCTGCGCCGCGCCCAGACGGCGGCCGAGGCCGCGCGGCCGTTCGCCGAGCGCATGGAAAAGGTGCTGGCCAATCTGGCGCGCGGCATCGGGGCCGGCACGCAGGCGCCCCCGCTGCTGGCCGGCAACGGCCGTGAACAGGTCCATCTCCTCGTGGTCTGCACGGCCGAGCGGGGGCTCTGCGGCGCCTTCAACGCCTCCATCGTGCGACTGGCCCGAGAGCATGCCAATCGGCTGCTGCGGGAGGGCAAGACGATCAAGATGCTGCTGGTCGGCAAAAAGGGCTTCGATCAGCTCCGTCGCCAGTTCGAAAACGACATCGTCGAACTGATCGATCTCAGATCCGTGAAGCAGATCGGCTTCGACAATGCGGATCCGGTCGGGAAAAAGATCATCGCCATGTTCGATGCCGGCGAATTCGACGTCTGCACGCTGTTTTTCTCGCGCTTCCGCTCCGTGATCGCCCAGGTCCCCACGGCCTTGCGGTTGATCCCAGCCGAGATCCCCGAGCTCGACCCCGGCGAGCGCACGGGCGCGGCCTACGAATACGAGCCCGGCGAGGACGAGATCCTGGCGACGCTGCTGCCGCGCAACATCTCGATCCAGGTGTTCCGCGCGTTGCTCGAGAATGCGGCGTCCGAACAGGGCTCCCGCATGAGCGCCATGGACAATGCGACCCGCAACGCCGGCGACATGATCAAGAAGCAGACCCAGGTCTACAACCGGTCCCGCCAGGCCATGATCACCAAGGAACTGATCGAGATCATCGCGGGCGCCGAAGCCCTGTAAGGCGCCATCGCCCGAGCCATCCCATTCCAACACGAAACGCTGCCGCGCCGCATCCAGCCGAGGGAACACAATGGACGATTTCAGTCACAATGCCGGCAACGACAGCCTGAACGCCACGGCCGGCAACCGTACGCCCGGCCGCGTCACCCAGGTGATCGGCCCGGTGGTGGATGTGAAGTTCGAAGGCCACCTGCCCGAGATCCTCAACGCGCTCGAGACGAACAACAACGGCAACCGGCTCGTGCTCGAGGTGGCGCAGCATCTCGGCGAACATGCCGTGCGCTGCATCGCCATGGATGTTTCCGAGGGTCTGACCCGCGGCCAGGAGGTGACCGATACCGGCCAGCCCATCGTGGTGCCGGTGGGTGAGGGCACGCTCGGCCGCATCATGAACGTCATCGGCGAGCCTGTCGACGAAGCCGGCCCGATGAGAACGGACGAGATGCGCGCCATCCACCAGCCCGCCCCGAGCTACGTCGATCAGTCGACCGAGGCGCAGATCCTGGAGACCGGCATCAAGGTCGTCGACCTCCTGGCCCCCTATGCCAAGGGCGGCAAGATCGGCCTGTTCGGGGGCGCCGGCGTCGGCAAGACCGTGCTGATCATGGAACTGATCAACAACGTCGCCAAGGCGCATGGCGGCTATTCCGTCTTCGCCGGCGTCGGCGAACGCACCCGCGAGGGCAACGACCTCTATCACGAGATGATCGAATCCAAGGTCAACATGGACCCGCACGAACATGGCGGCTCCGCGGTGGGGTCCAAATGCGCGCTGGTCTATGGCCAGATGAACGAGCCCCCGGGCGCCCGCGCCCGGGTGGCCCTGACCGGCCTGACCGTCGCCGAGAACTTCCGCGACAAGGGCCAGGACGTGCTGTTCTTCATCGACAACATCTTCCGCTTCACGCAGGCCGGGTCGGAAATGTCGGCGCTGTTGGGCCGGATTCCCTCGGCCGTGGGCTACCAGCCGACGCTGGCGACCGACATGGGGGCGCTGCAGGAGCGCATCACCACGACAAACAAGGGCTCGATCACCTCGGTCCAGGCCATCTACGTGCCGGCCGACGATCTGACCGATCCGGCGCCCGCCACCTCCTTCGCCCATCTCGACGCCACGACGTCGCTGTCGCGCTCCATTGCCGAGAAGGGCATCTACCCGGCCGTGGACCCGCTCGACTCGACCTCCCGCATGCTGTCGCCGGCGATCGTGGGCGAGGAGCATTATGCGGTCGCCCGTCAGGTCCAGCAGGTGCTGCAGCGCTACAAGGCGCTCCAGGACATCATCGCGATCCTGGGCATGGACGAACTTTCCGAGGAGGACAAGATCGCGGTGGCGCGCGCCCGCAAGATCGAGCGGTTCCTGAGCCAGCCGTTCCACGTGGCTGAGATCTTTACGGGTTCGCCCGGCAAGCTCGTGTCGCTGGCCGACACCATCAAGGGCTTCAAGGGCCTGGTGGAGGGCCAGTACGACCATCTGCCGGAATCGGCCTTCTACATGGTGGGCACGATCGAGGAAGCGGTCGAAAAGGCCGGCAAGCTCGCCCAGGCGGCGTGACGTTTGGTTTGCTGCGACGCCCCGCGGCGCGCCCCGGGCGATCCGCGCTTCTCCGAGGATTGATCGATGGCTTCCTTCCCGTTCGAACTCGTCTCGCCCGAGCGCCTGCTGTTCACGGGCGACGTCGAATCCGTCGTGGTGCCGGGGACGGAGGGCGAGTTCACGGTCATGAAGGACCATGCGCCGCTGATGTCGACCTTGAAGCCCGGCGTCGTCACGGTGTTGGAGACGGGCGCCAAGCAGACGCGCCTCTTCGTGCGCGGCGGCTTTGCCGACGTGGCGCCGACCGGCCTCACCATCCTGGCCGAGAGCGCCGTGCCTTTGGAGCAGCTCGACGCCGCCAAGCTCGAGGCCGAGATCCAGGATGCCCGCGAGGACGTGTCCGACGCCCGTAGCGACGAGACCCGCCGCCTTGCCCAGGAGAAGCTCGACCAGCTGAACGAGTTGCGCGGGGCGCTTCACGTCTGAACGCAACTCGGTTTCCGGCTTCGTCGTCACCACCGTGTCGATGCGGGCGTCCCGCCCGCTTTTCTCGTCCGTTCCGGCCTGATCCGTCCTATGGTTCGGCCATGAGCGAGGGTCCGAAGACGACGCTGCGGCTAGGAGCCGACCCCGAGGGGATCGCCAGCGCCGCCACCCTCCTGCGGCGGGGTGGGCTCGTGGCCTTTCCGACCGAGACCGTCTACGGCCTCGGTGCCGACGCTCGTTCGGCGCTGGCCGTGGCGGGCATCTACACCGCCAAGGCGCGGCCCCGCTTCAACCCGCTGATCGCCCACGTCGAGAGCCTGGAGGCCGCGGAGGCGGAGGGCAGGTTCGGCCCCGAGGCGCTCGCCCTCGCTCGCGCCTTCTGGCCCGGCCCCCTGACCCTGGTCGTGCCGGCAGCCCCCGGCTGCACGGTCTGCGACCTCGCCCGCGCCGGCCTCGCAAGCGTGGCACTGCGGGTGCCGTCCCACCCGGTCGCCCGCGCCCTGCTGGCCGCGGCAGGAATGCCGGTCGCGGCGCCCTCGGCCAACCGCTCCGGCCGCATCAGCCCGACGACGGCCGACCACGTCCGGCAGGACCTCGACGGCCGCATCGACGCCGTGCTCGATGCCGGCGCGACCGACGTCGGCGTGGAATCCACCATCGTGGCCTGCCTGGGCGAGCCCGCGCTGCTGCGACCGGGGGGGGTCACGCGCGAGGCCATCGAGGCCGTGCTTGGGAAGCGGCTCGGGTCGCCCTCGGATGGCGCGACTGTCGCGCCCGGCATGCTGCCGTCCCACTACGCGCCGCGCGCGGCCGTGCGGCTCGATGCAGCAACGCTGGAGCCGGGCGAGGCGGGGCTCGACTTCGGCGGAAAGTTCGCCGGTCCCGGCCGGCCGGCCGGGCAGGGGACCCGCATGATCCTCGACCTGTCGCCGCGCCGCAACCTCGCCGAGGCCGCCGCCAACCTGTTCGGTCACCTGCGCCACCTCGACGATGCCCTCGGGGGGGCCGGGAGGATCGCGGTGGCGCCCGTTCCGACCGAAGGTCTAGGGGAAGCTATCCTCGATCGGCTGGGCCGCGCCGCAGCGAACAGGTAGGCGGAATTTGGGGCTGACACTCGATCGCGCAACGCGAAGGCGTCACCATCTCCCGGTCGCAGCTCTCCGAGGTCCTGCGGAACGTATGGCCCGCCCCGTCGGCAAGTGGCTTCTGCTGTCCGGCCTGAACAGTCCGGTTCTCTGCTTAGCTCAGGTTCCGCGCGATTACGTTGAATTTGGTGCTCAGCTTGGTGCCGACTGCCGTGAAGGCGGTGATGCAGACGACCGCGATCAGGCCGGCGATCAAGCCGTATTCTATGGCGGTCGCCCCGGAGCGGTCGTGCAAAAAGCGTCGGAAGACTTCATGCATGGGATACCTCGGATCACACGGAGTGGCGTGCATGGAAGGTATATGTGCTTGGCACGTAAAGGGATCGATAATCGGCGGGAGACTTCGCTCAGCGTGATTAGCGGATCGCTACCGGGTTGGAGGGTCGCTGGCCGCGACGGCACGTTCCTCTCTAATTCATAGGCGTGGTGGCGAGAGGTCGAGCTTTTGCGGACGAGTGAACCCTACCGCCCGATCTCCACCACCACGCGCCCGCGCACCCTGCCGTCGAGGATCGCATACGCGGTCGGCACGATGTCGTCGAAGGCGATCTTCGTGGTCAGCGCCTTCAGCTTCTCCCGATCGAGATCCCGCTCCAGCCGCCCCCAGGCTTCGATGCGCCGCTCGCGGCGCGCCATGACGCTGTCGATGCCGAGGAGCGACACGCCGCGCAGGATGAAGGGCATCACGGTCGTGGGCAGGTCGGAGCCTCCGGCGAGGCCGCAGGCCGCCACCGCGCCGTTCATCTTCGTCTGGGCGAGGATGTTGGCCAGCGTGTGCGAGCCGACGGCGTCGATCGCCGCGGCCCAGCGCTCCTTGCCGAGCGGCCGACCGGGCTTCGACAGCTCGTCGCGCCCGATGATCTCGGCGGCCCCGAGCCCCCGCAGGAAATCCGCTTCCTCGGCCCGCCCCGTCGAGGCGATGACGTGCCACCCGAGCCGGCTCAGCAGCGCCACCGCGACCGATCCGACCCCGCCGGCCGCCCCCGTGACGAGCACGCGGCCGTCGCTCGGCGCGAGCCCCTGCTTCTCGATCGCCAGCACGGCCAGCATGGCGGTGTAGCCTGCAGTGCCGATCGCCATGGCGTCGGCCGGGCTGAACCCCGGCGGCAGCGGCACGAGCCAGTCGCCCTTGACGCGGGCGCGCTCCGCATAGGCGCCGAGATGCGTCTCGCCCAGGCCCCAACCGTTCAGCACCACGGCGTCGCCCGGTTTGACCTCCGGGTGCGACGAGGTCTCGACCGTGCCCGCGAAGTCGACGCCCGGGATCATGGGGAACCGCCGCACCACCGGCGAGCGGCCCGTGATGGCGAGCCCGTCCTTGTAGTTGACGGTGGAATGGGTCACCCGCACCGTGACGTCGCCCGCCATGAGGTCGGCGTCGTCGAACCGCACCACCGCGACAGCCTGCCCGGTCTCGGTCCTGTCGATGCGAAGCGCCTTGAAGGTTCCCATGGCGTTATCCTCCCCGAGGCTGGTGCGGCGAGGAGACCCCGTCCGGCCCGGGACGTCAATTCCTGCGAAGGCTCGGATGCGCCGAACGACGCGGGGCGCCCTTGCGGCGACCGCGCAAAAAGGACATCTTCCACCGTCACCGTACCGCCGCCGGAAGACGCACGAGCGCGTCCCGCGATGTCGCCGCCCATAACCCGACAAGGTCGCCGTGCCCGATCGCCTCACCCCAGGAACTCTCTCCCGCGCCGCGCGGCGCGTGTCCGCATGCCGCGCCGTCGTTCCCGTCGCTGCCCTCCTGCTCGCCGGCACGGCGCTCACCTCCGGGCTCCAGGCCCGCGAGACCATCGCGATGACGCCGCCGCCCGATATCAGCGGCAGCGTGACCGGCAATTATCTGTCGGCCTTGGTGGCCGGCGCCGACCGCGACACTGCCGCGGCGTCGGCCTATTTCAAGGAAGTGCTGCGCGCCGATCCGCATAACTCGGAACTGACGGAACGCAGCTTCGTGGCGTCTCTGTCGAACGGCGATATTGCCGACGCGCTCGATATCGCGCGCCGCATCGTCAAGACCGACGGCAAGAACGGCCTCGCCCACATGGTGTTGGGCATCGGCCAGATGAAGGACGGGCACTGGGTGGCGGCCCGGCACGAATTTTCGAGTGGTGGCGCCGGGCGCGAGCATGACATCACGGCGAGCCTGCTGACCGCCTGGTCCTACGCCGGGCAGGGCGATGAGAAGAAGGCCCTCGCCGCCATCGATGGCCTCAAGGACACCGGTTTCGCCGTGTTCCGCGACTATCATGCGGCGCTCATCGCCGATATGGCCAGCGACCTGCCTGAGGCGACGAAGCGGTTCAAGACCGCTTATGCGGAAGACAAGACGATCCTGCGCCTCGTCGACGCCTACGGGCGCTTCGAGGCCCGCCATGGCGCCAAGGACGAGGCGTTGCGGGCTCTGCACGCCTTTGGGGATGTGCTCCCCCACCATCCGCTGATCGAGGCGGATCTCGCCGACATCCAGGGCGGGAAGTCCTTGCAGCCGCTGGTCAGGACCGGCCAGGAGGGTGCCGCCGAGGTGCTGTACGGCCTCGGAGCCGCGGGTGGCCGGCAGGGCGACGAACTCGCCGCCATGATCTACCTACGCCTTTCGCTCTATCTCGCGCCGCAGAACAGCCTGGCCCAGGTGACCTTGGCCGATATCTACGGCCGGCTGAAGCAGAACGAGCAGGCAATCGCGGTCTACAACAAGGTGCCGGACGCCAGCCCGCTGCGCGACAATGCCGATGTCCAGACCGGCCTGACGCTCGACGTGATGGGCCGACCGGAGGACGCCGTCAAATACCTGAACGACATCGTCGCGACCCACCCGAAGGACGTCGATGCCTTGACCACGCTGGGCAATGTGCAGCGCGAGCAGAAGCGGTATGGCGATGCCGCTGCCGCCTATACGAAGGCGCTGGACGCCTCGCCCAAGGCCGACAAGAGCGCCTGGAGCCTGCTGTATTTCCGCGGCATTTCCTACGAGCGCGACAAGCAATGGCCGCTGGCCGAAGCCGACTTCCAGCAGGCGCTCGCGCTGCAGCCGGACCAGCCACTGGTGCTGAACTACCTCGGCTATTCATGGGTCGACCGCGGCGTCCACCTCGACGAAGCCTTCAAGATGTTGCGCAAGGCGGTGGCCTTGCGGCCCGAGGACGGATTCATCGTCGACAGCCTGGGCTGGGCCGACTATAGGCTCGGCGACTACCCCGAAGCCGTGAAGGAACTCGAGCGCGCCATCACGCTGAAGCCCGGCGACCCCACCATCAACGACCACCTGGGCGACGCCTATTGGCGAGTGGGCCGCAAGCTCGACGCGCAGTTCCAGTGGAATCACGCCCGCGACCTCAAGCCCGAGCCAGAGGATCTGCCGGCCATCCTGGACAAGGTCCAGCACGGGCTGCCGGACCTGAAGCCCACCACGTCGGCCGACAGCAAGCCGGCCGACGCGCCCTCCGCGGCCCCGCCTCTGGCGGCACCGGCTGCCGACCCGGCCCCGGCCGCAACTTCGGCCCCCGCGGGGGTCGCCGCGCCTGAGCCGGACGCGGCGCCGAAATAGGCTTGCATCCTGCCCGCCGGGGCGCCATGTCGACAGGTCGCCGCGGCCCAGCCTCTCCGTTTCCGGAGCGGTGGTTCGCGGCGCGGCTGTTGGCGTGGTGAGATCATATCGGTCCGTCTGCCCCGGTATGGAGCGATCCCATGAGCGTCGAGAACCTGGTCGTCAGCGAAGACGAGGACGGCATGCGGCTCGACCGCTGGTTCAAGCGCCGACACCCCGAACTGACGCTCGGCCATCTCAACAAGATCGTCCGCACCGGCGAGGTGAGACTGGACGGCGCCCGGGCCAAGACGTCGACCCGCGTGGCGCCGGGACAGACCGTGCGGGTACCGCCTCTCCGCACGAGCGACTTCCCGGCCCCCGAGGTCCGGCGTGCCCGGCCGTCCGACGAGGATCGCCGCGCCATCCTGAACATGATGCTGTTCGAGGATCGCGACGTGATGGTTCTGAACAAGCCCTACGGCCTCGCGGTCCAGGGCGGCTCGGGTACGGTCCAGCACATCGACGGCATGCTGGAGAGCCTGAGCGACGGCGTTAACAATCGGCCCCTCCTGGTCCATCGGCTCGACCGCGACACCTCGGGCGTACTGCTCGTGGCCCGCAGCCGCAAGATGGCGTCCGAACTGGGCGAAGTGTTCAGGTCGCGACAGGCGCGCAAGCATTATTGGGCCTTGGTCGAGGGCGTGCCCAAGCCCGCGCAGGGCCGCATCTCGCTGTTCCTGGCGAAGGGCGAGGGCATGGGGGACGTGCGGGCCGCCGACCGGCCTCGGGGCGAGAGAGCCAGGAGTGGCGACCGCGCCGCCATGGAACGCATGCGGGTCGCCAAGCACGGCGACCCCGAGGCTCAGCATTCCGTGACGCTCTTCGCCACCGTCGATCGCGTGCTGCCGCGGCTCGCCTGGCTGAGCATGAAGCCCATCACGGGCCGTACCCACCAGCTCCGTGCCCATGCCGAGGCGATCGGCCATCCGATCGTGGGCGACCCGAAATACGGCGTGCCGCCGCCCGGCGGCGCGCGCCATGTCGATCCGTCGCGTGCCATCCCGTCCGGGGTCGAGCGCAAGCTCCACCTGTTGGCGCGCCGCCTCGTGCTGCCGCACCCGCGGGGTGGAACGCTGGACGTTTCGGCGCCGCTACCGCCCCACATGCAGGCGAGTTGGGACCTGTTCGGCTTCGACGTGAAGCAGTACGACCCCATCGAGAACGCCCCCGAGGACTAGACCATGGCGCAACAGCGCGGCGAACCCGCATCGCGACCCGGGCGCGAGGCTGCGCCTGCCCGGCCGAGGCGCTTCTATACGGCCGCGGATGTCGGCGAACGTGGCGGCGGCTTCGCCCTGCTCCTGGATGGGCGATCGGCCAAGACGCCGGCCAGACGCGACCTCCTCCTGCCGTCCCGGCCGACCGCCGCGGCGCTGGCGGCCGAGTGGAACCTCCAGCGCGAGTTCATCGACCCCGCCGAGATGCCGCTGACCCGCATCAGCAACACGGCCATCGACGGCGTGGCCGCGCAGATGCGGGCCGTCGCCGACGAGGTGACGAGCTACCTGACCTCCGACCTCCTGGTCTACCGCGCCGTCGACCCGGCGCTGCTGGTGACGGCCGAGGCCGAAGCCTGGGATCCGGTGCTCGACTGGGCGCGGGACGCCTTCGGGGCGCGTTTCATCCTGGCCCGGGGCATCACCTTCGTGGCGCAGCCTCCGGCGACGCTGGCCGCGATGGGCGATGTCGTCGACGCCATCGTGGGTGAGGGTAGGGCGGCGCCATTCCGCCTCGCCGCCCTCCACGTCATGACCACGCTGACGGGCTCCGCCGTGCTGGCGCTCGCCGTGATGCACGCCCATCTCGCGCCCGACGCGGCCTGGCGCCTGGCCCATGTCGACGAGCTTTTCCAGGAGTCGCTGTGGGGAGGCGACGACGAGGCTCTGGAGCGTCGTGCCCGGCGCTGGACCGAGATGAAGGCGGCCGCGACGATCGGCTTGCTGGCGGGGTGAGGCTGCGGGTCCTTCTCCCGCTTTCGGGAGAAGGGCGAAACCGCCCCTTGTTCCGTTGGTGCCTCAATATCCTAACGCCATGCCGTCCTTGCGGTGGTCCGAGGCGCCCATCAACGCGCCCCGCGCCTCGTCGATCATCACGGCCTGGCAGCCGCCGATCGGCGACGATTGCACCTCGACGTCGTGGCCGAGGCGCCGCAGGGTATCCACGGTCTCGGCCGAGACCGTGGGCTCAACCTGCAGCCTGCCTTCGGTCGCGAAGCTCCTCGGCGCATCCGAGGCCTCCTGGATGTCGAAGCCGCGGTCGAGGACATTGCTCAGGAAGTTAACGTGGCCGGTCGCCTGGTAATGCCCGCCCATGACGCCGAACGGCATTATGGCGCGCCCGTTCCGGCACACCATGCCCGGGATGATCGTGTGCATGGGCCGCTTGCCGGGTGCGATGCTGTTGGCGTGCCCGGGCGTGAAGCGGAACGACAGGCCGCGGTTGTGCAGCAGCACGCCGCTGTCCGGCACGTAGATCCCGCTGCCGAAGCCGTTGAAGAGCGAGTTGATGAACGACACCGCGTTGCGGTCCCGGTCCACCACCGACAGGCACACCGTGTCCTTGTGGGCCACCTCGTCCCAGAACAGCGGGGCCTTGGCGCGGGCCGGATCGATGTGGGGCAGGATGCGCCGGGTCCAATCGTCGGACAGGAAGTGCTCCACCGCGACCTCGCAGTGGAGCGGATCCGCCAGATAGGCGTCCCGTGCGTGGTAGGCCGCCTTGGTGATCTCGGCCAGGAGGTGGATGCGCTCGGGCTCGGAGACCTCGGCGAAGTCGAGACGCTCGGCGAGGCGCAGCATCATCAGCGCGATCAGCCCCTGACCGTTGGGCGGGCATTCGTAGACGTCGTGCTGGCGGAACCGGGTCCGGATCGGCTCCACCGGCGTGGCGCGCTGGGCGTCGAAGTCCTCGGCCGCGTGCAGACCGCCGAGGTGTCTCAGCTTGGCCACGATGCCGTCCGCCAAGGCGCCGGCGTAGAAGGCCGAGCGGCCCTCGCGCCCGATGGCGCGCAATGTCTGGGCCAGCGCCGGCATGCGGTGCAGGTCGCCCGCGACCGGGGCACGGTCGCCGGGCAGGAAGGCCGCGCGGGCATCCGGATCGGCCTCGAGGCGGGCCCGGCCGCTCGTCCAATCGGCCGCGACCCGCGGCGTCACGCGGAAACCGTCCTCGGCGGCCCGGATGGCCGGCCGCAGCAGTTCGTCGAGCGGCTTCGATCCGTGGTCGGCGTTGAGCCGGCACCAGGCGTCGACCGCGCCCGGCACCGTCACGGCATGGGGCGACGTCGCCGCCGGTGCTGTCAGGCCGCGCTCGGCGAACCACGCCGCCGTGGCGGCCCCGGGCGCCCGGCCCGAGCCGTTCAACGCCACCGGCACGCCGCCGCGCGGGGCGTAGAGCACGAAGCAATCGCCGCCGATGCCCGTCATGGCGGGCTCGACGACGCCCTGCAGGGCGACCGCCGCCAGCGCCGCGTCCATGGCGTTGCCGCCGTCCTTCAGCACCTCGATGGCCGTGAGCGTCGCGAGCGGGTGCGATGTCGCCGCCATCCCGTCGGAGGCGATGGCGAGCGAGCGGCCGGGAACGTTGAAATCGCGCAAGGGGGCAGGGCCTTCTCGGGAACGAGCGTGGACGGACGCGACTGTAGTTTGGGATGCGGCGGTGTCCAGTGAGTGGATCAGCTGCCGGCTCCAACTCACCACCGTCATGGCCGGGCTTGTCCCGGCCACGCCGATGTGTCGAAGGCGGGGTGACTTGAGGCTCCGCTGCCTCTCCGAGCCGTGAGCGTCATCCCGACGGCGTGGGTGGCCGGGACACGCCCGGCCATGACGCTATCGGAAGGTCTCGCCGACCGGGTGATGACGCCTTCAGCTTTCGGCGCCGACCTGTTATCCCATCGGGGACCACGCGAGCCAGGGGGCCGGCGATGATCAGATTGTCCAACGGTCACGTCCTCGACCATGTGGTGTCGAGCGGCTCGCTCGCCTATGACGGCAAGGGCTGGCCCTGGGAGCGGCCCATGGTCGCCTCCGGCCTCATTCGTCCGGACCTCTTCACCGTGGTCTTGAAGACCCTGACCCATGCCCCTCGGCAGGGCAACCTGCGCTGGCACAGGCCGTGGTCTTGCGTGGCGCTCGTGCCGGGCGGTGCCGTCAACAAGGTCGGGCTGACCAACCCGGGGATCGCCTGGTGGTGCCGTGACATCGGCCCGACGCTCGACTACGGGCGCATCAAGACGGTGGCGTCGATCTTCGGCGAGGATGCCGAACTCGCCGCCATGGCGGCCATGCTGAACAAATTCGCGCTGGCCGGGCTCGAGGTCAACCCGTCCTGCCCCAACACGGGTCACACGCTTCAGGACGCCGAAACGGTGGTGCGCGGCGTCGAGGCCGTGAAGGCCGTGTCGCGGCATCCGATCATCGTCAAGGTGTCGACCGGCCAGGATTACATGGCCATCGCGCGCGGGCTCCGGGGCATTGCCGAGGCGGTGGCGCTGAACAGTGTGCCCTGGGAACAGATCTATCCGGACGGGCGCAGCCCTCTGTGGCGGCTCGAGCGGCAGGTCGGGGGCGGGGGCGGGGGCGTCTCGGGGCGCCCGGCCCAGGCCATGAACTGGCGCGCGGTGCGTGAACTCGCGGCCGACGGGGCCTTGCCCGTGATCGCGCCGGGCATCATGGCATTCGATGACCTCGATCGGGTCCGGGCGCTCGGCGCGCGCGCCGTCGCCTACGGAGCCATCCACCTGCGCACCCCCTGGGCGCCGACCCGGATCGCCAAGCGTGACCTCGCCCGAAGGACCGGGGTCGAGGCGGCGGAGCGGCGGGCCGCGTGAGCGTAGCGACCGGTCCCGTCCGGACCTTCCGCCAGCGTCTCGAGGCGCGCTGGGATCGCGGGCTCTTCGTCTCGGTCGGGCTCGACCCCGACTGGGACAGATTGCCCAATTCCGTGAAGGTTGCGGCCGGGCCGAACCCCGATGACGACGCGCGGGCGCTCGCGGTGACGGGCTTCTGCAACGCCATCGTGGACGCCACGGCCGACCTTGCCGGCGCGTTCAAGCCCAATGCCGCATTCTTCGAGCGGTTCGGGCCACCCGGACGGGCAGCGCTCGGCGCCGTCATGCGCCAGATCGGGGCGAGCGCGCCCGACGTCCCCGTCATCTATGACGCGAAGCGCGGCGATATCGGCTCCACCAATCGCGGTTATGCCCAGGATGCCTTCGATCGGCTCGGCGCCGACGCCATCACGGTGCACCCCTACCTCGGCCGCGACGCACTGGCACCCTTCCTCGACCGTGCCGACCGGGGGACCATCGTGCTGGTCCGGACCTCGAACCCAGGCGGCGGTGAGTTCCAGGATCTGAGGATCGATGGCGAGCCGCTGTATCGCATCGTGGCACGGCGCGTCGCCGAGGCGTGGAACCGCAACGGCAATTGCGCGGTCGTGGTGGGCGCCACCTATCCCGAGGAACTGGCCGAGGTGCGCCGTATCGTCGGCGACATGCCGATCCTCATCCCGGGCATCGGAGCCCAGGGCGGCGACCTGCGCCGCACGGTCGAGGCCGGGCGCGACCCGAAGGGCAGGGGCATGATCATCAATTCCTCGCGCGACATCCTCTACGCGTCCGCGGGCGCGGATTTCGCGGAAGCGGCCCGTGCCGAGACGATTCGGCTCAACCGCGAGATCGAAAGCACCAGGTGACCCGCTCCGCCGCGACCGACGACACGATCTTCCCCGGCACGGATCCGCTCGATCTGATGCGGCGGGCCGGCGCCTTCTACGAATGCCCCCGCGGCGCGGACGGGCAGCGACGCGGCCCGCTGGTCGGCTACGCGGGCCGCGACCGCGACGGACGCCAGTTCGTCGGCGACGTCTACGTCAACTTCGCCAGGGCCGAGAGCAGGCCGGCGCTGCTGCAGGTGTTCTCGCGGCGGATGCGCGAGATCCTGCGGGCGCGAGGCCTCGACGGGGCCGTTTCCGCATGCGCGGGTTTCATCGGGGCGCCCGAGGGCGGCAAGGCCCTCGGCTATCAGTTGGCGCTCGATGCCGGCAAAAGCTACATCTACCCCGAGAAGAGGATCACGGCGACCGCCTCCGCGACCTCGCGCGAAGTCTCGGATATGGTGTTCGGCCGGCACGAGCCCGAGCCGGGGCGGAGCTGGTTCATCGTCGAGGACGTGTGCAACAATTTCAGCACGACCTCGAAGCTCGTGGCGCTGATCGAGGACCATGGCGCCAGCGTTGCCGGCATCTTGTGCTTCCTCAATCGCTCGACGGCCGTCGACGACCGCTACGAGCCGCGACCCGGATTAGTGCTGCCCGTGGTGGCCGTGGTGCGCAAACCCTTCGGTCAATACGCGCAGGACGACGTGGCCGTGGCCGGCGATGTGGCGCGCCTCGGCGTAGTCTGGAGCCCCAAGAAGGACTGGCCGCGTCTGGCCGCCGCCATGGCTGCCGCCGGCACCTGAGCGCACGGCCCGCAATGGCGACGATGGGGCTGGTGCGAAGAGAAGCCTTTCGACCGGCCGGTGTTGTCCTGTCCCGTGGTGGCGTGGCAGAGGGAGCGGCCAGCCTGGTTCGAGCCGCGGGACTGCAAATGTCGCTCAAGGGACGATCCATCCTCGAAGCCCAGATCTTCACGCCCGACATCTTCGCCGAGTTGTCGGAGCGGACCACGCGGCTGCTCGAAGCCCGACCCGCGCCGCTCTTCCGGGACGAGACCGTGGTGATGCTGTTCTACCAGCCCTCCACCCGCACCCGCATGTCGTTCCAACTGGCGGCGATCCGGCTCGGCGCCCAGGTGATCTACACCGAGGACGCCGGCAAGTTCTCCTCCGCGGCCAAGGGCGAGATTCTCGAGGATACCTCGCGCGTCGTGGCCGGCTACCGTCCGAAGGCGCTGGTGCTGCGCCATCACGACGAGGACGCGCCCTTCGTGGTGGACCGCAACATGCAGCGGCTCGGCTTCGAGATCCCGGTCTTCAACGCGGGCTCGGGCGCCGAGCAGCACCCCACCCAGGCGGTGCTCGACCTCTACACGATCGAGCGCGAACTCGGCCGCACGCAGGATGTCGAGATCGCCTTCGTGGGCGATTGCCGCTACAGCCGCACCGTCCGTTCGCTCGCCTACCTCCTGGCCCGCTGCCCGGGCGCCAAGGTGCATTTCGTGTCCGTGCCGGAGCTCCGCGTGCGGCAGGACATCCGCGACTTCCTCGACCGGCACGGCGTTCCCTACACCGAGACGGAAGACTGGAGCGATCTCGTCGCTGCCGTCGACATCCTCTACATGACCCGCCCGCAGAAGGAGTGGTTCACGGACGATGCCATGTTCCAGGCCGTCAAGGACCGCTTCGTGCTCGACCTCGCGACGGCTCGGCGCATGAAGCCCGGCGCCCGCATCCTGCATCCGCTGCCGCGCAACGACGAGATCGCACTCGATGTCGATCCCTTGCCCCAGGCCGCCTATTTCCGTCAGTCGGACTACGGGCCGCCCCTGCGGACCGCGCTGTTCGAGATGGTGTGTGGCTGATCGGCGGGCTGTCTCCGGCTCGCGACCAGAAGGTCCGAGGATCGTTTCCGACCGCGCGCACGTTCGGCTCAGGATGGCCGGGCTCAAGCCTCGGCGCCCTCCCAGCGACCGAGTATCCCCGATGTCATACCAGCGGTCGGACCTTCCCACCTCTTCCCTTCTACAGCCTGATGCTGAGCCGGCCGCGACGCGGCCCCGTCGAAGCATTGGCGGAGTCGAGGACGTTGGCCGATCCTGGATGCTTAGACACGGGCCTCTCAGGCTCGGCTCGGCATGAGGAACGGTGAGGACATTCTGCCGCCGGTACCGCAGCTCGGCACGCGCTCTGACCCGTTCAACCCAAGGGGCCTTCCCCGCATCGTGGTGATCGGGGCGGGGTTCGGCGGTCTGGCGGTGGTCCGCGGCCTCAAGCTCGCCCCGGCCTTGGTCACGGTGATCGACAAGACCAATCACAACCTGTTCCAGCCGCTGCTCTACCAGGTGGCGACCGCGGCCCTCGCGCCCTCCGACATCGCCGTCCCGGTGCGCGGCCTGTTCACCGACATGCCGCGCGTCGGCACGCTGATGGGCGAGGTCACGGGGGTCGATTCCGCGCGCAAGCTGGTGCTGGTCAAGGACGTGCCCGAGATCCCCTATGATTATCTCGTGCTGGCCACGGGCTCGGTCTATTCCTGGTTCGGCCACGACGAATGGTCGAAGCACGCCCACGTGCTGAAGACGCTGGACCAGGCGCTGGCGTTGCGGGGCAGCTTGCTGTCGGCCTTCGAATGGGCCGAAAGCCGTACCGATCCCGACGAGATCCGCAAGCTCCTCACCTTCGTCGTGGTGGGGGGCGGCCCGACCGGCGTCGAGATGGCGGGCGCTATCGCGGAACTCGCCCATTCCACCTTGGCGCGCGACTTCCGCCGCATCCAGCCGTCATGGGCGAGGATCGTGCTCTGCGAGGGTGGCCCGACGCTTCTGGCCGGGTTCCCGCAGCGGCTGTCCGACTATGCACGCCGTCAGCTCGAGAAGCTGGGCGTCGAGGTCAGGACCGGCACCCAGGTCGAGACGGTCGATCGTGACGGCGTCGTGGCCGGGGGCGAGCGCATCTCCTCGGCCAACGTCCTCTGGGCCGCCGGGACGGCCGCGACGCCGGTCGCCGACTGGGTCGGGGCCGAGAAGGGCAAGGGGGACGGCGTCAAGATCGGACCCGATTGCGCCGTACTGGGCCACAGCGACGTTTTCGCCGTCGGCGATTGCACCTATTCGGAAGATGCCCGAGGTAGGCGCCTGCCGGGCGTGGCCCCCGTGGCGAAGCAGCAGGGCAGCTACGTGGCCGAAGTCTTGATGACCCGGCTGATCGGCGCGCCCGCGCCCCCGCCCTTCCTCTACGACGACCAGGGCCAGCTCGCCATGGTGGGTCGCTCCGCTGCCGTTGCCGACTTCGGCCGCGTCAAGATGACGGGCGTGGTCGGATGGCTCCTGTGGAGCGTGGTGCACCTGTTCTTCCTGATCGGCGCGCGCAACCGTCTGGCCGTCTACGTCAACTGGGTGTGGGCCTGGCTGACCTACGGCCGGGGCGCGCGGCTGATCACGATGGTGGACGCACAGACCCGGACCGAGATGAGCTACCTCGACAGGCTTGCCAAGCACCGGCCGTCGACGTCGGCGAAGTGAAACGTGCCGGAGGCCAATGTCGAACTCCGGACGGACTCCGTCAGTGGAAGCTCGAGGTCCCGAGCGGCTGGAAGCCGGCCGGCATGGTCGGAGCGCTGCCCGGGATGAGGGCCGCAGCCGTTTGGGTGCGAGGTGGAGCCAGCGGCAGCGCCGCCATGCGCGTCGATTTCGCCGAATGCCGCGTGGCCGCGGCTCTGGCGCTTCGCGGTGCCGGTGCAACCGGGCGCCTGAGCTCGGCCACGGGCTTCTCCGCGTCGAGGCGTGGCTCTGTCGCGACGAGGGAGGGCTTCGGTCGCGCCGGTTTCGTCGCAGCCAGTGTGGCGGGCTTCGGCCGGGCTGAAGCGAGCTTGGCGACAACCGGCTTTCTGGCTACCGATGTCGAGCCGATGGCCTTGGACGGCAGCGCCACCGCCATCGACGCTGCGGTTGCGGCGGGCTTTCTCGGGGTCGCGGCGGTCTTGTCGGCCTCGGTCGATGCGGTGGTCTTGCGGGCCGCAGTGGCGAGGCGGGAGCGGTGCGGTTTCGCGGGGCCGGCGTGGGGCGTCTCGGCGTCGGCTGGCCCGGCCGCCATATGGTCGGCCGTCAGATACCCCGTCACGCGGCAGAGAATGTCACAGGCTTGCACGTCCTGTGCCGAAGCGCGCGACCCGGCCGTCAGACAGAGGGTGACGAGGCAGGCGGGAAGAAGCAGGCTCCGCATGGCGTGGTCGTCCATCGATCCGAAATTGCGATCGTCCGTCATCAAGGCTCACGAAAAGTTAAGGCGGAGTGAAGCCCATCGTTGGGCGTCGGCCGGGGGTGCCGTTGCGGGTTGGCGGATCCATCGCATGCTCCGAGGCCCGAGACCGGACCGTCAGGATCGGGCGCGGCGGCGTGGCTTCATAGCGGCGACGACCCGATCGGCGGTCGATCATGCAGGAGCCGGCGAGACTGCAACTTGACCGCGGCTGTTCGCGTTGAGGTTTGTCCGTTCATTGAGAGGGAGACAGGAACATGAAGACTTTCGCCAGAATCGCCATCGCGGCCTTGGCCGGCCTGACCGTCATCGGGAGCGCCGAGGCCATGCCGGTCGCGTCGCAGCCTATGGCGGTCCGGGCCGTCGAGGCCCCCGTCGTCAAGGCTGCGGTGGTGGTGACGCGCACCGTCGTCCGTCGCCGCCCGATGATGATGATGCGCCGGCGTCCGATGATGATGATGCGCCGCCGTCCGATGGTCACCCGGGTGATTCGCCGCGTCGTTCGCTGACGCTCGCCAACGCTCTCGCGCGTTCGGCACGACGCATGGCCGCCGATGGACGCCGGCGGCCATTTTCCTTGAATCGCCCGGCGGAGCGATCGCCCCATGATCAAGACAGAGCCGGCGGTCCGCCCCGTTCCAGTACCGCGAGGGGACGACGAAGCGCTTCCTGGAGGCATCCAGCGCAATGCGAGGCTGGTCCTGGTCGCGGCGTTGATCGGCTTCGGCCTTTGGACGATCGGGAACTTCCTGCCGGCCCTGGCCTGGGCCTCGGTGCTGGCGATTGCTATTTGGCCGCTCTACGAGAGGGCGCAACGACGCTGGCCGCCGGGCCGGCATAATGTGCTGATGCCAACCCTGTTCACGCTCGCGATCGGAATCCTGTTCGGCCTGCCCTTCGTGGTGCTTGCAGTACAGGGCGCCCGGGAAGTCCAGGACATCCTGGCCCTCTACCACAAGGCGACGACGTCCGGCATTCCAGTGCCCGACTGGGTCTCTCACCTGCCATTCGGCGGTCAGGCCGTCGAACATTGGTGGAGCGACAACCTGGCGAACCCGGTGGAGAAGAACGCCATCCTGCGGCGTGTCAACCGCGCGTCGGTGTTGCAGATCGGGCAGAACGTCGGCAGGGCGGTGGCGCGTCGCATCGTGGTGTTCTTCTTCACCCTGATGACGCTGTTCTTCCTTTTGAAGGATGGTCGAGGCGTCGTGCGCGACCTCCTGACAGCCAGCCAGCGGCTGTTCGGCGCACGGGGCGAGCGCATCGCCCGTCAGATGGTCTCGTCGGTGCACGGCACCGTCGATGGTCTGGTGCTGGTCGGCCTCGGCGAGGGTGTGTTGATGGGGATCGCCTATGCGGTCGCCGGCGTTCCGCATCCGACGCTGCTCGGCGGGCTCACGGCGCTGGCCGCGATGGTCCCCTTCGTGGTCACCTTCGTGTTCGCCGGCGTCGGCATATTGCTCGTCGTACAGGGTTCGGTGGGGGCCGCCATCGCGATCGTGGCGATCGGCACGGTGCTGGTGCTTGTCGCGGATCACTTCATCCGCCCGGCCCTGATCGGCGGGGCCACGCGCCTGCCGTTCCTGTGGGTCCTGTTCGGAATCCTCGGCGGCGTCGAGACCTGGGGCATCGTGGGTCTGTTCGTCGGGCCGGCCCTGATGGCGGCCCTGATCCTACTGTGGCGCGAGTTCACCGAACCGCCGTCCGAGCAGGGGACAGGCCTCGCGCAGCGGGCCTGATCGGTCCCCACGCGGGATCAATCCGCGCCCTCGACCAGCACGAGTTCGCCCGCACTCGCGGGCAGACGCTTGGCCACGGCCTCCCGGTATTCGCTCGAGTCATAATATGCCCGCGCGGCGTCGTAGGAGTCGAAAGCGAGGATGACGTTGCGCGGTCGCGCTTCGCCCTCCAGCGCTTCGTATCGTCCGCCGCGCGCCAGAGGTGTGCCCCCATACTTCTTCATGGCGGCGGAGGCGAGTGCGACATAGCTCTTGTAGGCTTCGGGGTCCGTCACCGTAATGCGGGCGATGATGTAGGCCTTGGGCATGGGTCGCAATCCTCGCGGGTCGTCTCTACCCCGGGCTGGGCCGAGAGTCATTGGCGCGGAAACAGGTCCCGGTCAAAGCGAAACCGAGGCGGGTCGTGCGTGTGCTGAGATCTACGACAACAGGTTTTTGGCCCGCCTGTGAAAAGTCGTACGTGCAAAAGTCCGACCCGCTTACAGGCGTGACTCTCTTCGCTCTTACGTTCTGCCATCCTGTCCCAAACCGTCGCCGGAGCCTACCGGTAGAGAGCATGTCCGCTAACTCTCTCTGAGCGGACCGTGACGCAAGCCCACCTCCCGACCCGCTTCCCTCGCCGACTTACGGCAGTCCCATCAACTGGCCCGAGCCGCCGCGAGCTGTGGAACTGCGGTCGCATCTCTCGCCTGCTGCTGGCCCGGCCACCGCGGACCGTTCCCGATCTCCTGGCGTTCGCCGGGTTTTTCACCTGTGCATTTTCGCTGCTCAGGATCTCCCACGGCGGGCCCGCGACTCGTTCTTCGGAAGCGTCGCGCTTGTCGGCGTCGCGGGTTCGCTCGTGGCGCAGTTTGGGCGGCTGCCGACCACAGCGATCGTTGGCGGCATTACATCCTCCGTCAACGTAAGCGGTTACGTAGGGCGATTATCGATGCACGGTGCGCATGATAATCATGGCCATCGAGCAATGGTTTCCGTGTTCGTCACGGTTATCATTCGAATGCTGAGGGTCCCCACGGGAATTATGCTTTGGTGGGCGTGTTGTCCCCAGAGGGAATGTCAGCAAAATCGAAGCACTGTCCCGTCGGAGCCCTGAGTCGAGCTCAGAAAGTCTGGGCAAGATGACATCATCCCTCATAGACCTTGAGCCGCGCGGGCCTGACGACATGGGAAAAGCGTTCAACCCTGTATCGTCCTACAACGAGTGGGATCCGCTGGAGGAGGTCATCGTCGGTCATATCGAAGATGCGACGATCCCATCCAACCACCTCGTGGTTACCTACAACCTTCCTCCTGCCCTGGGCCGACTCTACCGGCTCGCGGCAGGCCGGCGTTATCCGAAATGGATGCTGAAGCTGGCGCGAGAAGAGCTCGACGGTTTCGTCTCGCTCCTCGAAGCCGAAGGCATCACGGTCCGCCGTCCGGATCCCGTTCCGTTCTCTCGAAAGTACAGGACAGCGAACTGGGGCTCGCGGGGCTTCACGGTCGCGTGCCCGCGAGACGGGTTCATGGTGGTGGGCGACGAGATTATCGAGACCCCGATGTGCTGGCGTTCCCGCCACTTCGAGGGTGACGCTTACCGGAGCCTGTTCAAACAATACTTTAGGCAAGGTGCCAGGTGGACGTCGGCGCCCCGGCCACAACTCACCGACCGGCTGTTCGACGACACCTATCGGCTACCCGCGAAAGGTGACCCTGTCCGGACCATCCTGACGGAATTCGAGCCCGTCTTCGACGCTGCCGACTTTGTCCGCTGCGGGCGGGACCTCTTCTACACGCGCTCCAACGTCATGAACGCGTTCGGCATCGCGTGGCTCCGACGCCACCTCGGGGACGATTACGACCTGCACGAGATTCCGAGCCTCTGTCGCGACCCGATGCACATCGATTCGACTTTCATGCCCCTGGCACCCGGCAAAGTCCTGGTCAACCCGGATTATTGCGACATCGAGCGGCTCCCGGCCGTGCTCAAGCGCTGGGACGTGCTGGTCGCACCGCGTCCTGACCCGGCCCGAGGTCTCATGAGCAGGATTTCGATGTGCAGCCCTTGGACCAGCATCAATGTGCTCATGCTGGACCACAAACGCGTCGTCGTCGACCGCTCGCAGCCCACTCTAATCAGAGCTCTCAAAGACTGGGGCTTCGATCCCGTCGACCTGCCTTTCTCGAGCTACGGCCCGTTCGGCGGCTCGTTCCATTGCGCAACGCTGGACGTGCGTCGGAAGGGCCTGCTGCAACGGTACTTCAACTGAGCTATCCGGCCAGTCCGATGGGAAGGGGTCATAAAGTTTCAACAAGAACGGATGCAGCCCGAAAAGGGTGGCCATGACCAGAATGCCGCCGTCACGATCCTGGACGCCGGCCGAGTGCACGAGGGTGTGAAGCAGCAATCCTCGTGTGTCTCCAAGAATTGCCGCTTCTTTCCGTTGATCTTTCTGCGCGCGTCGAACCCTACCGGCTGATCGAGACCCCCCTTTTTCCGCGCTCCTGACGCTCTGACTGTCGATGATTGCGGCGGTGGGGCGGGGCTAGCTTGAGGCTCCGGCAGGCAGGAATCCACGACCCGTCCAGATTTGCCGAGCCACTTCAGTCCAGACTGGGCAGCTTCGCCTCCGTCATGACGTTGCCGATCGCTGCAGCCATCTTCTTACTTTTGACCCGATCGGCCCATTGGAACGTCGGAAGAAGGATGGCTTTCGATGCGAGCCTTCCGTCACATGACGATCACGCGGGTGCCGACGCGGACCCGGCTGTAGAGGTCGGCGACGTCCTCGTTGACGAGACGAATGCAGCCCGACGAGACGTTGGTGCCGATGGTGTCGGGCTCGTTGGTGCCGTGGATGCGGTAGAGCGACGAGCCGAGATACAGGGCCCGGGCGCCGAGCGGGTTGGCGATCCCGCCGTCCATGTGGCGCGGCAGGTCCGGCCGGCGCACCAACATGTCGGAGGGCGGGGTCCAATCCGGCCATTCCGCCTTGCGCGTGATGGTCTTGGCGCCGGCCCACATGAAGCCCGGCCGGCCGACCCCGATCCCGTAGCGCATCGCCCGGCCGCCGTCCTCGACGAGGTAGAGGAACTTGTCCGCCGTATCGATCACCACCGTGCCGGCGCTCTCCCGGCCCGCGTAGGCGACCTCCTGGCGACGGTACGTCGGATCGACCTCGGCCTCGACGCGCTGGGCCACCGGCGCATAGGAGGCCGCGGCCGGGCGATATGCCGGCTCACCGTCGGTGGCGGGGCCGTTCAAGGGTATCCCGAACAGCGTCAGACGGTTGTCGCTCGTCCGTGCGGAAGCTCGCTCGGCGTATCCCGCCGGCGCGCCGTAGCGGGCGCCGCCGTACCCGGCTGGAGGGCGCGCATGGGTCGCGAGCGTGGTCTCGCCGTCGTAGCCCTGCACGGGCGCGACCCTCGCCGGATAGTAGGGCGGCGGCACGCGGGGGTGCGGCACGGGGCGCGTCTCGTTGCCGGTGATCATGTACTGCAGGAAGCCACCGCCGTAGTCGCCCTGTGGCGGTGGCGGTTCCGTGCCCTGAGACCAGGCGATCGGCGTCTGCGGGTCGGGGTTGGGGATGTAGACGTCGACGCTCGTGCCCGGGCCGATGCCGGCCGTGCGGCGCTGGCCGGCCTCGGCCCCACCGGCCGTGGCGGCCGCCAAGCACGCCAAGCCCAGCAATGCCCAGCCCCTCGATACAACATTGCGCTTCATGAGAATCGTCCAAGGCAAGGGTCGGATGACCTGAAATCGAACAATACATCAAGGCAGCGTTGCTGTATTGACCATCTTCATTAATGGTTACGCAAGCGATAACTGAAGAATTTATTAAACGGGCTGATCGATGGACGGTGAGGGGCGCTCGACATGTGGGTCGGATCTCATCCGCCTCCGGAGCCGCCCGGGCAGATGGTCGCGCGCGACGGCGCGCAGGCCGGCGAGATCGAATCCGAAGATGAAACCGCCGTAGATCAGGGTGCCGGCCGAAACCTGCAGGGCCAGCGTCAGGGCGCCGGGCGGCAGTTGGCGTAGCGGCAGCAGGGCCGCCGCCATGGCCAGCGAACCGGTCAACGTCACCGCGAGGTCTCGGGCGGGGGGCCAGGCCGCCCGCACCAGCGTGGCGGTGCCGATGAGGGCCAGGAGTCCGGTGCCGAGGGCCGCCGACAGCGCGACCGCATAGCCGACCGCGCCCACGCCGGCCGGCATGGCGAAGCTGAAGCCCACGTTGGCCACCGCCGCCAGGCATGCGGCGGCAATCAGCGGCGGCGTGCGCTTGCGGATCTGGAACACCGGATGCAGCGCGAAGTGGATCAGCGGATAGCAGAAGAATCCGGGCAGCAGGTAGGTGAAGAATTGCGCGAACGGACCTCGGAACTCCGGTGGCACGACGAGGTGCTCGAAGCTCGGCAGCACCAGCCAGCAGCCCATGCAGGTGGGCGCCACGATGGCGATCACCACGGCCATGTTGCGGCCGATCTGTCGGCTCGACTGATCGGCACCGTGGGTCTCGTCGGCCCGCACCGCGAGTTGGAACAGCAGCACATCGAGGGTGGAACCCACCGCCAGCACGACGCGGATGCCGAGATCGTAGGCCAGCGAGAACTGCCCCGATTCGGCGAAGCCGTAGCGCTGCGCGATGAGCGCGCGGTCGATGAGCGGAATGAGCTGGTAGAGCATGCTGGCCATGACGATCGGCATGGCGTAACGCAGCGCCTGTCGGGCGAGCGAGCGCTGCGCCGAGCCGGGCGTCGTATTTCGGTCCGTGAGCGAGCGCCGGGACGCGATCAGCGAACCCGTCATCGACAGGCAAACGCCTGCCAGCGCCATGGCGGCCGAGCCGAACCACCAGGCGCTGCCGACGGTCAGCAGCAAGGACAGGATGTTCTTGCCCATGATGATGCGGGCGTAGAGCCCATCCAGGAAGCGCGCCCGCACCAGGGCCGTGTTGTAATCGAACAGCCCATTGGCGATCGCCGCCCCGACCGCAAGCCCGACCAGCGCGTGCGACAGCGGCACCTCGATGCCCACCACGAGGAAACAGACCGTGACGCTGCTGAGCGCCGCGATCAGCACCGCGAAGCTGGCATCCAGCGTTGCGCGCAGTTCGGGCCTCTCGAGCCGGGTCCGCTCGGAGTAGAAGCGCGTGGCGGCGAGCCGCAGCCAATCGAAGATCAGCGTCTGGATCACCTGGCCGACCGCCAGGGCGAGCGCCATGCGGCCGTACTCCGCCGGCCCGAGAAAGCGGGCCAGCAACAGGCCGATCACGAAATTCATCAGCGTGTTGCTGACGAACGGCAGGACGATTCTCATGGTGTCAGCTGATCCGCCGCACGGTGTGCCATGGTGCGGGACGGGGCCAAGGAGGGATCTCGAACATGACGTGAGACACCGCGGCCGCCGTCGGGGCGAAGCTCGCCCCCTTGGGGCAGTCTGGCCGGCGAGGCGTTAACAAAGCGCTGAGGGTGCGGCGGCTCCGCCGATCAGGACGGAGGATCATGCAGGAGGCCGCCGCTGGGCCCTCCTGCATGAGATCGGGCTGAGCGATCCCATGAGGGCCAATTCCATCGATGAGGTCTGGCAGCGCATGGACGACCAACTGAGACAACCGGTCTGGTGAAGTACCGTCGAGCATCTGCGACAGCACCGCTCGGGAACCGCCGTGGGACTCGAACGGGTGACTTGGAAGACCAGCGAGGTCGCCGACGATGCCCATCACGACAGTCCGGTTCGCATAAGTGGAACGTTTAGGGCCGAACGTTCATGGCGCAATGGAGGTGCCGGCACTGTCGTGGCGGCCTGCGTCCGATCCACCCGGCACCGCATTGACGGCTCGGCAGGGGCCAGGACTTGAGCGGCGGGACGGTATGATGAAGGGCAAGACCGTGGTGATCACGGGCGGGACGTCCGGTGTCGGCCAGGCGGCGGCCGAGGAACTGGCCCGGAGAGGGGCCAGAATCGTGCTCGTGGCGCGAGATCCGGCCCGAGCCGAGGCGACACTGGGCCGACTTCGCCGCACCGCACCCGACGCCGGCCATGCCGTGCATCTCGCCGACCTGTCGCGCCTTCATGAGATTAAGCGTGTCGGAGCCACCATCGTGGAAACCGAACCCAAGATCGATGTGCTGGTCAACAATGCCGGCGCCTGGTTCCATGATCGGATCGAGACCGAGGACGGTTTCGAGAAGACCTTCGCGCTCGATCACCTGAGCTATTTTCGTCCTGGCCGAGGTGCTGCGAGGGCCGCTCGCGGCCGCTTCGCCGTCCCGGATCGTCAACACGTCTTCGGTGGGGCACCGGTTCGCGGCGCTGGATTGGACCGACCTGCAGAGCCGCGACGCTTACCGCGGCTTCAAGGCCTATTGCCGGGCCAAGCTCTGCAACGTGCTGTTCACCCGCGAGATCGCCCGCCGGCTATCGAGTTCCGGAGTCACGGCGAATTGTTTCCACCCGGGCTTCGTGGCCTCGCGCTTCGGCGAGAACAACCGCGGCCTGGGGAAACTCGGGTTCGGCCTCGCCAAATCCTTGTTCGCGATCACGCCGGAGAGGGGCGCCTCCACGCTCGTTTATCTGGCGAGTGCACCGCAGCTTGCCGACCGAAGCGGCGGCTACTACGCCGAATGCAAGCCTGTCGAGCCGAGCCGTGCGGCGCGTGACGATGCGGCGGCCCGGCGTCTGTGGGACGTGTCGGCCGAGATGACGGGCGTCGCCTCGGGGGCGGTCGCGTCCCGCTTCGACGCCGCTTGAGAGAAGGTGCGACGACACGCCGGCGGCGGGATCCTTTGGGGGAGCATCCTCATTGCCCGATAGTGGATGGCGCGTGTTCGCAGCATCTCGCTTGGCCGCCGCGAGGGCGGCCGAATATCGGGCGCCCCTGTCAGGAGTGAGAGCATGAGCAAGCATCGCGATCGGCTACGGAGGATTGTGTTGGCCGGCACCCTGGCCGTGTCGTTCACCGGCGCCTCGGCCGCGATCGAAGGCGCATGGGCCGCCATGCCGGTCGCGGCATCCCTGGCTCGGCACGGCGCGCCGGCGTCGGCTGGCCTCACGACGGTGCAGTACTATGGTTACGGCTATGGCTATCGCAGGCCCTACCGGCGGTACTACGGCTATCGCCGCGGTCGGGTCGGTCTTTATGGGTGCGGACCCTATGCCTACCACACGCATCTATCCAGGAGGGCTTGCCGCTGAGGCCTCGGGACACGGCTCGGCACAGGTCTCGACTAGCGAGGGCCGCGCCGCAAACACGGCCGAGACCCAGACGGGCTGCGGTCAACCCTCGCCCTTGAACAGGAACGGCGCCACGTCCCTGACGCCGGGCGCCTTCTCGGCCGCGAACGGCATGGGTCGGCACACCGCCATGGCGGAAAGGCCCACCCGGGTGGTCAGCATGCCGTTGAGCACGCCTTCGCCGAGCCGTGCCGACAGTTTTGCCGCGATACCGTGACCGACGACCTGCTGGACTAGGCTGTCGCCGACCGCCATCCCGCCCGTGACGGCGAGATGCGTGCCGACCGAGCGGGCGAGACGCAGGAAGCCCAGCAGCCCGGGGCGGCCGCTGTAGCGTTCCGCGATCCGGCGGATCAGCCACACGATCTGGCCGCCGACGAAGACGAGGTCGAGCACAGCCCGCGGGCTGATCGCCGTGACCAGCGACACCCGCTTGGCCGCGGCCGCGATGTCGGCCGCGATGGCCCGATCGATGGGGCGAAGCAGCGCGATCTCGGCGAGGTCGATCAGGTCACGACCGTCGACGATCTCGCGGGACGCTCGCGACACCTCGGCGCGGCCGCGCGCGGTCTCGGGCCGCGCGACATAGAGCGCCGCCACTTCGCCGACATAGGTCCGCGCGGCATCCCGGTCGTCGGCCAGCCTGGCGGCCGCCAAGGCCCGGTGGAGGCGCGCCACCCTGGTCTGGCGGAACACCCCGACCGCCTCGCGGACCGCCAGGGCCAACACCGCCGACCCGAGCAGCGCCAGGAGCCCGACCCCGAACCAGCCGAGCCCCGCGGCGCGCGCGAACAGGTCCTCGATCAGCCGCGAGACCCAGAGCCCGAAGGCCAGCGACACGAGCCCCCCGAGCGTCGACCAGAACAGGGTTCCCCAGCCGCCGCGCCGACGGCGCTCCATGCCGTGGGCTTGGGCGACTTCGATCGCGACCTCGCTGTCCGGCAGGCCGGCCGCCGAGAGGAGCGCGGCCTCCCGGACGTAGGCGTCCTCCTGCGGCTCGACCGACACCGGTCCGGTGCGGGCGAGTTGCGTTATACCGGGGTCTCGTTCGGGCGCGTCGAGCCTGAAGGCGCGCGGGCGCCGTCGAAGCGGATCACTGGGCGGCTCGGTCACGCGAGCTTGTCTCCCAGCAGGAACTGCAGCGCACGGTCGAGCCGGATATGCGGCAGCACCGTGAGCTGTCCATCCAGTGCCGCCTCGGGCAGGGGCGGGCGGAACCGCACGAAGCGGTAGTCGCCCTCGCCCTCGCCCAGTGCCAGGCCGTCGCCGCGCAGAGCCGCCTTGGGGTCGGCCGGCAATTCGCCCGGGAAGATCGCGGCCTCGGCCAGCCCGTCGAAGCCGATGCCGTCGATGGTCTCGCCCGGCAACGGTGTGCCCACGATGGCGTCCAGCACCTCGCTGCCGTGCTTGACCGAGGCTTCCCGCGTGGCCCGCACCGCGGCGAGCGCGATCACGTCGATGGTGGCGCCGACGTCCTCGGCCTTGGCGATGGCGCGCGCGGTCAGAACGCGCAGGATGGCCTCGAGGCGATCGTGGCTGGTGTGGTGGAGATGATCGGCCTTGGTGGCCGCAAACAGGATTCGGTCGATGCGCGGCCGGAACAGCGTCGACAGCAGGCTCGATCGGCCCGCCCGATAGGCCTGGAGCACGTCCGTCATGGCATCCTGCAGGTCGCGCACGGCGGCCGGTCCGGAGTTCAGCGCCGTCAGCACGTCGACCAGCACGATCTGCCGGTCGAGCCGGGCAAAATGATCGCGGAAGAAGGGCTTGACCACGTGGGCCTTGTAGCTTTCGTAGCGCCGCTCCATCGTGGCGGCGAGCGAGCCCGGTGCGATATAGCCCGCGATCGGGAGCGGCGCAAAGGTGAGGGCCGGCGATCCTTCGAGGTCCCCAGGCATGAGGAAGCGGCCCGGCGGCAGGGTCGAGAGCGCGTAGAGTTCGGTCCGGCTCGCCCGCAGATACCGGGTGAAGAGGTCGGCGCATTGCCGGGCCACCTCTTCGGTAGCCGGAGCATCGGTGTGCAGCAGCGCCGTGAAGCCCCGCCAGTCCGCCGCAAGGGGCGCCCGGGCTGGGGCCGCGCTGGCCTCGAGCGTCTCCTGCGACCATTGCGCGTAGCTCTTGCCGAGCAGCGGCAGGTCGAGCAGCCATTCGCCGGGATAGTCGACGATGTCGAGCGTCAACGTGGAGGGGCCGCCCCGCCAGCCCGCTTGGCGCTCATAGTCGATCGTGAGCCTGAGTTCGGAGATGCGCCGGGTCGAATCCGGCCAGCTGCGCTCGACCGTCAGAGCCCTGACGTGGTCCTCCACGGCAAAGCGCGGCACCGCATCATCGGGCTGCGGCTGGAGATAGGCTCGGCCGATACGTCCCTCGCTCTCGGCCCGGAACACGGGCAGGCGGGTGCCGCGCGACGTCAGGGCCTGGACCAGTGCCGTGATGAACACCGTCTTGCCGGCGCGCGAAAGCCCGGTCACGCCGAGCCGCAAGCCGTTGCCCGACACGTAATCGGCGACGCTCTGGGCCGTGACACGGGCCTCGAACACGAGGTCGGACAGGAAGCTCAAGGGCGGGAATCCGGACGGGCGGCCTCACCCGGGCGCCGGGCCGAGGCTTCGCCAAGACCGGACGCCGCAGCCGAGGTGGTGGATCTCGCCGACGTGCGTGCAGCCGCCACGTCGGTCGCATGCGCGACCGCCTTGGCGATCAGGAGCTCGTCGGCGCCGAGCGGTCCGATCTCGACGGCCGACATGTTGTGCATCAGCCGGGCGAGATGCGGCGTCGGGCGCCCCTCGGGGTCGAAGAGCTTCAGATCGGCGTCGACCGATGCTGCGACTCCGGCCGAAGCCCGCCCGGCATAATTGGCGATCCGGGTGACATCGCCACCGCAGATGGGCGCCCGCACCGGCCCTGCGGCCGACGGACCCAGCAGCGACAGCGGAAGCGATGCCGACAGAGTCAGGGGCGCTTCGCCGAGGCCGATCGCGATGTCGGGTTCCGGCATGGTCCTGCCGATCAGGCGGTCCGGCACGACCGAACGCCGTGCCCGCGTGAAACTCCGGCCGGCGACGCGGCGTCCGTGGCCCGCGAGCCAGCGTGCCCGAAGGGTATGCCCGATGCCCGTCGCGGCAAGATTGCCAGCCGCGAGGGTGCCGCGACGAACCGCGATCGCTGGCGCGCCGCAGGCCGCGGGCGCCCAGTGCGACACGATGGCCAGGGCCGAGTGGCGGCCGTAATCCACGTAGTAGCGGCGCAGCAGAAGGGCCGCCACGGTGGCGCCTTCGGCCGCCGACGCGAAGGCCACGTGTCCGTCCCGGTCGGCCGCGATCTCACCCGACCAGCCGGCGCGCTTGATGCACCAGTAATTGTTGAGGCGGACGCAGCGGGTGACCGCAGCCGGATCGCGGCCGAGCAGGACGTTGGCCACCGTCCCGGGCGAGGCATCGAGATGCGTCGCGGCTTCTCGGCGCCAGTTGCTGACCTCGCGCTCGCGCGGCCGGAACGTGACGCCGGGGGCCACGATGGCGCCGAGGCTCGGGCCATCGGCACCGGTCTGACCGAGCGCGAGGCTCAGGACGAGGCCGATCACCTCGATCTGCACGTCAAGCGCTCCACGCCGGATCGCCGTCGTCCCGGGTCCGGCGAGACCACCGCCGCGAGATCACCTCGTGGCTCCGCGGGGCACGATCGACAGATCCTCGAGCCGGCCGGGGCCGACGAGCCCGTCCCAGGACCCCGACTCGAACGCGAGCACCGCGAAGCTGGACGTGGGGAAATGCGTCGCGAGGGCCGCGAGGGCGGGGTCCCGACCCACGGGACCTGCGGGATCGACGCCGGTGAGACGACGGGCCAGGTCTCCCAGCCCGGGATTATGTCCGATCACGAGCAGGTTCCGGACCTCGCCGGGAATCATCGCGACCTCCTCGAGGATCACCTCCGGGGTCGCGCCGTAGAGGCGTCGGGTGCTCCGGTGCGCCAGGCCCGAAGCGAAACTGCGTGCTACGCGTTCGAACGTCCCCATGGTCCTGGCGCTGTCCGAGACCAGCACGAAATCCGGCGCGAGCAGACGCGCCAAAACCCGGCCTGCCTCGACGGCCTCGCTGCGGCCACGCTCCGACAACGGCCGTGCGTGGTCGCCGCTGCCCGTGGCCGGTTCGGCCTTGCTGTGCCGCATGAGGATCAATCGTAGCATCGCGAAGCTCCAGCGCGGCGTGAGGCGCCATGGCGCTGCCGCAATCTCGCAACGGACGCGGCGTGCCTTTTCGTCCATGGCGTCTGCCACCTGCCGGCTTGGCTCGCAAGGTCACCGATGGCAGAAATCGGGCGTCCGACTAACCCTGTCCGGCAAAGCCGCGTCCGAACCCCTTGCGCGCATCCGGCCGTCGTGGCAACCACTCGCCATAAGGTCGCAGTTATGCGGTAGGAGTTCGGCACGCATGACGTTGTCTGATGTCTTTGAGGGCGGGTACCGGCCGTCCGACGACGAAACATTCATGAGTGAGCGGCACCGGAGCTATTTCCGCCGCAAACTGATCGACTGGCGCGACGAACTCCTTCGCGAAAGCCGCGAGACCCTGACAGCACTGCAGAGCGAGAACGAGAACCATCCAGATTTCGCGGACCGGGCCTCGTCGGAGACCGATCGCGCCATCGAACTCCGGGCCAGGGACAGGCAGCGGAAGCTGATCGCGAAAATCAATGCGGCCCTGTCGCGGCTCGACGATGGCACCTATGGCTATTGCGAGGAGACCGGGGACCCCATCGCCCTGCGTCGGCTGGATGCCCGTCCGATCGCCACGCTGTCGGTCGAGGCGCAGGAGCGTCACGAACGTCGCGAACGCGTCTACCGGGACCAGTAACCAGGTTTCGGGTGGTCCCCGGGTCCCTTTGCCGCCCGGGTCAAGCGAAGCGCTGCACCGTCCCGCCCGGCGACCCGGAACTAGAACCGACGTTGCGCCTTGCAAGATCAGCGGCTCCGAAATCGAGCCGCCTCGCGCTTCGCGCTCAGGTCTTACGGGCAGGTTTGCGAGGCCAGACCGTGGGCAGTTTCCGGAGGATCGTCACGAGCCCGGTTTCGTCGACGAGGTCGGCCGCATCGGCGATCAGGAACCAAGCCCCCTGGCGCTGCTCCTTCTCGCGCCAGGCCGGCAATTGCCGTTCGACCTCGAGGATGAAGACCTTGACCCGACAGAGTTCGAAGCGCTCGGCCCGCCGTTTCCAGTACATGTAGCTCCCGACCGGCTTCTTGCCGACGCGGCCGATGACTCCGGCTTCTTCCTGCGCCTCGATCGCGGCCGCGCGGTAGTCCTGGTGGCCTTTCATCGGCCAGCCTTTCGGCACGATGAACCGCTTGGTCTCCCGGGACGTGATCAACAACACGCGCGTCCGGCCTTCCGGGTCGAGCTTGACCGGGAGTGCCGCGACCTGCTTGCGGATCCTCGCCTTCCCCTGGTTCATCGCGTCGAGACGGGCATCATGCAGCCTCCCATCGGCAGGTTAGGATGGAGTCGGGCGGTCTCACTACAGCTTTTATATGGTGCCGGGGGTCACGGTCGTGACCGCAGAGAACCGCCTTGTCGGGTGGCACAGCCATCCTGGCGCGCTCCGATGCTGGGGAGAGCCGGCATCGCGGAGCTCCAGGTGGGCGAGACGGCGGTCTTCGTCTATAGACGCATGAGACGTCGAAGGCGGACCGATCGCGTCGCGATCGGCCGCCACTCCGAACCGCGAGGCCTTTGCCTTGAACGCCATGCCCCGTCCCGTCCGCCGCGCCTCCGCCTGCCCGCATGACTGCCCCTCGACTTGCGCGCTCGAGGTCGAGGTTCTCGATTCCCGGACCATCGGACGGCTCTACGGCGCGCCCGACAACAGCTACACGGCGGGCGTGATCTGCGCCAAGGTGGCGCGCTACGCCGAGCGTGTCCACAACCCCGACCGGCTCACCAAAGCGCTGCTACGGACCGGCCCCAGAGGTTCCGGTCAGTTCAGTCAGATCGGCTTGGAAGAAGCTCTCGACCGCGTGGCGGAACGGTTTCTCGCGGCCGAGACCCGGTATGGCGCCGAGACGGTCTGGCCCTACTTCTATGCCGGCACCATGGGGCTCGTGCAACGCGACGGCATCAACCGCCTGCGCCACGCCAAACGCTACTCCGACCAATATTCCTCGATCTGCACGGCCTTGTCCTGGGCCGGCTACATGGCGGGCACAGGCCGCCTCAGCGGCACCGATCCCCGCGAGATGGAGCATTCCGATTGCGTCGTCCTCTGGGGCACGAATGCGGCAGTGACCCAAGTCAACGTCATGACCCATGCGGTGCGGGCCCGCAAGGCGCGGGGCGCACCCATCGTGGCGGTCGACGTCTACGACAACGCGACGATGCGACAGGCCGACGTCCGACTGCTGGTGCGGCCCGGAACCGACGGGGCGCTGGCCTGCGCCGTGATGCACGTGCTGTTCCGCGACGGGTTCGCCGACCGGGTCTATCTCGACCGATACGGCGACGATCCCGGCGGACTCGAGGCCCATCTCGCGACCCGTACGCCCGGCTGGGCCTCCGCGATCTGCGGCGTCCCGGCCGACGACATCGTGAGCTTCGCGCATCTCCTGGGCCGGCGTCCCCGCGCGTTCTTCCGCATCGGATACGGCTTCGCCCGGTCGCGCAACGGGGCCGTCGCCATGCATGCCGTGACGTCGCTGCCGGTCGTGCTCGGCAGCTGGCAGCACCAGGGCGGCGGAGCCCTGCATTCGAACTCCGGGATGTTCGGCTGGGACAAGCAGGCCATCGAGGGCCTCGACCTGCGCGATCCAGCGATCCGCCGCCTCGACCAGTCGCGCATCGGCGCCGTGCTGACGGGCGAGCGCGCGGCCCTGCACGGCGGCCCGCCCGTGACGGCGCTCTTGATCCAGAACACGAACCCGGTGTCGGTGGCGCCCGACCAGGAGGTCGTCAAACGCGGCTTCGCACGCGACGACCTGTTCACGGTCGTGCACGAGCAGGTGATGACCGACACGGCCCGCATGGCCGACATCGTGTTGCCCGCCACCATGTTCGTCGAGCACGACGACGTCTATCAAGCGGGCGGCCAGAGCCACATCCTGCTGGGCCCCAAGCTGATCGAGCCGCCCGGCGACTGCCGCTCGAACCACGACGTGATCGCGGGCCTCGCACGGCGGCTCGGGGCCGAGCATCCGGCCTTCGGCATGACGGCCCGCGAACTCATCGACCGGACCCTCAGGGACTCCGGCCGCGGCACGCTGGCCGAACTCGAAGAGGCGCGCTGGATCGACTGTGCCCAACCTTTCGCGCGAGCCCACTTCCTGGACGGCTTCGGCTGGCCGGACGGCCGCTTCCGCTTCCGGCCCGACTGGATGGGCGCCGCGGCCGCCATGCCGGGAGGTGCGGATGCTTCCGCCATGCCGCGCTTCCCCGACCACTGGGCCGTGACCGAGGAAGGCGACGACGCCTACCCGTTCCGCATGGCCACGAGTCCGGCCCGCAATTTCCTGAACTCGTCCTTCACCGATGCCGCGACCTCGCTGGCCAAGGAAATCCGGCCGTCCGTGATGGTCCACCCGGACGATGCGGCGCCGCTCGGCATCGCGGAGGGCTGCCAGGTCGAACTGTCGAGTCCACGCGGCGCCGTGCGGCTTCATGCGCGGCTCTTCGACGGGCTCAGGCGTGGCGTGCTGGTGGCCGAATCGATCTGGCCCAATTCGGCCTATCCGGACGGCCGCGGCATCAACACCCTGACCGCGGCCGACGCGCCGCCACCGCTCGGCGGGGCTGCGTTCCACGACAACAAGGTGGCGCTCCGCAGGTTGGATGACGCCTGACCGCAGCCTGCCGGCTCCCGCCGTGCGGCACACCGTCCTTTAACTGCCGCCCTTCATGCTGTGGTTCATGATGAGCGCAGCGCCTCTCTCGCCAGCGGATGTGTCGGCTGTCGTCGCTGCGGTGACGGCGCTGTCGATCGCGTTCGCGTTCAAGCATCTCCTGGCCGACTTCCTGATGCAGACGAACTGGATGGCCCGCGGCAAGAACCTGCGGGAGGGGTGGTGGCCGCCGCTCCTGGCCCACGTCCTTTGCCACACCGCACTGACCTTGGTGATCGTGCTGGTCCTGGCGCCCCGCCTCTGGTGGCTCGCCGTCGTCGATTTCGGCATCCACGCCACGGTGGACCGCGCCAAGGCGCTGGTGGGGCAGCACGGCGCGTGGCGGGTCGACCAGCCGCGGTTCTGGTGGCTGCTCGGCGTCGACCAGTTCCTCCATCAGGTGACCAACATCGGTCTGGCAGCCGCCGTCGTTCTGCTCTGACGGGCGATGGCGTCGACCGGAGCAGGCGAGGCCGCAGGGAACCCTATGCTGCCTGGAGCGGCAGGTCCGTGCCGCGCAGACCCCGCGCGATCCGCTCCGCGTGGAACCGCAGCAACGGGTCGTCGGGGTACTGGGCCAGCAGCGCCAGGATCGCGTCGGGCCCGTCCTCGCCGCCGCGCGACAGGCGCGCGAAGGCGTCTCCGTAGCGGTCCGCCCAGGCGGTCTCCGGCCCGTCCGCCACCGAGGGTGCGAAAACCGCAACCGACTTCGTCTTGCCCTTCAACCCCAAGCTGCCGATGGGCCTGAAGCGCAGCTGCGAACCCGGGCCCACGGCCTCCACTGTCGTGCCGGCCACGCAGATACGGGTGCCGAGGCGCTTGTTGGCGGCCTCCAGCCGCGCAGCCGTGTTGATGGCGTCGCCGTGGGCCGTGTAGTCGAAGCGGCGCCTGCCGCCGAAATT
>JAABUY010000518.1_pt1 | contig 66129 bp, 35 predicted proteins | sample 5560271 | NCBI WGS metagenome assembly JAABUY01 (sample SAMN10711886, study PRJNA513374) | rock metagenome | isolation source: Antarctica rocks | place: Antarctica: Victoria Land, University Valley | reverse complement strand
ATTCTGAGTATGCAAAATGATAAATTATATAAATCTCTAATATTTGTGAAAGTTCTGAGTCAATTAATACATAAATAATGTTATTATTGCAGTATTTACTGAGTTTTTCAAGTTTTGTCACTGTTTCATCATCAAAACACTTTTTTAATAACTACACATATAATTGCTTAATGATACATCTAAAAATTACAGATTTAATAGATTTATATATAATTCATCATTCTGCATACTCAGAATGTCTGTATACACTGTGATTGTGAAGTACAGCTATTCTTAGAATGTTGGCTTCAAGAAATGCATAGCAAGAATTTGTAGAAAATAAACAGTAAAATCTGTCTAAATTTTCTCTTCTTTAATCATCATTTATGAAATTGATCTCACTACCTTTCTTAACATCACTGTTGTTATCATCACTATAATGAAACAAAAAATTCTTGCAAAGACTTCTTCTATAAAGAAGAAGTCTTCTGTAATGCAAAAATCAGTGTTTATATCAGTATTCACATCAGTCTGTTCACTGAATCTTAATAACAATCTTATTGAGATTTTTAATCTTAATGTTGCTGTCAACAAAGATTTAGTGTCATTCATACAATATATTATGTCTTATACAGTATATCTGAACAGAAAATTAATGAATGAGAACTTGAATGTCTTTAAATTGAATAAGAAAGAAAAAAGCTTTATATAAAGAATTTAAGATCTTAAGCAGTCAGCAGTGATCAAGAAATATTGTAATGAGAGAGAATACTTTTATTATAGACACTGAATAAAAATTAAAATTAACTGTTTAGCTGCAAAAAAGAATGCTGTGATCACTGTGACTTTTAAAGACATAAATGATTAACAGAAAATGAAGAATCTTATTAAATTATAAAATAATAATAAAAAAAAAGAAATAACAGTCATTATAAGAGCTGACTGAGATAGAAAGACAGTAGAGAATATCATTACAGTAAGTAAGAAGTCAGTGAAGAAAGAAGTTATGAAAAAAAAAAAAAATTTAAATATTAAATATAAATTTATCTTCTTTCTTCATTGATTTCTAATGTCTTTGCTAATAAATATCAGAGAATAGCTACTGTGATATATAAGAAGAATGCAGATTAATGTGTAAAGACTTTAAAGAATGTTGATTATACATTAAATGTTATTGTTGTTTATTATTAATGTAATAACAAGATTTATCTTAACTATAATCATTACTGTCTTTCTTACAACAACATTTATGAGATTCTTGACTCTACAGCTATTTAAATGTGAGCAAAGACTATTAATAAAAGTAAAGTAATAATTTATACATTACTCATTAATATGAAGATCATATCAGCTGATCAGTTAAAGAAGAAAATCTCATTATTAATTACATTGTTTTCTTTTTTTCTCATATCATCAATACTTACAATATCTTCATTATTTCATCTCATTCAAATTTACACTTTCTCATTAACATCAGCATCAACATCAGAAATCTTTATCTTTACAGTTTCTTTCAGTGATGTTGAGACTATACTAGAACTATTAACTTCATTAATTACAGTATTACAGTATTTTTCTTCTTCTTTACAGTTTCTGTAATCTTCACAGTCTTCACATTATGTTTTATATATCTCAGCTCAATATTTTTCTTCTTTATCTTCTTCTTAACTGCTTTCTTTACAGTTTATGTTTTCACTGTCTTCTTTATCATCTTCATTATCTTCACTGTCTTCATCATCTTCATCATAGACTCTGCAGTCTTCATAAAAGATACATTTCATTACATTTTTATCAGCACTGTCTACAATATTATTTGTCAGCAGTTCACTTAACTTAAACACTGATTCTGAAACATGACTGTAGAATTTCTTTACTTAATTTGAGTGAAAACATTTTATTTTAAAGATATGATTAATGAATTATTGTGATATTCTTTTAAAAGAAATGTACAATTCACAGAATATACAACTGATCATTAAGCAAATATAAAGAAAGCTAAGCATTTCAGTCAATCTTAAATGATGATTAAAGAAAGTCTTACATTTATATTAGAAAAAAAAAAGATATATAATAATTATAAAAATTTATTTTATAGAGATTTATAATTTTAAGAAGAAGTATGTTAAAAGGTGGCACCACACTAATAGCACAGCTATTGTGAGTTATATATCTAACACTTCTCCTAACCCGCAATTGGCTCGTGACTGACCCACAGGTGTAAAGGGTGCACACAGACAGCGGTTCAAACTTGTGACCTTTTGAACTTACTCCCTCACCATGGACTTGAACCACTGGCAGAGGTGGCCTAGGCGCCACTTTATGCAAGTTATCACACACTAACCTGGGCTCATAACCTGTTAAAAGGTGGCACCACACTAATAGCACAGCTATCGTGAATTATATATCTAACAAAGTAGAAAGCATTGTAAGTGTTAAAGACAATGAGAAATGATAGTTAATTCATTATAATAATATATTTATATATAATTAATAAAGCTATTTTAAAAATATCTCTCTAAATTGTCTTCTGCCTTATACTTCTGTACAGTCATATGAATAAATGCTGAAAACTTGTTCTTAAACTTCTTCATCAATGTTTTATGTCTTTACATTCATATCTTTAATTCACTAAATAACTTCTTGATAGAATTGTAGTCTGATGAATAGAGAGAAAGAAATGTAAAAATGATGTTAATCTTATAATACATAATTGTAAGCTTCTGTCACTGAGATTAGCAATAGCAATAGCAAGAATACTTATATTAATATGAAGACTTATCTCTGAACAATGTATTTCACAATTATTTATGCATAAAACACTGTATAACTCTGAAAATTACTCATATAAAGATAAAATCTTCTTTTAAATAAAAATATTAAACATTTTTTTGTTCATTTCTTTCTCATAGATCTCTCAAGCAATATAATCATCAATTATATATACTGAAAGAATACTGTAGTGCTTTTCTTTTTAAAAGAACTTCTTTATGACTGCTTATTTTTTTATAACAGCTTAATCAAACTTTCTGTCTGCAATATGAAGATTAATGACACTTTTATCAATAAAGATTAACTAATTAGCATATTAGCTACTTAACTGCATCATTTAGTTGTTATAAATCTTTTAAAAGTGTTCAATAACTCATTTTTAACATTAGAAATCATCTTTTTAATGACAGTAATAATAATAAAAGAATATTTATTTACTTTTTTGATCAGTTAATCTATTTAATGATAAGACTAACAGTATTAATGTTGATTTAAATTTCATATTTATATTAAATATATCTCTACATCTTATTCAGATATGCTGTGAATTGATTTTTAAGAAAATTGAGTATTTTCTATATTAATTATTAATAAATCAGATTTCTCTCTCTAAATTAAGATATATCTCTGTTATAGTAACTGTAAATAGTCTTAATGTTCTTAATTTAAATAATTTAAATACAATAATTAATTCTTAATTTTATAAATTTCTTTACATTCTCTCAATATACTTTCAACTATATTCTGTGATCTCTGCTATGATCTTGAATGACATTTCACACTTTAAATTCATTTATATATTGTTTTTGATGTTGTGATTAAGACTATAAGGATGCTTCATAGTGACAGTGATGATGATGATGTTGAGAAAGACAGTGAGATTGATTTTGTGAATGATGATTAGAGAGAAGAGAATTTAAATAGATTTTACTGTTTATTTTCTACAAATTCTTGCTATGCACCCCTTGGAGCCAACATTCTAAGAATAGCTGTAATTACAGTATTTATATGTTTTAAGAATTTTGAGCTTTCAAAAAAAAGTGATCTTTTTCTTTTTTTGTGAGCGTTCTGCGTGGCCCAGAATTACCACCGGCACTGTATATCAGAGTGGAATTTCTATGCGTGCCTGTAATTTGCTTGAAATATTTTAGAAGACGTGCACCACATGACTTGTATATTCCCGCTGATTGATGATAAATGACCTACCTCTACATGAGGGTCTCCTGGGAATGTGAGGTTTTAGGATGTTGAAAGTACTACAAACACTTCGATAAGGGGTGAATACTTCAACAAATCGAGGTGGCCTAAATGGTTATGCCTTCAGTTCAATCAAGGGGCTGGTGTCAAAGAAATATGCTGACGGTATGCTTGACCTAGGTCACCACTACGCTTTACAGGTCACCACTACGCTTTACAGGTCGCCACTACACTTTACTACAGGTTACGACTCTGAAAACCAGCCTTCGGGAAGTGAGGGAGGATTTCCTCCCAATTGATCGAAGGACACGGGCTCAGCATGCGTGAGTACACTCCTAGTCCCAAGTTCGAACCCCTTGATTGGATATATTTTTTTCGCTATTTTGGTAATAAAATTTGTGGTACTTCAGCAGCTCAGGACCTCTGGTTTTTATAGAACACGAACTTAGCCCGTAACCCCCTAGGTACACATCTGTCGCCGTATCTTCTCCCTAGCCAACAACCCTATCCACAAAGCTCTTCTCCAGCCTCCCCACCTCCCGCTTAAACGCCTCCACCTCCCGCCAACAATCCAACGGCCGCCGATCATTCGTCCGCAAACACGCCACCACATCCTCCTTCGCCTTCTCCAAGCCCCCATCCAACGGTTCCAGCTTCTTCCTCCCGTCCAGCTTCTTCCTCATCGCATCGATTTCCCGCTGTATGCTCTCCCTCCCCAGATCCCGAAGCTTATCGCCGTCGGCCTTCGCGGCGTGGTCTTTCCCGCTGGCATCGTGCAATTGGTCCGGCGTCGTCGTCGAGGGGATGTTGCTGGAAGACGTCGTGCTGTCGGACGTCGACGAGATCTTCTCTTCGAGATCGCGGAGCGTCTGCGATTCGCGCGCCTCGAGCCGGTGCAGCTCTTCGGCCACGCGCGACTGGATGTGCAGCTCTAGTGTCTTTTCGCGGGTGAAGTCCGTCTAGATGTCGTTGGACTGTAAGTGCATGGTCTGGCGTGTGGGTTGATGGGAGAGAGGTTACCTCGGAACTTGCTTGTAGGGAGTCGACGAGCTCTTGGGAGAATCGCACGGGGGTCTCGCTGGTGCTGAATGTCAGACATGCGAGGGGAATGACAATTGTGTCTTTTGAGTGAACCAAGGCTGCTTACCTGGCAAATACATGCTCGGACTTTTCCGGCGACGATTTCGAGACTCCTGATCCCATGATGCGGACTTTTTCTTGACTGTTGCCGGGGGTGTATCCGGCCAGGGGATACGCGACGAAGTTATAGACGTTCCAGTTGCTCTACGGGATTTGCCGGACCCACTGCGATATCAAGATCAGCCTCGACTTCAATTCAACAGCAATTGAAAGTCTTAGCTGAATTGCTCGAATACAGAAATCCAGGACGCACACTGATTTTGTTTGGCGGCACAATTTCAGTAGCTCAAGTTCACCAACAGGAACAACGAATTGACCTGTGCTACGACTACGGGGAGCTGCCGACATCGAGCTTACCGGTAGCTACATTTAGCCAATCCCACCCCGCATTTCCCCCGAGAAGCCACCTCGGAGCTCTCGAGCAATTGGAATTGTCACCGTCGCAAATACTCCCTCAACATCAAGTGTATAACGATTCGATTGGTTCGGACTATATCACTGACCTTAGCCTTTGCTACGAGTATACACTGTACCTACAATTGAGTGCATGTATCAGTTAGATTAGGATCTCGAATCCTGCCCCTCCTCCCCCGTCTGTCATTCTTGGCTTTCCACCCGTCATTTCGCAGCAACATTGGCGCCCTCCACTGTCCATCGTTGGCTTCATTCCTTGCAATCTGCTTCTCACACTGAATCTTGGTACCCGGGGAGTACGTACCACTTATCCACGAGACTCTGGGTCCAACATTATTGCTCTGTTGTCAAGCTCGTCTCTTTCACGGTCCTGCTCGTCGTGCTCGCCGTCCAGTTGCTGGTTCAGCCATTGCAGAACCCACTTGTAACGCCACAAAGGCCCTATCCAATCCACTTAGAAAAATCAGCACCTCGAAGGATCGACAGTCTCACTTGCGACAACCGTCAAGCGTTCCCTGACCGGTTGCCGAATTGCAGACTGCACAAGATGTCGCTACTGCAAGCTGCCAAGAGCGTGGCCGCTGAGTTTGAATATGGCACGGATGCCTTGAACAAGGGGGTGAAAGAATTCATCAGAGAGATGGGTTAGTGAGATCGGAGACGTCGTGGAGAGGAAGTGCTGGAAGTGCTGAGATTGTGCAGATGAGGGGCTTCAGAAGCAAGGGTCGACGCTGAGCCAGATTCCTACGTACGTGACGGCGGTACCAAATGGCACCGAAAAGGTAGATCCGCAATCCTTAATGTTAAGGGCTAGGGCTAAGATTCAATCCTCAAGGGCCTGTACCTCGCAATCGACCTTGGGGGCACCAACTTCCGAGTGTGCTCCATTCAGTTACTCGGAAACACCACCTTCTCTCTTACGCAGTCCAAAGCTGCGATCCCGCGAGACCTGATGGTCGCGAAGACGTCGAAAGAACTCTTCTCTTTCCTCGCCAAACAGATTGAGACATTTCTCAAGACTCATCACAGCGATCACTTCGAAGCCCACGTCAGACGTCGGTTGACAATGAGCACAGCAGAAGGGTACAGGGACGAGAATGTCTTTAGACTAGGATTCACCTTCAGTTTCCCGGTGGACCAGATCGGCATCAACAGGGGAACGCTCATCCGCTGGACGAAGGGCTTCGACATCGAGGATACTGTCGGCAAGGACGTTTGCGCTCTCCTCCAAGAAGAGATTGATCTTTTGAAGCTCCCGGTCAAAGTTGCTGCTCTCGTCAACGACACCGTCGGCACTCTCATGGCTCGATCGTACACATCCCCTGGGAAATCCGGCACGCTCCTCGGGGCGATATTCGGGACAGGGACCAACGGCGCCTACGTTGAAAAGCTCGAGAGGATTACTAAGATGGCTTCGATTCAAGGTAGCACAGATTACGATCGGTCAACGGGCGAGATGGTCGTCAATACCGAGTGGGGTTCGTTCGATAACGGTCTGAGCGTCCTGCCAAACACACCGTACGATGACGCTCTGGACAAGGAGAGCGTCAATCCCGGCATGCAAATGTTCGAGAAACGCATCTCCGGCATGTTTCTGGGCGAGATCTTACGACGCGCTCTGCTGTCGCTGGCTCAAGATACCAAGGCACAGCTCTTCAAAGACGAAGACTCGAGCAGCAACGACATGCACTCGACCACCAGCGTCTCGGACGACTCGGCCCTTTACAAGCAGTGGGGCATCGACACCAGTTTCCTGAGCTTCGTGCAAGAGGACCAGAGCGTCGGTCTGAAGGTCATCAGGCAGTTTCTCGACCGAGACCTGAGCGTCCACGCCGCCAGCATCGAAGACGCCGAAGCCGTCAAGACCATCGTCGCGGCGATCGGCAAGCGAGCCGCCCGGCTGAGCGCCGTCGCTATCGGCGCGATCGTCATCTCAACCGGTAAGCTGCACACCGGCCCGTCGAAGTCGGTCGCCAAGGACGTCAAGGCAGGCGGCCCAGCGGCGCAAGATCACAAAGGCAGTCACGTCTCCGACGTTAGCGAGGACGACATCGTCGACATCGGCGTCGACGGCAGCGTCGTCGAGTATTACCCGGGCTTCGAAGACCACATCCGAGAAGCGTTGCGCGAGATTCCCGAAGTCGGGCCCCCGGGAGAGAAGAGGATACGGATGGGCATCGCCAAGGACGGGAGCGGCGTCGGCGCCGCGTTGATTGCGCTCGTGGCTGGGCAGGCGAAGCCGCCGACGACGGCGGTGCTGGATGAGTCGGCGGGCTCGTCGGCGAACACGTCGGCCATCTCGTCGGAGTCGTGAGGCGCTGCGGGCTTGTTGGGTTGTAGCTGGGGTGGGGTAGGGATGGGAGGGGAAGGGGAGGGAAAGAAAGGAGGTACGGTAGCCCCCGCCTGGGTTGCGGTCTGAGAAGAGGCGCTTTGCGCTGAGTGTGCGCCCTCCGGCGCTTGTACATTGGGGGGTTTCTTTGTTCAGGTTTGTATGAGTCGATGTTTGTTAGCCGTCTATGTAGGGACCACTGGGGTGTAAGAAATTATATAGTATCATCACATCTCTGCGTTCAGTCACGTTTGACAACGTATTAAATGATGCTCGCCGAGAAGTCTCCCCGACAACGGAGGTGAAGGCTATCAGTAGAAGCCGTGCTCCGACAGAGCCGATCAGGCATAACTCCGGGACGAGAAGTCGTATCAGGACTTCGCCAATCGCGACAAGTCAATGACCCCTCCCCCCACCACCCCCCGCCAACGCCACCGCCCTCTCAACCCACCCCACACCACCACCTTTCCTCCTCACAATCTCCCTTACTCTCTCCTCCCTCGCCTCATCTCCCTCCCCACCACCCACAAACCGCCCCACAACACCCACATTCCTCGTACTCGGAATCCTCAACACCTCCCTCTGCACCACGAACCCCACCTCCGCCGCCAGCCGCTCCACCCACGCGACCAGCGACGCGTACGCCGACGGCTGCTTGGCGCTGGCGCGGAGGGTGCGCAGGTCGCCTTTCTCGGGGCACGGCCGCGGCCCGTTGTTCGGCGGCGAGGGGACGTAGGCGCGCGAGCGGGCGCCGGACAGGTCGTGGCTGCAGCAGGGGATAGCGAGGAAGGGCGAGCGGGACAGGGCGGCGAGGAGCGGGGTCCAGGGCGTGAGTTCGTCGGCGTGGTTGGAGACGATGAAGGTGCCGGGGCGGAAGAGGCCGTTGTGGAAGCGGAGGCTGCGCGACAGCGGGTCGTTGTCGGAGTCCTGCGCGTCGGACTCGTCGTCGTCGTAGTCGAAGTCGAACTCAACGCCAACACCGCCGCCACCGACCCGCTCCGTCTCGAGATCGACCACCACCTTCGGCACAAGTACGCACCGCCTCAACCGCCCCCTCACCTCAGCCTCGAACGTATCCCACGTCTTCCTCCTCCGCGCATCGAACCCCCACCCCTTATACCCCTCGCGACTCAACACATCGACCAACACCCCATTCCCGCACCCGATATCCACAAATCCCGGAAACCCACTCGCCGCGTCCCTCGCCCCGCCGCCGTAGAGGTCGGCCCACAGCTCGATCAGGAACGCAGCGATGCCGAGGTCCTCGAAGACGTGTTTGGCGGGGGGCGTCTGCTCGGCCCAGCGGGCGATCAGGCGGCGGGCGTGGCGGGCTTTGAGGGCGGCGTAGGTGTTTTGCAGGCGCGGTTGGGGGATGAGTTGGTCGTGGTGGACGCGTTTCGTGTAGCCGGCGAGGGAGCCCGTGCCGTGTTTGTGGAGGGTGGAGAGGAGGTGGTGGGCGGTGCGGTGGAGGCGGGGGGGGAGGGGCGGGGGTGGGGGTGGGGTGGTGGGGTAGAGGGCGTAGTGGAGGGTTAGGGTGCCGGGTGGGGGGTCCGCCGAGGAGGAGGCGGGGGTCCAGGTGTGTAGGAAGGCGATGCCGTGGACGGTGGGGTGGTAGTGGGGTATTTCGGTGGGGCTGGATGCGTGGGGGAGGTAGAGGACGAGGGTCTTTTCGTCGCTATTGCCATCGGTGTTGGAGGCGGTGCTGTGGAGGAAGTGGCACGTCTGCAGGAGAGGTTTGTCCAGTTGTGCGTTTCGAGGTATTAGGTTTCCGATGATGGTTCGCTGGAGCTCGAAGTTTGGTAGATCTACGTTCAGGGTCCCATGGTCTTGTGTGGTAGATGTTGAGGGTGTTTGTACAGCGTCCGGGTTGGGAGGGGAGAGCTTCCCTTGGCTATCGTAGAGTATGTCGGCGCGGAAGAGATTCGTGGAGTTGTTGTTTGGGTTTTTGAAGAGATTGAGCATCACCTCTGTGAAGATGTGAGGTGGAAATGCGCAGCCATGCTCCAGTATTGGTGTCCATATCTCGTCCGGTAAAACTCTCTTGCTTTTACTGTTTGGTAGGGTTAGGTCTACCGGGTCGAAAGGCATGATATAAATCGGAGGTTTCTTGAGGGTTATGTACTTTCGAGGTCAGAGGTCGCTGAGTCAGCGACAGTCGTGGGAATGCCCTCTTCGTTCCCCAATCTTACAGGGCAAGGCATACACATCTCATGTTGGAAAAGTGCCTTTCGCTCTGTGCTCTGTCTGAACCAGCGCCAATTGCCTCTATCAAACAACCACTAACGCTATGCCCCAACCTCAATATAACATATGGAGACCTTACCTTGTCTAGCATATACTTCCTAGATCTCTAACACCTTGACTTACTTACCCTTCGGCGAATCGTAATAATGTGCCATTTCCAAACCCGCTCTCTTGAACCCACACTTGACGTAGAAGCCCTCGTTGGCCTCGGAGCAATCCAATATCGTCTGAGCACCCACAAATCAGCAGCCACCTCCCATCCTTTCTCATCCCCTCGGTCCTCAAACGCATCCAAGAATCCGCCCGTGGCGTCACCCCCTCAGGGACCCAGCAACAACAACAACTCACCTTATAGCACCCCACCTTCTCCGCCACGTAATCCAACGCCTGTATAATGCGCAACCCCAACTTCTTCCCCTGCTGATCCTTCGCGACCGCAATATCCTCGATATGACCGACGAGCCCGAGGCCATGTATACTACCAACCCTCCATCATCAGCGCCCCTGTCCTCTCCTCTCCTCTTCCTCTCAGCAGCGCTTCATCGGCCTCGCCTCGACTTATGCCAACGGAAAAACGCACAATTTCCTCTCCACCAGCACCGCTCCCGTCCCGACGATCCGGCCCTCCCCCCGGGACTCCGCCCCGCTGCCGTCCAGGATGCAGAGCAGGTAGTATTCGTCGTTGCGCTTGCGCATCCAGTCGTAGCGCTCGTTCCACTTTTCTTCCGAGATGTCGCCGACCGTCGTCAGCACGCGCAGCACGTCCAGGAAGCCGTGGTGGTAGTCGCTTCGGAGGAGCGGTCGGATCGTGTAGTTTTCCGGCAGCTCGGCGGCGACGGTGGGGGAGATGAGGGTGGGGGAGAAGAGCGGGTCGGTGGACATGGTGGGGGTTGCGGGGGTTGGGAGGGAGGTTCGTGTGGAGCGTTGCCGATGACGATGGGGCAAGCTTGGGGCGGCGGATATGTAGATTACGGATCTCGCGTCTGTAAGGCCGAGGGGGACAACGACCATCACAGGGATTGAGCCCACAGTACAAGAACGGTTCAATAATCTCGTTGTGCACTTTACTCCCTGTATGAAGAGAACAAGATTGATTCACGCATTCATATGATGTGATCGCTGGCAATGTTCTCGAATGTTGTCATCGAATCGACATGTTTCGACCACCTTCCGACTTGAAGCGATTAGGGAGATATCCCGTAGCATAGCTCTCGGTCGACCATTTCGGTCGGTCCACGAGTCATGTTCCCTGTGGGACAAACTACCAGGTAGGATCTTTGCGGGTATGACTGTGCAGTGCAAGTTTCAACGCTGCCAGGGAATTTTGGCCACTCATGTATGAAGCAGCATTCTGTCGGGCAGCAGGGTAAGAAGTTGAGGCGCACATATGAATTGTCACCCGGCATGGAGATGGAAGCAGCGGATCCATGTCTTGGTCAGGCGGAGAGGGCGTTTCTATTCTACACCCAACTAGTATTTTACTCTATATAATTTACAGTAGTCTTAGATTACATAGACATGATGTTTAGTTTAATTAGACTTAATAATCATTAAAATTTGTTAATATGAAGAAAAATCTTGCTGTCATCAAGATCAGTGCTTACTAATGTAAATAGTATTAGAATTACTAGAATATGTAACAGCTATCTATACTCACTGTTCTTTTCTTCATTCTTCACATCTTGCTGTCATATTCTCAGTTCTCTTTCATTCTTTATATCTTCATCATTCTCATCATTATTTTCTTAGTTCTTCACATCTTCACAATGTTGTTCATCATTCTTTACATCTCATTGTTATTTTTTTCATTTTTTACAATATTACTCATCAATTCTCTATCTCTCTAACTCTTTAAGATCATCAATATTCATTTATATATTTCTTTACTTTATCTTTATTTTAATTTTAATTCTTTACTTCTTAATCATTTAATTTATAATCTCTTAAATTCTCAATTATAAATTTATTTCTTCTATTTATGATTACAAAAATTTCAAAATAATTTTTAACAGCTTTTTTATTTTTTATTTTTATATAAGTTTCATTATAATCAAAAATGTTTCTATTTATCTTGCAAATAAAACAGCTTTCATATCTTTAAAAAGACTTTAAATAAATTTTTTAAGCTTATAATATTGTATAAGAAAACTGTTGAGAATTTTTTATATTTAAAAGAATTAATTTGTTGTTATTATTATTAAAAGAAGAACTCATCTTTAATTATTGTTTACTTAAGACATTAATTTTTTTGTAGATTTTCTTATTTAAATAAATAATAATTATTTCTTTATAAATCTTAAAATTACAGTCTTTAAACATAAATATATAATGATTTTAAATTTTCTTCATTAAAACTTCTTTCACTGTATACTTTTAATGTCAAATGTACTAACAAGAAAGAATGTATTTTTAAAAGAAAAGACAATTATAATTAATATTATTTTTTAAAAATTGAAGATTTATCTTATTAATCATTAATTGTGTACTTACTGTCTTCTTTTACAAAACAAAAACTTATACAGAATAAAAAAGTTTTCTTATTTTTAATTAAAAAATAATGTTTACAAAATATTTTATATAAAATTTAATTTCTTTTTTGTTCACTTTTCTATTTTATTGCACTGCAATGTTAATTAAATGCTCAATAATATCATAAAATAATTATTTAATCATCTTTACTTTAACATTATGCTTTAAGAAAGCATATTAACTCTTTATTGCATTTATAAATAGAATTTAAAGAAGAAGATGCTGTAATAATATATATAGTTTATTTAGTTTCTTTATATATTTCATTACTTCTTTTTAATATAAGCTCATCATCACTTTAAAACAGCATCAATAATTATATTTATTAATTTTTTATACTTAACTGAAGTCTTTTAATGATATAATATAACAAAAAAATATTTAATGTATTTTTAAATTAATTTTGTTGACAAAAGCTTTCTGAATAATATAAAGAAAATAAACTTTATAAAGAAAATAATTAATTTTTTATTCATTAGTTTTAAGATTAGAAAACATCTTTTAAATAATATATTATTTGTTGATGAAGTTGTTTATAAGCATGTAATAAAGATATTAATAATGTTGACATTATGCTTTAATCTAAAAGTAAAAGTAAGCAGTTAACAATAGTAATAATGAAAAAAATAAATATAAAGAAAATTACTTATTTAATACAATTTTGCAATAATGATGTTGCTGTTCTTCTGTATAGTTAAAATATACACTTTAAATATTTAGTTTTCTTGTTCATTTTAAATTATAAAGTTATATCACAATTACAATATTTAATTTATGTTGTGCATCAAGTTCATGACAACAAAATATTCTCATTAATAAAGAGTTCATAAACAAAATAAATAAATAAATATTAATTTATTAAATAATTCACTGTTGCAAGCTTAAACTGTCTAAAAAGTAATTATTAATAGCTGTTATAAAGCAAAAAGTAATTTATCTTTATATTATTTATATATAAATTTTTCTTTTTCAGTTACATTACTATCTCTTATTGCTACTTCTATCATTTCTTTAAATCTTCTCATTATTATATATTTAAGTTCTGCTTCTTATAAGCAGTCTTAGCATTATAACAGTTCTTTAAATTTAATTAATGACTTTTTATTTTTCTTAATAATATACATTTCTTTAATCAATTCACAGCTGACTGATTTCTTAAGACAGTAGTGACTTTATAATTTTTGATTATTATTTAATTCAGTTTAATTTATTTAAAAAGTGACAGTGTTTTTAATAGTAATTTAATTTTATTACTTTCACTGCATCTTTCTCTTTTCAAATTATTATTTACATCTTTATTTTACAGTTAATTGCTGTGCAAAAAGACTTCATTCACTGTTAATAACCAACAGTATATTTCTTTGATTCTTAATTTTTCTTTGTATGCAGTCAACAACAATAATATTTAATTTTCTTTCTTTTTACAGTAATATTCATTCTATTTAACAATTAAACATTGTCAACATAAAATTAATAGATTTCTTACTCAGTCTTTAAAAGACTAATATTTTTCTTTATAGAAAAAAGATATTGTTGAAAGATCTTAAGATTAGAAGAGAAGTTGTGAATGATTTTTATTGTTAATGATGATGAGAATATTTAATGAACTTGAGTTTTGATGGCAGCAAGATGTAGAAAGAAGAATAAAGAACATTGACACATTAAGAAAAAAGAATAAACATTTTGTCATAATATCACTATGCACTCATACTGAATCATAGCTGAATTTCTTACACAACAATTAATAAGTAAAATACTATATAGACAGTCTTTACATACAAATCTTTTAAGTTTCTTAGTTATTAATCTTCATCAATATAAGACTTTAACATTGAAACTTCATCAAATAGCTATTGTAACATAGTGTCTTACATTGTTACATATCTTACTCATCAGCCTCTTATAGATAAGAGACTCATGAATTTATAATTTTAACAACTTTATCTTTTTAAAGAATGACAATTCATTACATTACAATATGTAGACTAAAAGTCAGCAAAATGAAACAGAGTTATTCTCTGACTATATTGAGATTTAAGTAATTTTTAAAGAATAAAAATCTACAAAAATTTAGACTGTTATTTAGACTGTAAAGAAAAAGAATTAATATTTAAATGAACAGATCTGTCTAATCAAAATTAGATAGATTAATAATGAGAAAAGATGATGATTTATGAAAATTAATTGTGAACTGTAAGCATTTAATATGCATAATGAGATCAACAAACTTCTGAGAGATGAAAATTCTTAAATTTCATCTAAGAAAAAACTACATACAAAATCTTTTTATGCTCTCATTAACTCTTTAAATTCAATGAAGTAACATGCATTCAAAGTTATGTATGTATTTTCAGCAAAATGAACACAATAACTGAAGAACTTATTCATATATAATAAAAAGTTTATCTATAAACATACTGAGTTTATATACAGTGCTGTAACAGCATTTTACTTAATTTCTAAAAACTTCTTTAATAATCATAATAAAATTCTCTTTGTTATGCAGTTCTTAGCAGAAGAATCTTAAGATGCATAATTTCATTACATTAATGAAAACAAACTTCTAAATAACAAATTATAAATATTCTTTTCAGAATTTCTGCTTAATCTTATTAAGAACTCAGTGAACTGCAGACTTAATACAGTACAGAAATACTTAAAAGTTATATAAAAATTTATTTAATTAATTTAAGCTTTTACAATATATCTTAGTATGCTGAAGAATCAGCTTTTAAGCTATATAAAGAAATAAAGAATAAGTTATTTCTTTATAAAACTTTAATTAAAGATTTAAGCAGCTTTAATTAATTATTAAGATTTTTTAAAGATAAAAGAAAGTTTAATAATTTTAATTATTAAATTAAAGATTAATCAGTAATCTATAGATGATTATACAGTTTAAAGTTACATTATTAAGAAAATTTATGAGTATTATTTATATTCTTTTACTTAAGCAGCAAAGTCACAGCAGAACAATTATCTCAACTTTAAGATTACAAAATTAAATCATTATAATAATGTAGATAAACTCTGTTTTGAGACTGATGTTAAGAAGAATAACTGCTATAACTGTAAAAGATTAAATCATTTTATAAAGAACTGCAGAAGTTTTTTAAAAAATCTTAATTACATTAAGATTAATGCAGTTAAGACAAAAAAAGATAGAGTTTCATTAACTGTGCTTTAGCAACAAAAATTAAATCAGAAATCATAAAGAAATTTAGTATTATAAAAAAGAATTAAATTTAAATTGAATTCAATTAAATTTTTATTAATATACTGTTAAACACTGCAGCAAAGATCAATGTAATGTCTTAATAATATGTTGTTGCTCATTAACTGACACAAATTAATGCAGAACTCTCAAGATCAGAGTTTTTAAAAAAACAACATATTTACTGTTATAATGCATATTTAATGAAGCATAAACTCATCAACAGTTAAAAATAAGAGCAAACTGAAGAGCAATTATTTTATATTTTAAATAAAAATGAATCTAAACTCATCTTTAATCTCTTAAATCTGAAATGATAACATATTTATATCAATTGTAACTTGCATACATAACACTATAAGATAAAACAAATTTCTTTAATTATTGATGAGTTTAAAGCATTTATCAACAACATTTAAAATTAACTTACTGTTTACATATTATTGATGATGTCTGAGTCAGATTCATCAACAATTATTATATATGTTGTTAATGAAATGTCAATACTATCTTAACAATACAACAAATACATAAATATATTCTCTGAAGAGAATGTCAGCAAGTTATTATCTCATTAAGATCATGATTATGTTATAGAGACAGAGAGACATAAATTATTTTATAATTTACTTTATAATTTGTCAAAAATAAAGCTATAAGTGCTTAAAGAATATCTAGACAACATCTTAATAAAGAGATAAATACAACATTCTGTTAACTTTATAGAAGTATCAGTTCTGTTTATCTTAAAAAATGAAAAAGATTTATGTCTATATATTGATTATAGAAATCTTAACAAAATTATTATTAAGAACTGTCACTCTCTGTCATTGATTAGTGAGACACTTAATTGTTTAAGTAAAGTCAAGATGTTCATTAAATTAGATTTTAAAGATGCTTATCACTGCATCAAAATCAAGAAAGACAATAAGTGAAAGACTGTGTTTTATATATATTATAATCATTTTAAGTACATAATTATGTCATTTAAACTGATTAATGTCTTAGTAACTTTTCAAGTCTATATTAATTAAACATTGACTGAGTTAGTTAATGTCTTTTGTGTAATATATTTAAATGATATCTTGATCTATTTCAATTTTTTAGAAAAACATCAAAGTTATATGAAACAGATTCTGAAGCAACTTCAATGATTTAAACTGTATGCAGATCTAAAGAAGTACACTTTTCATATTATATAAATGAAATTTCTTAAGTTTATCATCTTCACTACTGATGTTTTGATGAATTAACAATGAATCAAAATCATAAAGAAATGATCAGTATCTAAAAGCTACTGTAAAATATAAATATTTTTAGAATTTGCAAACTTTTATCATCACTTTATACAGAGTTATTTTAAGATCATTATTTCTTTAATTAATCTGTTAAAAGACAGCAAGAATGACAAGAAGATAGATGTCTTTAAGTAATTATAAATGATAGTATAAACATTTTATAAGCTTTACAATATCTTTATATAGACATCTATTTTAATGCACTTTAATTCAGAGCTAAGAGCTCAGATTAAAATTGATGTCTTAATAGTTAAGTTAATAAATATTTATTTATAGCTTTAAATAGATGCTCAATGACACTCTGTTATCTTTTAATTAAGAAAGTTAAATCTGATCAAAACACATTATAAAATTCATAATTAAGAATTGTTAACAATTATAAAGACATTTAAACACTGACAATATTATCTTAAGAATAGTTATTATCTTATTGAGATACTTACAGATCACAATAATTTATAAGAATTTATGAATGTAAAATCATTAAATAGAAGACAAGCACATTAAGTTATGAGATTAACTTCTTATAATTTCATAATTATACATTAATCAAAAAAAACAAATCTCATTAATGTACTGTCAAGACATTCTGACTATAAAGTCAAGAAAAATATAAACAGATTGCTGTTAACATTGCAATGAAAGCTAATTACATTATTTTAAAAGTTAAAATTAAGCATTACTGCTTTAATTAATCAGATCAATGCTTAAAGCTTAGATCTGCAAATTATACTGATTATTTTATTAAAAGAATATTGATTAAGCACTTAGGCTGAAGATCATGACTGTTAAAAACAAGTTAACAGAAGATTTAGAGAGTCTTTATTTAGAAATAAATTGAAGAACAATGATTATATATTTAATTTATTTATATACAATGTAGCAGAAGAGCTGCTTAACTTTATTGCTGAAATTACTGATTGTAAACAGTTCATTTTATGTGCATTGATTTAGAAAGTGATTAATAGTAAAATAATACATAATAAAAAGTAATTATTCTTTCTTAAACTTGTTCATCTCTTATAGAACACTGATGTTTTAACAATAAAGATGTGATAAAACTTGAAATTACAGAGTAACTGCAGTCATTAAGACATCAATAACAGTCTGTAAATGTTTAATTTTACTGAACTACTTCATCATAAAGACAAGATATACATATTATCTGATGAAGTCATTAAGAATGAGCTTATGAAGCTGCATTATGACAATGTTTTAGCAAAACATTATAAAGTAAACAGAACAATCAATCTGCTGTTTAGAAAGTATTATTAAGTTAATATGACAAATAATATTTAAGAATATATTGCTTTATATACTGTATGTTTAAGAATTTAAGTATTAAGACATTATTTATATAATGAATTACAGTTATTGTCATTATCTATTTAATCATAAAAGAAGATAATAATGAACATAATTACTGACTTATTATTCAGCAGATAAGAAATTAATGTTTATGACTTCATATTAATAATTGTAAATTATCTTACAAAGATGACTCAATATATTTTTGTTACTAAAAAATTCACTGCAATTAAGTTAGCTGACATATGTATTGAACAGATTATATGTCACTATGAAGAATTTAGAAATATTGTTTCAAATTAAGAATCAATTTTCATCAGCACATATTGATCTGAGTTTTATTATTAACTTTAAATAAAGCAAAGATTAAGCATCATCTTTTACTTATAAACTGATGATCAAATTAAAAGACAGAATTAAATTTTAAAACATTGTCTACATTATTATTGTTGTGAAGAACAAGACAACTAAGTATTCTTTTTGTTAATGACAGAGTTTATATATGTAAATAAAAAATATACAACAATTAATTAAACACTGTTTAAGACATTAATGAGCTATTACTTAAGAATTGCTCAACACATTGAGAACAACATTTATGAAGAAAAGATGTTAGCAGCAAAAGACTGAGCACAGTAAATAAAGAAAATCTGTGTCACAATGATAAAGCAATAATAAGTTACTGTAAAAGCATAAATTAAGTATTTTAACAAAAATTATGTTTAAAAAAGCTATAATGTCAACAATCTGATGTTATTGTTCATTAAGAACTTAAAGCAACACAGATTAAGCAAGAAACTGTTATATAAATTTATTAAGTCTTTTTAAATTATCAATCTTATTAATAAATAAGCATACTGACTGACTCTGTCTGCTCATTACAGAATTCATAATATATTTTATATCTCATACTTAAAGTTTCATAAATACTGTCTAAACAATAATTCTTTGTCAGAACTGTCTTTTTGAATCTCATAAATAACAAGAAAGAATATAAGATCAAAGATATTTTAAATAAGAAACAAAGAAGAGAACAGTTACAATATGAAGTTAAGTGAATAAAGTATTTAATAGAATATAATGAGTAACTTTGAACAGAGAATATAAGAAGTGCAGAAGTGTTGCAATAAGAATATAATATAAAAGTAGAGAAGAAGCATAAGCATAAATGAGATTTAAGAAATTAAAAACTTCTATTAAAAATATTCTATATAATATCATTTAAGAGAAGTAAAGTCAAAATATAATTAATACATCAATAAAATGCTATTAAATTACTTTGTTATCTCTGCATCTGCATTGCTATCAGAAGCAAAAGACAAGAACAGTAACTGCTTATTAATGTTATAGTTGCTGTTAAAATAATTAAGTTACAGCATTAAGTCATGAAAGCTTTCTAAGATGTTGTTATTTAATTAAAGAAAGAAAAGCTTATACTTGAAGTAAAGTAAGCAACATGACAACAACAGCAAAGCATAAGAGAATTAAGAAAATAAATTATAAAGTAAAAAATATTTAATATAAATATCTGCATCACAGTGACTGCTTACTGCTCTTAAATCATGAGCAACAATAAATTATAAATCTTTATAGACTTGTAATGACTGCTGTGATGTCTTATAACATAAATAATATAGATGATGACATACTTAATAAATGATGTCTATATACAATTAAGATAATGCTGAAGTCAAGATTAATGAACATCATTAGCTGTTATAATGATGACATAATTGACAAGTATATATAAGTTATTAACTCAATAATTAAAGAATGCAGAGATCTGTTATCATTAATACATCATAAAATGACAAGAAATTTTCTGTTAAACTGAGTTGCATAGCTTTTAAAGCATTTTGCAATAATTGCAATTTTAATTCTCAATAATGTTGCAGTGACTAATGTTGTCACTGATATGTTTTAAATAGTAAAGACAACAGAAAGAATTCAACTTGTTATTGATGTAATGATTATGATATGACATTGAGATGATATTAACATGAGTAAATAAGAAAATAAAGAAATTACTGAGAGTACAATGTCATGAAGTGATGATATTCTTAAAAGCTGAGACAAAAACAGAATTGAGATGCAATGTGTATGATGATGTTACTGTAAAAAAAGAATATAATATATAATGCAGAACAAAAAGATATTCACTGATTACAGTCTTAAATTTAGTACTCTTTTGAGTAACAAGTTTCTGACAAATCAATTATATCATAAAGATGATGTTCTGTGATATTAATGATGTAGTAATGATCATTAAGCAAGCATTTTCAATTAAATTCATCAATAATGATTTATTTGCAGCTTAAGAAAGCAGAAATGAGATGTAATAAGATGATATTTTATCATTAAAAAGATTAAATAAATATAACTACATCTATATACAATAATAAAGTTTCTGCTGCTGTCTCTTCTGCACAACAATACTATTCAGAGTGTGCATCTCATCATTATTATGTAGACATTTTGTCAGCAGATTTATTTTAAGACATTTATATTTCTTATATTTAATATTCTTCTTTATCTTATTCTGTTTCTGTATTTCATTTCAGCAAAGCAAATATGTCAATAATATTATTTACAATATTTATTGCATTCTTAATTAATTTAATTCTTACAGACTTGATCTTTAAAATCAGCTCTGATAAGTTTGTCAATTCATTAATATTTAAGACTGTGTTGATGAACAGTATCTGATTATGATGTTGCTGTTGTTATGTTTTCATTATTATGTCATTTACACAGTATTACAAGAGAAAAGCACTGTTCAGAAGCACAGAGTTGCTATAACTTTGATATATTAAGATGTTGAAGATAAAATGAATGCAAATTATGCATGAGAAAGAGTTTCTTATATATTACAATTAAACAAAGAAATCACTGATCTAATCAATTCAGAAATAAAGAAAAGTTAATTTTACTTATGTTTTGTGTATTATTCATTGTTAAACAAAGCTAAATCATCATCTATCTAAATGTAGCAAACTTAAAGTATTGTATAAGATCATCAGTTTAGCTGAGATAGACAATAAGTGAAATATATAAGAATGTTAAGTAAATTATTATTTACATCTCACTGATTTGATTTCATGAAATCACAATATATTTATAACATTAATGATATGTCAATGTACTGAAGAATCAGCACATAGAAGAGAAGACAATTATTATGATATCATTATGTACTTATATTAAATAATAGCTAAATTTCTTACACAATGATTGATAAGCAAAGTACTATATAGACAGTCTTTGCATACAAATCTTTTAAGTTTCTTAATTGTTAATCTTCATCAATACAAAATCTTAACATTAGAACTTCATTGAATAGCTGTTGTAACATAGTGTCTTACATTGTTACATATCTTACTCATCAGTCTCTTATAGATAAGAGACTTGTGAGTTCACTCATTTAGACATGTAAATTAGCTTTGTTTTGGTTCTAATAATAGAAAATATGCATAGAATGCATAGAACTGCTTATTAAGTATGATACTGTTATTTATTTTAGTGTTGAGTGCAGTGCAGAAGTTTTTGCAGAGATGTCTTTTGGTGAGCAACAGCTTCTGTAGATGAGAATAGTGAAGTTTCAGTGCATATTATGTGAAAGGTAATTGCAACCATGAACTGCTGCTTCAGACAGTGATGATAATTATTATAATGAGAGAAATTGTCTTTAATCAGTAGCAGAAGATTGAAGCTGTTGTGATGTTGAAATGAGTTTAATTGTAAGTGCTTGCAGCTTAAAACTGAACAAACATATTCAATGTGAAGTTCACTGAAGTTTGAAGTTTATGCAATGTGATGTAATGCAATGCACAACTTATGTAACTTCTCTTAACAAAGAACTGTCAACACCTTTATCTTAATCATTTAATTGTGCTCTGCTCTGCTCTGAATCAAGGTGCACTTCAGAGTATCAGAGGATCAGTAAAGGTCAAGAAATAATATGAAATAAAATGAAATGAGGTTAAATATCAGACTTTAGTTAAATAAACTAAACAAACTAATCTGTTAACTAAATCATTAAGAATCTCATCAAATCTGATTTCTGAATAGTAACTGTTGCTGTTGAATGAGAACTCTCTTGTATGTAGATAAACAAATTAATATTAGAGAACTTTTGCAAAGTGTAAATAATTATTTACACTTCTAGAATAGATTTAGTGAATCAGATTTTTATAAATCTGACTCTAGACAGAGTTCTAAAGTGTTAGCAGTTTTCACAATGTGAAAACTGTTAACACTTCATTTACACTATGAAACTAGTCTAGTTAGATCTAGCTTAATAAATTATTATGACTTCATGCTGTGATAAAGACTTAAGAATTAAACATTAAATTTATATATTAATATTATGTCTTTCATACTCTATTGTTATTGTTAGATATATAACTCACGATAGCTATGCTATTAGTGTGGTGCCACCTTTTAACAGGTTATGAGCCCAGGTTAGTGCGTGATAACTTGCATAAAATGGCGCCTAGGCCACCTCTGCTGGTGGTTCAAGTCCATGGTGAGGGAGTAAGTCCAAAAGGTCACAAGTTCAAACTGCTGTCTGCGCGCACCCTTTACACCTGCGGGTCAGTTGCGGGCTGATCGCGGGTTAGAGAGAGTGTTAGATGTATAACTCACAATAGCTATGCTATTAGTGTGGTGCCACCTTTTAACAGTTATACAGATTATTCAATTAATCATATAAATTAATTAAACTTCATAACTTCTGCTTTTAAATCTAATTAACTGTTAAACTTATTATCTGCAGTCACACTGTCTTCTTTATTTATCTTTAATGTTTTAATGCTCATTAATTCTGTTCTAACTGCAGTTCTCATCACTTTCATTCATCTCATTATTTTTTTCATCACTCTCATCATCATTCTCATTCATCTCATCACTCTCATCATTACTTTCATCTGTTCTATTATCTTTCTCATTACTCTCATCACTTTCATCATCATCATCATCATCTCTCATACAGATCTCACAGTCATGCATAATTCTCAATTAATAAAGAAGAAAAACACTATTTTGCTATAGATCTGTCTGCAAAAGCAGTCAGTATATAGTGTTTTTAAAAAGAGAATGAAGTTTTAACAGAAAATTAATGTAAAGTTTGTTTACAAGACAAAGTGATCTTATAACTCTTTAAAGTGTCATGTGAAATCATTAATAAAGAAAAAAAAGCAGTATTTAATCAGTCTTGCTATTGATGATGAGAATTTAAAAATTAATTTTATTAGAGTTCTCAATGTATGAATTGAGATGATGAAAAAAGATAAAGCAAAAAAATAAGCAAAGAAAAAGACTGCAGAAGAATTAATAAAACAAGAATATTAAAATAAGAATGCAAGAGATGATCTGATGCTTTGAATAAATAAAAAAGAAAAGAAAAAATGACAATTAAAGTTCTTAAATAACTCTGACACAGAAGACAGTGATGATGAAGACTTATTTAGCTTGTATAATTTTTTCATTCATCATGTTATTGCATTCTTGTGAGTCTACAGCTCATTCATCACTTCATTCATCACTTCATTCATTATTTTATCTGTCACTTCATTCACAACTTTCTTTCACAGTCAATTCAGCACTTCAGCAGCTCACATTGAACTGCAGCAGTGACAGTAAAGATTTATTAAATATTTAAAATGAAACTTTTTGCACATTAAGTTCTCTGCAGTTCAAGTTCTTATCATTATGTTTAAAAGTTATATTTAGTGAGAGAATTTGAGTCAGAACATAAAGATGTGTGCTATAAAGATAAGAGTGAGAGTCTTAAAGATGAAGATGAGATTGTTAAAGATTTAGATCAGAATTAATGAGACTGAATAAGAATGAATGATAAAAAGAAAGATTTTTATTTAAATTGATTGACTGAAAATTCAATTAAACATACAGATAAATTAGATATTAATTATGTTGAGTAAGTTAAAGAAGAATCTTATTTAAATAGCTGATAGATATATCTTTAAAGTTGAAGACTTTAAAAGAAATTAATTTTTAGATATATTGTTTTCTTTTAGACATGTAAAACAGTTAATAAATAAGATAGATATTATATAAAAAGTAGTAATAGATTGCTGCTGAGATTAAAGCTAAATGTTAATGACATTAAATAGTTAAAGATTCTGAATCTATTTAAATGTCTGCTTTACAGTAATTTAAACACTAAAAAGAATCTTGTTAAATGTTTATTGTTGTTTATTGAGAATTTAATTATCTTAATAAAATTTTATGATATTTTAAAGTTGCTGATAAGTCTAATCACTGTACAGATAGAGCTGTAAATAATCATTGTAAACTTAATAAAGATCTTCTTGTATTTAAGATTTTCTCATAATCTGAAAATTGTTCATCTTGTTTTTATAAGGCTCAGCAATTGATTCAATAAGATCATTTAAATACATAATATTTTAATATTTAAAGTTATGATGCTTCTTATATTCTAAATAAAAGAATCACTGATTCTTTATTGATTAATAAATGATTTAAAACATTTCATCAATAAAATTTTAAATTATTTCTTCATTTATTCATTCTTTAACTCTCTTAATTGCATGAACATATCATTGAAGTCATTGATATTGAAAACTTAAATATTATTAAAGTATTTGTTAATATTGAAGATATAAATGCTCAATAATGTCATTGTAAACAGTCAATAAATAGAACTCTGAGTATTTAAAAAGATTGAAAAGCTAAAAAAGTTATTGTGAAAATGACTGTTAAATTAAAACAAGACATAAAGTCAGTTTAAAGAAAAATTAATATTGTATTCATTATAAAATGATGTCAAGCTTCAGAAACAGAAGAAGCTGTCAAATATTTAACACTATAAATTTATACATTATTGTTAAACAATTATACTATAAATATTTAAATACTTTACTGCATATAATGATGCTGTGTTTCATCATCTATATCATTAAGTTAAAATTCAAAGAAATTATACTTCATTGAAGCTACATATTGATGCTGAGACTAATTATTGAAGATCTTAAAATGCATTATAATAAGCTCAATAAGCAGAGTGACAAGCAATGAATTATTTATGTTGTGATGACAGCAAGATAAAGTGATATATTAAGATAAGAGATTTGAGTGATGAAATTACATGTCAGATGTTTATGAATTTTTATATTGTCTCATTAAATTTAGTAACTAAAAGAATCAATATTCTGACTGAAAGTGCAAATTCACTTAAAGTGTAAATAATTATTTATACTTTACAAAAGTTCTCTATTGTCTGAGAAGATCATACAAGTAAATTGAATTTCAAGATATGATAAAGATTTACTTTGTACACATATCTTATCTAGACAAAGTCAGCAGGTACAGGCACTCTCTATAAGATACTTAAGAATCAAATCTAGTCAAGTCTTATACAGTATTATATTAAAAGTCTTTACAAATTAGTTAAAATTATTCTTTCACAACATAATGAACTATAAACTCACTGTTTTCTTATCTTATTCACAGTCATGTTACACACTTCATTAAAGCTCATATTGAGCAATTTCTTTTGTTGTAAGAAATTGACTTCATATAAGTGAGAATTAATTGTGAGTCACAGTTCTGAAAGTGTCAGTACTGTAAAAATTTAAAAGAAGTTTTCAGTGTTAGAATTAACAATTAAATTAACAATTTTATAGATCTTTTATCTTAATCAGAGTGTCAGCAAGCTCTAAAGTGATCATTTAAAGTCTTGTTCAGTTTGTAAACAACAACATATTATATGCACAGCTCAGATTAAGCTTAAGATTATTTATTGAGAGCTTCTTAAGTAAACAGAGATTAATTGCTTGAAGTTAACAGTATATTGAATATTTAAGAAGTATAAACTTATTAATTGACTTATAAAGAAGCATTTATTTCTATAAGAGAAAAATGCAGTTAAGAGACTTGTCTGAGTGAAGAAACAGAACAATTAAATCTTTAATGAGTAATTAAAAGTGATTTGAATGAATGAGTGTTCAGTAAAGTGAAACATAAGTAAAAGTAAAAAGTGAGTGTTCTATATATTAATAAATAAATAAAAGAAAAAGCACATCTAAGCTGTTTCTAAGAGCAAGAATGTGTCTATAATGATGTGAGAAGCTTTTTAAAGTGAGAGAAGATTGAATTTAAATTAAATGAAAAGAAATTCATTAATTAAGAGTAAAGACTACTTAATGAAGTTCTATCTTAAAATATTGAATAACAATCTGCTTAAAATCTAAATCTTTGATCTTATCTTTATGCAGAACAATGCATCAATTCATAATGTTGATGTTGTTAAGCTGTGATTTAAAGAGCATAACATAAATCTTATAAACTGACTTTCTTACAGCTCTGATCTAAATTCTATCAAATATCTTTGAGTTCATCTCAAAAAACTGATCTACAAAGTCTGTCTTGACATAGAAGAAGTACATGACAGTGATGAGAAGATTTAAAAGATCTTATTTAAGATCTTGAAGAAAGTCTGGTCTAGACTTGACAAAGAGTTATTAATGATGTTAATAGAGAGCATAAAATTGAGGGTAAAAGCAGTTATTGAGGTGAAGAGATGATACACTCAGTATTAATCAAAAATTGAGATTGAGAATTTCAAGTACTATATAATATTAACTACTATACAAAACTACAAGACTCTTCAGTATTTTGTTGAAAATTTCTATATAATATAATAATGAGGGTTTTGGTGGGGTAACCCCGCTCACAAAGACTTTTGACGTAGAACTGTACCTTGGAGACCCTTTGTCTGTTGAGGTGTGATCATGCCCGGCCTTTCTGAAGCCTGGACTAAGACAGAGACAACAGACAATAATGCAAGCTGTGGCCAGATGTATCAAACCTGAACAATAGAAATTCATAGTTGTTGCCCATGACTCTTAATGCATTTCTCATGGAGAGACAGATGTCTTGTGTATCTGCAGATGCGATTGTGTGTACGACCTGACAGCGTGAAAAGGCTGCACAACTCCCATTTCTCCCGTCATAAATACATGACATGCATCTAATGCTATTGGTCAATCGGAGTGAAGCCGAAGGATCGAAGATCGAAAGATCGAAGGATCGAAAGATCTCCCATGATAACCGACAGCTCTTAAGTTCAGACCGCTGGGAACCTGGAACTTAACTTTGTTTTATCCATGTCCGGTTGGGGTATGGGGGTCCTTCTTGGCGGCCAAGCAGTACGAACCGGATCTTCGCTTCCTCAGACCTACAGTAAGGTAGGTAAGGTAAGGTAAGGTAAGGTAAATGATAGGGTGCCTACCTTACCTATGAGTAAGGCAGCAGCCCTGAAATGATGCCGTGTCCCTTCTCTCCATGCCGTGTCGGCACGCACAGATATCCACGTGGACTGGAATCTGTGACGATCTCAAGATTCTTCCTCGATAATCAATCCCGTAGCCCTTCCAATTCCAGCAGTGCGGAGTAACGCCTGCATCACTCCTCGGCACAGGATGCGGCTGGTCGCCATCGAGGCCAAAAAGAAACAATAATATTGACAGAGTGAAGAATGGCGCACACAAGGCGTTCCAATGGAGGGGCAGCTGGAAGTCGCAATAATCTTCTCCGCCAACTTGCCGTACAAGTACAGAGTCGTCTAGAAATGACCTCGCGTGCCAGCTTCGCACTCCGTCCGTCTGGTTACCTGTTGTATGAGCCGAATTCCCTCGGTTCGGTAGTTGAACGGTAATTGTATAAACACCTACAGTACTTGTAGAGATGAGATATAAACGATGAGGTAGACAAGGTAAGGTAGTCTCTTACTTCAGATGGTCTGGCCAAGCACTGATGTATTATTATTCAGTTTGAGCTTCGAAGTCCGTCCTCCAAGTCCAGTATTATTATTGACTCCGGACGGTGTTTTAGTTCTACCTACCTACCGACAGTAGTTTTAGTGGGAAGCGGTTGTGTGAGTAGGAGCAGGGTACCAGGTAGGGACCTCGAGGTGCTTGATCGAAGATGTGTGGAGGGGTAAATTCCCAAATTCAACGAATCCTCACGATGATCTGGACCTCATCCAATAATTCCTTACAAATTCAACCCTGAGATGGAGACGGAGCGAGACCTAGACTGGAACTGGTGGAGAGCCACACAGCACGCCTCGTATGGAACCGTCGTATGTACAGATACCGACCTTAGGTACCTTGTCCTGCTCCCAGGCCCCTTGCACACCGTGCACAGCGCTACGGATCAGCTACTGTCCCTATGTACTGTGCCTAAGGTAAGGTACCCTAGGTATATGGACCTATAGGAACATAGGTACCCTGCGCCGTAAGTTCCCGTTTCAGAAATTTGATGCTCGCCTGGAGTCGGCCATACTTCCTACACAACGCCAAGATACAAATAAATACAATACCTATATCATTTAAGTTAAGGTGAGGTATTATTCCGTGAGGTGGAAAGGAAACCTCAAAGCACAGGCACATTCCCCAACCACCATCCGCCTTCAGTGCCGTAGATTGAGGTGAAGCTCAAGCATTTCATCGAACCATTGACATATACCTTACCTCCGTTGTACGCAAGGAATCCCCGCCTTCCTCCTGCCTCCACATTCATACCTGACCTGGTATGTAAAGGCTGCTGTATTCGCCGGTGTGGTGTTGTGCTTTGTTGTGATACATCTTAGTGGAGAGTTGGTGACATATGCCCTAACTCAGAACAAATCTCTAAAACTCTCTAAAAATCTCGGTGTCATAGCTTTGCCCCGTCTCCCACTTCTACTTCCCTCATAACACGGACCTCGCACAACCTTGATATCTTTCCACTCGCCCTCTGTCTTTTCATCTCATCTTCCCTCCTCCTCTTTCATCTCATCTCATACCTCATACCTCCTTCGTACCTTTTCAAGGCAATATCAGGAAGCATGGTCTACTCTCTCACCTATCGTCGTCCTCCACATGTCGTTGACTCGACAACGAGCTCGTTGAATGGCGACAGAAGGACAAAGTCCGTCGACGAGTCAATCAGCTCTGGGAGCACTGGTGTGTCTCGAGGTATCCCAGATGCCTTGTCTTTCGATCGAATCATTGCCGGTGGTACCTGCCCGGTAAGTCATCTCCATTGGTACAAGCCTCACTTCGCTCTCGAGCTCGGAGGGCAGTCAGCGTTCCCAGCGTTCAGCGAGTCTGACGGACGGAAGCGTGACTGCATATGAGCGAGCTTGAACTTCCCGGGACGGTTGTGCTAACGTCGTACCTGTCCAGCCATGTACCACCCGGGATTTCATGAATTACCTCATCTACATCGAGCACGCTGCCGAAAACCTTCAGTTTTTTCTTTGGTACCAAGATTACATCAAACGTTTTTCGGCGCTCCCGATCAGTGAACGTGGACTGGCTCCTGAATGGACCGTCACACAAGCCGAGACCGAGGCAGTGACTTCGCAAACGAACCACACCGGTCCGAAAAAGACGAGCCCTGAGGTCGCTGCTGTGTTCAAGGGAACCGATTTCGCGCCTGGTGTGAAAGGTTCCCTCGTCGAATACGGCCTCAATCCATTCCACACTCCCCCGACAACTCCACCCGTCGACAAAGAATACTATACGGCTTCGGAATATGGCTGGAGTGATGACGGATCGACACTGAAGAGCACCACCGGCAGATCTTTCGCGAAGCAGACAGCCGGGGCATATGAAGGAGCGGAAGTCAAGTGGCAACCTTGTATGTATCGCGACCTGCCATGGCCCATGATAGTAAATGCACTTCTGTTCTGACAGCCGCGGTAGTCACCATCCAGCCATTCCGAGAGGAGGTCTCGCGGATCATCGCAACCTACATCGCTGACGGAGCTCCTCGCCAGCTGAACCTCTCATCAAAGGAACGCACAACTCTTCTACACGCTCTCGCAAACACCACTCACCCGTCAGCTTTCCGCAACGTGGCGGGGACGGTGGAGTGGTCGCTCAGGCACCAAGCTCACCCCAACTTCATTCGCTGGACCATCTGCAACGGCAACCGACCACGCGTCATCTTCGCTCGCGGCCTTGGCGTGGGTGGTATCGTTGCCGGCAGCATCACTGCGGTCTTGATCATCTTGAGTCATGCGGGGCGGGGCTGGCGGATTCTGTCTTTCATCGGTCTCGTGATCGGTATCGCAACCCTGATGGCCGCGTGGAAGGGCATGTGTGTCGTAAGTAAAACTGGAAAGCGATTTTGTCCGTCACGTTCACTGATCTTTCAAAGGTTCTCCATGGTATGCATCATCGACATCTCCGACCGTGGGAACTTTTCGCCGAGGATGACGATGCTTCGTCCAATTACGAGATGAAGAAAGGCTCTTTCGACAGTCTCGGCTCCCGCAACAATTATGAAGATGAGCCCTGGATCGTCAAGTACGAGAAGCGTAACGTCATCCGCAAAATATTCGACCGTGAGGTTTGGATTCAAGAACCGGCTTTGCGCCAAATCCAGGATACTATCTTCATCCAGTCAATTCTTGGCGCCGTTGTCATTTCCGCCATCGCCGTTGGCATATTCGTTGCGATTCCTAAGGGACGCTTTTACTAGTCCTGATACTTGCACCTTAGCGTCGTTACTTTGCTCTCCTTTTGCATCCCCACGGGGTATGCTCACTCGCTGGTGTGATTTCCTGTGGCGTTCATTGCTGGTATTTGTGACGAGATATTCTCATCGAAACTATTCCACAGTCACAGGCCTAAGGAAGGCTTGGTGTACCCCAGCGCTCTTATGCTCGACTGAGAGCTTCTGTCCGAAGAGGATTTGTCGCGATTTAGCTGGACAGAAGTCAAGCGTGCCATACCTATTGTTGCAGGCTTTGTTCCCAGCGTGCTTGTCTTTCGCCGGTGTGAAGTCGGGTCTCCCAGCACCGTACTCTCACTCAAAGAAGTATCTTAGATAATTGTAATGGCGTGGGCGAGAAGCCCAGAAGAACTGCATCACTGTCTTGTCTTCGATTGTCATATCGGCCCTCCTGAACGGGGTGGCCGTCATCAACATTTAGCATTTAGCATTACCATAAGGCTGCAATATAACAAATCTGCTCATGGCTGGGTTTTCGATAGTTGAATCAATGATCGTCATCCTTCCTTCATCCCCGGTGAGACTTGGCCTCCGTCGGTTTTGAGGTGCATAAGCACACGCAGACCCCTGCTACAGTGCAGGCAATAATTCTGGTCACTCAGAACGCTCCCAAAAAAAAAAACTGATCACTTTTTTTTGAAAGCTCAAAATTCTTAAAACACATAAATACAGTAATTACTTCACAATTACAGTGTATACAAATATTCTGAGTATGCAGAATGATGAATTATATAAATCTTTAATATCTATGAAAGTTCTGAGTCAATTAATACATAAATGATGTTGTTATTGCAGTATTTAATGAGTTTTACATACAAAATGCAGCAAAATCTCCAGTTTTGTTGCAGACTCACTGTTTCATCATTAAAACACACTTTTTTGATAACTACACATACAATTGCTTAATGATACATCTAAAAATTACAGATTTAGTAAATTTATATATAATTCATCATTCTGCATACTCAGAATGTTTGTATACACTGTGATTGTGAAGTAATTACTGTATTTATGTGTTTAAGAATTTTGAGCTTTCAAAAAAAAGTGATCAGTTTTTTTTTTTTGAGTTGCATTTCAGAACACAGGTCAGATGGTCTCACTAAAATCTCAGATGATCTTATGCTAATTTGATAAATTAAGATTTTTTGTGAAGCTAATAAACAAGAAATTGAAACTATGACTGTATAATTCATTAGTAATTCATTACAAACTGATTAAGAATTCTTTCATAACTGATTAGTGATTAGAAATTAGTGTTAAAGAAGTTAGATAATTAGAATTAGAAAATTAAAGTTTGTTATGATATCATTATGCACTCATATTAAATTATAGCTGAACTTCTTACACAATAATTGATAAGTAAAGTACTATATAGACAGTCTTTACATACAAATCTTTTAAGTTTCTTAGTTATTAATCTTCATCAATATAAGACTTTAACATCAAAACTTCATTGAATCACTGTTGTAATGTAGTGTCTCACATTGTTACATATCTTACTCATCAGTCTCTTATAGATAAAAGACTTGTAAATTTACAATTTTAACAACTTTATCTTTTTAAAGAGTGACAATTCATTACATTGCAATATGCAGACTAGAAATCAGCAAAATAAAATAAAGTTATTCTTTAATTATATTAAGATTTAAATAATCTTTAAAGAATAGAAATCTGTAGAGATTTAGACTGTTATTTAGATTATGAAAAAGAAGAATTGATGTTTAAATAAACAGATCTGTTTAACTGAAATTAGACAGATCAATAATAAGAAAAGATGATGATTTATGAAAATTAATTGTGAATTATAAGCATTTTAATATATATAATGAGATCAACAAACTTCTGAGAAATAAAGATTCTTAAGTCTTATCTAAAAAAAAACTGCATACAGAATCTTTTTATGCTTCTATTAACTTTTTGAATTTGATGAAGTAACATGCATTTAAAGTCATGTATACATTTTCAGCAAAATGAACACAATGACTAAAGAACTTGTTTATATATAATGAGAAGTTCATTTGTAAACATACTAAGTTTATATGCAGCACTGTGACAACATTTCACTTAATCTCTAAAAACTTCTTCAATAATTATGATAAAATTCTCTTTATTATGCAGTTCTTAATGAAAGAATCTTGAGATGCATGATTTCATTACATTAATGAGAACAAACTTCTAAATAACAAATTATAAATATTCTTTTTAGAGTTTCTGCTCAATCTTATTGAGAACTCAGTGAACTGCAGACTTAATACAGTACAGAAATACTTAAAAGTTATATAGAAATTTATTTAATCAATTTAAACTTTTATAATATATTTTAACATGCTGAAAGATCAGCTCTTAAGCTATATAAAGAAATAAAGAATAAGTTATCTTTTTATGAAACTCTGACTAAAGATTTAAGTAATTTTAATCAATTATTAAGATTTCTTAAAGATAAAAAAAAGCCTAATAGTTCTGACTGCTAAATTAGAGATTAATCAGTGATTTGTAGATAATTATATAATTTAAAGTTATATTATTAAGAAAATCTATAAACACTGTTTACATTCTTTTACTTAGATAGCAAAGTCACAGCAAAATAATTATCTTAATTTTAAAGCTACAAAATTACATCATCATAACAATGCAGACAAATCTTATTTTGAGACTGATGTTAAGAAAAATAACTGCTATAACTGTGAAAGATCAGATCATTTTGTAAAGAACTGCAGAAGTTCTTTAAAAAATCTTAATTACATTAAGATTAATGTAGTTAAGGCAAAAAAAGACAGAGCCTCATTGACTGCACTTTAGTGATGAAAATTAAATTAAAAATTATAAAGAAATTTAGCATTATAAAGAAAGATCAAGTTTAAATTAAATTTAATTGAATTTTTATCAGTGTATTGTTAAACACTGTAGCAGAGATCAATGTGATGTTTTAATAATACATTATTACTCAATAATTAACATAAGTTGATGCAGAACTTCTGAGATCAAAGCTTCTAAGAAGACAACATGTTTATTGTTATGATGCATATTTAATGAAGTATAAATTCATCAACAATTAAAAATAAAAGCAAACTGAAGAGCAGTTGTTCTATATCTTAAATAAGAATGAATTTAAACTCATCTTTAATCTTTTAGATCTGAAATGACAACACATTCATATTGATTGTAACTTATATACATAACATTATAAGATAAAACAAATATCTTTAATTATTAATAAGTCTGAAGTGTTTATCAACAACATTTAAAATCAATTCACTATTTATACATTGTTAATGATATCTGAGTTAAACTTATCAACAATTGTTATATATGTTGTTGACAAAATGTCAATGCTATCTCAGCAATACAACAAATATATAGATGTATTCTTTAAAGAGAATGTTGATAAGTTATTATTTCATTAAAATCATGATTATATCATAAAGATAAAAAGACATAAATCATTCTATGATTTACTTTATAATCTATCAAAAACAGAGTTACAAGTGCTTAAAGAATATTTAGATGACATTTTAATGAAGAAATAAATATAACATTTTGTTAGCTCTGCAGAAGCATCAGTTCTATTTGTCTTAAAAAATGAAGAAGACTTACATATATATATTAATTATAAAGATCTTAACAAAATTACTATCAAGAATTATCATTCTCTGCTGCTGATTAGCAAAACATTTAATCATTTAAGTGAAGTTAAGATGTTTATCAAACTAAATCTTAAGAATGCTTATTACTGCATTAGAATTAAGAAAGACAATAAGTAAAAGACTGCATTTCATATATATTATAATTATTTTAAGTACATAATCATGTCATTTAAACTGATTAATGCCTCAATAACTTTTTAAGTTTATATTAACTGAGCATTGACTGAGCTAATTGATGTCTTTTGTGTAATATATCTGAATGATATTCTGATCTATTTCAGTTCTTTAAAAGAACATCAAAGTCATATAAAATAAATTTTGAAGCAACTTTAACAGTTTAAACTGTATGCAAATTTAAAGAAGTGTGCTTTTTATATTATATAAATAAAATTTCTTAAGTTCATTATCTTCACTACTGATGTTTTAATGAATTAACAACAAATCAAAATCATAAAGAAATGACTGATATCTAGAAGCTACTATGAGATACAAATATTTCTAGAATTTGCAAACTTTTATCATCACTTTATACAGAGCTATTCTAAGATCACTGTTTCTTTAATTGATTTGTTAAAAGACAGCAAGAATGACAAGAAGATAGATGTCTTTAAGTAATTATAAATGATAGTATAAGTATTTTGTAAACTTTGCAATGTCTTTATATAAGTATCTATTCTAATGCACTTTAACTCAGAGCTAAGAGCTTAAATTGAAACTGATATCTTAATAATTAAGTTAATAAATATTTATTTACAGCTTCAAATAAATGCTCAATGACATTCTGTTGTCTTCTGATTAAGAAAGTTAAACTTAACTAAAACACACTATGAAATTTATAATTAAGAATTGTTGACAATTGTGAAGGCATTTAAACACTGATGACACTATCTTGAGAGTAGTCATTATTTCATTGAGATATTTATGAATCACAATAATATATAAGGATTTATGAATGTGAAATCATTAAATAAAAGATAAACACATTAAGTTATGAGATTAGCTGCTTATAATTTCATAATTATACATTAATCAAAAAAGACAAATCTTGCTGATGTGTTGTTGAGATGTTCTGACTATAAAATTAAGAAAAATATAAATAGATTGCTGTCAACATTGCAATGAAAGCTGATTACATTATTTTAAGAATTAAAATCAAGCATTACTGCTTTAATTAGTCAGATCAACATTTAAAGCTTAAATTTGCAAATTATGCTGATCATTTTATTAAAAGAATATTGATTAAGCATTTAGACTGAAGATCATAACTGTTAAGAATAAGTCAACAGAAAATTTAAAGAGTCTTTATTTAAAAATAAATTAAAGAATAATGATTATATGTTTAGTTTATCTATACACAATGTAACAGAAGAGCTGCTTAACTTTGTTGCTGAAATTACTGATTGTAAATAGTTCATTTTATATGTATTAATTCAGAAAGTGACTGACAGCAAAATAATACATAACAAAAAGTAATCATTCTTTCTTAAACTTGTTCATCTCTTGCAGAACACTGATGTTCTAATAATAAAGATGTGATAAGATTTGAAATTACAGAGTAACTGCAGCTGTTAAGACATTAATGATAGTTTATGAATGTTTAATTTCACTGAACTACTTTATTATAAAAGCAAGATATACATATTATTTGATGAAGTCATTAAGAATGAACTTATGAAGCTGCATTATAATGATGTTTTAGCAGAACATTATAAAGTAAATAGAACAATTAATTTGCTGTTCAGAAAGTATTACTGAATTAATATGATGAATGATGTTTAAGAATATGTTGCTTTATATACTGTATGTTTAAGAGTTTAAGTATTAAGACATTGTTTATATGACAAATCATAGTTGTTATCATTATCTACTCAATCATAAAAGAAAATAACAATGAACATAATCACTGACTTGCTGTCTAGCAGATAAGAAACTGATGTTTATGACTTCATATTGATAATTGTAAATTATCTTATAAAGATGACTTAATATATCTCTGTCACTAAAAAATTCACTGTGATCAAATTAGCTGACATATATATTAAACAGATCATATATCACTATGAAGAACTCAGAGATATTGTCTCAGACTGAGAATCAATCTTTATCAGTGCATATTGATTTAAATTCTGTTATTAACTTTAAACAAAGTGAAGATTAAGCACTGTCTTTTATTCATAAACTGATAATTAAATTAAAAAACAAAATCAAATTCTAAAACACTATCTACATTGTTACTGTTGTGAAGAACAAGACAACTGAGTGTTCTTTTTGTTAATGATAGAGTTTGCATATGTAAACAGAAAATATGCAACAATTAATTAAATATTATTTGTATTGAAAGAAAGTAGATACTCATGCTATACTATGTTATCTAGTGAAATCTCTAAACTATGTTGTCTATGAGCACATCTTGATCAAGAGAGTTACAGAAGAAGTAGAAAGAATGTTAACTGCAGTTAATGTAAATAAAGTCTTTACTTAGTCTTTAATACTAGTTCTACTTCACTTCATAAAAGCAGCTAAAACATCACTTCTTAACACTTTTATTCAGTAAGACTGCATCTATTGACTCTCACTGATGACAAACATCAGATAATTAAATACATTATTAAGAGTTCAACAAATCATTTAAGAGTTTAACTGATTATCAATAATGAATTTTATAAATTTAATGAATTGCTTAAAGATTTATTTAAATAGAAACTTAATAAACTCATCAACAATTATTTCTTAACTGAGTATAAAGTCTATTTGAATTTAATTGTGCTTATACAAATCATAGATGTTGTAATAGAAGACATTGATGTACTTTAATTACTTATATACATATATGTTTTTAATCAAGATCAAAACAGCTTAATTATTTTCTCTGAGCTGAATGAATAAAGATATTTAATGAGCTTTATTCTTTTGAATGCTTATACAGTATAAATTAACTTTAAGATATTTGCTTATATTTATATCTCTTAATATCTGTTTAAGTCAGATCTCAGTCTTTATGCATATTAATATGATTATGTATTCAGTCTCAGTGATCAAGATAATAATAAACTTCTGTTTTTAACTTATTTACAACACTGATTCATCTTTAAGCGTGTAGATGCATTCTAGAATTGATTTTTAATTTTATTTATTCAAAGCATAGTTAAAGTCAGAGTATTTAAGCATTACTTGATTTTCATTAAAACTGTACATGATGCTGAGATTAATGATTAATCTTATGTACTGCAGTAATTTCTTAAGTATGTATTCATGATGCTTTACAGAATCACTGAAATATTGACTTAATCAATTTAATATGAAGATGATGTCTGACTAAATATAAATTGCTGTATACATTAAACTTTTAATTATCTGTTAATACTGTCTTTGATCTATTCTTTAATCAGTTAAATCAATGAGATAAAGAACATCATATTCATTAAATGAAATGCTGATGACTCTGTGCTTATCAGATTGCATATGAAGATTCTTTAATATCTTATTTATGTAATGAGTCTGATTCAGACACAGAGTTCTCATTTTGTGATTATATATAATTTAAATGCTGAGAATTTTCTGTATCTTTTTTAAGTTCTTAACTTTGAACATGTTCACAAGAGCTTGCTTAAATCAGAGAATGTGTAATAGATTTATTGAAGTCATGATAATATCATTTACATAAAGAAGCAGTATGATTCTTTTGATGCTGTAAAGAAGAAGATAAAGATCAGTCTTACTTTAATGAAAACTTAATTTAAGCAGTTTAATGACACATTGTTCATATCAGTTCTGTGCAGCTTGCTTAAGATCATAAAGGCTGTGCAGTATGTGCAGAACACAATTAGATGCAACATTGATTTTAAAAGAAAGTGTTATATAGATTGTTTTTTTTAGAAAGAATTTTGTGAAGATGTTATTGATATTTACTTGATGACACTTTAAATTCTTGATTCAGATAGCTCTTTTGATAATGTTATTCTGAATTGACATGTAAAGCACTGTGTATTGCAGTGTAATGTTAAAAGACTTGCATCAGTCATTTAGAATGAACTTTAACTCTATTTTGTTGTTGCTTTGTACAGCAAGAATCTTTGCATTAATCTGAAGTTCAGTCTTCAGTTATTATTTTTGCAGTGTCTATAAGATCTCATCACATTGTTTCAACAGTATTGTTCACATCTTCTGAGAATGATTATCTACTATCTTCAGAAATAAAGTGACCATTAAGTCAGATTAACTCAGCCTGACCTGAACAGAGCTTTTAAGTTGAGTTAAGTTAGGCTTTAATTATCAATCTGAGAGTTTGAGTCAGACTTAAACATTGAAATCTAATTTGACTTAGAAGTTCTGTTTAAGTTTTAAGAATTCTGAGACTGATTAGTAAGTAAGCTCTTGAGACTTGACTCAAGAATAAAGATTATGAGCTTAGAGATTACTGATACATAAGTGTTATAAGTGAGCATTATATATACATAGTTAAACAGCTTTCAATTTAGTCTATTTATTTACTACATTGAGAATTAGATATTCTCAAAATAGCTTAATAATGATTGCTTTAATCTGCATCTTTAAATGTAATGTTTCAGTTATATATGTATCTCTTGATGAGAGACATGTTCTTGTGCTGAATGATAATTCACTTTACATAAATTGCAGTCAGATTAACATCTGCATTCTGTTAACTGATAAATGATAATTACTGTACAGTTTATTAAACATACTTTTAAAGAAAACAACAATATATACTTTTATTGTCTTCTGCAGACTGTTAATGACTGAGCTTTAAAAGTAAAACATCTTATATTGAGAGAAAACTTTCTTTAAATAATCTTAAGTTATCTTACAGCAAAGTCTTTGAAAGAATAGTTTCACTATTAGAAAATCTGTTGATTTCTGATAGCAACATATTTTATAAAGAGTGACAGCTGTAAAATAAAACATTATTATTAAGCATTATATTATATATCAGAATTAAGCTTACTGCCTAACTTTCAATGATGAGCTAACTTAAATACTTTAGTGTCTTCTTCTATATCTGCAGCATTATTTTCTTTTTTCTTTTTATCAACATCAGTTTTTTCTTTCTTAAATATCTTTCTAAATGTTCTTTCTACTGCTACTGTCTTCTCTCTGCCTGATACAGTCTTCATAATGTTACATCTTGAAGTTTTCTTAATATGTATCATGACATGATATAACAGTACAATGATGCTCTAAAATTAAGTTAATAAAAACATTATAAAAAAGCAGTTTAAATGCATCTTTAAATGACAATGAGTTCTAGAGTGATCTTGTAGTTCAAAGATACATTGTAGTTTGAAAGTGTGTAGTTAAATGATATGTTGAGAACTTTTAGATGTTAATAATACTTAAATGTTAAATTGCTGATAAACAACACATTTATTCATGATATGTATATCAATGTTATAAATAAATATATCAACATACCTATTTCTAACACTCAATTTGACACTTTCTTATCTTCATCTCTGTTACTCAATCTATTACATTTACTCTATCTCTACTCAGTCTCTATACTCAGTCTCTACACTCATTAAATATGTTGCTCAATGCTATTACTTATTTTACTGCTTATTTCTTAAGATTTAATCTTATACATTGCTCTTGTACTTCACTCTGATGTGTAGCTGTAATGCATACATATAATGCTTAATTATATTGCTCAGTATAGAACTCAGCAGCTAACTATATATTTTAAACTCTCATCATGATAAATTTAGACATTAAGCTTTCACTGTAAACTGTAAAATATTTAACTTTCAATTTACTCTCAGTCTCTAAAGAGAAATCTAATCACTGTGACTGTTTACAGAAGTCTATATATGATTTAAAGAAGACATTTAGTGAATATTTGAACAACTTAAAGACTGTATATGCAAGAAAGAAATGACAGAAATGTATGAAGAATGAGAACTCTAAACAAATTAAAAACACAAAAATGATGAATTGTGAAGCTGTAAAACAGAAAAGAGATACATTGAAGAAGATTGATGCATATTAGACTGCAAACTCAGCATTGAAGAAGATTATGAAAAAGAAGATTAAAGATAAGATCTTAAAAAAGTAATATAACTGTAAAATTTCTTGTAAGACTTCTTTAAAATTATTATGCTTAATTATATTGCTTTTAATTATCTGCAGATGTCTACTACAAAGATGAATTGAGAAATAAGTTGATAAAGAATGAGAATTAAATTTGACTTAAAAAAAGATTAAAAAGAAGATATTATTTACTGAAGTTTTTGCATTAAAAGAAGAGCAGAAGTTCATAAAAGTGAAGTAAAAAATATATTATATTTATATTTTCTATAGACTCTCTGACATTCTCTAGAATATCAATAAAGATGAAGTTATTCAGCAGAAGTACATCAACATTAATTATTAAATTGAGAAGTATCTAACAGTTGTAATTAAGCACTGAGAAAGAGTTCTTAACAATACAGAAGAACAAGAATTATGTAATGCTGAAGATTTTGATTTCATTAAGATCATACATCACTTTCATAGTGAAGTTCTTAATTCTAAACACATCAATGACTTTAATTATGCATAAATATTATATTGTTTAATTATAACACTTCTTAATTCTGACATTAATTAGTTACATTTAAGAGTCTGTATTTGATCAGAAGAAAGAAGATGAAAAGAGTGTAATTGAAGATGTTGATGAAGTTTGTGTGATGATGTCTGAAGATAAGAAATTTTTAAATGATGATTTCATTAATAAATTTATTCTTGATGACTTGATTGATAATGATGAAGATAATGAGAAGAACATTGAATTTATTAGTGATGAAGAGAGTAGTAAGAAAAATAATAAGTAATCATTATTAATTAAATAGAAAGCTGATCTTTAGAGATTAAAGATGTAAGATAAAGAATAATTAAATAGATCTTTAATTATTAATTAAAGATTTTTCAATGAGAAATCTCTTCATTAATACTTAATATTTGCTATACATAATAATTTTTAAATAATGTCTATTATAATTAATATTGTAAAAAATTCATTTTACATTCAGATACATGTTCTGTCACATGACTACAATCTTATATATATTAATTTTGAAACTCTCATAACACACTATCATCAACACATCACTCAAAGTACAATAAAGTATCATTTATTTGCTTAACTTACTACAATAACTTAACATTATGTCTTTATACAGCTCATCATTCAGTCAAATCTTAAACAATTCAGAAAGATTATTTTTAAGTGCTTTTAATGACAGAATTAAGTTATCTTAACTAAATCAATCTTGTTCTTTAACTTTTGCAGACACTTTAAACTCAAAATATGTTCTTTAAAGATCTACAATAAAGTGAGAGTTTCAAGACTGATGAAAAACAACTGTATGAAGTTAAAACATAGATATAAAAATTAAGAATTATGCTTAAATGATATAAAATAGTTTAGCTTACTCAGCAGAGATCTGACAGTTCTTTGTTGAAGTAGTTAGCAAATGTGATGAAAGATTAAATGTAATGTATGTTAACTGTTACAATATCATGAATTATTCAGCATCAGAAAATAATGAAATAATCATCATAAAATGTCATCTGAAAAGCAGCAGTTACTGAAAGATAAAATTAGCATTAAGAAGACAGATTTTAATCTTTGAAGTGATGAACTTAAAGATATATTATAATTTTCAATTATAATGCTTTAATATAATGCTTACTGTTTAACAGACAGCTCAAAAAATCATTATTAAATCATTTAACTTTATTTTTAAAGTCTTTAATCAGCAGATTCTTCAATTCATTATAATACTCAATATATTCTTTTATACTGTTGAGCATATAAAGTTCTGAAAGCTCATCTGAATGTATCATGTCAATATTAAGATTTTAGATTGAAGCAAGATTGCATAACTTCTTAAGTATTGTGCTGTAAATGTCTGAAAAGATGTGCTTGCAGAGCTTAAGATATAGATTAAAGTCTTTATTGTACTTAATGAATGAAGCAGTTCAAATTATCTTGCATTTTTAGACATTACTGCATACTTTATTGACACTGAGTGAAAGTACACAGAGATACTTTTAGTCTTTAGAAAATTAAAGAATCAATATAATGATGAAAATCTTGCTGAGTATATTCTTAAGATGTTGAAGAAGTAAAATCTGACACATTAATTGCTGATAGTCATAATAGACAATGTATTCAACAATTATACATTATAAAGTTATTTAAATTGACTTTTAAGTCAGAAAAATATTATCTGAAGTGATGAAACTGAAATCATGAACTATATAATACATATAATTTAGCTTGCAGTCAGTCAGCTATTTACATATTTAAAAGTGAATGCAAAGAATGATTAATTCATCACTACATTTAATGATAATGAGTTACAAAATTTCACAATTAACAAAGACTACTTCTTTAACATTATACTGAAAAAGATCAATATATCTTTTATAATGCTTTATTATAATGCTCATATCTGTTAAGTTAATATTCTAACAAAAGTCTCATATAAATTTAATTATTAATTATTGTCATTATAGCATCATCACAGTGTCTAGAGTTGTTTAAAGATTTGCAGAAGACAAATTCATGAAATATAATTAAAAATGTAAGAATTTAATGAAACTCTTTATACAATATGCTGAGTTAAATATATAAACTATAAACTGAACTTTCTTAATGAATAGAATGTTTAACTTTGATAATAAGTAGAATGAAATTTCTTAAATGTAATATAAAAGAGTAACAACATATTAAATATATACTGCATTTTCTGAAGCACTTCAAGAACTAAACAGAGACAATGAGTACTATTAGTGAGTTAACAATTTATAAGCTGTAATATGCATACAATGATTTATTTGATCATCTTAAAAAACAGAATGAAGCAATTAAAAAGTTTAAATTGTTCTTTAATACTGAGCTGTAAGATGTCATTAATGCATTAAAAAAGAAACTGACTCAATATTATAAAAAGACAGAAGTCAATTAAGAATTGTTCTGTAATCTTAATGTTATATTGAATTTATGCAATAAGCTTAACATGTATAATGTAGAATATTCTCAGTTCTCAATAAATATTACATAACAAGACTGACATATTGTTTCAATAAAGAAAAGACTGAGAAGATCTATATTTAAAGTATAAATTTAAGTTTCAACAATATTACAGAGTTAACTATCAGCACTTAAAGAAAGAATTATTAAATGATGATTTGAGAATTCTTAACTTAAAGAAGAAGAAGATGATAACAATGATGAGTTATATGAAAAATGTAAAAAAGCATTAAGACATATCTGTAATAAAAGAAGTCTCAGATTATCTGTAAAAGTCTTCAGTGTTAAATGTAAACATTTTAATACTTAATTACTGAAAGCTGATGAAGAACTTAAAATCAGCAATGACACAATTTGTAAAAGATATACTTGCAATTTCTACAGTAGATGTTAAAGTTAAATGCTTATTCAACATGACTTAAGATGTAATTACATATTGTTGAAATTGACTGAACTCAGACATTATTGAGAACATTATATTGATTAAATATTATAATATGTTTATTCTTGCAGCAAAAGTAATAAAAAGAATTAAAGAGAGATCTGTATTAACAATGATTATTAATAGTGATGAGAAAGATTCATCAGTAAATGAGCTGAATTCAACAGCAACTAAATTATATACAGAGCTTTTATCAGATCACTACTTCAGTGATAACAATCTTTATAATAATAATGATTATAAAAACAACATTAACTTCAGACTTTGTGATCATAATCAAGATAAGAACATTGACTCAAGACTTAACAACAATAATTATAGTCAAACTTTAAACATAGAAGTGATACAATTAAGTGTTATAAATATTTTAAACAGCACACACTCAGAATATGCAATCACTGATGATGATTATAGTTATGAGTTAAGAGAGATTAAAGATCATATAAATTCATTATTTAAAAGATTCATTACAGCAATTAATGCATCAACTATTAAGATCATCAATGATGACTCAATAATCATTGATCTCAATCTTTAAATTATTTACTTAAATAACTCTGCTCAAAGTACATTGACTGTCAATATACACACAGTCTTGAATATAATATAACATTAATTAAGAGAGAAAAATCTTCTTTATTAATAAAGTAAAAAATTGTTAAAAGCATTGCACTTACACTTAAAAACACAGATAAAGCACATTAAGTTCTTAACTGCTTTAGTATTATGATTTTACAAAAGATAGAATTTTCTGTCTGTTGATATCATTAATAATTATTTAAAGTTAAGAAAAATTCATTCTTTTTTATTTAAAGATGATGTTAACATTCATCAATTTAAGCCTCAACAATCTCAATAAATATATGCTTAACATAATTTTTAATTTAAACATTAAATCTCTTTACTCTTTCTATGCAGTTTATGAACACTTCAATTTTCTTAAATTGCTTATAATAAATACAAGTTACATGCAAGTTAATAATATTGAGTGAAGTATTAAAATTAAATGTGCTCAAATGTAAAAAACAATGTTTAAGAGTTTTTAAGAATATTTAGCTTTACTTAAAGCATTAAGATTCATTCTGATTCTCTATATCTTTGTTAACATTATTATTATCATCATTATAATGATCTTTATTTTTCTCATCATTATTTTATATCTTCACTGAGTCTTCTACCTCTTAATCTGCATCATTAATGAAGATTAAAGCTTGTAATGTTGACAGTTAATCTTTGTTGTTAATTTTAATTTATAAATATAGTTAATCAGCAAGAAGCTAATAGACAATTGTAAAGAGTATTATAATAAAGTGATATAATTATATTTAATTAATTTATATCTCAACTTCATCACTCTTTAACATTGAAGTAGCAGTCTATGAAGTTTAAAATTTAATTAAATTTCTGATAGATAAACAGTGCAGAATTAATATATTTTGTTTTTTTTTAATATTGTCTTTTTAATATCTGTGTGCACAAGTTCATCAGATTTAAAAAAGATATATTTATCATCAATGTTTTTATTTAGCATCATTTAAACAGAAAAAGTTACTGTAACTTTGCTCTCATTATTATTCAGCATCATTTCTACTTCTTTATTCTTATTTGCAGAAACATTAAACACTGTTAAGAGCTGATAACTATAGAATGAAACAACATTAGCTTTTGTCTTTAAAATCATTATAAAGAAGTATTAAAAATATAATATACATTAATGATTCTTCTTATCTGCTATATGCTCTGAATTAAGTATGTTGCTATTAAAAATCTGCATAGTAAGATTTGAATTTTTATCTTCAGCTATAGTAAGTTGTTCATAGCTATTAAATTAAATGATTTATTTTTAATGCTTAACTACTTTATTTAAATAGTTATCTTAACAGCTTTAAATATATTCATCTATTTTTTCAATTTAATCATATCAACACAAACTAAATATTAAATGAAGTTAACATATCTCTTTTTTAATTATTGAGAAAGCACTCTTTGCTTTAAGAAACTTATACAGAGCTTGTATTTCTTTAACAGTCATAATTAAGTTGTTTTGCTGAGCAGTATCTTCATTCTTCTTTTATTCAGTCATTACATTCTGATCTGTAAGAAAGATCATTACAAATGAAGTTAAAGTTTAATACAGAACATTATAATTATTTATTAATATTTATTATGCTTATTCTTTACATATTTCTTAGCAACAATTTTCTTTCTTATCTTAACTACATATTTTATTCTTTAAATTCTCATCTTAAACTTCTTATATTCTGAATTATATTTAAGATCTATATTTAATCTATTCATTGTCATATCATTCTGCTCTTAAATCTCTTCAATATCAGCATTTATGAATGCATTAATCACTGAAGAATGTAATGAAATCAATTTCTGAGTAATATCAGAACATAAAGAATTTAATAAGAAAATAAATAAAAAATTTCTGAGTTCTTGAATACAATTTAGTCTCTGATTTAATACATACTTTGTGTGTTATAATTGAGCATTATAATAAATGAAGTTATGTACTAGATTTTGAGTCAAAAGAAGTGAAAGAAGCAGCTAAAATACTTTGAGATAGTGCAGCATTGAGTGTAAATTCAGAGTAGTTAATGAATGCTTTTATTCTTTTTTATTAATCAGCAAAGTCTTCTTTCTTTAGATGTGCAGCAATGTCTAAGATAAATAAATTAATTTTATTAATCTTTTTCTTTTTCTTCTTCTCAGATTGAGATGAGAAGTCTAATATATCAGTAGAATGTATTTTTTTACTGATGAGTTAATCTTATTTAGTAATGAGAGATATAGAGTTTGATGCTTTTGCTATGTTAATGAATTAATTTAATTCAGTGATGAAAGATATAAAGTTTAATACTTTTATTACATTAATAAAGATAATCTTTACACTCAGTTTTCTCTGTTTTAATAATGTATTTCTAAAATAAAAGTCAGCATCATATCTCTTCATTACTTACTTTACTTACATGATGCAAAAAGAAAATATAAAAAGCTTAATACAAAAAGTAAGATGTTCTGTAGAAAGAAAATGTAAAAAGTGTTGTATTAAAGATAAATGAATTTGCTAAGTCTCTATACTATTATTTGTTTACATGAATGCTGTGTTTTTGTTATCAGTAAATTTGTAGATAATTAAGATCAATTTAAATTAAACTGTACAATTATTTAGATTTATTAATTTATGATCATTTCTTCTTAAGCTACTATCTGAGAAATTTAAAGCAATACATATAATTTGTAAAGTGTAGTATCTCAATTATGTTAATTGCAATTTCTTTACTAAGTATAGATCTTCTCACAGTAAAGAAACTGACATTAAAATTATGTTGTATAGCATGACAGAGCTATGATGAAAGTTAAAGTTATAAAGAAATATTAAGTAAACTTTAAAGCTTGTAAATTTGACAACACAAGATTTATTGAAGAGAATAGAATATGAATTATAGATGAAGATGTATAAGACAGAATTAAGCTTATAAAATGAAAGCAAAGAATGAGTTGTTAAGCATAACATCTTTAAAGAAAAAGATTAAATCATTAATAATTCTTCTTCTTTTAAATCAGTTTCTGCACAAAAAGAGTTAAGTGAGTTACATAATTGCATTATTAAATTAAATTAAAATACTCAATTTTAACATTCTCTGATCAGCTCATGCAATGCAGCAGCAGCAGTATTGATAAAAGCTGCATTCTTTCATTTTAAATTTAAAATTTTTCTCACTGCTGATTAAAGAGATTTCTGATCAGTATAATGACAGCTTAAAGTGAAATTAATCAGTCATTATGAATTTACAGAAGATAAGTAAGACATATCTTTGTACATTTTTTGAAAATATAAGTTCTTGTATATTAAGAATCTCTTTTATGACTTATTTGTGATATAGTTGCTGAGCTACATAAAAAAAAAAAAACTGATAATATCAGAAAAATTGCAAAAGATGAAAGCAATCTTTTATATATTGCAAGCTTACTAAAAATAAAGTGTACTAGTCAATGTATTTTTACTTTGTAGAGAATGAGTAATCTGATAATTAAGTTAATAATGCTTACATATAATGCTTGTAAAGCAGACATGTAGTTAAACAAGAAAAATTTTGTACAATGTTAATTAAAAATGTTGCAATAGTAGCTGCTGTCAATATAAAGCTGCTTAATAATAAAAGTTAACTAATTTAAATTTAATTTAAGCTGTTAAGAATAGTCTAATCTGACTTTGTCTGAAATCTAACTCTGTACAGAGTCAGATTAGATTGCAAAGTAAAGCTTAATAAGTTAAGTTAAGTTCTAAAATCTGAGCCTAACTCAACCTGATGATCACTCTATTCAGAAAGTACTGATATTCATTAAATAATAAGAATAATGAGTTATATATGTCAATGAAGACAAGAATAAGAATATTAATCTTTCTTTTGCTTACAGTGTAATCTTACTTATTGATGAACTTAATTAAAACATAAATCTCATATATGTTCTTGTTGTTCTCAACAATGAGAATTGACTTTTTAAGAATTGTCATCTTATAAAGATTATGCAACTTTACAAAATCAAGATGAGCAAATTGTCAATGTTAAAGTCTGTAAGTCTTGATCTTTTCATTTAATGATGCAGTGTCAATGTCTAAGAAGTTAATTATAAAATCATGCTCATAGATCTAAACATATAAACTTACATCTAAAGCAATAACAGAGAAGATGATCTCTAAATGTGATGTATATACTGTAAATATTAAAGCAAATTTATTAAGACTTTTTGCAATATACTTAATTATATAAACTTCATCTCACTCTAATGCTTCTATTATAGTCTTACTGTGCTTATTATACATCTAAAGACAGTATTAATTAAAGCTTTTATGCAGTTTCATTTTGCACATCTACTTTTTTAACAGAAGATTGATCTTAAGTTCAGACACATAAAGTGTTGAACTCAGTCTTACAGAATTTTCTGACTTAACTTGCATAATGATTACTTCACAATAATAAGAGTATAAATATTCTTTTTTAACTTTAATTTGTTGACATCTCATTTATATAAGAAGATCATTGAAGAGTTGAAGTTAATCAGTTATATATAAGAAGAATTTAAAGTCTGCAACTCATTCAGATTTAAATATCTTATTAATAGTTTTCTTAAACAAAGCAATAATTTCATTATTAATTTTCTTTTTCTCTTTAAATTTAAAGAAGAAATCATCATTATTACTATTATTAATTTCTACATCAAAGACTCTGTATCTCTTTTCTTTTTCTTTATAAACTGACTTTTAATACAACTTAACTGCAATCAATCTGTATAGCTTAACTGTAATTGATCTGCTTATCTTCTTTTAAATATTTTGCTTAATGTTAGAAAGAAATTCACAATCTTTAATAAAGTAAGAGTTATTACAAAGAAAGTATTTAATAAAGCAGTAAAAAAAATGATCACTGTTTAAGCTAAATGATCTGTAATAATGTTGCTTAATATTAACTATACAATAATTTAATAAACTGTAATTTTAATTCATTAAATGTTGATCTTCTTTCTGTTTATTTATTCACAAAACAATGACAGTCTCATCAGTCTTAAGTTGTATCTCTTTCTTTTAAAATTTTTATAAATTTTTCTTGACATCTAAATTATTTTGAGTGTTGATGACATTACAAATCACAATATATTTAACTAATAATGCTTAAAGCAGTATCTAAAACTGTTATTTTAATTTAAATAACTTAATTATGTCAGACTAAGTTGCAGCAATCTTTCTGCTGAGTTTGCTCAGATAAATTCATGCTTCTTTAATGAATATATTTTCTGACATTTTATATTTAATAAATTTCATCAAATATTGTCTCTCAATCATCTGCAGCTTCTTTTTGTACTTAAACTTTAATATATTTTAAACATTCTTTGTATTGATTTTATTCATTAAATATTCTTGATTATTTATGTTTATACAAATAATAAATTAATATAAAGTCTTTACATTAATTTTCTGACTTCTAAAGCTGAGACTGCTGAGAAAAAATGAGTTTAAAAATTTACTGATCAGCATGTTGATTGCTAAAACTTCAATAATATTTTATAGATCTTTTTTTATCAGTTATTTTTTCATAAGAGTAAATTATTGATTGCAGTTTTCATAAATAAGAATTGAGATAAGTTGTTGCTTTATAAAGAAGTTGTTGAAGTTCATGATGATGATAGTTGACATGTAGTATAAGAAGTAAATAAAGTAAAATAATAATGTATATATTGAAGATAATATAAATAAAATAAATAAAAAGCTTTTATATCTTTTATTTTGTAAGATAATAATGCTTATTCATCTTAATAACTTATATTAAGCTGCTAAAGAACAGTGCTTTTTGAGTAATTATAAATGCTGATTTTTGCTGAGATTAATTCTCTATAAATCTTTTAAATTAAACATACTCAGCTGCTGCAAAATGCTGATTCTGCTAAAGTTAAATTTATTACAAATCTTAATAATTAGTGATACTGCTAAAGTCAGATTAACTGTAAATCTTAATAATTGATGTATATAGCTATTATCAGTGTGCTGATTCTGCTAAAGCTGAATTTATTATAAATCTTTTATGAATCTTAAAAATCAACATACTCAGCTGTCATCACATTAAAAGTATACACTTTCTTTAAGAAGCTTCTTACTAATTCAGACTTATAATCTATTGAAAGAAAGTAAATATTTATATTATATTATACTGTTTAATGAAATCTCTAAACTGTGTTGTTTATGAGTATATCTTGATTAAGAAAGTTACAAAAGAAGTAAAAAGAATGTTAATTGCAGTCAATGTAAATAGAGTCTTTACTCAGTCTTTGATATTAGTTTTACTTTGCTTCATAGAAGCAGCTAGAACATCACTTCTTAACAATTTGAGACATTAATGAGTTATTATTTAAGAATTGCTTAACACATTGAGAACAACATTCATGAAGAGAAGGTGTCAGCAGCAAAAGATTAAATATAGTAAATGAAGAAAATCTGTGTCACAATAATAAAGAGATGATAAGTTGCTGTGAAAGTGCAAGTTAAGTATTTTGACAAAAATCATGTTTAAAAAAGCTACAATGTCAGCAATTTAATGCTATTGTTCATTAAGAACTTAAAGCAATGCAGATTAAGTAAGAAATTGTTGTATAAATTTATTAAATCTTTTTAAATTATCAATCTTATTAACAAACAAGCATACTAACTGGCTCTGTCTACTCATTACAGAATTCATAATGTATTTTATGTTTTATATTTAAAGTTTCATAAACATCATCTAAACAATAATTCTTTGTCAGAACTGTTCTTTCTGAATCTCATAAATGATGAGAAATATTGAAAGAAAGTAGATACTCATACTATACTATGCTGTCTAGTGAAATCTCTAAACTGTGTTGTCTATGAGTACATCTTGATCAAGAGAGTTACAGAAGAAGTAGAAAAAATGTTGACTGCAATTAATGTAAATAGAGTTTTTACTTAGTCTTTGATGTTAATTTTATTTTACTTTATAAAAGTAGTTAAAACATCATTTCTCAACACTTTTACTCAATGAGACTGTGTCTATTGACTCTCACTGACAATAAACATCAGATGACTAAATACATTATTAAGAGTACTTCAAATCATTTAAGAGTTTAACTAATCATTAACAGTAAGTTTTATAAATTCAATGAATCACTTAAAGATTTGTTTAAACAGAAACTTAATAAGCTCATCAGCAACTATCTTTTAACTGAGTATAAAGTCTATCTGAATCTGATTGCACTTATACAGATTGCAAATGTTGTAATAAAAGACATTAATGTACTTTAACTGTTTATGTATATATATATTCTTAATTAAAATCAAGATAACTTGATTATCTTCTTTAAGCTGAATGAATAAAGATGCTTAATGAGCTTTGTCTTTTTGAATGCTTATACAGTATAAGTTAACTTTAAGATATTTGCTTATGCTTATGTTTCTTAACATTTATTTAAGTCAGATCTCAGTCTTTGTGCATATTGACATAATTATATATTCAGTCTCAGTGATTAAAATAATAATGAACTTCTACTTTTAACTTATTTACAACATTAATTTATCTTTAAGTATGTAGACACATTCTAGAATTGATTTTCAATTCTATTTATTCAAAGCATAGTTGAAGTCAGAGTATTTAAGCATTACTTGACTCTCATTAAAGCTGTATATGATGCTGAGATTAATGATTAATTTTATGTATCACAGTAGTTTCTTAAGTACATATTCATGATGCTTTACAGAATTGCTGAGATATTGACTTAATTGATTTAATGTGAAGATAATGTTTAATTAAGTATGAATTATCATGTACATTAAACTTTTAATTGTCTATTAATACTGTCTTTGATCTATTCTTTAATTAATTAAGTTGATAAGACAAAGAACATCATATTTATTAAGTAAAATGCTCATGACTCTATGCTTATTAAATTATATATGAAGATTCTTTAATATCTTATTTACATAATAAGTCTGATTTAGATGCAGAGTTCTCATTTTGCAGTTATATATAATTTAAATGTTAAGAATTTTCTGTATCTTTCTTAAGTTCTTAACTTTAAATATGTTCATAAGAGCTTGCTTGAATCAGAGAATGTGTAACAGATTTATTGAAGTCATAACAATATTGTTTATATAAAGAAACAGTATAATTCTTTTAATGCTGTGAAGAAGAAGACAGAAATCAGTCTTGCTTTAATGAAAACTTAATTTAAGTAGTTTAATGATATATTGTTTATGTCAGTTCTGTGTAATTTGCTTAAGATCATAAAGACTGTGCAGTATGCACAGAATATGATTAGATGTGACATTGACTTCAGAAAAAAATGTTATATAGATTATTTTTTTTAGAAAAAATTCTGTGAAGATGTTATTAACATTTACTTGATGACACTTTAAGTTCTTGAGTGCAATGATAGTCAGAAAGACTCACAAAGTATTAAATTTAATAATGAAAGTAAAGATATTCTTATAATCAACACTGTATATTTATATGAAGTTTCTTGTTGTTATGTCCTGATCGGAGGTTCCTCTGATATAGGGGCTAGGGGTTAGAGCTTGTGATATAAGAGGGTTTCAGGCATGTTGGGTTAACTGGTAGCTAGTAGTATGCTAAGTAATGATTGCATTGAACATGCCCATCTCCTTAGGGGAGATGGCTTGTCTATATACTGCTAGATTGCTGTGCTCACCAGGGTCGCCACAAGCATGGTGAGCTGATAGATCTCCCAGAGGTCTATCGCCTCGCTGAGGTCGCCGCAAGCATATTGAGCCGGGCGACCTTATACCTGTGAATACGCTGTACCCGCGTATATCTAGTTACTACATAACCTCTACTGAGTATGGCCGTAACACACTTATATATCAATAATCTTTAAGTTCATAACTTTTATTCTTAAGTCAAGTCTCAAGAACTTACTTATTAATCAGTCTTAAAATTCTTAAAATTTAGACAGAGCTTTTAAGTTAAGTTAAGCTTTAATATTAAAGTTTAACTTAAATTTTTAAATTAACAATTAAAACTTAATTTAATCTGACTCAGAAGCTCTATTCAGATTAAACTGAGTTAATCTGACTTGATAATTACTTTAGTGCTCAGTATCATGATAAAATTCTTATTATTAAAAAAAAATACATATCTTCTTTAAAACCTTAAGATCTTTAACTGCACTGAAGAATTTAAGCTTTAAGATATGTTCTTTTCAATTTGAAATTGTGTAGTTATTAATGATAAGTAAATATACATTAAAATGAACTGTTAAAACACTTATTTCATTATTATATTTATAATATTATTAAAATTCATCATTTACTGCTAAAACTATCTTATATGCATTTCTGACTTAAAATCATCAGCTATTTAAAGACTATATTTTTCTCTTAAATTATTTATTTATTTTTAATATTAAATTTACAAAATCAATGTTTTGCTCTGCTGTCTCTTCAATTGTTAAGTAAATTTATCATATAATGAATAAGTTTTAACAGATTTTTCTAATATATATATGTAATATTTATTTCTTCAGTAATCTTCTTCTTCATTAAAGACTTTACTTTCTTCTTATTTTTTTTTGTAATTACAAAATCTTCAATCTTTATTTACATCTTTTATTTTTTCTATTTTCTCACAACCTTCTATCTCTCTCAATTAATCTTTAACTTCAGTCACTTCATTAATGTTTATTAACAGTATTAAATTCATAAAACTTATAAATATATTATTTTACTGAATACAGTAACAATTTTTCATAATATTCTCTGTTAAATTCTTTTTTATCTGCTTTCTTATTTTTACATCAGCTTTAATTTACACTGATGTCAGTTTAAGCTTACTTAAGATATAGTAATGTGTTAATTTGTTATGATTATTTACTTAATTAAAAAGATAAATATTAAAAGACAATTTATTTTAATGTTTTTGTTCTGCAACAATATAAAGATATTAAGAATATTTATTCTTCTTATTTCAGACTTTTATATACTTAATGTTATTAATACATTAAAAATAAGCATTAAAACTTACATCAATATCAGCATTGTTAAACTTAATAAATAAAGAAATATTCTTAATAATAATTTTAAATGATGTAATATGTAAGATGATGTCTTTCTATATTTTAAATATTATTAATATAATAAATATAGATGTTTTAACTTATTTTGAAGTTCTCATAATATTTTGTAAGCATATTGACAATAGCATTCATGACAGAATCTTTTTATACATTAAATGTTATTAATGCATTAGAAATAGACATTAAAATATATTTTATCATTATTGTTATGATGCTTCTTTAAAGACAATGATATTAATGAAGATTAAGCTGAGTATAAAGTTAAGTTAAGTTTAAAAAGACTATCTATAACTCTATAAAAACTTGATCTGATCTGCAGATCAGGTTATTACTAACTTTATGTGTACTAGATTAAATTAAGTTATTAAGGCATCATTTTTTAGAGCTAAGTCATGTAATTATAAATTACATAAAATTATAATATTAGCTCTAACTCTTACAAATAATACATCACAAAACTAAACTTTATAATCTATTTTTTGTGTTTCTTTTACAGACACTAATATTATATATGAAATCTAAAACTTACATACTCAGTCTAATAAAGATATAACACAGTGTTTTGAAGTTTTAGAAGACATTATAATATGTATTATTTTTATTAAATAATTTTAATGTATATGTCAGTTAGAAAAAAAATATAAATGTTGAAATTCATATTCTTAATGATGCTGATGAAGATGAGATGTTCAGAGTTAAATGATTATATAAAGAAAGATAAATTAAGTTTTTAAATTTATTTTATTTATTCAGTGAATTTCTCAATAACATTACAGCAACAACATAGCTTTAATAACACTACATTGATAATCTTAAATTGAAATAATACATTTTACATTAAAATAAAACATTTACATTTATTAAAAGTCTTTATCTTAGATATTATGTTTATAAAGTCATCAATAACATTAAATATATTAAATTTTTTACCTTTAATGCATCATTCTAACAGTCTAATTAAAACAGAAGCATCTTCATTATATCTTTATAATAAATTTTATTTTTATAAGATCACAATCATCATTAAATCATTTATTAAGTCAGAGTCATCTATCTCATTTTTAATGAATAATTTTAACAATTCTAAATAATATAGTCAGAACAAAGTGAATCTTAAAGATAATAAAGTTAAGTAGAATAATAAACTACAATAAAATGAGAAATACAGCTAAAAAAGAAGATTAAATGACTGTAAAGTTAAAGAAGAAAATAATAGCTGAAATTACATTATAATTATTAAAGAAGCAGAGATTCAAGACTGACAATATATATATATTTTGTTTATTTTTTAACAGTACTTTTTAATATATCTATAGTGATCATACTTAAAGAGATTAGACATTATTAAAAAAGTGTAAAGCTTTTAATTTTTAAATTATTATTTCAGTAACTGATTAAAGAGATTGCACAGAATATTTTATTTAAATCTTATCTTTATAAATTAAATATATTTATTTACTGATAAAGCTCTGCTATTCAGACTGTACAAAAGATTATGAAGACATTCTTAATAAATTATTTTGAAAGTAATACTTTACATATTAATGTTGAGATTAACTATTAATAGATATTTAAACATTAATTTGTGTGTCATTTATGCAAAATACATAATTATTTAAATAAAGAACATAAAATTAATTCATTACTTTTATTATAAATTAATATTGTTTAAGTTCTTCTTAAATCTTTAAAAATAATATTATAGTTGTAGTCTGTAAACTACAATGTGTATAGCTTAACTTGTTATAATAAAACTACACTTATTCTTGACTTATTACAAATACATATTAAGAATATGACTATAATATGATTGTAATGTTGTCTAAATTTATATAGTAAACTTATGTTACATAATAATTCAATAAAGCATAGAATTGAGATCAATGTAACTTATTATGATTAATCTTATTTGTATGCAGATATTCATATAAATTGTAAATAAAATTAATTTATACACAAATCTAATCTAACTCAACCTGAATTCTAGTGCAGATCTAAGTTAAATGCACTTTTTTTCAATTTAATCTGACTTTATACTCAGTCTACTTGTGTTATACTTTTACTTTAATTCAATAAAGAATTCTGACTTTCTCACTTTATATTAAGAAATAATCATAATTACATTGTTACTTAAGTTTAAATGATATCTTCATTATGTCTTGAAACTGATTTGATGAGAGAGCTTTATTTGAGAAAATTGACATTGCTGAATGAATTATATAAAGATGTAAAGATTTCTTAAGAATTGTTTTAATGAAAGAGCTGTAATTACAAGATATTGCAGTGAAGACAGCATCTTCATTATGCTTTGAAACTGATTCAATGAAAGAACTGTGTTTAATAACTCAGCTTTGAAGTCTTTGATGAATGTATTATATTATATATGTAGATGAAAGATTCACTGAAGAATTAATTTAATGAATGAATAGTGTTTGACAACTTAGCATTAATGAATGTGTCACATTACATATATAAATGAAAGATTTACTTAAAGATTGATTCAATGAATAAGCAGTGTTTAACAACTCAGCATTAATGAATTTGCTACATTTACATGTAAATGAAAGGTCTGCTTAGAATTGATTCAATAAACAGACAGTGTTTAGCAACTTAACTTTGTGAATGTGTTATAATATCAATATAGACAAAAGAATTACTCAGAGATTGATTTAATGAAAGAACTGTACTTAAGATGCAAGAACTGTATTTAATAACTTAATTATTGATGAATGTGCTGCATTATGCATGTAGATGAAAGAACTGCTTATGAATTGATTTGATAAAAAAACTCTGTTTGACAACTTAATATTGATAGATATGCTATATATACATATAAGAATTTATAAATGACAAAGCTTAATTAGTTAAAGTTGCTCTGTATCATAAGAAAGTCATGTTCTTAATTATATAAATTGAGCTCACTTTCTCTCTCTATCTTCTTTTCATACAATATTCTATCAACTTTCAACAATTTCTCATTTCTTTCAGCATACTGCACACAGCTCTTTGCACACATTGTAAAATAAGTTTCATTATATCTTTCAAATCACTACAATGCAGAACTGTACATCTCTTAGTTACATTCTTAAAAGCATTATCAGATCTGAATGCTTCTCAACAGTGAAAATTTAAGATAAAAACTCTCAGTGTAAGAATTTAAGCATTAAATCAGCAGAAAAAGCATTTAAATTTTTTTCTTAATTACTTAGTTACTGCAGCAACAACTTTATTAAACAGATCATAAACTTTAAAATAGATTCTTAAAGCTCTCTTTATACATTATTATCTTCAATCTCATTAACATTCTCTGTATTCAGCACTGAGAGTTAATTGCTTTTATAAAGTAATATTATTTATTATAATTACTTCTTATAATGAAATTAAACAGCAATCTGTGACATCAGTTTTTCAATGAGATTTAAAAGTGATCTTAAGACAGCTTTGTTAAGAATTTTACATTAAATATCAATATATTCACTTCAGAAATCAGCAGTTCTAGCTTTAACAAAGATAATTAACATTTATATAAGAAGCAGAAGAAGTTCTGTATTAATATTGAGATTTAAATTAATTATTATTTGTACTTTAAGCAAATATTTGTCAAAGATCTCTGCATATTGAATAAGATATTGAACAACTTCTTTCTTTAATATGTATTTAAAATATTTGATATTGATTTAGATCTTATTTAAATCATTAAGTGTCATCTTATAAACACTGTATTATGATGAACAATCAATCTATCAGATAAGAGTTATCTTTCAATAAAAAGTGAATGACTGTGCTGTAAGATCATGTACAGACAACAAGTTAAGACAATATTAAATTGCATAAAAAGTTAAAATACTTTGAGATTATATTTATACTAATACTTAAGAATAGTAAGAATGTCTCTATTATGCTATAATTAGAAAAAGTAGACTGAGTATAAAGTTAAATTAAATTAAAAAAAAGTGCATCTAATCTGAACTTACACTAAAATTCAGATTGAGTCAGATTAAATTTGTATACAGATTATTTCTATTTATAATCTGTATAGATACTTACATACAAATAAAATTAATCATAATGAGTTACACTGATCTTAATTTTATATTCTATTGAATTAATATATAACATAAGTTTACTATATAAATTTAGACAACATTACAATTATGTTACAGTCATATTTTTAATGTGTATTTATAACAGATTAAGAATAAGTGTGATTTTATTATAATGAATTAAATTATACATATTATAGTTTATAAACTACAACTGTAATATTATTTTTAGAGATTAAAGAAGAACTTAAACAACATTAATTTATAATAAAAGTAATGAATTAACTTTATGTTCTTTAATTAAATAGTTATGCATTTTACATAAATTGCATACAAATTAATGTTTAAATATCTATTAGTAGTTAATCTCAACATTAATATGTAAAGTATTACTTTTAAAATATTTTATTAAGAATGTCTTCACAATCTTTTGTACAGTCTAAATAGCAGAGCTTTGTCAGCAAATAAATATATTTAATTTGTAAAGATAAGATTTAAACAAAATATTCTGCACAATCTTTTTAATCAGTCACTGAAATAATAGTTTAAGAATCAGAAGCTTTACAGTTTTTTAATAATGTTTAATCTTTTTGAGTACAATCACTATAGATAGATTAAAAAGTACCATTAAAAAATAAATAAAGTATATATATACTGTCAGTCTTAAATCTTTACTTCTTTAATGATTATAATTAGACTGAGTGTGCAGATTGCCTATAGATTGTGTAAATTCAGATTGAATTTAAGTGTTAAGTCAGATAAGATGAACTTTTTTTAACTTAAATTAAATATAAATTAACTTAACTTGACTCTGTGCAGATTACAGATTATTTATAAGCTGAATAAGCAAGAATTAGTCTGATTAAGCAAGTATAAGTTAGTATAAATATGTAAAAGTTTTTGTTAGTTAATTTAATAGTGTGCACATTAGAATTACACATTAAAAATGAAGATTTTATCTTAAATACATATACTATTCTTTGAAAATGCATAATGATGTTGTCATTAACTATGCTATGACTCTATGCTACAAAGCCTAATCAGCACTTAAAATAATCATCATTATTCACTAATGAGAATTTATTTTCATTCACTGTTTAAAGATCTATATCTTTCAACATTAAGAGACTTAAGACATAAACAATTATCATTTAACATTACTTTATTAATAAAGTAATGTCAGACATTGCTCTGTCAACAGAGATTAAGAATTTCTGACTGTGTAATTTTATTGAAGATTGAGAACTTTTAATTATATAATTTCATTTAAGATTGAGAGCTCTCAATTATATAATTTCATTAAAGATTGAAGATCTCTGACTGTGTAATTTCATTAAAGATTAAAGATTCTTAACTATATAATTTCATCAGAGATTAAAGATTCCTGACTGTGTAATTGAGTAATATGATCAATAATGAAATAATAAAGCATAAAGAAGAAGTGATGTAAATGAAAACAATATAATTAAAAATAATTTGATATTCACTGTTAAGAATTAACATTATTTACTGTTAAATTACTTTTATATAAATTTATTCATTACTTATCTTTCTTTATTTTCTTCTTTCTTTTCACTCTTCAAATGCAAATATTCTTTCTAACACACAATGTATTTCTCTTGAAAGCAGAGAAGTTGATGTTGTGTTTTAAACAGATTATAATTTCATAAATTTTTTATATTTATTGATATAATTATTAAGCAAATTTCTTCTAACTCTCTTTTCAGAATGAGCTGAGAAAATTGATAATGTAGTTAATTGTAAAGATGCTGTAATATTAATTGATTCATTTAAATTACAATATTTTAATCTTTTAATGAGAAATTTTAATGTATATGCATCAGTTAGCTGTCTTCATAGATATTGAGTCTCATATCTTCATTTAGATCATTAAAGTCATTATCTGAAGTATTGTGATTGAGATTAGTATAACTCATTATGATTAGTTTTATTTATGTGTGAATATTTGCACAAATTGTAGATAAAGTTAATTTATACACAAATTCAACTCAATCTGACCTGAACTCTAGTACAAATTCAGATCAAATGCACTTTTTTTTAATCTGACTTGACTTTATACTCAGTCTAATTATAATGTAATCTTAACTATTATTTTTTTCTTTAACTTTACAGTTACTGAATTTTCTTCTTTAACTATACTTTTCACTTTATTATAATTTACTATTCTATTTAACTTTACTGTCTTTAAGATTCACTTTGTTCTGATTATATTATTTAAAACTGTTAAAATCATTCATTAAAAATAAAATAGATGACTTTAACTTAATAAATGATTTAATGATGATTGTAATCTCATAAAAATAAAATTTATTATAAAGATATAATGAAGATGCTTCTGTTTTAATTAAACTGTTAAAATGATGCATTAAAAATAAAAAACTAAATATATTTGATGTTATTGATGACTCTATAAACATAATATCTGAGATAAAGACTTTTAATAGATGTAAATGTTTTATTTTGATTTAAAATTATCAATGTAGTGTTACTGAAGCTATGTTGTTGTCATAATGTTATTAAGAAATTCATTAAGTAAATAAAATAAACTTAAAAGCTTAATTTATTTTTCTTTACATAATTATTTAACTCTGAACATCTCATCTTCATCAACATCATTAAAAATATAAATTTCAACATTTATATCTCTTTTTTAACTGACATGCACATTGAAATTATTTAATAAAAATAATATATATCATAATGTCTTCTAAAACTTCAAAATGCTGTATTATATCTTTATTAACATTATTATTTTCAAAGAAGCATTACAACAATGATAATAAGATATATTTTAATGTCTGTTTTTAACACATTAATAACATTTAATGTATAGAGAGACTCTGTCATAAATGTTGTTGTTAATATATTTATAAAATACTATGAGAACTTTAAAATAAGTTAGAACATCTATGTTTATCATATTAATAATATTTAAAATATAGAAAGACATTATCTTGTATATTATATTATTTAAGACTATCATTAAGAATATTTCTTTATTTGTTAAATTTAATAATGCTGACATTAATATAAGTTTTAATACTTATTTCTAATGCATTAATAATATTAAGCATATAAAAGTCTGAAATTGAAGCCTGTATTTTATAATGATGACTAACAGAAATGTGTAAAATTGAATTATTAAAAAAAGCTAATCAATATATTAAAGATGAAAGTGACAGTCTGTGCAAAAAGAAAAATGAATATTCTTAATATTTTTTATATTGCTGCAAAGCAAAAACATCAGAGTGAGCTGTCTTTTAATGTTTATTTTTTTAATTAAATAAATAATTATAACAAATTAATACATTACTATATCTTAAGTAAGCTCAGACTGATGTTAATGTGAATTAAAGTTAATGTAAAAATAAAAAAGCAGATAAAAAAGAATTTAATAGAAAATATTATGAAGAATTATTACTGTATTCAGTAAAGTGATATATTTATGAACTTTATGAATTTAATATTGTTAATAAATATTAGTGAAGTGACTGAAGTTAAAGATCAATTGAGAGACACAGAAGATTGTGAGAAGATAGAAGAAATAAAAGATATAGATAAAAATTAAAAATCTTATAATTGCAAAGAAGAATAAGAAGAAAGTGAAGCTTGAAGAAGAAGATTATTGAAGAAATAAATATTATATATATATATTAGAAAAATTTGTTAAAACTTATTCATTATATAATAGATTCATTTGACAATTAAAGAGATAGTAAAGCAAAACATTAATTTTGTAATTTCACATTAAAAATGAATAAATTATTTAAGAGAAAGACACTGTCTTTAAATAGTTAATGATTTTAAGTTAAAAATGTATATAAAACATTTTCAACAGTAAATGATGAATTCTAATAATATTATAAACATAACAATGAAGTAAGTGTTTTAACAGTTCATTTTAATGTGTATTTACTTATCATTAATAACTACACAATTTCAGACTCAAAAGAACATAGCTTAAAGCTTAAATTCTTTAATGCAGTTAAAGATCTTAAAATTTAAAAAAAAATGAATATTTTTCTTTTTAATAATGAGAATTCTATTATGACACTGAGCACAGAGAGAAATGATGAATTTTGAATTATAAAATTAAATTTAAATAAATATAAATATTTTAATGAATTCATAATTAAAGTAAAAGAATTTTAATAGTTATTTTTAATATATTAATAATTATTATAAATGATTAAGCTTAAGAAATTTGTCATTGTTATTTCATTAGAAGAGAATTTGTGTGTGAAGAAAGATGTTAATGAAGAAAAAGAAGATGTAATTAAAGATATTAATAAGAAAAAAGTTGTAAAGAAGAATCTTAATAAAAAGAAAGTTATGATTAAAGAGAATGTTGCAGTTAAAAAGATAATTAAAAAAGAAATTATGAAGAATGATGTTACTGAAGAGAAAGTTATAATTAAAGATGTTGTTAAAAATAAAATTAAAAAGAAAAATGTTAATAAGAAGAATGCTGCAGTTAATAAGATAATAATAAAGATAAAAAGATTTTAATAAATAATTTTAATATATTTATGTCAATTGCAGACTTCTGAAGGTGTAAAGAATAATTTAAGAGAAATTTCTGAAGAATTAAATTTTATAATATGATTTTTATTAACATTATATATATCATGATTTAAGAAACAAACTGTTGATAAAATAAAACTTATAAAAATAATTATATTGTTTTAAGTAAAAGCTGAAAGACTTTAAAATAATTAAAAGAGAAAAGTAATTAATGATGTTTTAATTTATTATATAAATTATAAATAAATAAATAATTTTACTTTCTCTTTCTATATAAAGATTAACTTTTACTATCTAATTTTTTTAATGCATTTTGAAAATAATCACATTTAATAATATCTAGGCTGAAAAAAACAAAAAGATTATATATTAAAAAAATTTATTAAAAACATTAATTTTTAATTTTATTTCTTTAATTACAATGATGAGTATTATGTATTAAATGTGTTTAAATGCATCACAATATTGTAGAAGTAAAAATGATTTATAATATTTATAAATTATATAATATAATTTTTAAATATATTTATAACAAAATCATCAACATAATTTCTGTCTCATTTTCTGATTTCTTCTTGAAGAAGAGCAACAAATACATAAAATAAATAAAATAATTATTACAATAATTAAATTATATTACTTTTCTTAATTTAACTGAGAGTAACTAATTCAATAATTAAATTAACAGTTCTTTTCAATTAATAAATATCTAAAATGAAGGCAGAGCTCTCTGTAGTCATTGTATATTAAAAAAATACATTAAAAACATTAAATAATAATTGTATTTAATTTTTAATTTCTAATTATAAAGTATGTTTATATCTTTGAATGTGTTGCAATTCTGTAAACACATTATACATACTTTACAGAGTAATTCTTAAAGCTTTATCTTTCTATAATTTAATTATTTATATAATTTTTAGTCAGTCAACATCATCTATACTTTATAATAATGTTATTAATTCTCAAACAAATTTTTTAAATACTTCAATTAAATCATCTCTGAAATCTTCTTTAAGCTTAAAATTCATTAATTTTTAAAGATATTTAATTTAATATTTAGAACATGATAACTCAGTCAGAAAAGATGAGCTGTAGAGTAAATTTAAAGAATGATAAATTTTAATTAATTATGAATAAAAGAATACTGATAACAGTTCATTTAATATTGATAAATTTAATTAAAAACACTGTATTATGCAATGAAATGATTATTTTTATGTCAGCAATAAATAACAAGAATATTTAAAGACAGCACATTAATATATTAATGTATTTTGCTTAATTTGTTATCATTATAATGAGAATATAATTCATTTAACATTAATTAACAGTGATATAAATTCTCTTTAAAATTATAAATTAATTAAGAACTGTTCAGTCATCATTATGAATATTTACTTAAATATAAATGTTTAATTCACTTTTAAAAAAATTGATTTCTATTTTTTTAACATATATTTTTAATATATATCTCTGACATAGTGCAGCAGACAAAACTTGACAAGAAATTAATAAATAAGTATTTTAATATTAAAAACTTTATTAAATAACTTTTAAACAGCTTTCTCTTCTTAAATCTTTCTTTTTAAGCATTTAAGAACTTTAAACTTCAAAAACTTATTTAAATGCTGCAGTCAGATACATTAATATCTGATAAATATTAATTTAACAATTTAATAAAAATATGACATCAAAACATTTAAAAAACACTTTTTATTAAGCTTAAATAAATTATTAAAATCTTAATTACACTTAATAATTAAATTAGTCTCAGTCATCTAATCTTTATAAATGTTATTATTTATTTTATTAACAAAAACTAAAATTATTAAAAAATTCTTCTTATCTTTTAATTTTGTTACAGTCAACATACTAATTAATTAATGACTACAGAGATCTTTGCAATTCTTTAAGAATATAAATTAAAGAAATGTCTTCTTGCAGTAATTATGAATAACTGCAGTAATAATGAATTTATATAGAGAATTTTAAGTAAACTTTTAAAAAGAAAAAACATTATATAATAGACTGCAGTCAATGTTATTTTTTTGTTTTACATATATTATTTAGTTAGCTGTTAAGAATTTGCTTGACTTGTTAAAGATATTGATGATTAATGAATTAATTACTTTATTATTTAATAAAAATAATTTATTATAAATCATTAAGAAAATCATTTTATTTAATACTCTATTCAAAATATATTATTATTTTATTTTTAATGAATAGTTCTAACAAATATGATTAACACATTCTTAAATATCTAGATTTGACAGCTTACTATTGCTATAAATTTCTTTTCATAACAATATAAAATATTTAAAAAAATTCAATATCTTATTTATTTACATTCTGCTCTGACACTTATACAGAATGTTAAAACATAATAAAACTTTATTTATAATTATTATGATGCTGACATCTTTCTTTCTCTTACTACACTAATTCATCATTATGACCTTTTCTTACCATAATGACCTTTCATCATTTCTTTTCATTTAGGTGTTTATTCTTGCTTTATTCATCATTATGAGAAATTGCTTCTGTCTATTTATTCTTATGATGTAATAGTTAGATAACTATATAGCTAAGACTTTTTACTTACTTAACAAGACAGCTTTTTATCTCTTGACTTTACTTGACACTAACAATTATATAATATAAAGAATTTATTAACTTTACAATGATATATGTGTCTGAAGGTGTATTTAAATAGTCTAAAAAGCCGCAACAGCAGCAAAACTCCCTACACGAAACTCACACAGTCAAATAGATTGCAAATACAGCTCTAAATCACACTCATCACCTACCTGCGGTCATCTTGATGGCAGATTGCACAGGGGGCG
>JAABUY010000517.1_pt1 | contig 66175 bp, 70 predicted proteins | sample 5560271 | NCBI WGS metagenome assembly JAABUY01 (sample SAMN10711886, study PRJNA513374) | rock metagenome | isolation source: Antarctica rocks | place: Antarctica: Victoria Land, University Valley | reverse complement strand
ATCCGTCAAGTCGCTCGGGTAACGCCGGCCATCGTCCTTGTATCGCTCCCGTGCAGCGTCAGTCCACATCGCCCGCCTCCATGCAAACGGACAACGCGAGACTGGCTCACACGGTCAAACAGGCTCTAAACGGTCGGACACTGGTGGCGAATTCACCTCTCACGCGGCGAGGGTGGCAAAGCGCGATGTGCGGGTGGGCGCGATAGGTCGGCCCCCGAACCATGCAGCTATGCGGTCGAAGTTGATGGCCGCAGCGATTGCCACGTGCTGCAGGCCCGTTTTGGCCAGGCCGCAGTAGCGGGTCTGGCGCAAGCCGAACGCACGCACGGCCTGCGACAGGGTGCTTTCTATCCCTTGGCGCTGCGCGTAGAGGCGCGTGCCCTCTTCCGTGCCCTCCCGTGCCCGGGCGACAGCGAGGGCGTCCTGCTCGTGCCGCGGCAGGAGGCTGAGCGCCCGGCCCCGGTACAGGGACTGTGACCGCGTGCAGCGGCTGCGGGAGACGCAGGCCCGGCAGTCGGCGGCACGGAACTGGACGCGGATGAGAGTGCGTGGCCCCGCGTGCTTGGGGCGCTCAGACCAGCCGGCGCTTTCTTTGCCTTCTGGGCAGCGTGCCTTTCGCCGGTCCCAGTCCACGGTGAAGTCGGACGCAGCGAACCCGTCCTTGGCCAGGCTGTGCCAGCTCAGGCTCCGCCGGCTGGGTCCGACCAGGTCAATGCCGTGCTCCTTGCGGGCGGTGATGAAGTGGTCGGCGCTGACATAGGCTGAGTCCACCAGGTGCTCGGACGGGGCCAGGCCCTTGGCGGCGAGCGCCGCGTGGATCGGCGCCGTGCGCGGGGCCTCGTGCACGTTGGCCGGCGTCGTGTCGGCATGGATTACCAGGCGCAGTGCGCCGTCATCACAGGTTTCGGTGAAGTGGACCATGTAACCCGTCCAGTTCGTGCCGGCCTTGGTCCGGAAACGGGCCTCGGTGTCGTAGGGCGACTCCACCCCACCACAGGCAGCGCAGCAGCTTCGGGTGGCGTATCGGCTTGGGCGAGCGCATCAAGGAGCCGGAAGCCGTCGGCGCCGACCTGGACGACGAAGGCATCCCGCTTGGGACCGATCTCGGGCAGCCGCATGTCCTCGACCCGCACGTCGTAGCGGTCGTGCCACTCGGATGGCGCAAGCGCCCGCAGCCAGTCCGGCGCGAGGGTGGCGATGTCGTTCAGCGCCGCGCGCAACGTTTCGGCCACGAGTTCCACACGGTTGAGGGTGCGAATGGCTGCCAGCACGTGCGTGCTGCCGGTGCGCTGCCTGCCCCGCGCCTTAAGCAACCCGTCCTCGCGCGCCGCGTCCAGCACGCGCGCGAGGAGCGTTTCCGCGGCCGCGCTGCCCAGCAGCCTGCCGCGGAACTCGCGAAACACGCTACGGTCAAAGCCCGGATCGGCCAGATCGAGGGCCAGCAGGTATTTCCAGTCGATCCGGGCACGTACTGCGTCCGCGGCCTGCCGGTCGCTCAGCCCTTCGCGGAACTGCATCAGCGTTACCAGCGCAAGCCGCCACGGCGCATAGGCGGGCTGGCCGCGCTTGGGATAGAGGTCAGCGAAGTCGGCGTCGGTGAACAAGGTGCCGAGCCGGTCGCGCAGGATCAGGCAGGCGTTGCCACGGCGGAACGCGGCACGGGCGACACGGGCGGTGTCGTCGGGCACGGGCGGGATCGGCTGTTGCGGGCGAAGCGACATCGGCATTCTCTGGGCTGAAAACCGTCCAACGCCGCCAGGTTCGCCCAGCTGCCGAATTCGCCACCAGTGTCCCTTTAGAGTTCATACAGTCGAGTAGCGGAACTGTTATCTTGGTCGAATTGCCTGATTTGGATGGCCAGGATAGCTTACGCTGGTGGGGATGGAGTTCCCTGTAACCGCCCGCAAGGGCTGATGACTCCTACCGTGCGAGAGCATCCGCGGTGGAAGTCTGTCTGGCGATCGACAGCACCCGCCGCGAGGCGGGTTTTCTGTGCCCTTCTCGTGTGTCGTTAGGTGACGAGCAATGGAGCGAGCATGGCAATCGACTGGACACACGCAGCGCCTTCAATGCTGGCGGCGTTTCTGGCCTCTTTGGTGGAGTTCATTGAGGCACTGACGATCGTGCTGGCGGTCGGCGCCGTGCGCGGGTGGCGCGGCGCGCTGGGCGGCATTGGGCTTGCTCTGCTCGTTTTGCTGGTCCTTGTCGCTGCGCTCGGCCCGGCACTCACTCGTATCCCGCTTGACTTGGTGCAGCTCGGCCTTGGCACGCTGCTGCTGCTGTTTGGGATGCGGTGGCTGCGCAAGGCCATTCTTCGGGCGGCTGGCGTGATCCCATTGCACGATCAAGGTGCGGCCTATGCGAAGCAAACCGCCTTCTTGCAGGCGTTCGGCGGGATCGTCCACGGATGGGATCGGGTCGCCGTCTCAACCGCTTTCAAGATCACCATGATCGAGGGCATCGAGGTGGTGTTCATCGTCGTGGCCGTCGGTGCCGCCGGCGGCGGCCTGCTGGTTCCAGCCAGCCTTGGGGCCGTTGCGGCGTTGCTGGTGGTGGTTGCGCTCGGCCTGCTGCTGCACAAACCCGTGGCGATGATCCCCGAGAACACCTTGAAATTCGTCGTCGGCGTGCTGCTCTGTGCTTTCGGCACATTTTGGGTCGGGGAGGGAATGGGGCTGGCTTGGCCAGGAAAGGATTGGTCAATCCCGGCTCTAAATGCCGGCTTCCTGGTGGCCGCCCTGGTCGCCGTCCCACTGTGCCGCGCACGGGTCACTCTCTCGGCCGCGTCTCTTGGCCGATAGGGAGATCGGTAATGACTTGGCTCAAGGCTATCTGGTCCGAGTTTTTTGGTCTGTTCGTGGATGATGGCAGCTTCGCCGTCGCCATTCTGCTCTGGCTTGCAGCAGCTTGGCTTATACTGCCGCGGCTTGGGCTTCCAGCGGCTGTGCCGCCCGCGATCCTGTTCGCCGGCTTGGTAGTGATCCTGGTTGAGAGCGCCACGCGGCGAACTCGCGGGAGCCACGGTGGGTGATCCTTTACTTCTAGGTTGCCCTGGGAAGCGCACTTGGCGGCGTTGCCCGTTACGGTTTCGGCCTTATGGCGGCCCGGCTCTGGGGAGAGACGTTTCCCTGGGGCACGATCGCCATCAACATTCTCGGCAGCTTCGTCATCGGCTTCTTCGGAACCTTGACGCTGCCCGACGGAGTGCTTCCCGCGAGCCCAAGCCTACGTACCTTCGTTATGGTCGGCATATGCGGCGGGTTCACGACCTTCTCGTCCTTCAGCTTGCAGACCCTTGCCCTGGCCCGCGACGGCACTCGGTTCGCGGCAATGGGTAACGTGGCGCTGTCGGTCACGATGTGCCTTGTGGCCGTCACTGCTGGACACGTCTCGATTGAGCGGATCGGCCTACTGCGAACGGAGGCGCCCACCATGTCGTATGACATCCTTGCCATTCTCGACCGCACCGAAACCGCACATTCTGTCCTTGCCGCAGCGGCGCTTACCGCCGAGCGCTTGGGCAAGATTTGTCATGTAGCCAGCGTTCAACAAGCCGATGCGAAGCAGGCTGCCTATATCGCGCTCTTCAATGCCAAGCTGCCGACATTCATGGTATCCGAGACGGTTCCGTCCTCGCTTGGACGGACCGTAGCTGTCGCCTGGAAGCCGAGCGAGGCTGCCGACCGCGCGATCGATGCCGCAATGCCGCTACTGCTGGGTGCGGAGCGGGTCACTGTGCTGGCGGAAACGGAGGGCGGCAATCGCGAGGCGGAACCTGTCAACCAGCTGCAAAAGCTGAAGCAGGCAAGTATTCCCGTGACAGTGAACCGCTTCCAGGCCAACGGCCGCAAGATTGGCGAGGCGCTGATCGCCGAGGCGCACGTCGTGGGTGCCGATCTGCTTGTGATGGGAGCCTATACCCGCAGCCGGCTAGCCGAGTTCATTCTCGGCGGTGCCACTCGCAAGGTTCTCGCCGCGGCGGACTTGCCTGTGCTCATGCACCACTAACCACTGTGTCACGTTGCAACGTCGGCTGCAGCGTCAGGCGTTGGATTCGATGAAAGTCTTCGGCCTACTTTGTCGAAGTCGACTGCTATCCTGACCAGAGTGGACTGCAATATCCAGCGTTCGCCAAATCCGACCGCACCTCGCTGCACCTCAAATGCCGGTATGGGAGGGCCTGCGTTGATAAGTGTCCGAACCCGGCTTGTCTTTGTGGCCGTACTGAGCATAATGTATACCAAGACTACAAACGGGAGGATTCAATGAAATCAGCAGGCCTGGCGTTGCCGATTGCCGCGCTCATTTGCAGCCTCGGATCGGCCGCGTGGGCACAAGGCGAATACAAGCTCGCCAAGACCATCGACCTTCCCGGCACCAAGGGTGGTCATGGCGACTGGGTCACGTTTGATCCGCAGACCCGGACGGTCTGGCTGGCGCAGTCGCCGGACCACAACGTCGTCGTCATCGATGCGGCAGCGAACACGGTGAAAGGGGCCGTTCCTGGCATCGCGGACGGCAATGGAATTGCGCTAAGCCCGGGGTTCGCCTTCCTGTCCGACAACAAAAGCGACGTGATCGTTGCGGTCGACAAAAGCACTCTCGAGCGAGTTGGGGAACTGAAGCCTGTCGGCAAGGGGCCGAATGGCACAACCTACGTGTCCAGCGCCGACGCCGTATACGTCAGCACGGACAGCGACGACATGACCGTGTTTGCCGCAAAGCCGCCATTCGCTCAGACGACGCACTTCAGGCTGGAACCCGACCCTTCCAAGGGCGGCCCTGATGTGGCGTTGTACGTGGCGTCAAAGGACCGCATCTATCAACCAAACGAGACTTCGGTCGATGTCATCGATCCGCACAGCAACACAATCACCTCGGTATGGCAGCCCGGCATCAAGGGTTCGGCCAAACCGATCGTCTACGATCCAAAAACCAACCACTTTGTCCTGGGCACCACCGACAAGAAGATGCTCGTGCTCGATGGCGACACCGGCAAGATGATCGCCGCCATCCCGGTGCAGGGGGCGGTGGACGAGACTGTCGTTGACGCCGGCGCGCGGCGGGCGTTTGTGGGTGACAAGGCCGGCGTGGTTGAAGTTATTGACCTGGACAACAACAAAGTTGTAGACACTCTGCCATCCGAGAAGAATGCTCATTCGCTCACGGTCGATCCAGTCAGCCATTCGGTCTATGTTTATCGGAACGAGAGCAACAAAGTAGACGTGTTCGAGAGAATTTTTACGGCCAGCAACTAAGGATTCCATAAGCAGCACTGTAGCTGTATCATTCTGTCAATTGGTCGGATACTGTTGGCGAATTCGGAGTTGCCAATCCGTTGTGGTACCAACAATCTAGCGGAGCCCTCATTTCCGAGATGAAGAAAGGCCGCCGCGGCTCCCAGATGGGAGTCCTGGCGGGTCGGATGAATTCGCCAACAGTATCCGACCGTTTGACGAACTGATACACGTTTCAAGCAGCTTATGTCCTATGCCACCTATCTCGCCTTGAGATGAAAGAGAGCTGACATGAACGAGTTGGACACCCTGCGCGCCGAGTGGATCGCGCTTCGGAAGAGCTTGGGCGAGCACATCGCCACTTTCGAAGCAGGCAACAAAATACATCCGATCGATCAAGACCCCGATGTGGCGACCGCAGAATTTGTCCAACAACTGCGCAAATACCACGCCGATGTCGACATGTGGCTCATGCATCTTCCGGTGCAGGCCACATAACGACAAGACCGCCGCAACTTAAGCCGACGCACCTTACTGGCTTTGACGGGTCCAGCATTGCAATCGCGAGAACACCTATACTTAAATAAATCAAGAATTCTGGATCATACGGGACTGCGGCGCGCGCTTGCGGCACGCTCGCCGAGCGGGGCCCGCTGCGCCCCGCGATCGGGGGAAGCATGAATGTCCGACGCCAGGGCTGGCCGTGAACAATGACGCACTGAAGTTCTCCAAAAAGTGAGTTGGACAAGTTTCCACTCGGCAGGAATCAGATCTCCCAAGTGCTGGCAAGTAGAGTTACGTGCGTCGATGAAACAAACCCGACCCTGACAGCCCCGATCAGAAAAGGCTTTCAGATGACGGTGATCTCGTTCTCAACCGCGGTCGTGCCCAACGCCGCCCAGGTGGCTGCCGCTGCAACCTCTCGATCATGTGGCGAATGAACGATTCCGGTCAGCAGGATGCTGCCACCCTCGGCGATCACGGTGATGGTTTCCGGGTTGAACAACCACGAGCGGTGCAAGGCGCGCTTGAAGTTGTCGCTCACGTTCAGCAGGGTAAGCCTGGACTTGATCGAGATGTCGTCGGAGACGCCGAACAGCCTGGCGACATCTTTGCCGGCGGTTTGTTTCTGGTAGTGCGAACTGACTTCTCCGGTCAGGGTGACCCAGCCGTTCTCTACCTTCACTTCTAACGCACTTGTTGGAATGGAGGCATCCACGCCAGGCGGCTCACGGCCGCAGCGGCGATGACGTCGTCGCCATGCCGTGTTTCAAACGGCAGTTGCACCTCGATTTCCTGGGCCACGGCGATGACGCCCTTGACGCGCCCTGCCGCCGTCTCGGCGGTGTGCTTTTCCGAGTAGCTCTCGACATGTCCGGAAAGGGTCACCACACCGGCCCTCGCGGTGACGCCGATATGGGCGGCGTTGACGCTTGGCTCCCAGTTGAATTCAGTAAGAACAGCTTACTGCAGCTGACTGTCATTTGGCATTGCACTCTCCTGTGTTAGCCGCTTCGGAGTTGCCCGGCGCTGCGCTTTCCAAGGTTCAGTGTAGTAGCTGCCCTGCAAACGCCATGCTTTGATTTGGATCATTCTTCAAGCATTCACCTTGCGCACCCGCACCCATGTGCAGGACCGTGGCGCACAACGCCAGCGGGCCGGGCCGATGCGAGACAATCACCGCGCCCTGGCCATGGCGTTTGAGGCGCGCCTGCAGCCGAGCGGTCACCACCGTCTCGGTCGCGGCATCGAGCCCGGCCGTCGGCTTGTCCAACAACAGCCAAGGCGCCGACCGCAGGTAGGCTCGCGCAAGGCCGAACCGCCGCCGCTCGCCGCCGGACAGGGCGGCACCGTTCTCGCCAATCCAGGCGTCCAGCCCCGACGGCAGCGCGCGCACCCGGACGTCCAGCGCGGCATCGTGCAGCGCTGCCCAAAGCGCCGCCTCTGATCCATTCCCGGAACCGGCGAGCAGGAGGTTCTCCCGCACCGTTCCGGCGAGCATGGCCGCGTCCTGTGGGGCATAAGCGAAGCAGCCACGCAACGCCCCCAAATTGACAGCGGTGACATCAAGACCGCCGATTTCGATCTGCCCCGGCTCGCTGGGGCGCAGCCCGAGCAGCCGCTCCAACAGCGACGTCTTGCCGCTGCCGGAGGGACCGGTCACGCCCGTTACGGTCCCAGGCAGCAGGCGGGCCGGCGGCGTGGAGAGGGCGATCTCCGGCGGGATGCACAAGCCGGGTTGGTGACAGGCGGCGGGCACCGGCGTCTGCAGCACCGCGTCGAGCCGCGCCTCGGCCTCAGCCAGCCGTCCGCGCACCTCCAGGCCGCGAACCAGCCCGGCAACGCCGTCCACGGTCATCGCCGCTGCCAGCGCGGCCAAGGCGGCCAGCGGCAGCGGCGCGTGGACGCTGAGCGACAACGCCACCATCGCGGCCAAGCCCGGGGCTGCCGCCTGTAGCAGCGCAAACCATCCGCTCCAGGCCGTCACCCGCGCCTGCGCCGCGGACAGCGCCGCCGCTTCCCGCGCGAGGCGCTCGGCGGCCCAGCCGTCCAGGCCGTAGGCACGGAGTTCGGCCGCCGCGGCGCTGAGCGTCACGTATTCCTGCTTCAGCCGCCCGTTGGCGCGCTGCACCGAGCGGCCAGCCGCATCGCCTTGGGCAGACAGCAGCCACGCCGCCAGCAGCGTCGCCACCACGGTGCCGGCCGTGGCGCACGCGGCCGCCACGCCAGCCGGCAGCAGCAGCGCCATGCCGGTGGCAAAAGCCGCGGCGGAACCCCAAGGCGCCGACCGACGCACGAAACGCGCCTCGACCGCATCCACGTCCTGCACCAGGCGGGCGGAGGCGTCGCCCACTGCCATTGCCAGTGCCTGCCGAGGCGGCGACGCCAGGATCGCCGCGAACAACGCCGGGCGCAGCCTTGCCAGTGCCCGCAATGCGGCATCGTGCCCGATCACCCGCTCGGCATAGCGCCCACCGGTTCGCAGCATCGCGAGCAGCCGGATGCAGACCGCGGGCAGCATGTAGTTGAATGCCGAAGCTGCGGCCGGCCCCGCCACGCCAGCCAGGGCCGCACCGGTGATGAACCAGCCGGACAGGCCCAACAGCAGCACCGACGACGCCGTGACGACTCCCGCCGACACAGCGGCCGCCGCCAGCCGACCGGCCTGCCGCCGACGCTCTCCCGCCACGAAGGCGCGCAGGGACGCGCTCATGCCGACTCCAGATGCACGATCCGGTCGGCGATGGCCGCCAGGCGGGGGGAATGGGTGGCGATCAGCGTCGTGCGCCCCCGTGCGCCGCGCGCGATCGCCGCCACCAGCGCCACTTCGGTCGCTGCATCGACATGCGCGGTCGGCTCGTCCAACAGCAGCAGCGGCGCCGATTTGAGCAGCGCGCGGGCAAGGGCGACACGCTGGCGCTCACCGCCCGACAAGCCGCCGCCGCGCTCGTCCATCGGGGCGTCGATGCCTTCGGGACGGCTGGCCAACAGCGGCCCGAGACCTGACTGCTCGGCAACCGCGAGCAATTCCTGCGGCGTCGCATCCTGACGGGAGAGCGCGATGTTGGAGGCGATGCTGCCCGGTATGAGCATCGGCGCCTGTCCCATCCAGGCGACCGACCCGACGATGGTGCCCAGCGTGCCAAGCGACGCGCCATCAAGCGTCACTTGGCCTTGCGTGAGCGGTGCGAGGCCGAGCAGCAGGTTCAACACCGTCGTCTTGCCCGCGCCACTCGGCCCCAGCAACGCGACGATCTCACCGGCCTCGAGGGTCAGTGCGAAGTTGTCCAGCACGGGCCGGTCCTCGCCCGGGTACTGCACGGTCACATGGTCGAACCTGACGCACGGGGCGTTTCGCAGCCGAGGTGCCGCCGCCGCCGGAACGGCCGCCGCTTCCAGCTTCATCAGGTCGTCGGCGGCGGCCTGGGCGGCCTGTTGGTCGTGGTAGGTGGCGGCGAGCCGGCGCAGCGGGGCGTAGAACTCGGGCGCCAACGCCAGCACGAAGAATGCGCGGCCGAGGTCGAGACGCTCCGGCATGAGGGCAGGCAGCAGCCCCAGCAGGTTGAAGCCGGCATAGACGGCAACCAGCGCCACGGACATCGCCGCGAAGAACTCGAGCCCGGCGGAGCTGAGGAAGGCGATGCGCAGCACGCCCATCATGCGCAGCCGTAGTTCCTCCGCGGCGGCTTCCAGCCGTGCCGTCTCGATTGCCTCCGCCTGGAACGTCAGCACCAGCGGCAACATGCGGATGCGATCGGCGAACAAGGCGCCGAGACGCCCCAGCGCCACGAACTGCCGTCCGGCCTCGTCCGCCGCGGCGCCGCCCGCAAGCACCATCATCGCCACGAAGGGTACGGTGGTGATCGCTAGGATTGCCGCCGCGACCGGGCTGGCGAGCGCCACGGCGACCAGCACCAGCAACGCACCGCCCACCGCGGAACGTGCCGGCAAGAAGCGTGCGACGTAGCCGTCCAGCGCCTCGACCCCGTCCACCGCGGCGGTCATCAGCGCGCCGGTGGCCGGGCGCGCGCTCACCGGCAGGGCGAACGTCGCGGCGACGATGCGGCGGCGCAGGTAGGTCTTGGCCCGCTTGGCCGCCTGCGCCCCGACCCGGGCGGCCAGCATGGCAAAGACGCCGCGCAGGCAGCTGCTCACCAAGCCGAGCGCCAGCCACGGCAGCATGGCCCCAAGCCCGCGCGGCAAGGCGGTCAGGCCGAAGGCGAGCGCCGCCGCGAAGCCGATCGCCGCCGGGTTGTCGAGCACCAATAGCCCGCAGGCCGCGCCGTTGCGCCAGCCACCGGTGGCGGCCGCCGAGCGCAGCCAGACACGCCGCCGCGCCCGCGCCATCTTGTCATCCATGCCCGTTTTTCGCACGCGGCAACCGACTTCGCTTTGATCCATGTCAAGGCGAAAAGGTTTGGAGTCGGCGTAGCTGGAGGCAGACTCCGACGTCTGGTCGGAGCACGCAAGAAAGCGAAGCAGCACATGGACCCGGGCGTCGTCGACCTCTCGCGGCTGCAGTTCGCACTGCTGGCGCTCTACCACTTCCTGTTCGTGCCGCTGACGCTCGGGATGTCGGTCATGCTGGTCATCATGGAAAGCATCTACGTGATGACCGGCCGCGCGGTGTGGCGGACCGTCACCCGCTTCTGGGGGACCATCTTCGGCATCAATTTCGTGCTCGGGGTCGCCACCGGCCTCACCATGGAATTCCAGTTCGGCACCAACTGGTCGTACTTCTCGCACTACGCTGGCGACGTGTTCGGCGCGCCGCTGGCGATCGAGGGCTTGATGGCCTTCTTCCTGGAAGCGACCTTCGTCGGGCTGATGTTCTTCGGGTGGCAGCGGCTGTCGCGGCTGGGGCACCTGTTCGTCACCGTGATGGTGGCGCTCGGCACCAACCTTTCGGCGCTCTGGATCCTGATCGCCAACGGCTGGATGCAGAACCCGGTCGGCGCCGCCTTCAATCCCGAGACGATGCGGATGGAGGTCACCAACTTCGCCGCGGTGCTGTTCAACCCGACGGCGCAAGCGAAGTTCGTCCACACCGTCAGCGCCGGCTACGTCATCGCCTCCGTCACGGTGCTCGGCATCTCCGCGTTCTACATGCTGCGCGGACGCTGGGTGGAGGTGGCGCGGCGCTCGATGATCGTCGCCTCGGCGTTCGGCCTCGCCGCGTCGCTGTCCGTCGTCGTGCTCGGCGACGAGAGCGGCTATACGCTCGGCGACAGCCAGAAGATGAAGCTGGCTGCGATCGAGAGCGCCTGGCACACCGAGCCGTCGCCGGCCGGATTGACCTTGTTCGGCTTGCCCGATGCCGCGACACGGAGCACGCGCTACGCGGTGCGGATTCCGTGGGCGCTCGGCCTGATCGCCACGCGCAGCCTGGACAGACCGGTCGCCGGCATGTCGGAGCTGGTGCTGCTGGCGCGCCAGCGCATTGAGTCCGGCATCCCGGCCTACGACGCGGTGCAGACCCTGAAGCAGCATCCCGACGACCCGGCGGCGCGGGCGGTGTTCTCGGCGCATGGCCGCGACCTCGGCTACGCCCTGCTGCTGAAGCGCACGATGGCCGACCCGCGCCTGGCGACGCCGCAGCAGATCACCGACGCCGCTTGGGACACGGTGCCGAGCGTGCCGCTGATGTTCTGGTCGTTCCGGGTCATGGCGGCGCTGGGCTTCTGCTTCATCGCGCTGTTCGCGACCAGCTTCATCCTATGCAGCCTGCGCCAGTTCGACCGGCGCTGGTTCCTCTGGCTGGCGGTGGCGGCGATCCCGCTGCCCTGGGTGTCCACGGAGCTTGGCTGGGTGATCGCCGAGCTGGGGCGCCAGCCTTGGGCCATCGACGGCGTGCTGCCCACGGCGCTGGCCACCTCGTCGCTAAGCCGCGGGGTGCTATGGCTGACCATCGCCGGCTTCACGCTGCTGTATGGCGTGCTGGCGGTCATCGAGATCGGGCTGATCGTCCGTACTGTCCACCGCGGCCCGTATGCGCCGCACGAGCAGCCGTTGCCGGGACGCAGCCCGACCAAGCCGGTCGGGCTCATCCCGCCCGTTCCCGCCGTCGCTTAAGACAAGGACGCAGCACATGGATCAGCTTCTGGACTATGCGACGTTGCGGGTGATCTGGTGGGGGCTGATGGGCGTGCTGCTCATCGGCTTCGCGCTGACCGACGGCTGGGACCTCGGCATCGCGGCGCTGCTGCCGTTCGTGGCGAATACCGACGCGGAACGAAGGCTGGTCATCAACAGCGTCGGCCCGACCTGGGAAGGCAACCAGGTCTGGTTCATCCTGGGCGGCGGCGCGATCTTCGCGGCTTGGCCGCTCGTCTACGCGGTCAGCTTCTCCGGCTTCTACCTGGCGATGTTCCTGGTGCTGGCGGCGCTCATCCTGCGCCCGGTCGGTTTCAAGTACCGCTCCAAACGCCCGGACGCCGCGTGGCGGGCGCGGTGGGACTGGGCGTTGTTCGTCGGCGGCGCGGTTCCGGCGCTGGTGTTCGGGGTCGCGGTCGGCAACGTGTTGCAAGGCTTGCCGGTCCGCTTCGACAGCGACCTGCGCGCCTTCTACGACGGCAGCTTCCTCGGCCTGTTCTCGCCGTTCGCCCTGCTCTGCGGCCTACTCTCCGTGGCGATGATCGTGCTGCACGGTTCGGCATACCTGTCGATCAAGATCGAGCGTGGCCCGGTGCAGGCGCGGGCGCGGCAGATCGGCGGCTGGGCGGCACTGGCGTCGCCGGCGTTGTTCGCCCTGGGCGGGTTGTGGGTGGCGTGGGGCGACATCGGATTCCGGGCCGCCGGAGCGGTCGACCTGGCCGGGCCGTCCAACCCGCTGCGCACCACGACCGTCCAGGCAGCCGGTGCGTGGCTCGCCAACTACAGCCTGCATCCCTGGTTCATGGCGGCCCCGGCGCTGGGCTTTGCCGGGTCGCTGATGGCCTATGCCGGCATCCGATTCCGCCAGGAACTTCCGGCGTTGGCAGGCTCGTCGCTTGCGGCGTTCGGCATCATCGCCACCGTGGGTCTGTCGATGTTTCCGTACATCCTGCCCAGCAGCATCGACGCCCATTCCAGCCTCACGGTGTGGAACGCATCGTCCAGCAGGGGAACGTTGCTGACCATGCTGTTCGCAACCGTCGTGTTGCTGCCGGTGGTCCTGCTCTACACGGCCTGGGCCTATCGCATCATGTGGGGCCGGGTGACGACCGGAGACGTCGCGACCAACCCAGACTTTTACTAGGGAGCCTAACCGATGTGGTATTTCGCTTGGATCCTTGGCGCTGGCCTGGCCGTGCTGTTCGGCGTCGTCAACGGCATGTGGCATGAATTCCACTTGGCGGCGGACGAGCCACCGGCGCATTGACGGCAGTGCCGGGCGCTACACGACGATCTTGGTCAGCATCGTCCCGTTGCGGTGATGGCCTGCCTGCGACAACGCCCGCATGGTGTCCAGGCTTCGGGTTTCCACGTGAGACTGGATGGCGACGCAGTCGAACCGCACCGCCAGCGCTTCGAGTTCGGCCAGCAGCGCCGCCAGCATGACCTGCGGGTACAGCATGTCCAGCGCCACGAAGTGCTGGATCGTCAGCACCAAGCCGAACCGCAGGTCCCGGTCTGGCCGGAAGCACGCCGCGCCGCATGCCAACAGCCCGCGCCGGCGGACGACCAGCACCCCCGCGGGGCGGCTGCTCTTCACCCTGAGCATCCGCGTGGCGTAATCGATCCATTGAGACAGCTGCAGCAACGGCTCCACTTCTCGCATTACCGGGAACAGCGGACGTATGTCGCCTTCGGTGAGCGGCTGAACGAGCACGTCTTTGAAGATTCGCATGTCTCAGGCCATAACGGCTTCGACTAAGCGAGGCATTGATGCAGGTCAAGGCAGCTTTGAAAAGCCGACCCCGAAAGCAGGCCGCAACCGGCGGCCCAGATTTGAACTAGGCGGATTGCCGCTCCAGCGCGTAGGGTACGTTGCCGGAGCGTGGCGGCCGGCCTCTAGGACAGCAGGAGATGCATCGACTGCAATCGATTGTGCTCGCGAAAAGCCACGGCGATGCGCCATGCCGTTCGTGCGACGTTCGACACAGCAGTGTTTGCAGCGCGATCGACATCGAGGATTTAGACCGCCTAGCCGCGACAGCTACCGAGCGTGACGTTCACAAAGGACAAACGTTTATCGAGGAAGGTCAACCCGCGACCGCCTTCTTCAACTGAGGTTGCCCCGTTCTCGTGGACAGTTTGTAGGCTTGCGGGCTACGGTTCTGCTTGTGCGGCCTCCCTCTCGGCTTCGTAGGTCATTGGGGACCGGTAGCCCAGGCCAGAGTGCAGGCGCGCCGGGTTATACGCGGCGATGCCGCCCACCCGCGACGCGGCGCCTGTCCCTGGCAGCGGCAACGCAGCATCGGACATCGTTCGGTCCTTTCGGGCGGTTAGGCTGAACCGCCGGCCCAACTTACTGGGTCGGCGGCTGCTCGCGGCGGTCAGGCGATGGCGAGTTCGTTCTGGACGGCGGTGGTGCCCGGCGCCGCCCAGGCGGCGGCGGCGGCCACCTGGCGCTCGTGCGGCGTGTGGACGGTCCCGGTCAGAAGGACCCTGCCGCCTTCGGCGCTCACCATGACGTCGTCCGGCCTGAAGAACCACGACCGGTGCAGGGCGTGGGAGATGTCATCGCTGAGACTGGATACGTCGACCCGCGGCTTGATGGTGGCTTGGTTGGAAACCCCAACCACGCCGAACAGCCCGCCGACGTCCTTGGCTGCCGCATCCCTCTGATACTGCCAATCTGTTTGGTCCCGGGATGAGGTGACGCGGGTTTAGTTTGAAGATATCGGGCGTTGTCGTCCAGGCGTGGCAGACAGCTTCGAAGGGTGTCTTCCACCGGAGGCTTTGAGGTGCTTGGCGAAGTTGTAGGCCGACACGAAAGCCAGGACGTGGGTCTTGAGACTGTCGAGGTCTGGGTAGTGGAACGCCTTGATGGTGGCTTCCTTGACGGTGCGGTTCATCCGTTCGGCCTGACCGTTGGTCCACGGATGGTATGGCGGAACAGCCCAAGGTTCCGGCGGTGTGCAGCATCGCTGGAATAGCTGCGGAGGTTTGGTCAGCTTGTGCTCGATGCTGTTCTCGTCGCAGACGCGATCGAAAATGTGGGCGCCGAGATACCGCCTGCTCGGCCCATTGCGGTTCTTCGGCAGATCGGCGAGGGCCATGCCGTTGTCGGTCAGCACGGTGTGGATGGCATACGGGAAAGCCGCGACAACGCCGCGCAGGAAGTCTGCGCCGTTCATCTTACCAGCATCGTCACGGAACTCGACACAAGTGAACTTGGACACCCAGTCGATGGCCAGGAACATGCTGAGCTTGCCCTGGGTAAGGCGCAGCTCGCTGATGTCGATGTGGACGTAGCCGATGGCCGTTTCGGCGAACTTGCCCCGCTTGGAAGCCTTGTCCGGGTTTTCGGGCGGAGCCGGCCAAGGTTCCGGCGGCATAGCCGCTGGAAAGCCGGCGGAGGGAGTCGGGAGATGCCGTGGCGCTCGAGGCAGTGGTGCAGGCTGGAACGGGTGAGCTTTGGAATGCTGTCGCGTAGGCAACCTCCAGCAGCTTTCCAGCGGCTATGCCGCCGGAACCTTGGCTGCTTGCGCCGAGCACATCGTCGAGCGGCAGCAGCGGGCGGCGACGGAACTCGATCACCATTGCTTCCTCAATCCGCGTCGGCACGGTGCTGTGAGGCGCACGCGGCCCCATCGGCGCATCCGAGGTCGTCGTCCGGGCTCGCCATTTGACAACGGTAGTACGGCTCAGACCGTAGCGCTGGGCGAAGTTGTCCAAGGTTGCGTCTGCGTCAGCAGATGGAAAGGCAACGGAGGGCAGGCACTGCTTGTTTCTTTCAACGCTTGGAGCTCGGCTCGAACTCGCGGCGTCGTTCGGGCGGAGGCGGTAAAGGTTCCGCAGGCACACCCTCCGATGCCATTCCACGGCCTGACGGCCGCAGAACCTTTGGCATCTCCGCCCGTGGAAACCGCCGGAGGGTGAGCCATGAAGACTGCCTGCCATAGCGCTTCCTCTCCCTCTCAGGTCAAAGTAGCGCCACGACTCCCCGGGACCAAACAACTTAGGTCGAACGTGACGGGCTTGGGCTGCGCCACGACCCGCACCGCATGGGGCGGCGCGCTTGGACGGATCAAGCTCGCCTCGGCGGCACTCACCTGCCAACGCACCGCCGTCGATGGGCCGAGCCATTTCACCATGGCGGCACAGCAATTCCTATGCCGCCAGGGCCGCCGCCAGTTGTGCCGCGGTTGCGGTCCAGCCGACGATCCCGCCCTGGGCGCGCACCATGGCCAGCGTCGCCGCCTTGAACTCCGGGAAATAGCTGGCGGTCGCGTCTTCGACGAGCAGGCAGTCGTAGCCGCGGTCGTTGGCCTCGCGCAGCGTGCTTTGGACGCAGACCTCGGTGGTGACGCCGCCGACGACCAGGTGGGAGATTCCGCGCGCCGCCAGAAGTTCATCCAGCCCGGTCGCATGAAACGCACTCTTGCCCGGCTTGTCGATGACCGGCTCGCCGTCCAACGGCGCCAACTGCTCAATGATCGCTGTCCCCGGCTCGCCGCGGACCAGCACGCGGCCCATCGGCCCGACATCGCCGATCCGCAGCGTCGGGCGCCCACGGTCGCGCTTGGACGGCGGGCAGTCGGACAGGTCGGCCCGGTGGCACTCCCGCGTGTGGACCACCGCCATGCCGGCCATCCGCGCCAGGTCCAGCAGCCGGCGCGCCCCCGGCACCGCGTCGCGCAACAGCGCGGTGTCGTTGCCGAGCGAGGCGCCGAAGCCGCTTGGCTCGAGGAAGTCGCGCTGCATGTCGATCATCAGCACCGCCGTTCGGGCGGGCGGGAATGAGTAGGCGAACGGCAGCGCATCCACCGTCCGCATCACTGTAAGTCAAGCACGTGGGGCGAGCCGAGCATGTGCGCGCCGATCGTCTTCGCGTCCGCGCCGGCGCCCGGGGTTTCATGCACGACGCGGCCCTCGTGCATCACCAGGATGCGGTCGCTCAGTTCGAGGATCTCGTCGAGGTCCTCGGATATCAGCAGTACCGCCGTGCCAGCGTTGCGCGCGGCCACCAGCCGCATCCGGACCTCGGCCACTGCCTTGACGTCCAGGCCGAAGCACGGGTTGGCGACGATCAGCAGGTCGACCGTGCCGTCCAGCTCGCGCGCCAGCACGCAACGCTGGACGTTGCCGCCCGACAGCACGCCGATGGCGGCGGCCGGCTGCGGCGCGCGCACGCCGTACGCGGCGATCATGCGGCGCGCCCGCTCCGCCATGCCGCGCCGGTCGAGCCAGCGCGCGGCGCCGCCATCGGCCCGCCTATCGAACTCGCGCAGGTTGAGGTTGTCGGCAATCGTCATGCGGGGCACGCAGCCGTTGCGCAGCGGCTCCTCGGGCAGCACCCGCACCTTTCGCGCCTGCGCCTCGGCGCGGGTGGCGTGGAACGCCTCGCCGGCGACGATCACCTCGCCCGACAGCGCGGCGCGCTGGCCGCCGAGCACCTCGGCCAGCTCCTTCTGGCCGTTGCCGGAGATGCCGGCGATGCCGACGATCTCGCGCGGGCGCACCGTCAGGCGCTCGATGTCCAGGCCGGGACGCCCGGCGTCGCCCGCCGTGCGTAGTTTGCTGACCAGTAGACGATTGCCAGCCGCCGGCTCGCCGCGCCGCTCGGTCGAGGACGGGACCTGCGGCTCGCCGATCATCAGCGCGGTCCATTCGGCGGTGGACAGGTCCCTGGCCGGGCCGCCGCCGACCGAGCGGCCACGCCGCAGCACGGTCGCGCCGTCGGCGTAGCGCGCCACCTCGCGCAGCTTGTGGGTGATCATGCAGACGGTGACAGCGCCGGCATGGGCCAGGTCGCGCACCAGGGTCAGGATCTCGTCGGCCTCCTGCGGGGTCAGCACCGAGGTCGGCTCGTCGAGCACCAGGAAGCGACGTTGCAGGTACAGCTGCTTCATGATCTCGGTCTTCTGCCGTTCGCCGGCGGCGAGGCTGCCGGTCGGCACGTGCAGCGGCACCTTGAACGGCATCGTCGCCATGAACGCGTCGAGCCGCGCCCGCTCGCGCCGCCAATCGATCACCGCCGGGGTGTCCGCGCGCGACATCACCAGGTTTTCCGCGACCGTCATCGACGGGACCAGGGTGAAGTGCTGGTAGACCATGCCCAATCCGAGCCGGGCGGCGTCGGCGGGCCGGGCGATCACCTCCTCTCGTCCGTCGACAAGGAAGCCGCCCTCGTCGGCCCGGTAGTAGCCGAGCAGGCATTTCGCCAGCGTCGACTTGCCGGCCCCGTTCTCGCCCAGCACCGCATGGACCGTCGCGCGCGGAACGCGCATCGTGACGTCGTGCAGCGCGGCGAAGCTGCCGAACCGCTTGGTAAGTCCGACCGCCTCGACCGCGACCGCGCCGTTCACGCGATGGCGGCCAGCAGCTTCGCGCTGTCGGCCACCGCGCCGAACACGCCGCCCTGCATCTTGATCATTCCCACCGCCGCGTCGTGGTGGCGCTGGTCGGTCGCGCCGCAGCAATCCTCCAGCAACAGGCATTCGAAACCACGGTCGTTGGCTTCGCGCATCGTGGTGTGCACGCAGACATCGGTGGTGATGCCGGTCAGGACCAGGTTGCGGATGCCGCGCACGCGAAGGATCAGCTCCAGGTCGGTGGCGCAGAAGCTGCCTTTGCCGGGCTTGTCGATGACCGGCTCGCCAGGTTCGGGGGCGAGTTCCGGGATGATCTCCCAGCCGGGTTCGCCGCGCACCAGGATGCGCCCGCACGGCCCTGCGTCGCCAATGCCGGCGCCGATCTGCCGGCTGCGCCAGCGCTTGTTCTCCGGCAGGTCGGACAGGTCGGGCCGATGCCCCTCGCGGGTGTGGATGATGAGGTGGCCCTGCCGGCGCATGGCGGCCAGCAGCTGCCGGATCGGCTGCATCGGCGCACGGGTCAGCGACAGGTCGTAGCCCATGCGGTCGACGTAGCCGCCGGGGCCGCAGAAATCGATCTGCATGTCGATGACCATGAGCGCGGTGTTGGCGGGGCGCAGGTCGCCGTCGAATGGCCAGGCGTACGGGTCGGCGGCGACCGTGGTCACTCGGCGGCTTTGCGGGACAGCGGCAGGTAATCCTGGGTAGGCGCCGCGATGCCGCACGAGGTGCCGTCGGTGACGCGCACGCTGTCCTCCCAGGGCAGGTGGTACTGGCCGGCGACCATGTCCTGCATGAACGTATACGGGCAGTCGCGGGCGCCGCCGCGCACCGCCGAGAAGCCACGGTGGCCGAACTGGTAGATGTTGTTCTCGACGCCCCAGTGCATCCGGGCCTCGCGCACCAGGTCCGGGCGGATTTCGGCGCTGACGATCTCGTCCGCCCGCCCCGACGCGCCGTGGGCGATGACGCCGCCGTCGAAGTTGCAGACCATCGCCTCGCCCATGGAGTCGAAGCTGCCGTCGGAGCCGCACATGCAGACGCTCGCGGTCACCATCAGGTTGGCGAAGGCGTTGGCCTGGTTGGTCATCCGCCAGGCGTCGCGGATCGGCGCGGTGTACCCGGCGGTCCGCAGCATCAGCTCGGCGCCCTTGTAGGCCGCCTCGCGCGCCATCTCGGGGAACATGCCGTCGTGGCAGATGATCAGCGCCAGCTTCACCCCGCGCGGCCCGTCGATCACCGGGATGCCGAGGTCGCCCGGCGCCCATGGCTCGACCGGCACCCAGGGATGCATCTTGCGGTAATACAGCTTCAACTCGCCCGCGTCGTCGATCACCAGGCCGCTGTTCCAGGGCGCGCCGCCAGGGTTGCGCTCCATGATGGAGAAACAGCCCCAAACACGGTGTTCGAGGCACGCCGCGCGGAACGCCGCCACCTCCGGCCCGTCGAGCGAGCACAGGATTTCGTCGCGCGTGTCCATCGACAGGCCGTGCAGCGCGTATTCGGGGAACACCACGAGGTCGATGCCGGGCGTGCCGCGGCGGGCCTTGCCGACCATCGCCACGATGCGCTCGGCCTGCCGCGCCACGTCGGCGCGCGTGGCGATGGTCGGCAGCTGGAGCTGCGCCAAGCCCACCACCACGCCGTTCGGCGATTTGTTCAGTCCGCCCAGTCCGTTCATTGCCTTGTCCTCTCAGCGCCCAATCGACAGTTCGCCGGGCATCCCGCGCAGCGACCGCCCCGGCCGCACGGTGATCGCCAGGATCATCAGCGTCACCACGTACGGCGCCGCGTAGAACAGGTAGTAGCCGTGGCTGACGCCCACCGTCTGCAACGCCGGGCCGAGCGCCCCGGCCGCGCCGAACAACAGTGCCGCGCCGACGCAGCCGAGCGGGTTCCAGCGCGCGAACACCACCAAAGCCACCGCCATCAGGCCCTGGCCGGACGACAAGCCCTCGTTCCAGCTGCCGGGGTAGACCAGCGACAGGAACGCGCCGCCGATGCCGGCCAGGGCGCTGCCGCAGGCGGTGGCGAACAGCCGGGTGCGGGTCAAGGATAGGCCGAGCGCCCGCGCGGCGTCCGCGTTGTCGCCGACGATCCGCACCCGCAGCCCGAGCCGAGTGGCGCGAAAGAACCAGTGCAAGGCTACCGCCGTGACCAGGCCGAGCAGGAACAGCGGGCTGATCCGCAGGGCGCTCTCGACCGGCCCCGGCCCAGCCCACAGCCCGAGCGGGATGGACGGCAACGGCGGCGCGCTGGGCTGGATGTACGGCTTGCCGAAGAAGAACGCGAGGCCGGTGCCGGCCAGCATGATCGCGATGCCCATCGCCACGTCGTTGACGCGCGGCAGGGCGCAGACGGCGCCGTGCACGCCGCCCAGCATCGCGCCCACGAGCGCCGCGGCCAGTACGCCCAGCCACGGGTTGCCGGTCTGGTACGACGTCGCGTAGGCGACCATGGCGCCCAGCACCAGCACGCCCTCGTTGCCGAGGTTGATGCGGCCGGAGCGCTCGGTCAGGCACTCGCCCAGGCTCACGAACAGGAACGGCGTGCTGACCCGCAGCGCGCCGCCGGTCATCGCCACCGCGACGGTGCCGAGCGGGGTCATGCGGCGGCGCGCGGCTGGAACCAGGCGAAGCGCCCGTACAGCGTCTCTCCGGCCAGGATGGCGACGAAGATCACGCCCTGCAGCACGGCCACCGTGGCGTCCGGCAGGCCCATCCGGCGCTGCAGCAGGCCGCCGGCAGCGCCGATCCCGCCGAGCAGCACGGCCATCGGCACGATTGCCAGCGGGTTGTGGCGCGCGAGAAAGGAAATCAGGATGCCGGTGAAGCCGTAGCCGGCCAGCAGCGACGCGTTGGCGCGGCCATGCACCGCCGCGACCTCGATCATGCCGGCCAGCCCGGCGCACGCCCCGCCCAGCGCGCAGCCAAGGATCATCAGCCTTGCCACCGGCAGCCCCTGCAGCTGCGCCGCGCGCGGGTTGCCGCCGGTCACCCGTGCGGCGAAGCCCACGGTGCTGCGGTGGACGAGCACCCAGGCCAGCGCGCAGGCGACCACGCCGACCAGCAGCCCCGGATGCAGCGACGTGCCGGGCAGCTTGCCGAGCATGTTGCTATCGCCGATGCCGAAGGTGGACGGCTTGTTCAGGCTGGACGGGTCGCGCAACGGGCCTTCGACCAGATGATTGAACAGCGCTACGCCGATGTAGGACAGCACCAGACTCGCGACTGTCTCGTTGATGCCGCGCCTGGCGCGCAACAGGCCGGTCAGCCCGATCCACGCGGCGCCGGCGGCGGCCCCCGCCAGCGCCATCGCGACCTGCGCCACCGGCGGCCACGCGCCATCGAGCGGCAGCGCCGCCACCGTCGCGGCCAAGCCGCCCAACGCCAGCGCGCCCTCGCCGCCGATCACCACCAGCCCGAGTTGCGCGGGAATTGCGACGCACAGCGCCGTCAGCATCAGCGGGGCCGCGCGCTGCAAGGTGTTCTGTAGCGAGAACGCGCTGCCGAACGCGCCGCGCCACACCAGCGAGACGAACTCGGAAGGTGACTTGCCGAGCGCCATGAGGAACACCGCGAACAGCAACGCCGCCAGCAGCAGCGAGAGGCCTGGCGCCGCCACCGCCTCAAGCGTCCGGCGCCAAGGATAGAAGCGGTCGGCGGCGGCGCGGACCGGCCTTGCGGCGGTCGTGCCCGCGACATCGGCCGCAGCGGTCACGCGATCGAGCCGCGCACGCCATCGACCAGGTAGTTCATCGATTCGAGTTCGATGGCCGTCTCCGGGTACGCCTTGCCGGCGGCGATGACCTCGCGGCCGGCGTTGTCGCGCAGCGGTCCCTTGAAGACGCTGAAGTCGCCCTTCGTCATCCCGGCCCGGACGGCGTCGATGCGCTTGCGGGCGGCGTCCGAGACGGCCGGGCCGTATGCCGACATCTTCACGAAGCCGTCGGCCAAGCCGCCGCGCACGAAATTCGGCAACGGCTTGCCCGCCTGCATGTCGGCGGCGAGCATCGTGTACACCTTCGACCAGTTCCACTCGGCGCCGGTGAGATAGCCCTTGGGCGCCAGCGCCGCCTGGCTCGCGTGGTAGCCGCAGCTGTAGATGCCGCGCCGCTCCGCCGTCTCGACCACGACCTTGGGGCCATCGACGTGGCAGGTCACGACGTCGATGCCCTGGTCCGCCAGTCCGTTGGTCGCCTCGGCCTCCTTCAGCGGCATCGACCAGTCGCCGGTGAAGATGACCTGGGTGGTGATCGACGGGTCGACCGAGCGCGCGCCGAGGGTGAAGCTATTGATGTTGATGAGCACTTGCGGGATCGGCTTGGCCGCGACGAAGCCAAGCTTCTTGCTTTTGCTGGCGTGGGCCGCGGCGATGCCGTTCAGGTACTGGCCCTGCCCGATGTAGCCGAAATAGCTGCCGGCATTCGTTGGATGCTTGTCGGCCGACCACAGGCCGCCGCAATGGCGAAACTGGATTTTCGGATACTGCTTGGCCATTCGCAGCATATACGGGTCGAAGTACCCGAAGCTGGTCGGGAACACCAGTTTGGCGCCATCGAGTTCGATCATGCTCTGCATCGTCTTCTCGACGTCGTCGGTCTCGGCGACCCGCTCCTCCTCGACGACCTTGACGCCGGGCATGGATTTCAACGCCGCGGCGCCCTCGGCGTGCGCCTGGTTGTAGCCGTAGTCGTCCTTGGAGCCGACATAGATGAAGCCGATCGTCAGGTCGTCGGCGCGCGCGGGGCTGGCGCGCAACAGGCTGCCGGCCGCCATCGCGCCGCCGCCAACCATCAGCCCGCGTCGCGATATCGGCCTCGCTTCGAACATGCCTGCTGTCCCACTGCTTTTGTTGGGAGGTCAGCAATCGCCGTGCCAACCATGAACACTGCCCCACTCGCGAGGTGGTGATCCCCCTGCACCGAAAGCGAGCAGGACGCACCTGTTTGCAGCATCTAGCCGGGCCGAGACACCGGCATGGTGCTCACATGCGCGGCGACGATGCGCCAGCCTGCCGCGAGCCGTACCCAACTCTGTTGCTGCCGGCCCAGCCTGCTTTCGGCGCCCTCGCGCGCGAACAAGGTGCTCGCGGTGGCGAAGTCACGCCCGAACGTGGTGAGCACCGTTTGTTGCAGCGTCCGTGCCAAATCTTGCGCCGGGCGGTCGCGGCGGAAGGCACGGATTGCCGCGATGCCGTACAACGCCTCGCCGGCGCCGTAGCGGATGGTGCGTGGGTCGGCCCAGAACAGCTCGTCGAGCACGGCGATGTCGTTCTGCACCAGCGCCTGCTCGTAGCGCGCAAAGGCGGCTTCCACCTCGCTCAGCACGTCGGGCAAGTTCACGTCCATGCGGGGGCCATCCCGGCGGCGCCGGCAACGCCGACCTGTTCCAGACATGCGGCGACGCGCAGGCACAGGTCCTCGCGCCACGGCGCGGCCGCGACCTGGATGCCGAGCGGCAGCCCCGACCCCTTGATGGGCACCGCCGCAACCGGCAGGCCGAGGCAGGAAAGCGGCTGCGTCAGCAGGCCGATCACCGCGCGCAACGGCAGGTCCTGCCCGGCGACGCGCAGCAGCTTGGTCCCGAGCAGCGGCGCCGGGCCGGGCGCGCACGGCGCCAGGAGCACGTCGAACCGATCGAACAGGCGCATCGCCGCCTCCCGCGCCGCCCGACGATAGCGTTGCGCCGCGACATAGAGGCTGCCCGGCGCCAGTGCGCCCGCGAGCAGCCGGTCGCGCACCTCCGGGTCGAAATCGGCGGCCCGGGTCCGCAGCCGTTCCAGATGCAGCGCCGCGCCCTCGACGGCGGTGACGACATAGGCGGCCTGGCGCGCCAGGGCCGCGCCCGGCAGCTCGGCCCCCTGATGGCCGGGCAGCGCCGCCGCCGCCCGTTCGAGCGCCGCCCAGGCCTGCGGTCCGGCGTTCTCGCGAAAATAGCCGCCGAGCACGCCCACGCGGACGCCCACGATGCCGGCGTCGATGCGGACCGGCTCGAACGGCCGCCCGGCGCAGGCGGGATCGGCCGGGTCGGGTCCTTGCAGCGCCTCGTAGGCGAGTGCCACGTCGGCACTGGTCCGGGCAAGCGGGCCGATGGTGTCGAGCGAGCTGACGAATGGGAACGTCCCCGCCCGCGACAGCCTGCCATAGGTTGGGCGCAGCCCAAACAGGCCGCACAAGGCCGCCGGCACGCGCACGCTGCCGTTGGTGTCCGAGCCGAGCGACAGCGGCGTCATCCCGCCCGCAACCGCCGCCGCCGAGCCGCCGCTGCTGCCGCCGGTCATTCGGCTGGTATCGTGCGGATTGCGGCTCGCGCCGTACTCCGCGTTCTCGCCGGTGAAGTCGTAGGCGTACTCTCCCATGTTGAGAGTGCCGACGAGCACGGCTCCGGCTGCCTCGAGGCGGGTGACGGCGGCCGCGTCGAGCGTCGCGGGCGGCCGGTCACGGTTGATCCGCGAGCCGGCAAGCGTCGCCAGGCCGGCGACGTCGAACAGGTTCTTGACCGCGAACGGCACGCCGGCCAGCGGCAGGTCCCGCGGCTCCCGGTCGATCCAGGCCGCCTGCGCCCTGGCCCGGTCGGCGAGCACGGCTGTGAATGCGTTAAGGATGTCGTTCTTCTCGGCGATGCGTCCGAGCGCGGTCTCGACCACGGCAGCCGCCCGAACGCGCCCTGTCCGAACCGCTTCGGCAATTGCCGAAGCGGTCATGACGCCGCCAGTGGCCGGTCGAGCGGCAGCGGATCGAGCGCGTCGGAGAATTCCGAGCCAACCTCGGCAGCGACCTCGTTGCCGAGCCGCAGCAGGAGCTGAAGATTGAACAACACGGCCGCTTCCCATTCGGGGGCAATGGCGATGCCGAGCGCCTCGGCGGGGGCAAGCAGCGGATGCGACATGGCCATCACCTTACCTAGCGCGCAGGCTGAAACGAATCGGCGTCTGCAGCTTCCAAATTCTATGCAAGATCCGCTGCAGAAGGTTGCCGGACGATCACGGCCACAGGTCCGCCGCCGTCGGGTCCTTGGTGCTCGGCGCCGCCGGACACGAACAGTTCCGTGTCGCCGATCAGGCCTGCCAGCACGCCGCCGACAAGCGCGCGTGCGTGCCGGGTGCCGTTGATGTCGCTGTCGTCCAGCATGGTGTGTCGACGCCCGCGAATCAGGCCGGTTCTGGACGGCTCCGCTTTCGCCAGAACCCCGACGACGCGCGCGCGCGTCCCGGCGTCAAGTTGTCCGTTCGCCGCGATCCCGAGCGAGGCCAGCGCCGACAGCGGGCCATCGAGGTCGAGCGCATCCGCCATGACGCCATGCCCGATCGCGAGATCGCCGTCCCAATGCGGGCTGTTGCCGAGTACCATGATCTGGTTCTCCATCAACTCGATGCCGGCGGAGGTGCTGGCGCGCGCCGACCAAATCTCCCAGTCGCGACAGATTACGTCGTCCGATGTCAACGTGCCGGCGGTTGCCTCGCCCAGCGCCACCGCCACACCCAGGGCCGAGGCTCCCCGCGAACGGGCCATAGAGTCGTAGGTGTCTTTCGTCACCACCGTCCGGCCGCGCCCTGCCGCGTCGGCGATGCGCGATTTCGTCAGCAGCGGACATTTGACCTGGACGTAATGCACGTCGCCGGGCGCCTCGATCCCGGCACAACGCATGGCCTCCGACACCGCCTTTGCCGTCTCCTCCACCTGCGCCAAGCGGCCGATCTCCTCAGGCAGGAACGACCGCGTCATCGCGACGCCGATGGCCAGGCGCGGCGCTGCGGGACGTTGCGAGGAAACACGGGGCAAAGAGACGCGGCGGGCTTCGAATACCAGCCAGTGTGGCGCGAGGCCGCCTTCGGTGCCGCCCGACATGACCAAAGCCACGTTTGCCGCAACCTCCTCGGGCGAGCGCCCGGAAGTGCGGGCGATCACGTCTTTCAGCGCCCGGGATGCGAAACCTCGGGTAAAGTCGTTTACGCAGCCATTGCCTTCGGTTTTACCGAGCACCGCCATGATCTTGGTCGGGTCGACTTCGCCAGCCTCGATCAAGTGGAGCAGGGCCGACACGTCGTCGGGAGCGGCGGCGGAGAGGCGATGCACCGCGGCGCTCCTGAAAAAGTCGTGCAGCGAATCATGCATGGCGCTCATTGGTTTGCTGTACACTGCTTCATATCGACGCGCGAGTTCCGCCTGCGCGCATAAGGGCCGCCATATCCAGAACGAAGGCTGCGGCATTCCAACAATCTTGAAGGAGCGCAACCATGAATGTCGCACAGAACCGCCAAGCCCGCTCTCAGGACGCTGCCCCCGATCCGTACGCGCCCAAGAGCAGCGCGCCCTCGGCAAACCGTCTGACTCGTTAGGGCTCGATCGGCAGGTCAGTGTCCAGGCCGAGCATGGACTGCGCCAACATGCGGCTCAGCATCGGCGACAGCTTGAATCCGTGGCCCGAGAACCCGAACGCGACCTGCAGACCCTCGATGCCGGGCACCTGGCCCAGCACGGGGTTCCAGTCGGGCGTGGTGTCGTAGAGGCCGGACCAGGAGCGCACGAGCCGGCCATCCGCGAATGCGGGCAGCCGGTGGGCCAGCCTGCACGGCCTCGTCGATCAGGGTGTCCTGATCGGCCTCGATATCCGGCGTATCGGGATTGTCCGCGTGGCTGCCCTCGTCGCCGGCGCCGACGAGCAGGTGGCCGCTGCTGGAACGCATGTACAGCTTGAAGTCCGATGCGAGGTCCTTCAGCACCGGCAAGTCGGCGGTGTATGGAGCGTCGACGGCCAGCAGTGGCTCCGCGCGATCTCGGAGAGCCTCACTGGCCCGGTATCCACGACGTCCCCGCCAGGGGCACGCGGGCCATGGCGGCTTCGACGGTCAGCGCCACCAGGTCCTCCGGCTCCAGGTTGTGGACGTGGCCCTTGCCGCAGGCGCGGGCGATCGTCTGCGCCTCCAGGGTGAGCACGGCGAGGTAGTTCGCCAGCCGCCGGCTGCCGAGCACGGGGTCCAGCCGCGCGGCCAGGTCTGGGTCCTGCGTGGTGATCCCGGCGGGGTCCCGCCCTTCGTGCCAGGCGTCGTAGGCGCCGGCATGGGTGCCGAGTGCCGCGTACTCGGCCTCGAACGCCGGGTCGTTGTCGCCGAGCGCCGCCAGCGCCGCGGTGCCGATGCTGACGGCGTCGGCCCCGAGCGCCAGGGCCTTCGTCACGTCGGCGCCGTTGCGGATGCCGCCGGGGACGATGAGCTGCACCGTGCGGTGCAGGCCCAGGTTCTGCAGGGCCTGCACCGCCGGGCCGATGGCGACGACGATGGGCAGGCCGACGTTCTCGATGAACACGGTTTGGGTCGCGGCCGTGCCGCCCTGCATGCCGTCCAGCACCACCACGTCGGCGCCTGCCTTGGTCGCCAGCACCGTGTCGTAGTAGGGACCGTGCTCGCCCTGTCGCGCACCGGGTTCACCCTCGACACCAAGCAGCTTGGCCTTTCCGGCGTGTCGCCCGGCAAGGCGGCGTAGGCGTTCGTGTTCGCAATCTTCTCGTATGTCGGCTTCGAGAGTGCGGCGACCCTTGGCCGAGAGGCGCGCAACCCGCACTCGGCGATCCCGAAGGCAATCAAGCTGACGGGCGTCGTCGCCGGCCTGTTCTTCGTCTTCGCCACATACGTCATTACGCAAGGCTTCAAGGACGATGCGGCCAAGCTCGGCGCCAGCGGGGCGCCCCTCGGCGACATCCTCACCGGCCAAAGCCCGCTGCTGACCGCGCTCGTGTACTTCGGCGCCGCGATCAGCAGCTTCGCCTGCGCGCTCGCCTCGCTGAACGCGTTCAGCCGGATGATGTTCTCGCTTGGCCGGTACAACGTGCTGCATGCATCGCTGGGCCGCGTCCACGCCACCCACCACACGCCCCACGTCGCGTTGACGTTCGGCGCCGTAGTGAACTTCGTGCTGGTCTGCGCCTTCAGCGGCCAGGCGGAACTCGACACGTTGGGCTGGTACGGCACGATCGCAGCCTTCGGCTTCATCGTCGTCTATCTGCTGTGCTCGGTCGCGGCTCCCGTCTACTTGCGTAGGACCGGCGAGGCGACGCGCGGCGACGTGTTCATCGGCGCGCTTGGGGCTGTGGCGATGGCGCTCGCCCTGGTTGATCCGGGTGACTCTCCGGCCGCTTCGTGTTTCGGGTGCATGGATTCGGGTGCATGGAAGAGAATGCCAACCTGTTTCACGTGGCCGGCTAATTCCGGAAATCCGCTTCGCCAAATGCCTAGTGTCTGGTGTAGAGCAAACAGTTCAATGCCTGCAGGAGGCTTTCGCGCTTTTCGCGGAGTTGCTTGACCGTCCGACGCAACTGCAACAGTTTTTCGTACTGGACCGACGACAGCATGTTTCGCTCCGCCGATTCCGAGCTTCGGCAAACGATCCACTCGGGAGCCGGGTGCGAGGCCACCCCCAGCTTGTGTGCAAAGCCGCCTGAGGCGCTTTCGGATTGATTTAGATTGGGCATCTGATAGCGAACTTCAGCTGTATGAGGCGCACGTGCTTTGGTCATGGAAACACCTTTTCTTCAACCTTCGCTGCGGTTGATGAGTGCGCCGATCTTTCATTAATGTCTGTGGTAAAAGCCACGGCACGCATGCATGCCGATAAGTGTGCGGCGCCGCCACGATCGGCGGCGCTGTAGAGGCGCATTCGCCGACGGGGCAAGCGCAAATCAGACGGGGCAAGCGCAAATCATTGGCCCGGCGAACCTGCCCTGCGCTATCGTCCTGCATCACAGGAGATCTCGCATTTGGACCAGGTTACGGCGCGGCTGACGTCCTTGGCGCATGGCGGCGGCTGCGGCTGCAAGCTGGCGCCGGCAGTGCTGCAGGAGTTGCTGGCCGGGCTGCCGCAGGCCCAAGCCTTTCCCAACCTCCTGGTCGGCAGCGAGACGGCGGACGATGCCGCGGTCTACCGCCTGAGCGACGAGTTGGCTCTGGTCGCCACCACGGACTTCTTTACGCCCATAGTGGACGACCCGTACGAGTTCGGCCGCATCGCGGCGACCAATGCGCTGTCGGACATCTACGCCATGGGCGGGACGCCGATCCTGGCGCTGGCCGTGTTGGGAATGCCGCTGGGCAAGATCGGCGCGGATCAGGTGCGGGAGATCCTGGCGGGCGGCGCCGTGGTCTGTCAGGCCGCGGGCATCCCCGTCGCGGGCGGCCACTCCATCGACAGCGCCGAGCCGATCTACGGGCTGGTGGCACTCGGCACGATCCACCCGGACCGCGTGCAGCGCAATGCGGGCGCGCGCGACGGCGACGTGCTGGTGCTGACCAAGGGGCTGGGCGTCGGGGTGTTCAGCGCCGCGCTGAAGCAGGATCGGCTGTCTGCGGAGTGCTACCGGACCATGATCGCCTCCATGACGCAGCTGAACAGCGTCGGGCGCGAGGTCGCGGCGATGGACGGCATCCATGCGATGACCGACGTGACCGGGTTCGGCCTGCTGGGCCACGCGCTGGAGATGTGCCGCGGGGCGGGGCTGGCCGCGCGGCTGCGCCTGCCGGACGTGCCGGTGCTGCCGGGGGCGGCGGATCTGGCGCAGGCCGGCGTGGGCACCGGGGCGGCGACCCGCAACTGGGACAGCTACGGCGCGGAGGTGGCGGCGCCGGCCGGCCTGGCGAATTGGCAGCGCGGCTTGCTGTGCGACCCACAGACCAGCGGCGGCCTGCTGATCGCCGCGGCGCCCGCGGTGGTGGAATCGCTGCTGCGCCACCTGCACGAAGCCGGGTTCGCCCAGGCGGCGGCAATCGGGACGATGACAACGGGGCCGGCCGGGATCGAGGTCGCGGCCTAGTCGCATGGGACGCGGTGCCTTCGACATCTTAGGCGATGGCCTCCGACCCTGACGTCGCGCGGTGGGCCTGGGTGCCGGTGAAGCCGCCGAACCAAGCCAGCTGCACCTGGTCGTTGGTGAAGGCGGTCACCGCGGCCGGGTAGCTCTTGACCGGCACGTAGCGGACCGCGACGCCCAGGCGCTCCTGCAGGTAGGCGGCGACCCGGCGGAACCGCTCGACCAGCCTGGACTCGTCCTGGTCGGGAGTGGCGGTGAAAGCCAGCACCGGGCCGGGTTGGGTTATCGCGGGGCGGACAGGCTGGCGAAGGTGGCGGCCAGCAGCAGGCGCCGGTTCAGGGTCATGCCGGCCATCCGCCCCTGTCTGCCGCCGGGCCGATGGCCGGGCATTGCGCGAGGAAGGCTGCCTCGTCCTCCAGCGTCCGCAGGTCGAACCGCAGCGCGCCGTCGCCGATATGGCCGATGACCGGCACCGGCAGCGCCCGGAAGGCGGCGGCGGTGCGCTCCAGCCAGCGCCCCTTGCCACGGCCCGCGGCGGCCGGCGCGATCGCCAGGCAGGCGCTGGGCAGGGTGCGGAGCGGCAACGCGCCGCTGCCGATCTGGCTGGCGCACGGCTCGACCGCCACCCGTGCCGAACTGCCGAGGGCACGCGACAGATGCGGCTGCACCCGGTGCGCGGCGGCGGCGATGTCGGCCTGCTTGCGGGTCAACAGGCGCAGGGTCGGCAGCCGTTCGGCCAGGGCGTCCGGGTTGAGGTACAGCCGCAGCACCGCCTCCATCGCCGCCAGCGTCAGCTTGCCCAGGCGCAGCGCGCGGGTCAGCGGGTTGCGCCTGATCTGCTCGATCAGCTCGGCTCGGCCGACGATGCAGCCGCATTGCGCGCCGCCCAGCAGCTTGTCGCCGCTGAATGCCACCAGGTCGGCATGGGCGACGGCGTCGCGCACCGTCGGCTCGGGCGGCAGGCCCCAGCGCGACAGGTCCACCAGCGTGCCGCTACCCAAATCGTTCACGAACAGGATGCCGCCGGCGCGGCAGATCGCCGCCAGCTCGGCTTCCGGCACCGAGGCGGTGAAGCCCTGGATTTCGTAGTTGCTGGTGTGGACCTTCATCGCCAGCGCGGTGGCGGGGCCGATGGCGTCGGCGAAGTCGGCCGGATGGGTGCGGTTGGTGGCGCCGACTTCCCGCAACCGCGCGCCGGCGCGGGCCATGATGTCGGGAATGCGGAACGACCCGCCGATCTCCACCAGCTCGCCGCGCGACACGATGGCCTCGCGGTCCCGCGCCAGGGTGTTCAACAGCAGGAGCACGGCGGCGGCGTTGTTGTTGACGACCGTCGCGGCCTCCGCCCCGGTCAGGCGGCACAGCAGGGCCTCGAGGTGGACGTCGCGGTGGCCGCGGCCGGCGGTGTCCAGGTCGTATTCGAGGGTGCATGCGCCAGCGGTGGCGACGATCTGCCGCAGCGCCTCCGGCGGCAGCGGCGCGCGGCCCAGGTTGGTGTGCAGGACCGTGCCGGTCAGGTTGAACACCGGCCGGATGGACGGCTGCGCCAGCGTCTGCAGCCGGGTCCGGCACAGCGCCGCCAGGCCACCTGCGTCCGGAACCAAGCCGCCGCCGGCGCGCAGCCCGGACAGCACGGCGCGCAGGTCGTCGCGGATGGCGGTGCGACCGAACTCGACGGCCAGGGCGGCGAAGTGCGCCGTGCCCAGCAGAGCGTCCACCGAGGGCGGGCGGGTGCGGACTTCTGACATGCTTTATCGGCCTATACCGGCGGAAGGGAGTGGGAGTCGAACCCACCAAAGGCCGCCTTGCGGCCCCATCCGGATTTGAAGTCCGGACGTCCCACCAGGGAACGATTCCCCTCCATGCCCGGACGCTACCTTGCCTGCGCCCGGCGTCAAAACGCCGCCGTCCCGTCGAACAGCGCGGCGCGGCCCGGCCGGACGCTGCGGCCGTTCGCCCGCCGGGTGGTCAGGCCCACCTTGTCGAAGAACTCCAGCACCGGCATCGTCGCGTTGCGGCCGATGCCGGTCGCCTCGCGGAACCGCCCGACCGTCAGGATGCCGCCGGGGCTGCCCTGGGCCACCGCCTCGGCGGCCCGCGCCAGCCGCGACAAGGCATCCGGCAGCACGTAGTAGCTGGGCGAGACCCGGCACAGCCGGCCGATCCCCGCCAGCTTGCGCAGCAACGGCAGCAGCTCGCCGTCCGGCACCTGCATCCGCTCCGCCAGCAGCGCCGCGCGCGGCTGGTCCAGGCCGGCGTCCTGCAGCACGCCACGCAGCTCGTCCCACAGGCTCTCCTCCGCCAGCGACAGGCGCACGGCGTGTCCCGGCAGGTGCAGCAACGGCCCGAAGCGGTGCAGCGCGCCCTTGGCCACCAACTCCCGCAAAGCCTCGCGGCCCGCCGCGCGCATCGCGGCCGGCAGGCGTCGCAGCAGCTCCTCGGACGAGCAGCCGGCGCTGTCGGGCTGGGCCGTCGCATGGTCGGCGGCGGCGGCCAGCAGCCGTGCCCGCAGCGCCGAGTGATGCGCCGGAGCGAAGCCGAGCGGTCCCACGACCACGATGTCGGCGGACAGGCCCCGCATCTCCTCGGCGGTCACGTTGCGGACCAGGCGGAACCAGTCCAGGTCCAGCCCGGCTTTCGCCTGCTCCAGCAGGGCGTGCAGCGCAGCTCCGGTACCCCGTTGATCCAGCGCCAGCAGCGCCTGACGGCGCTCCGGTCGGCGCGCGCCACGGCGGGGCGGGTGCGGGTCGACGACATGGCCGCCTCCCAGCGACCGCTGCGCCGACTGGTCGCGGATCACGAAGCGGTCGCCGTAGGCCGCCACGGTCGGCGCGTCCAGCGCCAGCTGCACCCAGGCCGTGCCGCCCGGCTCCAGCGCGCGGTCGTCCAGCAGGCCGATGCGGCCGGGGATGTCGGCGGCGCCCAGGTGGACGTGAACCGGAGTCCAGTGGCGCAGCGCCCGTGGCTCGTTCGGCAGCAGGCGCAGGCGGGCGTCGAGGCGGGTGGTCGGGGCGTGCAGCGCCGGGTCGATCAGCCAGCCGCCGCGCGTGGCGTCGGCGCGGTCCAGCCGGGGGCCGGCGATGTTCAGCGCGATGCGCTGGCCGGCCTGGCCGTGCTCGGCCGCCCGGTTGGCGCTGTGCAGGCCGCGCACCCGCACTTCCGACCCCGTGGAGGACAGCACCAGGCGCTGCCCGGCCCGCACCGCGCCGCTATGGGCGGTGCCGGTGGCGACCAGGCCGATGCCGGGCAGGTTGAACGCCCGGTCCAGCGCCAGGCGGAACCCACCCGTGGCGGCGCGCGCCCGCAAGGCGGCGGCTGCGTCCTCGATCTTGCCGCGAAGCGTGGCGACGCCGTCGCCGCTCAGCGCCGAGCACGCCAGGATCGGTGCCGACTCCAGCACCGTGCCGCGCGCCAGCTCGCGCATCCGGGCGGACACCGCTGCAATGCGTGCGGCGTCCACGCGGTCGGACTTGGTCAGCACGACGATGCCGTCCGGCACGCCGAGCAGGTCAAGGATGGCCAGGTGCTCGAGCGTCTGCGGCATCGGCCCGTCATCGGCGGCCACCAGCAGCAGCGCGAAGTCCACGCCGACCGCGCCCGCCACCATGGTGTGCACCAGACGCTCATGGCCTGGCACGTCGATGAAGCCGATGGAGGTCCCGCCGGGCGCCTTGGCATAGGCGTAGCCGAGGTCGATGGTGATGCCGCGCGCCTTCTCTTCCGGCAGGCGATCGGTGTCCACGCCGGTCAGCGCGCGCACCAGCGCGGTCTTGCCGTGGTCGATGTGCCCGGCCATCGCGACGATCATGCGGCCTCCGGCAATGGAACGGGGGTCTCGGATGAGACCCCCGCGTAGGCACGTCATGCAGGCGCTGCCGACCTAGCGGACGGTGGTCTCCGCCAGCTCCGACATGCAAGTGTCGTAAGGCACGAAGTTCACCCGGTTGCTGACCGCGAACAGCGAGTGCGGCGAGATCAGGAACAGCGCACGGGCCTGGTCGTACACGTACTGCTCGACCTCCCGCACCACTGCTTCCTGCGCCGGCTGGTGCGGGGTCCGCAGCAGCCTGTCGTACAGCGCGTCGAATTGCGGGTCCGCCGGCATGGCGCGGTGGGCTCCGTTGCTGCCGAAGAACTCGCGATGCACGACGCCGACCGGGTACTGCGGCGACCAGTCGAAGTGCCACACCAGCTTGATGTCCCACCCTTCCGGCTCCGGGTCGGCCTTGCTGTAGTCTGCGCGCACCGTGAGCCCGACCTGCGCCAGGTTCTCGGTCAGCGCCTCCACCACGCCGCGCCAGTCCGGCGAGGCCAGCACCAGGATCTCCCGGCCCTTCAGCCCGGCCTTCTCGATGGCCGCCGCGGCAGCCGCCGTGTCCTGCTTGGTGGCCGCCATGCCCGGCACCGCGCCGTAGCGGCCCGGCTGGATGAACGCCGGCATCACCGAGCCGTAGCCATGCACGCCACGCCGCACCACCGCGTCACGGTCAACCGCCATGTTCAATGCACGGCGGACTTCCAGGCTGCGCCAAGGCGAATCCGCCTTGTTCTCGTTGAACACGCCGGCCAGCACAGTCTTGGCCGGCTGGGCCTGGATCGCGGCGAAGCTGCCGCCCTGGAAGGCGTGCGCCTCCTCCGGCGACAAATCGGTCACCACGTCCACCCGGCCGTCTCCTGCGGCGACCGACTGGATCGCCTCGTCCTTCGGGATGGCGTTCTCGTAGACGATGCGGACCTTCGGCGTGCGCTTCGGGTCCCAGTAGGTCAGGTTCGGCTCCAGCACGACCTGCGGCGAGCGCGTGTCGAGCGTCGAGATGCCGTCAGCGAGCAAGAATGGTCCAGTCCCCCACGGACCGGGCGCATCGATGACTCACCAGTGGCCTTCGGCCGTCCCGGTCTTCGGATCGACGAAACCCCACTCGTTCCAGAACCGGGTCGAGGGGATGTGCATCCCACGCAATTTCATCAGCGCCGCGGAGTCGCCGCCCGGGAAGCGCATCCGCACGGTGTGGTCGTCCACCACCGTCAGCGTGGTGTCGGGGGCGAAGTTGAGGAACGCGCCCGGCGGATGCGGGTTGGTCCAGAGCTGCACCTTGTCGAACGCCAGCTTGAACATGGCCGCGTCGTACCTCTCGCCGTCCTGGAAAACCGTGTCGCGGCGCACGTCCAGCTCAAGCGTCTCATCGTCGACCCAGCGCCAGCCAGTGGCGAGGCTGGGCTGCCCGATGCCCTGGTGATCGACGCGGTTCGCCTCTTCCATGGTGTTCCAGGTGATCGAAAGCCAGTTCACCGGCGATGGATCGACCACCCGCACGGTGTTGTGGGGTCCCCAGGGCGGAGCTCCGCCCGAACCTTCCCCTGTTTGGGGTGCCATTGCCGTCCCTCCTGTTTCCTTGCAGCGCCATCATTCTATGTCGCCGCAAAGCTTCTGCAAGGCGCTGTCGTGCAAGTTACGTATTCAGTACGCTCGCCAAAGTCGAACCGGCATGGGCCACCCCTGTCCTGACTCTATGCGTCGCCGAAGCTCGCCTTGATTGTTGCGTTCTGGGTTGCGCTCATCGGGTTTTGGTTTTTCCCCAAAGTGTCGTCGGTCGGATGCAGGTAAGCCCCCGAGGTGCCCAGCGCGCCCTGCATGTACGTGCCGCCGGCCTGCATCGACGCGGTCGATCCGTCGTACCAGCCGGCAATCGTCTTGTCGCCCGCCGCACTGGTGGCGACCGTGCCGGCTGGCGCGCTGCCGGCGATGCTCTTGCTGTCGCCCTTGCTCAGGCCGCCTCCGTCCGTCAGGGAGATGGAGGCGTTCCTGCCGTCGATGTAGCTGACATCCGTGTACTTCATCTTGCCGTCCGGGTCGGCCTCGTATTCCAGGCGGCTGGCGTTCGGCCGGAAGACGCCGCCCGCATCCGCCTTGGCGGCGAATCCGGCCTCGCCGTTCTCGTAGTGCAGCGCGCCGGTCTGGCCAGGTTGCAGCGTGACCTGGGCCGAAGGGGTGGTGGTCGAAGCGCCGTTCTTGAACTTCCCGATGGTAATCGCGTGGTCGGTCGTGTTGGCGACATCCATCGTGTTCGGCCCCGTCCCGGCCGAGGCGCTTGCCGCGCCGGCGTTGGCGCCCGGCACCGGCGCGGTGCGCGGCGTCGCTGCCGAGGCAGGCGACTGTTGCAGCTTCTGCTCAAGAGCCTGAAGGTCCGCGATCACCTCCTTGAGCAGGCCTTGGAACTGTCCGGCGGACGGTCCCGTGCCGCCGCCTGCCGGCCCGATGCCGGCGCGGTCTGCGCCGGCAGCCGGGGTGTTCGTATTTATCGGGTTGATCATGTCGAAACTCTCAAGGTTGAGGTGCGGCACGGATTCGGCCGGCCTGTTGCGGCATTCACGCCGGAAGCGCTGTTCCGGCCTGGATGTCGTCGGCGAACGCGTCCACCTTCCGCACGTAGGTCGGATCGCCAAGCCCGGTCGCGGTGACGTTGGCGTCGCCCTTGTTCACGCTGCCAGGCCCGGAGTTGTAGGCGCGTAGCGCCAGGTCGTCGCTGCCGAACTGCCGCTTCAAGTCTTGCTCGTAGAACGACCCGGCCTCGATGTTGACCAGCTTGTCGCCGAGCGACTTGCCTTGCAGTTCGGGATGCTGCTGCTGCAACTGCTTGAACGTCGCCGCGTCGACCTGCATGAGGCCGGCGTCGGCCTGGCCGGTGCCGCCGTTGGTCGTGGAAGCCCCGCTCACGCCCCGCGACTCCTGCCAGACTTGCGCCGCGATCAGGTTCGCCGACTCCCCAGTCACCTGGGATGCCTGCTTGATCTGCGGCATCAAGGCCTGCAACGACGGAGGCAACGCGCCGGGCGATGCGAGGTCCGGCGACGCCGCGGGCGGGGCGGGAGCGGTCGGAGCCGGTTGCGCCGGCACGGCTGGGGCGCCCGCGGCTGGGGCGCCCCAGCCGGAGCTGGCGGGAGGACTCCCGTCCTGGCTAGAGAGTTGCTGACTGACCGCGGCGAACTGCTTCTCGAGGCCGTCCTTGTAGGAGGATGTGGCGTTCGGGTCCTGTTCGAGCTTGGATACCTGATCGCGATACGCCGTGAGGGCCGGGCTTGACGTGGCGGGCGCGGCTGGGTTGATCGGCATTCGTTTCATCCTGAAAAAGTGGCGCGCTGGCCCCGGCGGCCCTTGCGCCACCGGGATCGTTGTCGCCGTTGCCCGTTCCGGCGGGCTCGATGCGACCAGCGCAGCCGACCGGGCTAGTGAGGAGGGGCAGGAGGGGGAGCAAGGCCAGGAACGTTGCCCGGCACCGTGAACCCACCCAGGCCCCCGTTGCTGCCGCCTGGCTTGAATGGCGTCGCTGTCGGGGGGTTTGATTGGGCGGGCAAGGAGAATGGCTGGCCCTGGATCACCCACTGGTGCGTGGCGTCGTCGTAATGGGCGTACGGCGTTATCCCGTTGGCGGCCGGGCCGGCGCCTTGCGCGGCGCCGTTGGGGCCCCGCCCGTAATCGTTGTAGCCGATGCCCCTGCCATCGGATGGCACGGTGGGGTTCTGGTTGGGATGGTTGGTGGCGTCCGTCGGGCCGGAGACGTGGTGGAAACGGACCGTGTTGCCGCTGGGATCGTCGGGGTTGGCCGTCACGTAGAACGCGCACCCGGTCAGCGCCGGCGTCATGACGAAGCGAGCCTGGTTCCCCGTCGGGTGCGCCGGCACGTTGACCCACGTGTCCGTCTGCTGGTCTGCCCTCTGGTTGTACGTCAGCCACGTCGCGGTGTTCGGGCCGGGGTTTTCGACAGGGTGGGCGTTGATGACCGCGGCGGGCGCGTTGCCGCCAAGCTCGGGCTGCCCAGGGGCATGGGTGCCGGGCGCGACCGGATCGACGGTGAACGACACGGTGTCGCCGTTGTTGACTGGAGTGCCATTTGCGGCGGGGTGGGCCGCGGCCACGCCGATGAAATTCTGCGCGGCGTACTGCACCGGGTTGGCGAGAAATTGCTGCCCGGCGGGTGGCAGGTTGGCGCCTGGGTCGGCAGGGTCGATAGGCCGGGGCTGCATCGCCCCATATTCGGCTCCGCCGTGGGCGTGGAGGCGCCACAACAAATAGGCTTGCCCGACGACAGGCACCGCGCCGAGCCATGACGCCTCGTCGGTGCCGCGCTTCTTCAGCTCCCCGGACACGTCCTTAGGGGTCTGGCCCTGGTCGTCCTTGACCGTTTCGTCGCCGCCGGCCTTGACCAGCATCTTGTAGGTCGCGTCGTCGCCGCCGAAGGCCGCCGCGTGCAGGGCCGTGCCGCCGCCGCTGTCCTTCTGATTGACGAAGTCCTTCCGCTCATCCGACGGCAAGGCGTCGAGCGCCGCCTTGACGACCTCAGGCTCCTTGTTGGCGGCTGCGAACATCAGCAGCGTGAAGCCTTTACTCTTCTCGGGATCGCCGTTGATGGCGGCCTTGGGGTCCGCGCCCGCCTTCAGCAGCGCGACCGCCCGGCTCTGATCGCCGTTGAACACCGCGGTCCCCAGTTCGCCGTTCATCTTGTCGCGCATGAAGTCGGCGCTTCTCTGGGCCGCCGGGTCGTATATCGCCTTCGCGTACTCGTCCAAAGATTGGAAGGCGCTCTTGCCGGATTGGTCGAGCTTGGCCAGGTCGACGCCCCCCTGGTCGATCAGCGCCCGAATGGTGCCCTCGTTGTTCGCGTTGGTAGCATGCGCGACGTATTGGAGCAGGGTTGAATTGCCGTCCGATCCGGCTGGACCGAATGCTGTGCCGATTGCGTTGATGTCCCAGCCTTTCGGCGGGTCCTTGAGCAGCGCCATGACGCCCTGGGTATCGCCTTTGGTGATCGCGTCCCGGAGGAAGTACGAGAAGTTGGCGCCAGCGTCGATGAACTGCTCGCGGGTGCCGAGTTGCCCGCCCGGCAGGATGGACCCGTCGGCGCCGGCCTTGATGAGTTCGTCCGCCCGGTTGTAGTTGCCGTCCAGGGCCGCGCGCTTGAGCTCGTCGGTCATCCTGCCACGCAGGTAGTCCGCGGTGTCCCGGTCCTTCGGATCGTTCGTTTTCTTCGCCTTGTCGTCCGCGGCCTGGTAGGCGCTCTTGCCGCCATCATCGAGCTTGGCCATGTCGCCGCCTTTCTGATCGACCAGAAAGCGCACGATATCCCCGGCGCCGGCCGCCACGGCGTCGTGGAGCGCCGTTGCCCCGGCGTCGCCGAGCGCACCGTTGATGTCGAAGCCCTGGGGAGGAGCCTTGAGCATGTCCTCGACAGCTTGGGTGTCGCCGTTCTTGATCGCGACCGCGAGGTGGCCCCTGAAGGTGTCAACGGGCGAGAGGTCCCCGGGGCGGATGACACTAAGCCCCCCCCCGCTCCCGAACGTCCCGTTGGTCGCCACATTGAGAAAGAGGCGTTGGTCATCCGTCATCTCTGTACCGCTTGCACTCTTGCCGCGCGGCATCATGTCGCCGCCCGAGGGCGGAGGCCCGCCGCTATTGTCCTTCCTTTGCAAGCTGGAGGAGAACTCCTTAGTTTGACTGGAAGACGGCGCCTGCATTTTTGTTGACGCCGGAGTGTCTTGGCTTACGCGTTGGATGGGCATGGCTTGATCCTTTCGTTATCGATAATGCGAGCTTTCCCGAAGATGCTCGGGGCCGGCATCATGCCGCCACCGCCTCGAGCCGCTGCTGGCGCAGCGTCGCGGCGACGTGGACGGAGAACTCGGGGGCGATCTCGCCGTGCGACAGCACCGGCGCGTGCAGGCCGCGGCGGGCCAGCAACGCCGCGAGATGGCGGCGCAGCTCGGTCGTAGCCAGGATCGCCGGCCGCTCGCCCTGCGCCGTCACCGGGTCCAGCAGAGTCCGCAGCTGGGCGACCAGCCGGTCCACCGCGGCCCGCTCCAGCGCCAGCAGCGCGCCGGTCGGCGTCAGCTGCACGGCGCGGCACAGCGTCTCGTCAAGCGCCCCGTCGACCAGCACGACGGTGAGCTGCTTCCCGGCGTCGGCGACGGCGTGGCAGATGGACCGGCGCAGCGCCGCTCGGACGTGCTCGGCCAGCACGGCGTTGTTCTGCTCGCGAACGCCCCACTCCGCCACCGCTTCGAGCACGGCGCGGCGGTTGGTCACCGGCACGCCCTCGCTGACCAGCCGGCGCAGCACCTCGGCCAAGCGCGGCAGAGGCGCCGCCTTCACCGCCTCGCCGACCAAGTCGGCGTAGCCCGCCTCCATGCCGGTCAGCATCGCCTGCGTCTCCTGGATGCCGACGAACTGCCCGGCGACGCCGGCGAGCGCCGCGCCCACCGCGCCGCCCACCTGCGCCGCCATGCTGCCGTCCGGCTCCGCCGTGCCGGCCGCGACCGGGATGCCGTCCATCTCGAACCGCCAAGCGTCAGCCAGTAAATTTGCCGACTGGAGGCGAATGGTGGGCACGGCGATGCCGAGCCGGCCGGACATCTCGGCCTGCGCGGCGGACAGCGCCGCCGCCAGCGCCGCGTGCTCCGCGGCGAACCCGCTGCCGGTCAGCAGCACGAGCTGCGCCGCCTCCGGGGCGCCGGCGCCGAACGCCTGCGCCTCGGCCAGCGCCGTGGCGTTGGCCTTGCGCCGCCGCCCGGACAGCGCCCAGCCGCCGGCGCCGAGTATGATGGCGAGCGTGAGGAACACGGAGACCGGGAAGCCCGGGACGAAGGCCAGCCCGGCCAGCACGGCGGCGGCGACCTGCAGCACGCGCGGGTCGGCGGTGATCTGCCCCACCATGTCGCTGCCGAGGTTGCCGCCCGCCGCCGAGGTCACGCGGGTGACGATGACGCCGGCGGTGAGCGAGATCAGCAGCGCCGGGATCTGCGCGATCAGCCCGTCGCCGACCGCGAGCAGCGAGTAGGTCTGCACCGCCTCGGAGAACGGCAGCCCGCGCTGCAGCACGCCGATGGCCATGCCGCCCACCAGGTTGACCACGATGATGACGAGGCTGGCGATGGCGTCGCCCTTGACGAACTTCATGGCGCCGTCCATCGCGCCGTAGAGCTGGCTCTCCTTCTCCAGCCTGCCGCGGCGGCGGCGCGCCTCCTTCTGGTCGATGTCGCCGTTCTTGAGGTCGGTGTCGATGCTGATCTGCTTGCCCGGCATTGCGTCCAGCGTGAAGCGCGCGGCGACCTCGGCGACGCGCTCGCTGCCCTTGGTGATGACCACGAACTGCACGATCGTGATGATCAGGTAGACCACCAAGCCGACCACGATGTTGCCGGCGATAACGAACTCGCCGAACGTGCGGATGATGTCGCCGGCGTCGCCCTGCACCAGGATCATGCGGCTGGTGGTGATGGACAGCGACAAGCGGAACGCCGTGGTGACGAGGATCACGGTCGGCAGGGTGGAGAACTCGACCGCCCCGTTGATGTAGATCGCGACCATCATCAGCAGCACGGCCAGCGCGATGTTGGTGGCGATCAGGATGTCGGCGAACACCGTCGGCATCGGCAGGATCATCATGACCGTGGTCAGCACCAGCAGCGCCACCAGCACGAGGTCCTGCCGGGAGGCGATCCGCTCCAGCATGCGGTCGAGGCGTGCGGGGTTCATGGCCTAGAACCGCACGGCGAGGGTCTGGCCGCCGCGCCGGATCAGCACGCGGTCGGCCTCGATGCGCTCCACCGTCCAGCCGCCATGCAGCGCCGCGCCCGCGAACAGCTTCTGCCCGCCGCCGTCGATGACGTAGGGGTGCGGGCCTGGCCACACCGCCTGGATGGCCAGCGGCGGGGCGTCCGCGGCGGCGACGACCTGGTTCACCAGCACGGCCCGGCTGCCGAACGTCCCATCGAACCAGCGCTGCGTCTCGTGCCACGCCGCCACCTGCTGCGGCATGATGTCGCCGCGCGCCTCGACCGAGTTGTCGGCGGTCGCGGTGAGCGCGACGCTGCCCAGGCCGGCCGACGCGATGCGCTGCCGCAGCGCCTCAAGCGCGCCGGTCGCAGCCACAGGTGGCGCTGCGGCGGGCCGTACCGGTTCGACCACGGCGGCGACCGCCGGCGGATGCACGCCAGAGTCCCAGCGCACCGCCGCGTGCAGCCCCAAGGGGATCAAGGCGATTGCGGTGCAAGCCACTCCGGCGGCGAATGCGGCCAATCCGGTCAGCACGGCTGCGCCCGACTTCCCCCCGGGCGCCGCTTCAACCGCGTGCAAGCCTGCGAGGTGAAAGCCTGGGAGTTGAAATATGGTGTTGCCTGCCTGCAACGTCGCCTCGCCGCGGCATGGCGCCGACTGCTCGGCCGCAACGATTCTGCCGCCCAGCAGAACCGGGCCTTCCATCGCGTGCAGGCGCATGTCGGCGCCCGCGCGATCCAGCCTGAAGTGGAATGGGGCCAGTAGGTCGTCGACCAGGACGACGTCGTTGCCGGCATCGCTGCCGACCGTGGTGGAGCCTTGGCGGAGCGGCGCGCAGGCCTGGGCATGCGGTCCGCTTGCGACGCGCAACGTCGTCACGGCATGGTTGTCGTCAAGCTGCGTCGTGGCGCTCATGACCATTCTCCCAGGAGGCCGATGCGTCGGGTCCGGCCGCAGCGCGCGGCCGGACCCCTTCGCAAATCAGCCGATGTTGGGGCGCTGCTGCGCCGCGGTCTCTTCGGCGCCGTCCACGGTCTTGGCCACCGTAATCTTCATGTTGGTCTCGGTCGCCAGCGCGAACGCGTCGTTCATCTGCTGGATTTCCTTGTCCACCGAGCCGCTCCCGCTCTGCAGGGCGCCGCCGGAGGTGGAAGCGGGGTTGCCCGCGCCAGAGTTAACGCTACCAGACATAGTGATCTCCTTGATCGATGCAGGTTATGTTGCCGGGCCCGACGGACCCGTCTTCCGGGCGGCCGCGACATTGCGGCCGCCCGACGCAGACGGCCCGATCAGGCCGCCTCGCCCCCCATCTGCGCGTTCAGGCCGGCCACCTGGCCGCCTGCGGCGGGGGAACTCTGAGCCGGCGCCGTAGCCGGCATGTCGTAGCTTGCGTAGTTCACCGCCGGCCCGGTGCCGTTGGCGTTGGCCAGCATGGCGGTGATCTCGGCGCCGCTCATGCCGTCGGCCGGGTTGAAGGACGCCGTCGCGGGCTTCGCCGGGCTGCTCGCAGCACCCGGGGCGCTGGCGCCGCCAGCGCTCGAACTGCCGCCTGGCGCTCCGCCGCCGCCCTGCAGCTCGCTGATGATCTGCTGCAGCTGCGGAACGATGGTCGAAGCCAGGCTGCCGCCGCTGGCCGGTGCCCCGGCGCCGGTTGCGGGCGCACCGGCTCCCAGCTGTTGCTGCAGCAAGGGCAGCAACTGTTGGAGCAGCGCCGACTCTGTGCCGCCCGCCCCTCCAGGAGCAGCGCCGGACGGCGGCTGCATGGACGGCGCCGATGCCGCCGCCGACGTTGCGGCGCCACCGGTGCCGCCACCCTGCAACTGCGTGAGCAGCTGCTGCAGCAGCGATATGAGCTGCGGGATCACACCGGCGGCACCCGAGTTGGCCGAACCCGGCGCAGCGGGGGGAGCGCTTGAAGTGCCGCCGGCCGGCGCGTTGCTCGAACTGGACGAAGCAGGCGGGGCGTTCGACGTGCTGCCGTTCGGCACGACGCCACCAGAACCCGGCGCGGTCGGCGCACCGCTCGGCCCGCCCAGCGCAGTGCCTGGGTCGTGCGGCACGACGCCGCCGGAACCTGGCGCGGTTGGCGCATTGCCCGGCCCGCCCAGCGCAGTGCCTGGGTCGTGCGGCACGACGCCGCCGGAACCTGGCGCGGTCGGCGCATTGCCCGGCCCGCCCAGCGCAGTGCCTGGGTCGTGCGGCACGACGCCGCCGGAACCTGGCGCGGTCGGCGCACCGCTTGGGCCGGATGAAGCGGACGGTGCACCTGCCGCTCCACCGCCTTGCTGCAGCAAGCCGATCAGCTGCTTGATCAGGGAAACCTCCTGAGCAGTACTGGCTGATTGGGCTGGCGGCGGCGTGCTGGGAGCTGACGATTGCGCGGCTGCGCCGAACGCCCGCGCATCGGCCGCGGACGGCGGCGGCGGCCTGTCGAGCGTTGCATTGAAGCTGGTACCAGTATTCTGAACTGCACTAGGCATGGTCACTCCTTTTGGGTTTGGTTGGAGTAAAGCTTGCTTGGTCCACCTGCCGGGCCGAGCGCCCGGCAGAGCGACGCTTCAGGCGGGTGCGTCGGGATCGCTGGTGGTGTCGTTGCACGCCGCCTGGATGTCGCTTTCGGCGTTTTGCACATTCATGCCCATGAACTGGACGATGCCTTTGGAGAAGGCATCGGCCAGCTGGGTGCTGGGGGATGCTGTGGCAGGATTGCTTGGCGTGGCGCCCGAGACGCCACCGACCGACTGCACGCCACTCATGTCAAACTCCTTTCTTCGTAGATGCGGCCTTCATCGTTGGCCGCGTCATGGAAACTCAACCTTGGTCGCCGTCGTGCCGCGAAACACGCTCAGTGTCGCGGCGGCTGCCACAGCAGCCGGTTTGGACGCGGCGGGATGGGCGGCCAGCGCCGTGGCAGTTTCTTGCACCAGCTTCACGTACGCCGGCGGCCCGGACACGAGTGCCACGTTGGCCGCGGGACCCGCGCGCAAGCTGAAACGAGGGTCGTAGATGTTCGTCGAGCGCAGCCCGGCCTCGAGCGCGCCGACACCAACGCCTTGCAACGGCATGAAGCGCGTCTCGGTCTCGGCGGCGGCGCTGACGGAAAGGGCGGAGCCGTCGAAGAACCAGTCAAATCCGTAGACTTGCGCCAGATGCTCGAGGAACTGGCGGGGCGGCAGGACCGGCAGCCGGCCACGCACCCTGCCCTGCACGGCTTCGGTCAGTGCGACCCGTACGCCGATGTTGGCGCCGAACTGCGTCAGCACGGTCCGCAGGTCCTGATCGACGACGACGTAGTTGTACGGCGCGCTCGGCCAGGCCGGCTCCGCCGCGTTGACGGCGGAGCCGGGGAGAATGACCGCCACGATGGCCGGAAGCGCGTGGGCGGCGATGCGGCGGATGCTGGTGTGCTTAACGTCCATAACTTTACTAAGTACGGTTTAATTAATTTTTGCAAGCAAAAACTTTACGACGTCCAGTTTTTAGCTAGGAACAATATGCACCATGGATTTCCAACGATCTTAGATATGAAACCGTAAGTTTTTTAATGCCTGAAGCTGCTTAGTAAAATAGTAGAATGAGCAGAGTGTTAAACTTCTATATGCAAACCTGCTTGCATGCTTGATTTATCGTTAGTATGTATCTCCAGCGGCTTCGTTCGCCCGGCCCATCAGGCCGCCCTGGTTTTGGAGATCGCCATGTTCGCTGCGCCCCTCGCTCCCGTCCCTGCCGTTGCATCTCCAGGCTTGCAGTCGACAGGCGGCATGCCCGACATCCAGGTTGCCGACCGGATGCCCGCGCCGGCCGCGCATGACAGCGCCGAGTTCGCCCGAGCCGCCGCCCAAGCCACATCGGGTCAAGGCGCGCCGCTTGACGTGCCGGCCAGCTTGCCGCCGTCGTCCACTGGCGTCGGCGCCAACTTGATGCAGCAGCTGGAGCAGCTCACCCGCCACCTGGGCAGCCTTCAGGGCGCCCCCCCGGCGGGCGGGGGCGCGCAAGCCGAGCCAGGTGGCGCCGCATCGAACGCGGCTGCGCCGCCGCTGTCCGATCCGCAGGCGACTGGGCCGCATGCCGTCGGTTTCGACCGCGCCAGCATGGATGGGGCGGTGGCGCAGATCGAGCACGCCTATACCTTCGCGATCGAGACGACGATGGCCAGCCGCGGCTCGACCGAGAGCACAAAGATATTCAACACCTTGTTGAAGGGGCAGTGATGCGCTCGCACGGAGGTTCGGCGACGCCCGGCCGGGCCGGGAAGCGGTCGCGCGGCGTCCGCGCCGCGGCGTTGCTGGGGCTGCTGCTGCTCGCCGGCTGCAAGATGGAGTTGTTCAACGCCCTGCCGGAAGGCGAGGCCAACGAGATGCTCTCGATCCTGCTGCGCGACGGGTTGTCGGCCAGCAAGTCCGCCGCCAAGGACGGCACCGACGTCATCCTGGTCGAGCAGGCCGAGTTCGCGCCCGCCGTGGAGTTGCTGCGCGCGCGCGGCTTCCCGAAGCTCAAGTTCGAGACCATGGGCGAAGTCTTCCAGCCGAGCGGCCTGGTCGCGTCGCCCATCCAGGAGCGGGCGCGACTGCTGTGGGCGCTCAGCCAGGAGCTGTCCGGCACCGTGTCGCAGATCGACGGCGTGCTGACCGCCCGGGTGCAGGTGGTGCTGCCGGACAACGACCTGCTCAACCGCGACCCGACGCCCTCGTCGGCCTCGGTGTTCATCCGCTACGACGACGGCAGCGACGTCACCAAGCTGGTCCCGCAGATCAAGATGCTGGTGGCCGACAGCGTGCAGGGGCTGTCCTACGACAAGGTCTCGGTCATCCTGGTGGCCGTGCCGCACGCCGCCGTGCCGCTCGCCGCGCCGCGATCCGCCGCCTCCTGGTTCGGCGACGGCCTGGACAGCGCCGCCGCCGGCGGCCTGGGGCTGTTGCTGCTCGCCGGCGTCGGCTTGGCATTCCGCCGCCGGATCGCCGCGACGCTCGCCAGCGTCAGGCCGCCGCGCGGCCGTCAGCCGCTACCCGAAGCGGCCGAGTGACGCGATGACGCCGTTGCCCGCACAAACCGCGGCGCTGCTCGGGCATGGAGTGTCCGAGGGCCTGATCGTGCGCCTGCTGGCGTCGGAACGGTTGGCAGCCCGGTTGCTCGATGTTCTCGAGGCGAGGCTTGGGCCATTGCCGCCGCTCGATCCGGCGCAGACGCGCGTGCTGGCGATGGACGCGGAGGCTCTCGCCGACCTGTCTCGGCAGGCGGGCGCAGTTTGGCACGGCAACGCCATCGCGGCGCTCGTCGACGGAGCGGCGGTGCGCGCGCTGACCGGCGCAATCGGGGCGGAGTTGCGGACGCTGGCGCTGCGCGGGCTGGCGCTTTCCCAGCCTGCCGCCATGGCCTCGCCGGAGGCGATCGCCGCGGCGCTCCCCGGAGCCGGGGCGGCTTGTCTCGTCGACTGGTGCGCCAGCCAGCCGACGCCGGTCGCCGCGCGCCTGGCGCTGCGCCTTTCGGACGCCTCGCCGGGCCGAACGGGTGGAGCGGCCATCATCGCATGGCTGCTTGGCCAGCAATGACCTGCATGACCCTGCCTGTCTCTCCTTTCGTGATCCGCGCCGCCGAGGCGCAGGCGCACGCGGACGCCGTCACGATCCGGGCCGACGCCGCAACGGAGGCGGCGCAGATCATCGAACGTACGGTGGGCCAGCGACGCGAGGCAGTCGAGGCCGGCTATGCCGAGGGGCTTCGCTCGGGCGCGGAGCAGGCGGCCCGGCTCGCATCCGAGTGCGCGGCGACGGTCGACCTGTTCCTGGACCAGCGCACGACGGAGCTGCACGAACTCGCCTTCGCCATCGCGCACCGGCTGCTCGCCAGCCTGCCGCCGGACGCGACCCTGGCCGGCCTCGTCGCCGAGGCGATCGGCGAGCACCGCCGCGACGTCCAGCTCACCTTGCGCGTCTGCGACGCCGACGCCGGGCCGCTGCGGGCCGCATTGGCCGAAGCGGACCCATCGGGCCGCGTCGCCGTGACGAGCGATCCTGCGGCCAGCCCCGGAACCTGCACCCTGGTGCATCCAAAAGGCCGCACGCGGCTTGGCCTGGTCGATCAGTTCCGTGCGCTGATGCAGGCCGCGCCATGAGCGCCGCCCGGCTGGAGGCGCAGCTGAGCCAGGTCGCCGGCCTGGTCCGCGCCGCCGCGCCGCGGCCGGCCCACGGGCGGATCGTGCGCGCGGTGGGCACCGTGCTGCGCGCCGTGCTGCCGGATGCCCGGCTTGGCGAGTTGTGCCAGCTGACCGACCCTGGCCGCGCCGCGCCGCTGCTGGCCGAGATCGTCGGGCTGGACGGCGACGAGGCGATCCTGGCGCCAATCGGCGAGACGGCCGGGCTGTCGGCCGGCGCCGAAGTGGTGCCGCTCGGCGACGTGCTGCGGGTGCCGGTCGGCGCTGGCCTGTTGGGCCGCGTCCTCGACGGCCTCGGGCAGCCGCTCGACGCGGCGACGCGCGGGGCGCTGCCGCAATGCGAGCGGCGGCCCTGCAACGTGGCGCCGCCCGCCGCCCTGGAGCGTCGCCTGGTGGACTCCGTCCTGCCGGTCGGGGTGCGCGCCATCGACGCCCTGCTCACCTGCGGCGAAGGCCAGCGCATCGGCATCTACGGCGAGCCCGGCGGCGGCAAGTCCACCCTGCTGGCCTCCCTGGTGCGCGGCGCGCAGGCCGAAATCGTCGTGGTGGCCCTGGTCGGCGAGCGCGGGCGCGAGGTGCGCGACTTCATCGAGCGCCAGCTGGACGCCGCGGCCCGGGCGCGCACCGTGCTGGTGGTCGCGACCTCCGACCGGCCGGCGGTGGAGCGGCTGAAGGCCGCCTACACCGCCACCACCATCGCCGAGGCGTTCCGCGACGAGGGGCGGCGCGTGCTGCTGGTGATGGACAGCGTGACCCGATTCGCCCGCGCCCTGCGTGAGATCGGGCTGGCTGCCGGCGAGCCGCCGACCCGGCGCGGCTTCCCGCCCTCGGTGATGGCCGAGCTGCCGCGCCTGATGGAGCGGGCCGGGCCGGGAGCGAACGGCTCCATCACCGCGTTCTACACCGTGCTGGTCGAGGGCGACGGCAGCGGCGACCCGATTGCCGAGGAGACCCGCGGCATCCTCGACGGCCACATCGTGCTGTCGCCGAAGATCGCCGCCGCCGGGCAATATCCGGCAATCGACATGCTGGCGAGCCGCAGCAGGGTGATGGACGCGATCGTGGACGCCGAGCACCGCGGACAGGCGGCGCACGTCCGCGAGATGATGCACCGCTACGGCGAGATCGAGTTCCTGGTCCAGGTCGGCGAATACGCGCGCGGCGCCGACGCCCGCAACGACGCGGCGCTGGACGGGATCGGCGCGATCCGCGACTTCCTGCGCCAGGCGGCCGACGAGCCAACCCAATTCTCGGAGACGCTGGCATGGCTGGCACGGCTGAAAGCGTGATCGCGGCCCGCGCCGCGCTGCTGCTGCGCTGCCAGGCGGCGCGCGAGGAGCGGCGACGGATCGTCGTGGCGCAAGCCACCCGGGCGCACGCCGTGGCGGCGGACGCGCTCGCCGGCGCGCAAGCCAGGCTGACCGGGTTCGAGGCAAGGCGGCAGGACGCGATGCGCCAGGCCTACGACGCGCTGGCCGGTCGACAGGTCGACGCGGCCACGCTGCATGCCTTGCCGGCCCTCGAAGCACGGCGGCGCAACGAAGCCGCAACCCTCGCGGTCGCCATCGACGCCGCCGCCGCCAGGCAGCGCGAGACGGCGGCGGCGCTGGCCGAGGGCATGGCGGCCCTGGCGCTCGCGGCCCGGGCCACCCAGCGACGCGAGCGGCTGGCCGACATGACGGCACGGCGGCAGCGCGTCGTGCTGGCATCGGCGGAGGAAATCGAACGCGAGGACGCGGCCACCGACAGCTGGCGGTCCGCGGCATGAGCGAATGGCTGCCACTCGGCCTTGCATCGCTGACCCGGCCGGAGGCGGCGGACGCCTGCCTGCGGAATGCGCCTCGCCTTCCGCTCGACGTCGGCCCGTCGCTCCAGCTCCGCCTGTGCGAACCGCACGTCGTGGCGTTCGGGCCGGACCCGGTGCGGATCGCGTTGCGCTGGGGCGAGCACGAAATCTCCGTGCGGTGCCCGGCGGAGCTGGTGCGCGACACGTTACGGGCATTGGAGCCGAGCCTCGCGCCGTTCGAGGCGCTGCCGCCCGATCTCGCCGGTTTGTTGCTGGAAGCGGCCGGTCTGGACGCCATTCGGATGTGGGAGCAGGCATCCGGACGCGCGGTCGCCGTCATGGCGGCGACACCCGACGCCACGCCGCCGGCGGCCCGCGGCCTGACGGTCACGCTGCATGACGGCGTCTCGCGCCGTCAGGTGCATCTCGACTGCACGCCGCCGCAGGCTGCGGCAATCCTGGCGTCCTGGCCCATCGCCCCACGCGACATGGATTGGCTCGCCCTGCCGGCCGTGCTCCGCCTCGGCGCGACACGCCTGTCACGCGGAATGCTCGCGTCGCTGCGCCCAGGCGACGCCGTGCTGCTGCAGCGCCGCGTCCCGGGCGCATTGCTGGTCGTGGCCGAAAGCTGGGTCGCCGAGGCGCTCGACGCGGATGGCTGTTGGACGCTGGCAGGGGCGCCCTGCCCCGACGCGTCCCCCGATGCAGCCAATCAACAAGGAGGCTGGACCATGCTGGACCAACACGCGGACGCGCCGCCGGCCGCGGACCCCGACGACATCCCGGTGACGCTCACCTTCGAGGTCGGCCGCCTGACCATGCCGCTGGGGCAGTTGCGCCGCCTCGGACCGAGCTCGGTGATCGAGCTGGGGCGCAGCCGACACGAACTGGTCGAGATCGCCGCCCACGGCCGTTCGATCGGCCAGGGCGAGCTGGTGGAGATCGAGGGCGCGGTCGGCGTGCGCGTCGTGCGGCTGTTCGACGGTGGTTAGCAACCAACCCAACCTGCTGGCGATCCTCGTCGTCATCACGGCGCTCGGCACCCTGACCTTCGTGGCCGTGACCATGACCAGCTTCATCAAGATCTCGGTGGTGCTGTTCCTGCTACGCAACGCCCTGGGCGTGCAGCAGACGCCGCCCAACCTGGTGCTCTACGGCATTGCCCTGCTGCTGTCGGCCTACGTGATGGCGCCGGTCGCCAACCGGGTCTACGAAGCGGCGGCGGTACCCGGGCAGCAGTACCAGACCATCGCCGATTTCAGCGCCGTGGCGCAGCGCGCCGAGGTGCCCGCCAAAGCGTTCATGCTGCGCTTCACCAGTCCGGGCGAGCGCGCCTTCTTCAGCACCGCCACCGCGCGCGTGTGGGGGCCGGACTCGGGGCTGTCGGTCACGCCGGACGACATGATCGTCGTGGTGCCGTCGTTCGTGCTGTCCGAGCTGCGGCGCGCGTTCGAGGCCGGGTTCCTGCTGTATCTGCCGTTCATCGCCGTCGACTTGGTGACGACGGCGGTGCTGATGGCGATGGGCATGTCGGCGGTTTCGCCGACCACGATATCGGTCCCGTTCAAGCTGTTCCTGTTCGTGGCGATCGAGGGCTGGACCCGACTGATGCACGGGCTGGTGCTGGGCTACGTTGGTTAGGGCGCGCCGATGACCCAGGACGCGCTGATCAACCAGCTGCACACCATGCTCGGCATCGTGCTGGTGATGTCGCTGCCGCCGTTGCTGGGCGCCATGGCGGTCGGGCTGGTGATCGGCATCCTGCAGGCGGTCACGCAGATCCAGGACCAGTCGCTGCCGGTCGCCTTCAAGCTGCTGGTGGTGATCCTGATCCTGGTGCTGGCAGGCCCGCTGCTGGTGGCGCCGCTGGTGCGCCAATCGGGCCAGCTGTTCGACAGTTTCCCCATGATGACCCGATGAGCGGGCGTCCGGCTTCGACGCGATGAGCGCGCCTTCGGCTTCGACGCGATGACGCAGCTGCCGTTCGAACTCGTCTGGCACTGGCTGCTCGCCTATGGCGTGGCGCTTGGACGCCCGTTGGCGATGATCTCGCTCAACCCGGTGTTCACGCGCGCTCAGATAGGCGGCCTGCTGCGCGGCGCAATCGCAACCGCCCTGGCGGTCCCCATGGTGCCGCGCCTTGCCGCCGCGCTGCCGCCGGACCTCCAGGCGGTCCCGCTGCTGCTGCTGACGGTCAAGGAGGCGGCTGTCGGGGCCGCCATCGGCCTGCTGCTTGGCGTGCCGTTCTGGGCGCTCGACGTGGCCGGCGACGTGCTGGACGCGCAACGCGGCGCGACCCAGGGACGGTTGAACGATCCGGCCGGGTTCGAGGACGTGTCGATCACCGGGACGCTGCTGGTGGTGACCGGCATCGCGCTGTTCGTGCTGACCGGTGGGCTCGAGATGCTGGCCAGCCTGCTGTACGGCAGCTGGGAGATCTGGCCGCCGTTGGCCGCCCTGCCGGCGCTGGCGGCGCAGACGCCCGTGCTGCTGCTCGGCGTGCTGGACCGGATCACCCGACAGGGCCTGCTGCTGGCGGTGCCGCCGGTTTTGGCCATGCTGCTTGCCGACGTGTCGTTGATGGTGATCGCCAAGCTCGCTCCCAGCCTGCGTGTCGACGACCTGGCGTTGGCGGTCCGCAACGCCGTGTTCATCGCGTTCATGCCGCTCTACGCCGTGTTCCTGCTGATCTACATCCGGCAGGACCAGGCGGTGCTGCCCCGGCTGCTGGACCTCGTGCGGACGGCTTTGCCGACGCCGGCGCCATGAGCGGCGGCGGCGGCAGCGAGGAGAAGACCCTCCCGGCCTCGGCGAAGAAGCTGCGCGAGGCGCGCAAGAAAGGCCAGATCGCGCGCAGCCGCGAGATGATCACCGCCGTCGTGACCGTGACCGCCTTCGCCTACCTGTTCGCGCGCGCGAACACGATGTTCGATGGCCTGCGTGACGGGGCGGTGGCGGCCGGCGCCGCGACCGGCGAGCCGTTCGCCGGCAGCGCCGAGCGGCTCGCGAGCCAGCTCGGGCGGCAGTTTCTTTGGACGATCGGTCCGTTCGTCGCGGCGCTGGTGGCTGCGGCCGTGCTCGCCAACATGGCGGTGAACGGCGGCGTCCTGGCGGCGCTCGACCCGGTGCTGCCGAAGCTGGAGCGGCTCGATCCGATTGCCGGGTTCGGACGCCTGTTCTCGATGCGGAACGTGACCGAGATGATCAAGTCGGTGCTGAAGGTGATGCTGGTGGGGACGGTGGCGTGCGCCGTCGTGGCGCTCTCGCTGCAGGCGCTGGTGGAGCAGCCGGCCTGCGGCATCGGCTGCGCCGGCCCGCTGTTGCGCGGGCTGCTGCGGCCGCTGCTGATCGCGGCCTGCGGCTTCTTCATCGTACTTGGCGGGTTGGACATCGGGCTGCAACGCTGGTTGTTCGGGCGCGAGATGAAGATGACCAAGACCGAGCAGAAGCGCGAGGTCAAGGAGATGGAGGGCGACCCGCTGATCAAGCGGCAGCACCGCCAGGAGCAGCGCGCCGCCTTGCACGCGGTGGTGCGGACCGGGCTGCGAAACGCCACCTTCGTCGTGCGCTCCGCGGAGCTGGCGCTGGCGTTCCGCTACGCCAAGCCGGATGCCATGGTGCCGGTGCTGGTCGCGCGCGCCGCGGCGGATGGCGCGCCCATGCTGCTGGACGAGGCGCGTGGCATGCGGATGCCGGTGGTGTTCGACACCGACGCCGCCAGGGCGCTGTCACGCATGAAAGTCGGGCAAATAGTGGAGCAGGAGTTCTTTCAACTCGTGATCGCCTGCATGCAGAAGGCGGGCTTGATGTAGAACCGGCATGACATTCGCTCGGCAGCTCCCGCGCTCGCGAGGGCTGCCGCATCGCGGGTTGTCAAGCGTTACGCCTGCGGAAGTTTCGCGACCAGGCGCCATGGCGCGCCGCGGCCATTGCTGGTTACGCGCCCGCTCTTCATCAGCTGGTGCAGAACCGGCCCCAGGTTGCGCGACTCGCGATGGTCCAGCTTCAATAGCTCGCGCATTTGCCGCGAGGTAAGATCGGATTGCGAACTACGCAGGATTTCCAGCACTCGACGACTTAAAGGAGGCCGCTCGTGGGAGGGTTCTTCGATGGTCGCGTTCGACTGCGAGTTCAGCCGACCAAGAACCTGTATTTCTTGTTCGAGCAAAACAATCTGCCGCTCTAGTTCGACGCGCTCCGTAAGCAACCGCTCGCGCTCGGTTTCCAGCTCCCGGTGCGCCTGGCCGATGTCGCCCCGAATCCGATCGAGCCACCGAACTTTGCTTTGCTCTTTCACGACGTTCGCTTGCGAGCTATCGGCATGGAGCAGCGAGATTTCCACCCAGGCCTCTGAAAAAGACGAAAATGCTTCAACTTGCAACTCGAAATATTTTTCAGCAACGGATTGCTAAATGGTGAGATACCCTGTTGGATGCTTTGCCGTCAACAGCTTCGTTCTGTTACCAGAGGTTTAAATGCTGCTTAATAGGACCCGGACGGAGGTGATGGCGTTGCTTGCCATCTTGTTCGCTGGAGGTGTTCAAGCCGCTGTGTCGCATGTCGCGGCAGCGACCACGACGATCACCGCCAAGCAGTCGCTCGCGATTGACGTCTCGGGCGGCGCGCTGGTCCAACTGCCAGCCGACGCGGCCTCGGTGTTCGTGGCCGATCCGAGCATCGCGGACATCCAGACCCCGGCAGCCTCCAGGGTGTTCGTGTTCGGCAAGAAGCCCGGGCGCACGACGCTGTTCGCCCTGTCCGGCAGCGGCGCCCCGTTGCTGGCCACCACCCTCGACGTCCGCTTCCCGCAGGCTGAACTGCAATCCCAGTTCCGGGCGGAAGCCGGGGACGCTCCCGTCAGCCTGGCCTACACAGCCAACGGCGCCGTCCTGCACGGCACGGCGCCGAACGCCGCGGCGGCGCAGCATCTGCAGGAGCTTGCCGCGATCACCGTCGGGCCAGGAGTGGCCTTGCGTAACGAACTCCAGGTGACCGGCGCCACGCAGATCAGCCTGCGCGTCCGTGTGGCCGAAGTGAGCCGGTCGGTTTCGCGCCAATTGGGTTTCGATTGGTCGAGCATCTTCTCAGTGGGCAACTTCGCCTTCGGGCTGCAAACCGGTCGTTTTGCCGTGGCGGGCGGCGGCTTGGTCGGCAACGGCGTGGACCAGGCGTTCGGGTCGGTCGCCTCGCGTCGCTTCAACGGCTCGGCCGTGCTCGACGCCATGGCCACCGAGGGCTTGGTCAGCCTGCTCGCGGAGCCGAACCTCACGGCGATCTCGGGCGCCACGGCAACCTTCCTGGCCGGCGGCGAGTTCCCGATCCCGGTCCCGCAGGCGCTCGGCGTGACGTCAATCGAATACAAGCAGTATGGCGTCAGCATCGCTTTCACCCCGACCGCGCTCTCGACCGGCCGGATCAGCATGAAGGTCCGTCCGGAGGTGAGCGCCCTCGACACCACGAACGCGATCGCGCTGAACAACATACAAGTGCCCGCCCTGACGACGCGACGCGCCGAGACGGACGTCGAACTGGCCAGCGGCCAAAGTTTCGCCATCGCCGGATTGATCCAGAACAACAACAACAACAACGTCCGCAAGCTGCCCTGGCTGGGCGACATCCCGGTGCTCGGCGCGCTGTTCCGCTCGACCCAGTTCCAGCGCAACCAAACCGAACTGGTCATCGTGGTCACGCCGTACCTGGTTCAGCCAACAGCCGAAATGCCAGCCGACGCAACCGGCAGCGTGGCGGCGCCGTCGGACCTGGAGGAGCTGCTCTACGGCCGCGTGGCGGTACCCGGCCGCGCCGGCGCCAGTCCGGTGGCGGCCCCACGGTTGCACGGCAGCGCGGGCTTTTTGTTCGAATGAGCTGGCATCGCCTACTCGCCCTGGGATTGGCGCTCGGGGCTGCCGGTTGCGTGGACGAGGCTGCCGAACGAGGCCGCCCACCGCCTATCGCGTTGTCGGTCGCGCGACGCGAGCTGGTGGTGGCGTTGCAGGACGACCCGCAGCTGCGGCCTGCCGCGCGCGCGCAGTTGCGCGACGCCGTCACGGGATTGGGCGGAAGTCAGCCGCTCGCTGTGCGCGCGCGCATTCGGGCGGCCACGTCCGGCGACGCCGATGCGGTCCGCCGGGCGCTGCTTGGCTTGGGCGTCGACCCGGCTCGCATCGTCATCGAACACGCTGCGGCCGCCCCCAGGCTGCTTCCCAGGCTTGTGCTGACCCGAACGTTCGCGACGGCGACGAATTGCGGCGCGGCGATTGCGCCGGCATTCCTTGGCGACGTCTCGCCCAGCCTGGACAGCCTTGGCCGCTGCATTCAGCAGAACAACCTTGCCGCCATGGTGGTCGACCCTGCCGATCTGGTCGACCCGCCCGCGCTGGCGCCCGCCGACGCGCCGTTCCTGGTGGATGGCTTGAACGCGCGCCTGATCCAGCGCGAGGCGACGCTGCCCGGCGTCGTGTTCCAGTCCGACTCGGGAGGTTCCGGGGGGTCTTACGGTGGCGGAGCGCCGCCAGCGGGCAACGCCGCCGCGGCCCCGGCGCCCGCGTCGCCCGCCAGCCCCCCCGCGGCTCGCTGATCGCGCAGCGCCGCGTAGAAGGCCAGGTTGCCGTCCACGTCCTGCTCCGACATCACCCGCCGGGCCAGCGCCGCCGCATTGGCGGTGTCGCCTTGCAATCCGTATGCGAGGGCCAGGTTGCCGTCCACCGTGGCGCTGTCCGCGGCGTCGGCGGCCAGGTGCAGCGACTGCAGCATGGCGGCCGCCTGGTTCGCATGTCCCGACAAAGCGAGCGAAAGCGCCAGGTCGTTGCGTGCCGGCACGCTGCCCGGCGCCACCGACAGCGCGGCGTGGTAGCTGCCCTGGGCCGCAGAGTGCTGCCCGAGGGCGTCAAGCGCCACACCCTGGCCGGTCAGCAGCGAGGGAGACCGCGGCTCGGCCCGCAAACCGTCTTGAAAGGCTGCCAACGCGTCCTGGGGCCGGTGCGCCACCACCAGCAACCGGCCAAGCGTCGCGGCGGTCAGGGTGTCGCCCGGCCGTTGCGCATGCGCGCGAGAAAGCAGGTCGATGGCCTCTTCGGTGCGTCCCTGCTCCGCCAACGACTGCGCGACGCCCAGTTCGGCCGCGGCTGAACTGGGCTTCAGGTCGGCTGCCCGCTGGTAGAACGCGGCGGCGCTTGCCGGGTCGCCAGCCCGCTCGGCGGCGCCGGCGATCCGCATCATGGCCGCAGGATCGCTTGCGACGCGCAACTGTTGGGCGACGTTGGCGTCATTGGCCTCGCCCGTGCAAGCGGCAAGCATCAGCAGCGCCGCCGAAAGCTGGACGATCGGCACTCTCATGCCTTGGAAATCGGACACGCGGCTTCACCCTCACGCTCTACAGGCTTAAATACTAAAACAAGGCAGCTTGTTTGAAAACTGTTTCGCAGGGCAGCGCTCTAAGCTGCCAGCGCCAATCTACTTGCGCCACTTCGCACCGGCCCCGATTAGCCGACTGTTGGCCGCAACGCTGCATGGTTGTCGGACGCCGTCGAAAGCTCGGTTAACCAGTCGGATCGACCGATGTCTCCGCCGCCCCGTTTGCCGGGGCTAAGTATAACCGGACCAATAAAACTTTAATGCTTCAACCACTCGGTGCTGAGCGAAAGCGTCGCTCGGAACAACGATCTGCCAAGCTCATCCCTGACGGTCGAAACGAAATTCCACCGACCTCGATCAAGCAACGGCGAACTCTCGAGCAACACGTCACGAACGATGTCGGGCAGAATGCGGACGGCTTGATTTTGCGCTTCCTGCCAACTCGACAGGCTGCTTCCGCTCTCGTCACGGTGGTGACACTCGCCATGTTGGATGTCAATGAAGTAGCGGGGCATGCTTCCTCTCGCCATGCGGCAACGGCGCCATGCGCGCCAACCGTCCAGTGATCCCGGACGCGGGCATCCAAAGCAAGAAATCAGGGCGGAAAGCCATCATACACCGTGATGGCGTCTAGTGCGTCCGCAATGAGTCGGCTCTCGGCGGCGGCGGCGCGGAACGTCTTCACAGTTTGGCTGAACAGCAATTTCTCGGCGCGGGTGGCCTGACGCTCCAATTCCACGGAACTGAGGCGGTACGCTTCGGCGGTGGCGCCTTGCCGGCGCGCCGCGTCGGCACGGGCGATGACGCGATCGGCGGTGCGCCGCGCGTTGTCGCGCAGGCGGGCCACCGCCGAAAACCAGCGAGCGGCATTGAAAGTTGCACCCATCAGTTCAGCCTTCCGCCTGCAGGCAGGCCGATCCGGCGGTTCGCGGCTGGGCGTTCGGTAGCAGTGCCGACTGTTCCCGAACGGGAAGTGATTGGGCGCATGACTGCCTCTAGGTTTTTGTTGCACCGGATGGGTGCACGAGGCGGAGCACTGGCGTCTGTGGGGAAACCCACATCGGTGCAGAATACGGCTCCGCTGCAAAATCCGGAACACGCCGGACGGCCTACAGCAGGACCGTCCCTCAGTTCAACTCAGGACAGCAATGAAACTGTGTCGAACGGGTCCGCTTTCCAACGCTGAAACGTTGCGTTTTTATACAGAAAGTGTGGATGCCGAGATGTCCCGTGCCTTTGCCGGAGACGATGAGTGGAGTACGCTGGATTCAGACGGCGGGTAGGCAGATGTGCAACGCTGCAACACCTTTCAGCGATTCGGCCGGCTTTCGGCGGGCGTCATGCGATCGCCCGTAGACGACGGCCCGCCACGACCAAGCGTTGCATCCACGATGCAGGGCCGCCTGCGGAACTTGCGTCGCCGCAGGTGGCCCAGAGTGATGCTGGCAGCCCAACTGGTGGCCGTCGGCGTCGTGTTCTGCCGCGAGTTGGCTTGGCTTCAGCCTGCGGAGTTAGCAGCCTACGACCGCCTGGTCGTCGCCTGGGCCGCCGGCGACCCCAGCGAACGCATCGTTCTCGTTTCGATTACGGAGGCGGACATCGGCCGCTACGGCTGGCCGTTGCGGGACAGCGACCTGGCCGTCCTGCTAGGACGTTTGACGGATTGGGGCGCCCGCGTGGTCGGAGTCGACGTCTATCGCGACCGCCCGCTGCCGCCCGGGGACCAGGCGCTTGCCGACCTGCTGCGGCGACATCCAGAAATCCTTTGGATCTACAAGCTCCCTGACGAGGCCGGCCAAGGCGTCCCGCCACCTCCCGTCCTGGCCAACAGCCCGCGCGCCGTGCTCGCCGACGTCGTCACCGACGCGGGCGGCGTCGTCCGGCGCGGGCTGCTCGCCGCCACCGACGCACGCACCCATCGAAGCGTCCGCACGCTGGGCGCGGCGCTCGCGGAGCGTTACGTCGGCCAGAGCCTGCGGCCGGCTGGCGGCGACGTCGCCCTCGGCGGCGGCCGTGTCGCGCTCCTGACCGGGAGCTTCGGCCCCTACGCGCGGGTCGACGCCGCGGGCTACCAGACCCTGCTCGATTTCCATGGCGGGCGGGACCGCTTCAGGCGGCTGAGCCTTGGCGAGCTGATGCAGGGCGATGCCGCGGCCGCTCTGGTGCGCGGGCGCGCCGTGTTGGTCGGCACCGAGGCACGGAGCGTGAACGACAGCTTCGCCACGCCCTTCAGCACCGGCTGGCAGGGCGGCAAGCCGCTCGCCGGGATCACCTTGCACGCCCACCTGGCCGATCAGCTGATCCGCGCCCATGACGCTGCGGCGGCGGGCCGGACGGTCCTGCCGAGGGTGGCGGACGCGGCAATCGTCTGGGCTTGTTCGATGGCCGCTGCGGCGGCGGGCCTGGCGCTGCCGTCCGCAGGCGTCGCCTTCGCGGCGGCGGTCGCCGTCGGCGTCGGGCTGATCGGATGGGCCACGTACGCGACGTTCGGCATGGCGGGAGTGATCCTGCCCGGGGTTCCGGCCGCCCTTGCCTGGGCGGGCAGCGCCGCCGCCGCCGTCTGGGTGCTGCACGGGGTCGGCCTGCAGGAAAGGTTGCGGCTCAGGCGAACCTTCGAGCACTACCTCGACCCGCGGATCATCGAGGACATGCTCGCCGCCGGGAGCCTGCCAAGCTTCGGCGGCGAGCGCCGCGAGGTCTCCATCCTGTTCACGGACATCGCGAGCTTCACCACGCTCGCGGAGGCGCTGCCGGCAGAGCAGGTCGCGGCTCTGATGAGCGACTATTTCGACGGCGTGTGCGCCGCCGTCCTGGCCTGCGGCGGCTTGGTGAGCGTGTTCGAGGGCGACGGCCTGCAAACGCTGTTCGGCGCCCCGCGGCGGCAGGATGACCACGCCGACCGCGCGGTCGACGCAGCCCTTCGCATCGACGCCTTCGCTCGCCGCTTCAGCATGGAGCAGCGCGATCGAGGGATCGAGTTCGGCGCCACGCGCATCGGCGTGCACAGCGGCGTCGCCTTGGTCGGGAACGTCGGTACGCGGGCGCGGCTGAACTATGGGGCGATCGGCGACGTGGTGAACACGGCAGCCCGGCTCGAGAGCTTGAACAAGTGGGTCGGCACGCGAATAGCCGTGTCCGGCGACACGGCGCGGCGCTGCTTGCGGCACCGTTTCCGACCCGTTGGCGAGTTCGTCCTGCAAGGGCGGCGCGACACGCTGCCGGTTGCGACGCCGCTCATCTCGGAAGGGGCGATGGACCAGCGGCAGGTTCTTCGATACGAGGCTGCCTACGCCGCCCTCGGCGCCGGGCATCCCGAAGCCGGCGCGATGTTCCTGGCGCTGGAGCAGGACGATCCTTGCGCCGCCTTTCACTGCGCCCGACTTGCGGCAGGAGAGACGGGAGTGCGAATTGTCATGAAAGAGAAATGATGAGACCGTGGCAGGCCATGTTCTGCGCCTTGTTCGCGTTGCCTGCCGTGATCTGCTCGGCGCAGGCAGGCCCTCGGGAGGACCGGCGGACGGCTTTGGAGCTTTTGGGACGCGGCGCCGCCGCCTTCGATGTCGGCGACATCCTTGGCGCCACACGGCACTGGACGGACGCCATCCATTTCTGCCGGCTCGCCGACGCGCCGCAACTCGAGGCCGAAGCGCTGGCCAGGCGCGGCGAAGCATACCGGGTGGAGGGCCAGTTCCGCGAGGCAGCCGACGATTTGACCACTGCCCTGGCCCAGGCGCGGGCGTCGAGCGACCAGCCGCTGGTCGCCGCCGCCAGCGGAGCCTTGGGCAACCTGGCCTTCATGTCGCGACGCACCGCGGCGGCTGAGCCGTTGCTGCTGGAAAGCCAAGCCGGCGCGCGTCGACTGGGTGATGCGGCCGTGGCGGGCGCCAGCGCCAATGACCTGGGCAACCTTTATGCCGCGACAGGGCGACCGCAACAGGCCGCCCTGTCCTACGCGGAGGCGGTGCAACGGGCGAAGACGGCCGGCGACCAGGCCCTGGCGGCGACGGCCGAGACCAACGCCGCGCGGCTCGCCCTCGACCGCAAGGATTCCGGCCAAGCCGCCACTTTGTTGCGTAGCGCCACCGACAGGCTGGTCCGAATCGAGCCGAGCTATCGGGCGGCGTTGGCGCTCGTCGCCGCCGGCACGGCAGCGCTTGCCGGCGAGCAGCGGCTGCCGGCGCAGCTTTCGGGCGTCTCCGGGCAGGCGTTCGAGGCGGCGCAGACGATCGCCGGGCGGTTGGGAAACGCGGCACTCGGCTCGCTCGCCCTTGGCGGCCTCGGGCATCTGCACGAGCGGACGGGACAGCTGGAGCAGGCCTTCCGTTTCACCGAGCAGGCGTTGTTCCAGGCGCAGCAGGCATCGGCGCCGGACATCTCGTTCCGTTGGGAGTGGCAGCAGGCAAGGATCGACCGCGGTCTCGGGCGCGACGACGCCGCGCTGGCGAGTTTCCGGCGCGCCGTGTCCACCCTCCAATCGGTTCGCCAGGACATCCCCGTGGACTACCGAGCGGGGAAGTCCTCGTTTCAGGACACCTTTGGCCCGCTCTACACCCAGTTCGCCGACCTGCTGCTGCGGCGTGCCGGCCGCGACCCCGCCCACGCTGCGACGCTGCTCCGGGAGGCGCGTGAGATGCTGGAAGGATTGAAGAAGGCCGAACTCCAGGACTACTTCCGCGACTCCTGTATCGCCAACCTGGAAGCCAGGCGGCGCGGCATCGAGACGGTGGCGCCGGACACGGCGGTCGTTTACCCGGTGATCCTGCCGGATCGGCTGGAGCTTCTGGTAAGCGTCGGCGAGGACCTTCGGCAGGTCGTCGTACCCATCACCGAGGCACGCCTGCGGGTGGAGGTGGAGCAGTTCCGCCTGCTGCTCGAACGGCGCTCGACCAACGAATTCCTGATCCCGGCGCAGCGGCTGTACAACCTTATCGTCCGGCCCATGGACGCCATGCTCGCCGGCCGAGGCGTCGGCACGTTGGTGATCGTGCCCGACGGCGTCCTGCGAACCGTCCCGTTCGCGGCGCTGCACGACGGCGCGCGCTTCCTCATCGAGCGTTACGCGCTGGCGACGGTGCCGGGGCTGCGGCTGGTGGACCCGCAGCCGCTGGCGCCCGGGACGCCACGGATGCTCGCGATGGGCCTTTCGCAAAGCCGCCAAGGCTTTCCGGCCCTGCCCGACGTGGCGCTGGAACTCGCGGACGTGCATCGCCTGGAAGGCGGCACCATCCTGCTGAACAGCGCGTTCCTGCGCTCGCGGTTCGCGCGTGACATGCGCAGCGTGGACTACAGCGTGGTGCACATCGCCTCGCACGGCCAGTTCGGCAGCGACCCGAGCCGGAGTTTCGTCCTGGCCTACGACGGCCGGCTCAACCTGGACGACCTGGAGAACAGCATCAAGCTGGCCCGCTTCCGCGATCCGGGGCTTGAGCTGCTGGTGCTGAGCGCCTGCCAGACCGCGGCCGGCGACGACCGGGCGGCGCTCGGCTTGGCCGGGCTCGCCCTGAAGGCCGGGGCGCGGAGTGCGCTGGCCACGCTCTGGTCGGTCAGCGACCAGGCCTCGGGTCCGTTGGTAGTGGACTTCTATCGAAAGTTGCAGAATGGAGCCGCGTCGAAGGCGCACGCATTGCAGACGGCGCAACGGAGCATGTTGGCAGACCCGCTGCTCAGCCATCCGGCCTACTGGGCGCCGTTCATGCTCATCGGCAATTGGCTTTAACGAAGGAACCAAACGGCATGGACACGAGAAGGGCGTTCTTCGGCTTGGCTTTTGGCGCGGCGGGGGCGGTCATGCTGCGGCAGACCGGATCGGCGCAGTCCGTTGACGGCCAGCGGCAGGGCGGCCAGCAGCAGGACCAGGCGATGCAAGGAGACGGCCTACAGGACCGTGGCGCGCCCACCGGGCGGACCGGCGCCGCCACGCGTGGCGGCCGCAGCGTCGACGGCGGGTTGGCGCTCGACCTGGTAGCCCCGTTGCGCGGCGTGGGGCTCACCTCGGTCGATCAGCCCGAACTCTGTTACGTCCTGTCGGGCAGGACCGTCCAGCCTGTGCGGTTGACGATCAGCACGCCCGGTCAGGCGCGGCCCCTGGCGAACCTCGAACTTGCGCGCGCCCAGTCGTCGGACCTTGGCATCGTCCGCTTGCGCGACCATGGCGTCCGGCTCGCTCCCAACCAGCTCTGCGTATGGTCGGTGACCTTGACGCTAGACCCGCGCGCACCCTCCCAGGACCTTGTGGGCAGCGCCCTTATCCAGTATCGGCCGGACGCCTTGGCGCTGCAAAAGGCGAACCGCCAGACGCTCCCGGAGCCTCGCATCGCGGCGCTCGCGCGTGCCGGATACTGGTACGACGCGGTAACCCTGGCTGAACGAAGCCAAAATATTGACAAGGGAACCGCGCTCGCCTCGCTGTTCAGACAGGCGGACCTGCCGACGGCCGCCGGCTTGTTGCGGTAGGCGCAGGCGTAGCCCGTTCAGAACAGGCTTGTGACGATGCGGAAATGCACGCCCTGATCCTCCAGGGAGCTGCCGTGGCCGACCCGATGCAGCGCGTGTCCGTAATACACTTCGGCGATGGACCCGAACCCGACTAGCCAGCGCAAGCCGACGCCCACGCTCGCCAGGCTGCTGTCCGGCGGCGTGGCCCGTCGCGTGTTCCAGCCGGCGCCGAGGTCGTAGAAGGGCGCCAACTGGACAACGCCGCTATCGGGGCCGCTGCCGAGCAGGGGTATGGGCAGCCTGCCGACCGGGACACGCAGTTCGACCGTGCCGACCGCCGCGTTGTCGGTGGCCGACAGGTACTCCCGGTAGCCACGGACGGTCGACATGCCCCCGAGCACGAACTGCTCGATGGGGAATAGCGGGTCTTTGCTGAGCTGCAGGCTGCCGCGGGCCAGGACCTCCCAGTTCCCGAACACCCGGCGGACGTACTGGGCTTGGCCAAGCCAGACGAAGAATTGCCCGGTCGGCGGCGTGCGGGTCACCGTGGCGCCCAAGGCATCGACCCCGACGCTGAAGGTCGACCGCACGGCCACCACCCGCTCGGCGTTGCGGTCGAGCCAGTCCTGGTAGAACCGCACCGCGGTGACGTTGGTCTTGCCGTTGTAGGAGCCGGCGGAGAAGGAGAACGGCTCGCCCAGCAGGAAGGTCTGGTTGCGCCGCCATTCCGCGGACACGCCCAGCGTCAAAGCCTGCTCAGGAGTGCAGTAGAACGGCCGGCTCAACCCGAGGCTGATGCTGTCGTATCGGCTGGTGATGTTCAGGGGATTGAGGTTTTGCGCGACAACCAGCGTGTCGTTGACGTCGTAGCGCAGGCTCAGCCGGGTGTCGTCGCTGGCAACCGGCAGCGAGTAGCTGATCGCGCCGTCGTTGATGCCCTGGCTGCGCCCGTACTGCGCCGCCAGGAGGTCCCCGACGCCGAGCAGGTTGCTGACGGCGCCCTGCACCTGGCCCCGCACCTCGCCCACGGTGGGGGACTGGCTGTTGGCGACCTGGAAGCCCAGCGAATAGGGCAGCGCCTCCGTGACGTCGCCGATCACGCGCGCCTCTCCCGGCGCGAGGCCGGGTTGGATGCTGAGGTTGAGGCGGCGAAGGAACGGGTCCTGCAGCAGGATCTGCTGCTGCTTGCCCAGATCGTTCACGTTGAACGGAACCGAGACGCCGCGCCGGAGGCGGTCGGTCAGGTAGGAGGAGCGGTAGTGGCGGTTCCCGGTCACCTTGATGTCGGTCAGGCGGCCTTCGATGGCCCGCAGGGTAACGACCCCGCCGGCGACGGTTTGGTCCGGGACGACGACGCCCGAGTTGATGTAGCCGCGGTCCACATAGAGCAGCGTGAGTTGCCGCCGGATCTGCTCGATGTCCTGAAAGCCAACCGGGCGGCCGATGAACAGTGCCGCCGCGCGTGCGATATCGGCCTGATCGAGTACGGAGTCGCCGACCAGCCGGACGCCCTTGAGCAGGAAATGGCCGTCGCCGGGCAGGTCGGCGCCGGGCAGGTCGGCGCCGGGCAGGTCGGTCCGGACTGTAGCCGGTAGCCGGGTGGATGCCGCCGGACTGCTTGGCGATACCGGCGCCAGGGGAACTTGCGGCAGGCTGGGTGCCAGTAGACTGGGCGCCCCGGAGCCGCGTCGCTCGGGCAAGGGATCGATCGACGACGCTGGTTGCGCGGTGGCTTGTCCGCCGACCTGCCACAGCAGAGCCAGCGTCGCCAGGACGCAAAATATCAGGCGCACTGCATTACTGGGCGATGTGTCATGCATCCTATCCAGAGCAGGCGCGGCGGCCGGGATCACGCCCAGCTTACCCGCATCGGCTCGACAGGCCGATGCTGGTGCGCGCCGGAACGGCCGCAGCCTGTGACGCCCGGCGCTCGTCGTCACGAACCGGACGGCCGACGAAGTAGAGCGCCGGCAGCGTGGCCTCCAAACCCTGGCGCTGCCCGCCGCGCCCGGCGACCACCAGGCTGGAGCGCGGGCCTGCGCCACGCGCGGCGCAGCCCTCGCGCAGCAGGGCGGCGGCGGAGCGCAGATCGCTGGCCAGCACGACCAGGGTGCTGTTCAGGTTCAAAAGCGGGCCGATGACGAAGATCTCGCCCGACACGCCGAGCTGGGAGGTGGCGGTGACGGCGCTGTCGGCCGACTGCACGAACTGGTTGGCCCGGATCACCACGTTGCCGCCGTCGCCACCCACCGCGTTTGCCTCGATCAGGCTGTCGTTGAGCACGACGAAGCGCGAATCGATCGTGACGTTGCCGCCGTTGCCGAACGCGCTGTTGACGGAGGTGGTGATGGCGCTGCGCTGGAGGTAAAGCAGGTCGCCCGGGCCGATGGCGATGTTGCCGCCGTTGGCCGCCTGCGCCTCGGTCGAGATGCCCGCCCCATCGCGCAGGGCGACCCGCGGCGCCGAGACGGCGATCGAGCCGGCAGCGCCCGTGCCGGTGGAGGTGGCGGTGATCTGCGGCCCGGGGCCGAGCAGGTCGATGCTGGAGCCGGCGGTCACGCCGACGTCGCCGCCGCGGCCCGGACCGGCGTTGGAGCTGGCGATCTGCGCCCCGCCCTGGACCGCGACGGTGCCGGCGCTGATGGCGACGGTGCCGGCGCTGCCGGACTGCGCCCCGACCGCCGACGCCGCGATCTCGGTGCCGGCCACGCCTTGGCCGTCGAGCAGCAGCGCGCCCGGCGTCGTCACCAGCACCGAGCCGCCCGCGCCCGTGCCGCGCGTGATGCTGGTGACGACGCCGCCCTTGAGCACCGAAACGCTGCCGGCGTCGACCGAGACCGTGCCGGCGGCGCCGGACCTCGGCCCGGTCGACGACGCCGATATTTCGGCGGGGCCGGCGACG